>Ga0066376_10003024_pt1 | contig 15357 bp, 11 predicted proteins | sample Knorr_S15_td_Bot_FD_77009 | JGI IMG/M metagenome (GOLD analysis project Ga0066376, IMG submission 77009) | Marine microbial communities from Southern Atlantic Ocean transect - Knorr_S15_td_Bottom_ad_5009_LV_A | ecosystem: Environmental > Aquatic > Marine > Oceanic | place: Southern Atlantic... | reverse complement strand
GCGTGAGCAGACGCTGAACCAGCTGTTGGTGGAAATGGACGGCTTTGAAGCCAACGAGGGCATTATTGTCATCGCCGCCACCAACCGCCCGGACGTTCTTGACCCCGCGCTGCTGCGCCCGGGCCGCTTCGACCGTCAGGTAACCGTGGGCTTGCCGGATATCCGTGGCCGTGAGCATATTCTGGGCGTTCACCTGCGCAAGGTGCCGCTGGCGGATGACGTGAAGCCGCAGCTGATTGCCCGTGGTACGCCTGGCTTCTCCGGTGCCGACCTGGCCAACCTGGTGAACGAGGCTGCCCTGTTTGCGGCGCGTCGTAACAAGCGCCTGGTAGGCATGGAAGAGCTTGAGCTGGCCAAGGACAAGATCATGATGGGCGCTGAGCGCAAATCCATGGTCATGACCGATAAAGAGAAGCTCAATACCGCTTATCACGAAGCAGGCCACGCGATTATTGGCTTGGTCATGCCTGAGCACGATCCGGTCTACAAGGTGACGATTATTCCCCGTGGCCGCGCGCTGGGTGTGACGATGTTCCTGCCGGAAGAGGATCGCTACAGCCTGTCGCGCCAGCAAATTATCAGCCAGATCTGCTCGCTGTTTGGCGGTCGTATTGCCGAAGAGATGACGCTGGGTGCTAACGGTGTGACCACTGGTGCATCTAACGACATCAAGCGTGCCACTGAGCTGGCTCACAACATGGTGGCCAAATGGGGTCTCTCGGATGAGATGGGCCCGATCATGTACGATGAGGACGAGTCTCACCAGTTCCTCGGTGGCCCTGGTCAGGGCGGTGGTAAGCTGAAATCTGGAGAAACCACCGCGCGTCTTGATAAAGAAGTGCGCAAGATTATCGATGAGTGTTACGAGCAGGCGCGTCAGATTCTGCATGACAACCGCGACAAGCTGGATGCCATGGCAGAAGCGCTGATGAAGTTTGAAACCATCGACGCCAGCCAGCTTAAAGACATCATGGAAGGACGTGACCCGCGTCCGCCGGAAGGCTGGAACGACGGTGACTCCTCCGGTGGTGGAATGCGCATCAGCGACGATAAGCCAGAAGCGAAAGCGGATGACCAAGCGCCTAACGCGTCAAGCGATGAAGGCGAAGAGGGTGACGATGAGCCTCGCCGTCGTCCATCTGACCCGCTAGGTGGCCCTGCAGGTCCTTAATCAAGCCATACTGCTGGTGTTAGCAAAGGCGTCCCATATTGGGGCGCCTTTTTGTTATGCTGTGGGCCAATAGCAGTTACGTTTCTTTTCTATTTTTAGGCGGTAGCATGACACCGAACGTTGACCCTTCATCGCCTTCGCGCCAAGCAGAGAGTGCTTTGCAGCTGCGCTGTGGGCGCCATACGCTTGATCTTTCGTTTCCACGGGTGATGGGTATTTTGAACGTCACGCCTGATTCGTTCTCCGATGGTGGTCAGCATGTTGCCTTAGACGATGCGCTACGCCACGCCGAGCGCATGCTGGCCGAAGGCGCTGCCTTGATTGATGTGGGCGGCGAATCGACCCGTCCAGGCGCTATGGCGGTTTCTGAGCAGCAAGAGCTAGACCGTGTCGCACCCGTAGTGGAAGCGCTGGTGCGCGAACTAGATGCGTTGGTATCGGTGGATACCAGCAGCGCCACGGTAATTCGTGAAGCCAGCGCCTTAGGGGCGGGGATGATTAACGATGTGCGTGCGCTAGAGCGCGAGGGCGCACTGGCAGCTGCCGCCAGTAGCGGTTTGCCTGTGTGTCTGATGCACCGCCAGGGTGAGCCGCAGAACATGCAGCACTCTCCTGAGTACAGCGAGCCCGTAGAGCGTGCGGTCGCGGCGTATTTATCCGAGCGTATCGATGCTTGTGAAGCGGCAGGGCTGCGCCGTCATCGTCTTTTGATCGACCCTGGCTTTGGGTTTGGCAAAACCGTCGAGCATAACCTGCGTTTGCTCAAGTATATGGAGTCGCTGCTCGCGCTTGATCTGCCGATATTGGTAGGCATGTCACGTAAAAGCATGATTGGCAAAGTACTGGGTCGTCCGGTAGAAGAGCGGTTAGCTGGCGGCTTGGCTTTGTCGGCTATGGCGGTTGAACGTGGGGCGAGCATTCTACGAGTGCATGATGTTGGGCCTACAGTGGATGCTGTGAATATGGCTTGGGCGGTACTACAAGAGGGCTGTGAGCCGCCCGTTGATAAGGAACTCTCGTTATGACACGACGCTATTTTGGTACTGACGGTATTCGCGGTACCGTGGGTCAAGCACCGATTACCGCTGATTTTATGCTCAAGTTGGGGTGGGCCGCTGGGCAGGTGCTGCGCCGTGAAAAGGGCCGCACGCGGGTATTAATTGGTAAAGACACGCGTATTTCTGGCTATATGTTTGAGTCGGCGCTGGAAGCGGGGCTTTCAGCCGCCGGTGTGGATGTTTCCCTGTTAGGGCCGATGCCCACGCCTGGGATCGCTTATCTCACACGTACCTTCCGGGCGGATGCGGGCATTGTGATTTCAGCTTCTCATAATCCGTTTGACGATAACGGCATTAAGTTTTTCTCCGCAGAAGGCAAAAAGCTGCCGGATGACGTGGAAGGCCGCATTGAAGCGATGCTGGAAGCCCCGTTGACCACCGCCGATGCAGCGCAGCTAGGTAAGGCGGCACGCATTGACGATGCCGCAGGCCGCTATATTGAGTTCTGTAAATCTACCCTGCCGGACCGACTTAGTCTGCACGGACTGAAAGTGGTATTGGATTGCGCCCACGGTGCCACTTACCATATCGCGCCCAGCGTTTTTCGCGAGCTAGGGGCGGAAGTGAGCGTGATTGGCGCTGCGCCAGATGGATTAAATATCAACCACCATGTGGGATCGACACACCCAGCAGCGCTGCGGGCGGCGGTAATTCAGCAAGGGGCGGATTTAGGCATTGCTTTCGATGGCGATGGCGACCGTGTACTGCTCGTTGATGCGGATGGTCGTGAGGTCGATGGCGACGATATTTTGTACTTAATCGCCCGTGACCGTTTTGAGCGCGGCCTTCTGGAAGGCGGAGTGGTCGGCACGCTGATGAGTAACTTCGGCCTGGGGATGGCATTAGACCGGCTCGGTATCCCGTTCCAGCGTGCCAAAGTAGGCGACCGCTTCGTGATGGAAATGATGGCAGCCAACGGCTGGGAGCTGGGCGGCGAAGCGTCGGGACACATTGTCTGTGGCCACGTACAAACGACCGGTGATGGTATTGTGTCAGCCTTGCAGGTGCTGGGGTTAATGGTGCGGGAGCAAAAACCGTTACCATCGCTGCTGAAAGGGCTGGAAAAAGTGCCGCAATCACTGGTTAATGTGCGCTTGCCCGCAGGGTCGAATGCCAAAGAGGTTATGGCTGCCCAACCGCTGTTGGATGCTGTTGCTGCATTAGAGGCTGAATTAGGGGACCAAGGGCGGGTACTGCTGCGCCCATCCGGCACCGAGCCATTAATCCGCGTAATGGTGGAAGGACGCGCTCATTTGGATGTGGATCGCTTAGCTAATAAGCTGGCAGGTCAAGTGCAGGCGCTACTCGGCTAGCATGCTGGGTCGTGAATAGCCGTCCTTGCTTGGCAGAGCGCGTCCTGCTTGTCACTGGGCTTGCAACAGCGGTTGTCTTGACAAGGCGGCTCCTATACCATTTTGCTCCACCTTGAGTGAGGATTATCCATGCGTACGCCATTAATCGCCGGTAACTGGAAAATGAACGGTTCTGCGGCGTTGATTGAGTCGTTTGTCAAAACGTTTGCTTCTGCTGCGCTGCCCGCCAATATCGACGTGGTGGTCATTCCGCCGTTTCCCTATCTAGATGCTGCGCGCCATGCGTTCAGCAACACGCCGCTGCAGTTAGGGGCGCAAACGCTTAATCCTCATCACTCCGGGGCACATACCGGGGAAGTGAGCGGTAGCATGCTCAAAGAGTTTGGTGTGGCCTACGTGTTGGTGGGGCATTCTGAGCGCCGCCAGCTTTACCGCGAAAGCGACGAGCAGGTGTTTGACCGTCTGTTGGCAGCCCTTGATGCTGGGCTGACGCCTATTCTATGCGTGGGTGAAACGCTGGAAGAGCGCGATGCAGGCCGCACGATGGACGTTGTGTTGCGCCAAGTAGGCTATATCATGGCTCGCTTAGCACCAGAGCAGCGTCTGCAAATCGTTATTGCCTACGAGCCTGTGTGGGCGATAGGTACCGGCCGTACGGCCACGCCAGAGCAGGCGCAAGAGGTCATGGCAGGCATTCGTGCCTATCAGGCAGGGTTTGATGCGTCGCTTGCCGAGCAGCTGAAACTGCTTTACGGCGGTAGCATGAACGCAAGTAACGCGGCTGAGCTGCTCGCCCAGCCGGACATCGACGGCGGTTTAGTGGGCGGTGCCTCGCTTAAAACCGACGATTTCTACGCCATTTGTCAGTCAGCAGGATAACTCCATGCAAGTTGCAATTCTTATGGTTCACGTGGTGATTGCGGTCGCCTTGGTTGTACTCATCCTGCTCCAGCAGGGAAAAGGTGCCGAAGCAGGCGCAGCCTTTGGTGGTGGTGCGTCGCAAACGGTTTTCGGCTCGCGGGGCAGCGGTAACTTCCTGTCGCGTACCACCGGTATTTTAGCCGCTGGCTTTTTTGTGACCTCGATGGCTCTAGCATACTTTGCCACTCAGGCAGGCCAAGCGCCGGAAGCCGGTATTCCTGATGCGCGGCTGATCGAACAGCAGCAAAACATTCCAATGCTTGACGACTCCCCTGCAAGTATGGATAATACCGCGCCAGTGCTAGAGGAAAGCAGCGAGTAACTTCTTGATGTCGCTTTCTTTAGCCTCCCCTGATGCCGAAGTGGTGGAATTGGTAGACACGCTATCTTGAGGGGGTAGTGACCGTATGGTCGTGCGGGTTCAAGTCCCGCCTTCGGCACCATCTGTTTCGCTGGTTTACCAGCTTCCCAGAACGTCAGGATTGGCACCTGAGGCGAAAGACGCATTTGAAAAAGTTTTTGAAACAAGTTCTTGGAATGAGTTCTTGACGTAAGCCTTTCAAGTGTCTATTATCGTCGACCTAGATTGATGCGGGGTGGAGCAGTCTGGTAGCTCGTCGGGCTCATAACCCGAAGGTCATCGGTTCAAATCCGGTCCCCGCTACCATTTATCTAGTAGCATGGTTTAGGATCAACGGCATGTATTAAGGTGCTTTTGAGCTGCGAAAAATTCGCGACATGTTGCTAAAATGGTACTACAGGTTTCTTTTGAAAAGCCCCTTCCTGTGAAGGGGCTTTTTGTTAGTAGCTTTTTGTAACTGGTTTTTTGTAAACAGCTTTTATGAAGAGCTTTTTGCGAGCCAAGCGTGTCTCAAGAGCGGATGTTGTTCGAGTAGCCAGAGACACATTCCCAGGTAATGCCAATCAGCCACCTAGCTTTTCTTACGACTCCTGGCCAGGTGCCTGATGCAACGGCTATAGGAGCTTTGTCTGTGGCCACAAAACACGCTGCGCTTCACGCGCTGATCGAACCTGTCGTTGCCGCCATGGGCTTCGAGCTATGGGGTATCGACCATATTTCCCAGGGCAAGCATTCGCGGCTGGTGATTTACATCGAGCGCGAGAGCGGTGTCAGCGTGGAAGACTGCGCTGATATTAGCCGCCAAGTCAGTGCCGTGATGGATGTGGAAGACCCCATTCCCGGCGAATACCGCTTGGAAGTCTCGTCGCCCGGCATGGCACGTCCCCTTTACTCCCTGGATCACTTTATCCGCTATCAGGGCCACCAGGTCGCTCTGAAGCTACGTGTCGCGTTCGATGGGCGACGCAAATACCAAGGGCTCCTCGCAGGTGTCGAGGGCGATGAAGTGCTACTGCAACTGGAAGGCGAAGAGTACTGCTTTCCTATCGAAAGCATCGATTCTGCGCACGTTGTCCCGCAGTTCGACGAATAACACGGGTCGCGGCTTCCGGCAGGCGCCGGGATGATGCACAAAAGGACAGGTTTTCTGGCGAGGCAAACGCATGAGTAAAGAAATTTTAATGGTCGTGGACGCGATCTCTAATGAAAAAGGCGTCCCCCGCGATGTCATCTTCGAAGCGGTAGAAGCCGCGCTGGCCAGCGCGTCGCGTAAGCGTTTTGAGCACGAAGAAGCCAATGTGCGCGTGCATATTGATCGCCGCACCGGAGACTACGATACGTTCCGCTACTGGACCGTGGTCGAAGATGACGAATTCGAAACGCCAGACTATGAAATCAAGCAGAGCATTGCCGAGCAGCGCGACCCGCCGCTGAAGCTGGGCGATGTGGTCGAGCAAAAGATCGAAAACGCTGTGTTCGGGCGTATCGCCGCGCAAACTGCCAAGCAGGTCATCGTGCAGAAAGTGCGCGAAGCCGAGCGTGCCGAAGTCGTGCGTCAGTACGCTGACCGTGAAGGCGAACTCGTTGCGGGTATCGTTAAGAAGACCACCCGTGACGGCCTGATCATTGATCTGGGAGAAAACGCCGAAGCGTTTTTGCCGCGTAACGAGATGATCCCCGGCGAGCGCTACCGGATGAACGAGCGTGTTCGCGCGCTGCTGGTCAAGGTTGACCCGGACGCTCGCGGTGCGCAGCTGCAACTCTCACGCACCTGCCCTGAATTCATCATTGAGCTGTTCAAAATTGAGGTGCCGGAAATCGCCGAGCAGCTGATTGAAATCAAAGGTGCTGCTCGCGACCCCGGCTCACGTGCCAAGATCGCAGTGAAAACCAACGACCGCCGCATTGATCCGGTCGGTGCCTGCGTCGGTATGCGTGGCTCACGGGTTCAGGCGGTATCATCTGAGCTGCAAAACGAGCGTGTAGATATCGTTCTGTGGGACGACAACCCGGCTCAACTGGTGATCAACGCCATGGCGCCGGCCGACGTGGCCTCGATCTTGGTGGACGAGGATGCGCACGCTATGGACGTCGCCGTGGCACAGGACAACCTGGCACAGGCCATTGGCCGTAGCGGCCAGAACGTGCGTTTGGCGTCTGAATTGACCGGCTGTCGGATCAACGTCATGACCGAAGATGAAGCGGAGTCCAAGCGCGAGCAGGAAATCGACAGCCTGGTGGATTCCTTTGTTCATCATCTGGGGGTCGATGATGAGGTCGCTCGCCTGCTAGTGGAGGAAGGGTTTACCACCCTGGAAGAAGTTGCCTACGTGCCGCTGGAAGAGATGCTCGAAATCGAAGAGTTCGACGAAGAGCTGGTGGAAGAGCTGCGTGCACGCGCAAAAGACGAGCTGCTGACGATGGCGATTGCCTCGGAAGAAGCGCTGGACGGTGCCCAACCAGCGGATGACCTGCTGGAGATGGACGGTATGGAGCGCCACCTGGCCTTCATTCTGGCCAGCCGCGGTATCGTCACAATGGAAGATCTCGCCGAGCAGTCTGTCGACGATCTGGTCGATATCGAGGAGTTGGACGAAGCGCGCGCAGCGGCACTGATCATGACTGCCCGTGCGCCCTGGTTTGAAGTCGATGACACATCGGATTCAAACACACAGTAAACAGGTCACGGGCTGAGGAGGGTCACTATGTCAGATATGACAGTTAAAGATTTTGCAGTAAAGGTGGGCCGCGATGTGCCCCGCCTATTGGAACAGATGAAAGAAGCTGGCTTGAAGCATGCTTCAGAAAGCGACGCCGTGTCTGAAGATGACAAGCAGACACTGCTAAGCTTTTTGAAGAAAAGCCACGGCGGCGGCGACAGCGAACCGAGCAAAAACCGTATTACGCTGACCCGTAAAACCCGCAGCCGCATCAAGACCGGCGAGCGCGGTAAAACGATCGAAGTACAGGTTCGTAAGAAGAAAACCTACGTTAAGCGCGAAGACGATGAGAAGCCGAAGGCGCCTGAGCCCAAGCACTCTGGCCCGCGTCAGTTGGTAGGCGATATGGCGGAAGCAGAAGCAGAGCGTAAAGCACGCGATGCCCGCGCCGCTGAAGAGAAAGCTGCCGCTGCGAAAGCCAAAGCTGCCGAAGACGCCGCGCGTAAAGAAGCGGAAGAGAAGGCCAAAGCCAAAGCCGCTGAAGTGCCGGATATCGAAGTGCCCGAGCTTGAAATCGACGACACGCCGGTAGCCGATGATCTGCCGCCGGCACCGCCGAAAGAGGGCCGTACCGATCGTCGTACTGCGCCGCCGAAAAAGGCAGCCGCGAAGAAGAAAGGTCGTGACGACGACGATGATCGTGGCGATCGCGAAGAGCGTAAGCGCGGCGGCGGCAAGAAAGTGAAGCGTGCCGAGCGCCGTGGCGGACGTCGTGGTGGTGCTAGCCAAAGTGGTAATGGCAAGCACGGCTTCCAGAAGCCGACGCAGCCGATCGTTCGTGAAGTCTCGATCCCTGAGTCGATCAGCGTTGCTGAGCTGGCCGACAAAATGTCGATCAAGGCGAACGAAGTCATCAAAGCCATGTTCACCATGGGTGCGGCGGTGACCATCAACCAGACAATCGACCAGGATACAGCGGCGATTGTGGTGGAAGAGATGGGCCACAAGGTCAAACTGGTGAAAGATGACGCGCTGGAAACGGAAATGCTGGAAGGCATCTCCTACGAAGGCGAAGAGATCACCCGCTCACCGGTCGTCACCGTCATGGGTCACGTTGACCACGGTAAGACCTCGCTGCTGGACTATATCCGTCGTGCGAAAGTCGCCACTGGCGAAGCGGGCGGTATTACCCAGCACATCGGTGCCTACCATGTGGAAGATGACCACGGTGGCGTGACCTTCCTGGATACCCCGGGTCACGCGGCGTTTACCGCCATGCGTGCTCGCGGTGCGAAAGCCACCGACGTGGTCATCCTGGTGGTGGCGGCCGACGACGGCGTCATGCCGCAAACCATCGAAGCCGTCGAGCACTCGAAAGCTGCTGGTGTACCGATGGTCGTGGCCGTGAACAAGATCGATAAGCCCCAGGCCGATCCTGATCGTGTCAAGAACGAGCTGTCTCAGCACGGCGTCATCTCGGAAGAGTGGGGCGGCGATACGCAGTTCGTTCACGTCTCTGCGAAGAGCGGTGAAGGCATCGAAGACCTGCTGGAAGCGATTCAGCTCGTGTCCGAGGTTCTCGAACTCAAAGCCGTTCCGTCGGCACCGGGTAAAGGGGTCGTCGTCGAGTCACGTTTGGATAAAGGCCGCGGTCCCGTGGCGACCGTGCTGGTACAAAACGGTACGCTGAAGAAGGGCGATATCGTCCTGGCTGGCCTGCATTACGGTCGCGTACGTGCGCTGACCAACGAGCTAGGCAAGCAGGTCGATACCGCTGGCCCCGCCATGCCAGTAGAGATCCAGGGTCTCGACGGCACGCCGGATGCCGGTGATGACTTCATGGTAGTCGCCGACGAGAAGAAAGCCCGCGAAGTGGCTAACTTCCGTCAGGGTAAATACCGCGAAGTGCGTCTGGCACGTCAGCAGAAGGCCAAGCTGGAGAACATGTTCAGACAGATGGGCCAAGACGAAGTGGCCAAGGTCAACATCGTCCTCAAAGCCGACGTACAGGGCTCGCTGGAAGCGATCAAAGGCGCCTTGGAAGAGCTCTCCACCGAAGAAGTACAGGTGGCCGTGGTCTCCTCTGGTGTGGGGGGGATCACCGGTACCGACGCCAACTTGGCGCTGGCCTCGGAAGCCATCGTGGTGGGCTTCAACGTCCGTGCCGATGCCGCTGCTCGTGAGATCATCGAGCGTGAAGGTCTGGATCTGCGCTACTACAGCGTCATCTACCACCTGATCGACGAAGTCAAACAGGCGATGAGCGGTATGCTCGCCCCCGAGTGGAAAGAAGAGATCGTGGGTGTGGCCGAAGTACGCGACGTGTTCCGCGCGCCGAAGATCGGTGCGGTGGCTGGCTGTATGGTCGTCGAAGGCACCGTGTCGCGCAGCAAGCGTATCCGCGTTCTGCGTGACAACGTGGTCATCTACGAAGGTGAGCTCGAATCGCTGCGCCGCTTCAAAGACGACGTACAAGAAGTGCGTAACGGCATGGAGTGTGGCATCGGCGTGAAGAACTACAACGATGTCCAGGTCGGCGACAAGATCGAAGTCTTTGACCAAGTGAAGGTCGAGCGCAGCCTGTAAGGCCGCGCGAGGAGCAACCATGCGCGAATTTAAGCGTACCGACCGAGTAGCCGACCAGCTCCAAAAGGAGCTGGCGGTACTGATCCAACGCGAAGTGAAAGATCCGCGCTTGGGCATGGTCACGGTGAGCGGGGCCACCGTTAGTCGTGACCTTGGCTACGCCGATATCTACGTCACCCTGCTGGGTGAACAGGATCCCGAGCGTATCAAGGAGAACCTGCAGGTACTGAAACGTGCAGCAGGGTTTCTGAGAAGCCAAATCGCCCAGCGCATCAAGCTGCGTCACGTACCCGAACTGCGCTTTCATTTCGATGAAAGTGTGGTGCGCGGCCAGCACCTCTCATCGCTGATCGACGAAGCGGTCTCTTCTGACCGTGCCCGTCAAGCGGAAGACGAGGGCGGCAGTGAAGAGCAAGGTGAGGAGGCGCGCTAATGCCCCGTCGCCGTCGCGGATTACCGGTCAATGGCGTGGTGCTGCTGGATAAGCCGAAAGGCCTCTCCAGCAATCACGCGCTGCAGCGTGTGCGCCGTCTCTTTGAGGCGCAAAAAGCCGGGCATACCGGCACGCTGGACCCGATGGCGACAGGCTTGCTGCCTATCTGCCTGGGGGAGGCCACCAAGTTTTCCGCGCATCTGCTGGAAGCCGACAAGATGTATCGCACCCGGGTCGAACTGGGGGTGATCACCGATACCGGCGATGCCGAAGGCACTGTGCTGGAGCGGCGCGAGGTGCCAAACCTTGCGGTCGAGGACATCGAATCTGTCTTGACGCGTTTTCGCGGCGAGATCGATCAGGTGCCGCCCATGTACTCGGCGCTCAAGCATCAGGGTAAAAAGCTCTACGAGTTGGCCCGCGAGGGGAAACAGGTTGAACGTGCAGCGCGGCGGGTAAGCGTGTATGATGCGCGCCTGCTTTCGTTCGAGGGCACGGCGTTCGAGCTGGAAGTCAGCTGCAGCAAAGGCACGTACATCCGCACGTTGGCGGAAGACATTGGCCACGCGCTGGGCTGTGGTGCCCATATCAGTCAGCTACGTCGGCTCAAAACCGGGCCGTTCGATGGTGATGCGATGTGGACACTCGAGGCACTGGAAGCACTGGCTAGCCAAGCCGACCGCGAGGCGGAACTGATGCCCGTGGATGTGCTGGTCGATCACCTGCCGTCGCTTAGCGTCGATGACACCTCGTTTGGCCGACTGGCCCACGGACAGTCAGCCGAGCTCACCGTCGATGAATTGGCACCCGATGCGTTGGCACGACTTTATCACGCCGAGACGTTTATCGGCCTTGGCGTTGTAAAAGGGCCGCAGGAAGTGGCCCCCAAGCGGCTGTTAAGTACGGTCGCTCGTTCGTAATATCGCGGTAAAACGTTGCAAGGATGTAACGATTTGCGCGAAAATAGTCGCTTGAGACTGCAAATATGCGTGGTCTCACCCATTCATTTTTAGGCATATTGCTTACTGGAGAGACAGATGGCATTAACCGCTGAGAAAAAGGCCGAGATCGTCAACGAATACGGCCGCGGCGATAACGATACCGGTTCCCCTGAAGTTCAGGTTGCACTGCTGAGCGCCAACATCAACGGCCTGCAGGACCACTTCAAAACCAACAAGCAGGATCACCACTCCCGTCGTGGTCTGATCCGCATGGTAAACCAGCGTCGTAAGCTGCTGGACTACCTGAAGCGTAAAGATTTCGAACGCTATCAGTCTCTGATTCAGCGTCTGGGTCTGCGCCGCTAAGTTCTTAACGGCAATGATTCGAAACGGGCAGCTCCTTGTGGGCTGCCCGTTTTTTTGTTTCTGGTAGCCGTACGGCGCGTCAACGCCTAGAATGGTGGCGAGTCAAACGACCCAAGCGAAAAGACAAGTAGCTATTAATGTTAAAGGAAGTAGCCGTGAATCCGGTCAAAAAAACGTTCCAATACGGTCGCAGCACCGTCACCCTCGAAACTGGGCGTATCGCTCGCCAAGCCACTGGTGCCGTGATGGTCACCATGGACGAAACCGTCGTGCTGTGTACGGTGGTGGCGAAGAAAGATGTGAACCCAGGCCAGCCCTTTTTCCCGCTCTCGGTACACTACCAAGAGAAGACCTACGCCGTGGGTAAAATCCCCGGCGGCTTCTTTAAGCGTGAAGGTCGCCCGACGGAGAAGGAGACCCTCACGTCGCGTTTGATCGACCGCCCGATTCGCCCGCTGTTTCCGAAAGGCTTCATGAACGAAGTGCAGGTGATCTGTACCGTTCTATCCACCGACCGTAATCACGATCCGGACATCGCGGCCATGCTGGGCACCTCGGCGGCGCTGAGCATTTCTGGCGTACCGTTTAACGGCCCGATTGGCGCTGCTCGCGTTGGTTTCAACGAAGAGCAAGGCTACTTCCTGAATCCCACCGTCGAAGAGCTGACCACCTCCGAGCTGGACATGGTGGTGGCCGGTACCGAAAACGCCGTGCTGATGGTGGAGTCCGAAGCGCAAGAGTTGCTCGAAGACGAAATGCTGGGTGCCGTACTGTTTGGCCACCAGGAGATGCAAGTCGCGATCGACGCCATTAAAGAATTGACTGCCGACGCTGGTAAGCCGCGCTGGGAGTGGCAGGCGCCGGCAGAAAACGTTGCCTTGAAAACGGCCATGGCCGATGCTTTTGAAGCCAAAGTGGGTGAGGCGTACCGCATCACCGATAAAATGCAGCGCCAAGATGCACTCGCAGCGCTGAAAGACGCGGCCGTCGAACAGTTAGCGGCTGCCGAAGGCGAAGAGGAAGCGGAAGGCAAGTTCAGCAAGGATGACGTGAAAGGCGCGTTCGCAGCGCTTGAGAAGCGTGTGGTGCGCTCCCGCGTGGTCAAGGGCGAGCCGCGTATCGATGGCCGCGACAACGTCACCGTGCGTCCGCTGAACATCGAAGTCGGCGTGCTGCCGAAAACTCACGGCTCAGCCATCTTCACCCGTGGTGAGACCCAGGCCATTGCGGTCGCAACACTCGGCACGCTGCGTGATTCGCAGCTCATCGAGTCGCTGGAAGGCGAGCGTAAAGACCGCTTCATGCTGCACTACAACTTCCCTCCCTACTCGGTGGGTGAAGCGGGCTTCATGGGTGGCCCAAAGCGCCGTGAAATCGGCCACGGCCGTTTGGCGCGTCGCGGTGTCCAAGCGATGCTGCCGTCCGAAGAAGAGTTCCCCTACACCATCCGTGTGGTGTCGGAAATCACCGAATCCAATGGCTCTAGCTCCATGGCGTCCGTGTGCGGTTCCTCGCTGGCGTTGATGGATGCGGGCGTTCCGCTGAAAGCCCCGGTGGCGGGTATTGCCATGGGCCTCGTCAAAGACGAAGACGGCTACGCGGTGCTGACCGATATCCTGGGTGACGAAGACCACCTGGGTGACATGGACTTCAAAGTGGCCGGTTCTGAAGAGGGCGTCACTGCCCTGCAGATGGACATCAAGATCGAGGGCATCAACGAAGAGATCATGGAGACTGCGCTGCAACAGGCCCACGATGCGCGCATCGGTATCCTGGCGCAGATGAACGCCGTGATCAGCCAGAGCCGTAACGAGGTGTCGGAAAACGCCCCTTCCATGGCGACGATCAAAATCGATCCGGACAAGATTCGCGACGTCATCGGCAAGGGCGGCGCCACCATTCGTAAGATTTGCGAAGACACCGGCGCATCGATCGATCTTGATGACGATGGCACCGTTCGCATCTACGCCGAAGACAAAGCCGCTGCCAAGAAAGCGATCGATACCGTACTGGCGATCACCGCCGAAGCGGAAATCGGCAAGCTGTACAAAGGCAAGGTCGTACGTATCGCCGACTTTGGTGCGTTCGTGAACATCATGCCGGGAACCGATGGCCTGGTGCACATCTCGCAAATCGTCCAGGAGCGCGTCAATAACGTGCGCGACTTCCTGAACGAAGGCGACGATGTCATCGTGAAGGTGTTGGATATCGACAACCGCAACCGCGTGAAGCTCTCGATCAAAGAGATCACCGAAGAAGAGAAAGCAGCGTTTGAAGCTGCCGAGGCGGACGTCGCTAGCTAACGAGTGCTCAGCGTAGGATTTACCGCCCCCGCAGCCCTTGGCTGTGGGGGCGGTGTCGTTTTGATAGGTCAGGAATGTGAGGACATAGCATGGAGCAGCAGGAATCGCCGCGTTGGTGGGCGGTGGTGGCCGTGATGATCGGCATTTTTTTGTTGGTGACCGCAGAGCAACTACCCATCGGTTTGCTCTCTCAGGTGGCAGAATCGATGGGCGTGACCCCAGGTATGGCAGGGTTGATGGTGACGGTGCCCGGCGTCGTGGCGGCGTTTTCAGCGCCGCTGCTACCGGTGGCGGTAGGGCGTCTCGATCGCCGTATCATGCTGACGCTGATGATGGCAGTGATGGTGCTGGGCAGCGTGCTCTCCGCCATGGCCAGCAACTTTGCCCTACTGTTGGCGGCGCGAGTGTTGGTGGGGATCAGTATCGGCGGTTTTTGGGCCATTGCGGGCAGTATTGCGCCACGTCTGGTGCCTAGCGATCAGGTGTCGCGGGCCATGACCATCATTTTTGGCGGCGTGGCGGCGGCCTCGGTGCTCGGCGTACCGTTGGGCACGCTGCTGGGTGATATCAGTAACTGGCGCGTGGCCTTTGGTGCCTTGGGGGGCTTGAGTTTGCTCACGGCGTTGGCGCTTTGGCGCTGGCTACCGCCACTGCCGCCCCGAGAGCCGGTGCGGCTTCGGGTGCTGGCGCAACAGCTAAAGAATCGTGGCGTGCGGGTAGCCGTGTTGACCACGGGGTTTGTTGTGGTGGGTCACTTTGCGGCCTACACCATCATTAGTCCCATTTTGCAAGAGATCAGCGGGGTCGCGCAGCGCCATGTCGGAAGCCTGCTGCTGCTGTACGGTGCGTCGGGGATTTTGGGCAATATCGTTGCAGGGGTGTTTGCTGGCCGTCACCCGTACCGTGCGGTGCTCGCGATTCCCAGCCTACTGCTGGTAGTCGTGGCGATCTTCCCGGTGGTAGGCGTAGAGCCGACCAGTGGCGTGCTGCTGTTAATGCTGTGGGGTGCTGTATTTGGCAGCGTATCAGTGAGTATTCAGACATGGATACTACGCACGGCGCCCAATACGGAAGCCGCCACGGCGTTAATGGCGTTCGTGTTCAACATGTCGATTGGCCTGGGGGCCATGGTCGGGGGGCAAGTGGTCGATGGCACCAGCCTACCGGTGGCGATGTGGGTTGCCTCGGGGCTGTTCCTGCTGGGGATGCTATTGGTATGGCGCACACCCTCGCGCCTTGTGGGG
>Ga0066376_10003023_pt1 | contig 15363 bp, 11 predicted proteins | sample Knorr_S15_td_Bot_FD_77009 | JGI IMG/M metagenome (GOLD analysis project Ga0066376, IMG submission 77009) | Marine microbial communities from Southern Atlantic Ocean transect - Knorr_S15_td_Bottom_ad_5009_LV_A | ecosystem: Environmental > Aquatic > Marine > Oceanic | place: Southern Atlantic... | reverse complement strand
TCCAAGTGGACTGAGATTAAAGTTTTTTTCAGAATTATACTTCTTATTATTATATAATAAACTAGTAACAAAACTATAGCTTATACCCGGCATAAATTCATATTTGCTCTCAGAAATTGGAATTTCAATATTAGTAGTTAGGCCATAGAAAACTGGATTTGTAAATCTTTTGTTAAATAGTTGAAATTCTAACAACCCTTTGTACGCACCATCACTAAGACTGAAGTGCCTATGCTGCCTAGGCCTATCTTCATCGCCTATAACAAGAAATGGACTTTCAGTTAGCACGCTTTTTGAAGGGACCAACATCCCCAGCCCAAAATAAATTCTACTTCCCTCCTTCATCCCTACATTTTTATATAGATACCTTAATTTAAATCTAGCATCACCCATAGCTCCCCCAAGAGCCTGAGCAAATCCTTCATCATTTATATAATCAGTTAGGGAGCTCTCATCTCGATGATGGAAGCTCACTGAATCTGGGCCCCAACTCATTGATCTAATACCTAATACCTGACTATAGCTAAAATTTAAGTAGTCAGTTAGCCCAATTGTCACCCCTGGAATAATAAGATAAGTTTCCATGGTCCCAAAATGATCAAAAGACTCATGTTCAACCTCATCATGGCTCCAATCAATATACTGGAAGTTCCCATTTATGGTAAACATTACCTCTCCAGGGAAAAGTCCTACTCCACTTGATGAATTGCCAACTGGCAACGAAGGGTTACTTCACATCGCTCATTGGGGGAATAGCAGCTCTAATAAAAATACTAATAAAATTATTCTCTTTACTATTAACATTATAGAAATATCCTTGAATTATTTTTATACTCATTAAAATCAGAGTATCTTGATAAAGATTTATCCTTTTTTATCATATTTGGAATCCAAATACATATAATAAAAATTACTAATACTATAATTGGTATCCAATGCATAGAAAGCAATGCAAATGAAAGATATATTAGAAACTCACCAACATAATTGATGTTCCTTGATTTTTTAAACAGCCCATCGGAAATTAAATGTCCTGGCTTTAGTTTAAGCGCTGTATATTTTTGCATATCTGAGCTAAAATGAAGGAACACTCCAACTCCAAAAAGAAAAATTATAATGGATATAAGCCAATTTGGGATAGTGACCGTCTGGCCACCATTAAAATAGCCTGATACAATGATCCATGGTGATATCCAGTATAAAGACAATCCAAAAAGAATAATAAATCCATACATCAAATTTGTTTTTTGTTCCCATGATTTGTCTGGAAAAATTAAACTCTTTAAAACCCATAATATTCCATAGGTGCCATGAAGACCCAGATATATCCAAATTGTTATATTACTAGATGCATCATAATAATTTATCAATGCTAATATATATATAAATGTAATGCCCTTGTGAAAATCAATAAAATGCTTTTGCTTCATATCTATTCTAGAATAAGATTTATTAAAAGGATTACATCCTGAATATTAATAATATTATCCTCATTAATATCTGCTGCCATAAACTGAATATTAGTAGGCTCCTGTTGCCCTAAAATAAAATTAACTAAAATAATAACGTCCAGTATATCAACAGACATATCTTGATTTATATCTCCAGGGGTAATTAATGTACTTTCACCTTTAGAAAGATAGATCTCATAGCTTCCATCCCTCTGATCAGACCAAAAGAGATATAATGTATCATCATACATATAAATAATTTGATCTTTTTGAACATAGTTGGTTTCATCATTATTTATTTTTTGAATATTTTGCATCTCACCAGTTATAATATCTCTCATTCCATAGTATACATCCCAATTTCCACCTCCTTGATCAGCCCATACAATATGGATATTATCATCAAATAGCACATATGGATAATTAGGAAAGCCATTTGACTCAGTATATATATTAATAGGATTGGCAAAATCTATAGCATCCAAGTTAGATATATTAGTATATCCGTTTTGGGTATAATAAACCGTAAATGCCACAGCTATATGGTTGTCTTTAATATCAATTGTAGGTCCAGAAGATGGGCAGAATGTAATGTAATCATTAAAGTTTGATACTTGATAATATTCAGAAAAAGCATCTTGATTATATCTTTTTATTGCTAAAAAGGTATCTCGGTTATTTAGAATATTATTTCTATAGGCAATATAAACATCACCATTATCATCTATCTCTAAATCAGGCTGACAGCAGTCACAAGGCTCCATAGATTCATCAACGATGCCTACCTGAGTGCTGTTATAAAAATTTATGTCATTTCCATATGAGAATCTATATCTAACATCTTCTAAATGATTATTAGCAGCATAATTATAGTATATTAAATGTAGATTCCCAAACACATCAACTTCAAAGTCTTGATATCCATTTAAATATGACGTATCAGAAATTAATATTTCCTCCTGCCAAGTTTCTCCATAATCCTCAGATATATTAAGATATACAGATGTATATCCGCTTCTATCATCCATATATGTTATGTATACTTTATTGTTATATGTTTTGATTTTTGGGCCACTTTGACTATATGCAACAATATTATTATTAATTAAATTTATTTGTGATGGCTCTGAAAATGATTCACCCAGATTATCGGACCTTGAATACATAATATCTTTATTATTTCCACTTATAGTAACCCAAGCAAGATGAATGTAATTTTCATCAACTGCTATTTCAGGAAATTTCTGATTATCCGAAAGTTCTGTAATCCTAATATTCTCTTCAAATGTGTAGATTTGTGAAAAAAGGCAGCTTATTACAAGCATGGTCACTGCAATAAATGAAAATATTTTAAACATTATTGACCTCGATTTTAAAAATTAAATACGATTTCCTCTCTAATATCTGAATGTATACTCTTTGAAACAGGACAATGCTTAGCAGCATTCATAAGTAGCTGCTTTTCTTTGTCAGAAAACTCTCTATTAATATTTATAATAATTTTAATGTGAGAAACTCTTCGAGGATTTTTCTCCATATTTTTTTCTATTTCAATGTTACTTCCATCAATACTAAAGCCATGAGCTTGAGCTGTTATTCCCATTATGGTAAGCATGCAGGAGCCAAGTGCTGTAGCAAATAAATCTGTTGGAGAAAAATTTTCACCCTTTCCCTTGTTGTCAATTGGAGCATCCGTTGATATTATGCTTCCAGATTTAAGATGAGTGGCGGTGGTCCTTAGATTACCTTCATATTTAATGCTAATATCAGACATTAATCTATTAAAATATAATTTAATGTGAGGATGATATCAGATATATCAACAGAGCCATCATAATTAATATCTGCATAATCAAAGTTAATTGATCCAGTATTTCCTAGTATATAGTTAACCATGACAATGACATCTAATATATCAATATTCCCATCAATATTAACATCTCCGATTAATATGTTAGCATAAAAGCTATCTCTTTTAAAGTTGCCCTTAAATGTATCCCAGTATCCATAGTTACTCCCTACTTCTTTAATGTCAAATACATTGAGCCCATCTGCCGTCCCACAAAAAATTTCAAAGTCACCATCAGAATCTAAATCATGGATTAAAGCGGACCCTGAATATGGAAACATATATTCAAATGGGGTATTATCATAATTTGATCCATCTAAATTAATAATAAATAAATTTCCATCTGCTGTAGAAAAAATAATCTCAGGCTCAAGATCAGAATCTATGTCAGAAAAGATTGGAGATGAGACAATTGACTCAGAAAAAGTTAGTGGCCACCCATCAACATAGGAGCCATCGGGATATATTGCGTGAAGCTCGCCATCATTGTTTCCAAAAAATATCATGGGCTGAGAGCCCCTCATTGAAAGAATTGAAGGAGATGCCATGATGTCGTCTGGTGTTTCTATGCTAAAAATTAAATTACCACTAGAATTTATTGAGTAGAGAGTTCCATCCGTGGAGCCAATTAATATCATCTTTTGGCCGTTGTACTCTAATATTGCTGGCTCTGATCTAAAATCACTATCACCAACAAATGGAAATCCTGGAGCGATAGTCCCATCATCATAGATTAAGTATACATTCTCATCATCAGTGCCAAGAACAATATCAGATTTTCCATTTTCATTAAAATCAGCAAGCGCAACTCCCGCTCTCATTTTTTCATCAATTACTATTGGAAATCCAGAAACATTAGTTCCATCTGGGTTAATTACATACAATTTTCTTGATGATGAATAACCTCCAAAAATAATTTCAAGATCACTATCATCATCAATATTACCAAGTACAGGTGTGCCTAAAAGCATTTGCCCTGTATTATATTCATATTGCTCAGAGCCATCTGAGTTAATTATACATAGCCGTTTATTTTTTGATGTGACTATAATTTCAATGTCACCATCATTATCAATATCAGCAACCGCAGGTGAACCCCATATCTGATCACCCATATCATATGGGAAGCCAGCTTTACTGTTTCCAAACTCATCAATGACATGCAGCCTCCCAAGATAATCTCCAAAAATGATGTCTTTACTGCCATCCTGATCTATATCTATAACAGCAGGAGAAGAATATATCTGACTACTTAGGATATATGGGAAACCAGCTTGATACAGATTAACATCCAAATCTCTTTGATATAATTTAGTAAATATCAATTCATTTGAATAGTTATCTGTATAAGAACAATCCAGTGTTATTTCAAAATTAACTGATCCAAGTTCGATCCCATCTGCAATTAAAACTGGGATATATATGGACTGCTGCTCGCCATTTTCGATATTTTCAGAATAAGTGGATACTGGTTCTAATATCTCAACTCCATCTGTAGTTGATGATACTGTAATCTCAGTATTTGATGGCATCAGCTCCATTGACTCATTGATAATATCAAGAGAGAGAAGAATGCTTTCCCCTGGATTGGCGACACCATCTCCATCTCCACCATCCTGATCATCTACCCCAGATATTTGAGCATCCATTATAAGTAAATTATTTAGTGGGACCTCCATGGAGCTTGCCTGCAGAATATGATTGTCATTAAAAGATTGAACAAAGCCAACAAATTTAATCTGATTTATGTCCCAATCAGGATCTATTTCAACGATCATATCAAAAGTACTGGACTCCCCTGAAGTTAAATTAAATGTTGAATAATCATAACTTATAACCGAGCAAAAATAGTCTTCATCTTGATATGAAGTTAAAATAAATACAACCTTATTATTTGAATGATTGATGTCTCCAGTGACCTCTACATCCACCTGCATAATAATTTGATTGCCGATTATATCTGATGATAATTGCATGGATAGCGGACTATTAATATTATTTATCGTATTATATCTATTTAAATAAGTATTATACATATTCCCTCCGCCACCTGATACGCTTAGATAACCACCAAATTGCGCTAAAGGAAGTCCGCTACCACCATACTGATTAAATCTAGACAAATATCCTGGACTTGCATATTGAGTATCTCCTTGAAAAATTAATGGAATGAAATTTGGTTGCGCATTTTCTAAATCAGATATGCCAGCACGGGCATCCGGGCAGTATGGTCACCAAGACTCAGTAAATACTTCTCCAACAACAATCATTTGTTCTGAAAATAAAAAATTAAATAAAATAAATAAACATGAGATAATTAAATTTTTTTTCATTTTTATTCCTCTAAATTTTGTACATGATAAAGTTTGTCATTTTTAAAAAACAATCTTTGGCTTGATTCATTATAAACCCATATTTCAAATAAATCTAGCGATGAGGTTATAAACTCAATACTATCAGGCATACTAATATAATCAACAACCCTATCTTTTGTCATTCCTATTATTAAATTCTTATTATCCGTATTCCTCTTGGGTTTATTTTCTTCAATAATTTCATGCATTACTCTCTGGGTTCTTTGATTTTCTAATTCTTGAACTTGTGCCTCTAGCATGGCGATTGTTGGATTTAATCTAGAAGACAGGGTATCATCTATTTCAATGGCTATTTTCAATGTCTCAATAGTAAGAATAAGTTCATTTTTTTCTTCATATTCAATTGATTTATGAAGAATTCCATCAATCAATGATTTCATTCTTCTATCAATTAATATTGATAGCTCCTCATTGTAGGATAATGCAATTTTATAATATCTAAGCGCATCAGACAATAGATTTGACTCGTGCAGTAACGTTGCCTTTTTAAAAAATAACTCGCCTCTCATAGTTTCTACTTCACTTTGAATGGATAGAGATAACTCCGAAGCTAAATTTAGCTTCTCTTCGAACTCCTGAATTAAAATAGCATCAAAATTTGCTTCAAGATTTGAAATTATTTCTTTTGCAAGTCCATCTTTTGTTAATTTGATTTCGATTTTTAAACTATCATCCGCACTTATATATGCATCATCAAGATATATTATTGCATCATCTAAATTTTGATCATCTAAGTACTCCATTGCAATTTTATAATTTTTATACGGTAATTGCTCCTTGCAAAATAAAAGCATTTTATTTGCTTTTTTAAGCTTTCCATGTTTTGGATAATTTTTAATATATTCTTCAAATGCTGGAATAGCAGACTCAATATCATTCTCTATTAACATCGAAAATGCATCATCACCAATCGTTCTTTTCCCTCCAAATATAACTCCAAATGTTAAATTTAAATTAACTCCTCTCATATCAAATCCAATAATTGGAGAGAATTGATATGGATCTTCAAGATTAGTTGTTGTAGTTCTCAATGATTTTAATTCTAATCCATAAAATAGATTATATTTATTACTTTCTTGAGAAGAAATGATTTTTTTAATTCCCAATGCAAAAGTTTCGCTAATTGCATTTCCACGCAAATATTTTCTATCAGCCTCTGTTTTATATAATGAAATTTTTGAAAATCCAATTGAGTGATAGGCGTATGGAATGATTGATTGGTTGAACTGCCATTGAATAGTTGTATTAAAATTAAAATCATGAATTTTCGGGAAAAATTTGTACTGCTGCCAATTCTCATTTGGATCTGTATAGGTTATATCATCTGGCAGTTTTGGATGACTAAGCATATGTGACATTCTATACCCCAATCCAAATTGAATATCAAAAATATTTTGTGGGATAAGGTATGAGAGGACATTTGTTTTTAATAAATCAACTTCAACAAAAATTCCATTACGATCATTTTTACCTGATAATCCATTATAACTTGCATGGGTTGAATCTAATAGTACAGGATGAGTCCCTAAATCTGCAGGGAGTAATGGAAATCCACTTAGATAATCAGAACCTCCATAATGAAAATAACCTGCTTTAATTTCAAATGGAATGAAAGTGATTGGTTCTCTAAAAATCATTGTCCTAGCATTTTTATTTAAGGAGTAATCAAACAAATTAGTGTTCCATGACTCCTGAGAAGAGGCTAAGCTAATCATATGAATAATTAATATATATAATAAAAATTTTCTCATACCCGTTAATCTATAAAATAATCAAATTTATCCCAACTGAACTCATTTTTAATTTTATTTCTATTAAATCTATTGAGAATGTATTTTATAGATATGAATTTGATATACATATTAAGCATCATTTTATTGATGAATTTCAAGTTATTTTCGCTTGATTTTAAAGCAGGGGCATTTACAATGACTCGATTACATTACTCGGGGGGGGGGGATTGGTATGCTGATCCAAGTTCTATCCCCAATTTACTTAATTTTGTTTCTAAGCATACAAATATTGAACTTAATAAAAATGAAAATAGAGCCAGAATTGGATCTGATGAGTTTTATGATAGCTATTATATCTATTTAACTGGACATGGGAATATTAAATTTACAGATACGGAGGCTCATCTAATGAGAAATTTTCTTCTTAATGGTGGTTTCCTTCATGCTGATGATAATTATGGAATGGATAAAGCTTTTAGAAGAGAAATGAAAAAAGTGTTTCCAGATAAAGACTGGGTGGAAATCCCAAAAGATCATCTGATCTTTCACATACATTATAAATTTAATAATGGACTCCCGAAAATTCATGAGCATGATAACAAGAGGCCTCAGGCACTGGCTCTTTTCGATAATGAAAAAATAATTGCGCTATACACCTATGAATCGGATCTTGGAGATGGGTGGGAAGATAGCTCGGTACATGGAAATTCAGAATCAAGAAGGAAAGAAGCGCTTAAAATGGGTACTAATATTATTATATATTCATTATCAAGATGAAAAATAAAAATAAAATATTATCATTTTTATATGAATATAGAAAAATTAAATCAATCAATTTATTTATAGAGCATTTTCTATTGTTATTGATTTTCATGATTTTATTTTTTTCTATATCTATGATCCTAGAAAAGTTTATTTTTTTTGAAAGCTACACAAGAATTAGAATTGATGTGTTGTTAATTGTATTATTTGGATCTTTATTATTGCTTTTTATTTTGAAATTATTTTTTCAGTTAAACGGAACATTAGAAAAATTTAAAAATGAAGATATTGCAAGAGAAATTGGAAAGGATAATAAAGATATCTCTGACAAATTAATTAATGCGTATCAATTACAAAAAACTAATAGTGAGAGTACACTTTCTGAAAAATTAAAGGATAGAGCTCTTAATGAAATAAAAAATAAAATTTCTAATATAAAAAAACTTGATTCTAAAAACCCCTTTAAAGGAAAAATTTTTACTGCATCAGTGGTGGTGGTTATTATTTTCATAAGCATTCTTTTTAATAATGAATTCACAGATGCATCTATTAGGCTATTAAACCCTTCAAAAGAATATGAAATTCCAAAACCCTTTGAAATTATTAATGCTTATCAAACTAATCAGATTCTCGAGGGGGATTCATTGAATCTAATATTTAATATTAATAATAAAAATATTCCGGATTCGATTGATGTCATCATATTAGATAAAACTAATCAGCGTTTGATCTCAGTCCCTTACCTAGATGGAAAGTTTGTCTATACAATAAAAAATGTACTGAATGATTTTAGCTATTGGGCGGAGTATCAATCTAAATCAATTCTAGATCCTTGGGATAAAATAGAATCATTAAGTAATGAGATTTTTGTTATTAAAAGACCTCGAATTAATTCTATTAAGTTTACAGTTATTCCTCCAGATTATTCAAAATTAGAGAAAACATATTTTTCTGCAAATAATACGGACATATCAATGCTTGAGGGGAGCTCCCTCCAAATTAAAGCAACTGCAAACAAGAAAGTTGATAAATCTTGGTTGAAAATTGATGATGATATTATTCCCCTTTATTCAGAAAAGGAGCATATTAATGGAAATATCATTATTGATTATAGCTGTGATATTATTTTAATGTGCGAAGATTTAAATCTAATAAAAAATATTAATCCACCATTAAATAGAATTAATATCATTCGTGATACTAAACCTCAAGTTTTTGTAGCTAATCCTCAAAATGAATTTTCTATAGATGATAGTCGTATCATTGAAATTGATATGCAAATTATTGATGACTATGGATTTAATGGAAGTTGGATAGAATATAAAATTATTAAACCCAGCTATTTATCCCAAGATTCATCAATATATAAATATACAATAAATAACCTTGAAAAGAATCTGAAAGCACAGAGAATTGTTAATATGTGGGATATATCAAATCACTTCCTTGCTCCTGATGATAAAATTGAATTTTTTATATTTGTTGCTGATAATAATAATGTCACTGGACCATCCATAGCAAAATTAGGGCCATTTATTGGTGATGTCCCATCTCTTGATGATTTGTTTGAGAATATTAGTAGTCTTGAAAATGAAATGATTGATGAAATTGAAGAAATCACACTTAGCATTGATGAAGTATATGATTTAGTTGATGAGCTTGAAAAAGAATTACTTAAATCAGAAGAAGTTACTTGGGAACAAGAACAAAAAATAATTGAATCTTCAGATAAAATTGATGAAATACTAAATGATATTGAATCAATAAATGAAATGCTACAAAATATACAAGAAGAAGCAGAGAACAATGATCTATTTAATCAAGATCTTATTGATAAATTTAATGAATTTCAAGAGTTATTAGATTCTATTATGACTTCAGAGATGCTTGAATCTTTAAATAAATTAAAAGATATGATGAGTAAAATGAGCACCAAGCAGATGCTCAATGAGATTCAAAATCTTAAACAGGATATTTCGATGCTTGAGCAGCAACTTGATCGATTTATTGAGCTATTTCAACTTGCTATGGCAGAGCAAGCGCTTGATGAGTTTATCAAAATGATAGAGGAAATGATATCCCAGCAAATTGATATTTCAAATGATCTAATTAATGATGAAGCAGACTTTGATAATCTATCAACACGAGAGAATAATCAAATAAGTAATTATAAGGACCTTGAGAAATCTATTAATAGTGGGACCAAAAATATTGAAAAATTCTCATCAAAGGCAGCTCAATTATTAAATGATCTTCTTGATGGAGAAATTACAGAAAAAACTAAGAATGATATGCAGAAAACTAAGGGCTATATTGAGAAAAATATCGCTGATAAATCATTCTCTGCATCAGAGGATGTGATTGAGGACCTAAACACTCTACTATATGAAGTTAATGATATAAAAAACTTATTTAACTCCAAGATGGTGGATGAAATGACAATTGAGTTTATTAATTTAATAAAAAGTATTGAATTGATTTCATTTGATCAGGAGCTGCTATCTGGTAAACTAAATAAATTCCCATCATATAGCTCAGAAATAAAAAATATCGCATTTAGTCAATATCTAATAAAAGATAAAATCATTAGATTTATTGAACAACTAATTCAAGTTTCAAATAAAACATTACATATCCCTCCAGGAATAAATAGTTCTATTGGCTCAGCTCAGCTTTCAATTCAAAAATCTATTGCATTAATGGAACAAAAAAATATAAAAAAAGAATTAAGAGATGAACAATCAAAGGCTATTAAGTCAATAAATGAAACAGCTTACATCCTTCTATCTTCATTAAATAAAATGCAAAGCTCTATGTCCGCATCTGGGATGGAAAGTTATCTTGAAGAACTTGCTAAAATGGCTGAAGGACAGCAAAAAGTAAATCAGGGTTCCAAGCAATGTAATAATCCAGGTTTTATGCCGGGGATTGGTGGAAGTAGTATCCAGGAAGAATTAATGAAACGTCTTCAAAGAGAACAGGAGGCTCTACGAAAACAACTGGGGGAAATGCTTAGTGATATGCCTGGGGAGCAAGGATCAGGAAGCTTATCAAAGGCTCTTGAGGATATGGAAGAAGTCATTAATGATTTTAAAAGAAAAAAAATTACACGGGAGACTATCTCCAGACAGGAAAAAATTCTTTCACGTATGCTTGATAGTCAGAAATCATTAAAACAAAAAGATTATAATGAAAAGAGGAAAAGCAAGACAGCTGAAAGCATTATATATGATGGACCACTATCTCTTCCAGCTGATAAAGGTGAAAGACAAACACTCCTAACAATTGCACTTCAAGAGGCCCTTGAGCAGGAATACTCAACTGATTATCAAATTATTTTAAAAAAATATTTTAAATATTTAGAGAAACAAGAATTATATGAAAAATAAAATTATCTTAATACTAACCCTCTACGCTCATTTAATTCTTTTAACAAATTTAAATGCAAATGTGCTTGAGGATATAAAAGAGAAGAAGAAGGAAATCAAAGAGGAAATTTCACTTTTTAAAGCTAGTGATGGGCAAGATGTAAGACGAGCCATATCTCATGAGAATGCTGGATTAGTTGATCAGGCTAGATTAATATTTGAACAAATTTTTAATGCAAAAAAATCTAGCAGCTATATTTTTTCCAATTATAAAAATTTCTTGATTAGGCGAGAAGATTGGGGAAAGCTAATAGAAATATCAAGGGAATATGCCAGCTCAAATAAAGGAAACTCTAATGCAAAGCTAGCATTAGCAGAAAGCTTGCTATATGTCTCTGGGAAGAGTGTGGAATATGCAGAGCTTGAAAATGAGGGATATAAAATTATTGATAATTTAATTTTAGAGAATCTAACTGATATATCTAAATTAACTAATCTAAGTAAAGTAAAAAGATACATATCTAGATTGATCTACTATGATAAATATGAACTTGCTATCTTAAAAATCAATCAAATAAGGAATCAATATAACTATCATGATTTTTATTCAAAAGAATTAGGAAAATATTATCTATCAAATAGAGAATATGAGCAATCACTTGGTGAATTTATCCTATCCCTAAGCAATCCAAAAGAATTAGAGAAATATATAAATAATGAATTTAATTCTATTCGAAATCAATTTATTCGATTCCCTGAAGAGAATTATATCAAAGAAATAATTACTAAGACGTTAACTAGAGAGTCTTCAAAAATTAAAAATAATATTTTAGCTGAATATAAATTTAACTGGGGAGATTATGAAGAGGCATCTGAATTAATGATAAAAAATTATTTTAATGAAAAGAGCTTATATGATTTTGCAATTAATATAAAGAAGGAAAGCCAATTCCCTAGTGCAGAAAAAATATTTAATTTTCTTATGAATTCTAATAATAGTGAAATGATTGAACTATCAATATTACAGCTTGCGACTATACTTGAATTAAAAGCAAAAAAAGAAAAAATTTATCTTCCTATATCAGATAGAATTATTGAAAATTCATTTTTACAGTTAAAGCCATTTGGACATGCAAAAATAAATTTTAAGTCTGATGAACTTTCAAGAGCAATTATAATGTATGATTCGCTGATAACTAAATATAATAATTCAAGGGCAAGGTTTAAGATAGCTGAATTTAAATCTATTACAATTGTTAGCTATCATGAATCCATTAATGACTTTATTGAACTTGAAAAATCAGCAACAGATCGAAGTATTAAATTCCAAAGCGCCATAAAAATAATTGATATGAGTATTGAAAATGGTCTAATTGATAACAAGTTGCTGAGTTTAATTGAAAAATATAAGGAGAGATATAAAAATAAAAATCAAGAAGATTATCTAAACCTAAAAAGATATCAAATTTTATTTTATATGAAAAAATTTGAAGAACTTACTACTGAATTACATGATAAATTAAAATCCCTAAATAAAGATAATCCCATTTACAATGAATTACTTGATGGCCTCACTTTAATGATGCTATTTAATAACAAAGAAGATGATCTATCATTATTTTGTGGTGGGTTGCTTGAGATCAAAAAAACAAATTATCCTGAGGCTATAAGTAAATTTAATTTACTTTCTAAATCAAAAACTGAAATCGTTAGTAATATTTGTTCATACTATCTTGCTTATATATATATCAATTTAAATGATTATAATTTAGCAAAGGAGTCACTAACCTTTATTTTAGGTAATGATATTTTTTCAGAATTTACTTTATTGCTTTCCGCTGAACTTGATGATTATGTAATAAAAGATATTAATTCTGCAGCTGATCGATATATGAATTTTATTGATCAGTTTAATAGTAGTATCTTTCATGAAGAAATTAGAATCCGACTTGAAGAGATTATCGGATGAAAATGAAATACTATATATTATTAATTATTTTTTCTAATATTTGTTTTTCTCAGAAAATTCTAATTCCAATGGATTATCTACAATCTAATCACCTTAAAGCATATGGAATTGCATTTTTACATTTAGAAAAATCCAATAATGTCGATTGGCTTCTTAATTACCGTGGGGGATCATTTCTTCTGGATGATGTAGATGAAATCCAAAGCACTTGTAAAATTAGAGGGGTAAGCTATGAATTAATTAATAGTTGGGACCTATCAGAAATATTTTCAACTATTGAATCAAATAATATGGAAATTATACTTCTTGAGAAAGTCCCAAAAATTGCTGTCTATTCTCCTCCTGATAAACAGCACTGGGATGATGCGGTAACACTTGCTTTAACATATGCAGATATTAAGTATGATGTCATATTTGATGATGAAGTAATAAATAATAAAATTAATGACTACGACTGGCTACATCTTCACCATGAGGATTTTACCGGTCAATATGGGAAATTCTATAGAAGCTATAGAAACAAAATTTGGTATAAAAAAATGGAATCTGATTATAATCTAACTGCAAAAAAACATGGATTTGATTCAGTGCACAATCTTAAAAAATTTATTGCACTAAAAATTAAACAGTATGTATTTGATGGTGGTTTTCTATTTGCGATGTGCTCAGGAACAGATTCATTTGATATCGCGCTGGCTGCTCATAGTGTTGATATAGCAGAAATGGTCTTTGATGGAACTCCTGTTGATCCGGGCTATAATTCTAAAATGGACTTTTCAAATGGAATTGCATTTGAAAATTATTCAATTATTACAAATCCCATGATATATGAATTCTCAGATATTGATTACCCCTCAAATAAAAGCCCACATCTTAAAACAGCTGAACAAGATTATTTTACTTTATTTGAATTTTCAGCAAAGTGGGATCCTGTCCCAACAATGCTAACACAGGCCCATGTAGGAGTTGTTAATGGATTTAGGGGCCAAACTACAGGATTCAACAGAAAAGTATTAAAAAAACATGTGGTTATCCTGGGTGAGGTAGAAAATACTCCTGAAGTAAAATACATCCATGGAAATGCAGGGAAAGGAACCTTTACTTTTTTAGGTGGACATGATCCAGAAGACTATACCCACAAAGTTGATGATCCTGTCACTGATTTATCACTACATCCAAATTCACCAGGATATCGATTAATACTAAATAACGTATTATTCCCAGCTGCCAGAAAAAAGGATAAAAAAACTTAATTATTTTCTATATCATTCTGTCGGAACTAATTCATCAAGCTGATTATCATGATATAAATTTAGAAGATCAATAATATAGGAATTATTTTCAAATGGGATATTAACTTCTGCTAATACTTTGATGGCCTCAATCTTTTCTTTCCACTGTTGATCTAAATCACTGATAGTAATCTTAAAAGAATTAACTCGTTCCCTATCAATATCTGTCTGCATATCTATTTGAATAGTGCCATAATAGGCTGTTTCTACATTAGCAGTAAGTAACAAATAATTTGATTCAGTGTATTTACTAAAAATGCTGTATTTAGTTACAGGACTACCAAAGTAACCTTCCTGTTGCTAGGCTGCTCCTAGACATAATAAAGAACCGTCAGGACATCCTGATGTATTTGATTCTGTGCAGGGCCCTAAATAAGCAATCTCCACACTAAAACATTCAGCAATACATCTGTTGGGATAGGTAAAACCATCATCTCGACAAACTTAATACATTCGATTATTTCATGAACATACCTCTGAATATAAAATTCCTGAGATTAAAACAATTAACATTATTAGTCTATTCATAAATAATACTCCTTTAAAGTTGTTGATTTAAAGAAT
>Ga0066376_10003019_pt1 | contig 15376 bp, 13 predicted proteins | sample Knorr_S15_td_Bot_FD_77009 | JGI IMG/M metagenome (GOLD analysis project Ga0066376, IMG submission 77009) | Marine microbial communities from Southern Atlantic Ocean transect - Knorr_S15_td_Bottom_ad_5009_LV_A | ecosystem: Environmental > Aquatic > Marine > Oceanic | place: Southern Atlantic... | reverse complement strand
GTCGTGGACTACGAGCCGCTGCCGTTCGTCCTCGACCCGGAGGCGGCGCTCGAGCCGGATGCCCCGAAGGTCTGGCCCGACGGCAACCTGTCGCCCGACATTGAGAATCGGCAGGAGCCGATGGCGACCCGTCGGGGCGACGTGGAGGCGGGATTCAAGGAGGCGGACAGGGTTTTCGAAGCGCGCTACTCGACGGCGTTTGTCCACGACGCCCAGATGGAGCGGCGTGTCTGTCTGGCGCACTGGGAGGGCGAGAAGCTCACGCTCTACACGCCGACCCAGGGTATCTCGAACTGCCGACACGACACGGCGCGCGACCTCGGAATGCCGGACGATCAGGTCCGTGTCGTGTGCAAGTTCATGGGGGGCGGCTTCGGGAACAAGAACCAGAATCAGGACGCCGACCTGATCGCCGCAATACTCGCCAGGCGCGCCGGTGCGCCGGTCGCCCTGGAATTGTCGCGGAACGAGGACTGGCTGGGCGTGCACGGTCGCTGGCCGACGGTGCAGTACTACCGGGTCGGCGTGAAGCGTGACGGTGTCGTCACCGCCATCGACCTGCGTGGCTATAGCGGCATGGGTGGCTATCGGAAGAACAGCGGTGGTATCAGCGGCATCGAGCTCTACGGTTGTCCCAACGTACGGCGTGAGGTCTTCCCGGTCTATACCAACCGCACCACCTCGGGGAACTTCCGAGCCCCCACCTACCCGCAGGGTTTTTTTGGTATCCAGTCGATGATGGACGATGTCGCCGACAAGATGGGCATCGACCCCGTCGAGTTCGTGCTCAAGAATGCCCAGCGGCCTGGCGGCACCATCGACTACACGAACTACACGCTCGACGAGTGCATCCGGGAAGCGGCCCGGCAGTTCGACTGGACGAGACGCTGGCGCTCGGCGGCAGGGTCGGATGCCGGTCCCGTCAAGCGCGGCGCCGGCATGTCGTTCATGCTCTTCCGTTCGGCAGTGGGTCGCAGCAGCGCGATCATTCGGGTGGATTCCCGCGAACAGTACACGCTGTTTGTCGGCGTGACAGACATTGGCGGCGGTGCCAAGACGACGATGGGGATGATTGCGGCCGAGGCGTTGGGTGTGCCGTTGTCGCAGGTGGAGGTCGTGTCTGGCGACACCGATCGCTGTCCGTTCTCTGTTGGGGAATCAGGCGCGCGCACCACGGTCATGACCGGAACCGCGGTGGTCGAGGCGGCGCGCGACCTGAAGGAGCAACTAGCCGAACGGGGTATCCCGACCGGACCCAACGTGCTGATCGCCTCCGCCACGCCAGACCCGAGCACGGGCGGCAAGGTTCGCAATTGCTTTGGTGCGCACTTCGTCGAGGTGGAGGTGGACACGGCACTCGGGCATGTGCGGATCACCAAATATGTTGCAGTCCACGAGTCGGGCCGCATCATCAACCACCAGACGGCGAAGGACCAGATTCGTGGCGCCGTCATTCAGGGGATCGGGCAGGCGCTGCATGAAGACCTCTTGTATGACCCCCGCAACGGCCAGCCGCTGACCCCCGGCTTCTACGGTGCGCGACACATGACCCATCTCGACGCGCCGGACATCGAGACGACGTTCCTCGAGACCGACGACGGCTACGGTCCGTTCGGGGGCAAGTATGTCGGAGAGTCCGGCATCGTGCTGGCGCCGGCCGCCGTCGGGAACGCCATCTTCAATGCCATCGGGCGGCGGATGAAAGACCTGCCGATCACGCGCGACAAGATCATCGAGGCGTTGGCATGAAGCGGTTACGCAACGCGAACGCGCGCACGCTCGGCGAGGCAGTGGCCCTGGCGCGCCGGGCCCGCGACGACGGCGCCCGCGCCTCGTACGCCGGCGGGGGCAGCGATCTGCTGGGCATGGTCAAGGAGCGGATCGAGGACCCGGACCTAGTGGTGAGCCTCAAGATGGTGGTCGGGCACGACCAGGTCGAGACGACCGGCGACGGGGTTCGGATCGGGGGATTGATCACGCTCGACACTCTCAGCCGGCACCAACTGGTTCGAGACCGGTTTGCCGTGCTGGCGCAGGCGGCCGACACTGTGGCCACGCCGCAGATTCGCAACGTCGGCACCCTGGCCGGCAACGTGTCTCAGCGGCCGTGGTGCTGGTACTACCGCCGAGGGTTTGACTGCTACAAGGCAGGGGGGACGCAGTGTTTCTCTGCCACGGGTGAGAACCAGTTTCACGCCATTTTTGGAGGGGGACCAAGCTACATTGTCCATCCGTCGGATACCGCCGTGGCCCTGGTCGCACTAGATGCCACGTTTCGCCTGGTAGGCCCGTCCGAGGATCGGTCCGTGCCGGCGGCGCAGTTCTTTGTCTTGCCCAGCGCGAACCCGGCGCGTGAGAACGTGCTTCGGGAAGACGAACTCCTGGTCGGGGTCGAGCTACCCGCCCCCGCGACCGGTGCTCGGAGCGCGTATCACAAGGTGATGGATCGGGAGTCGTGGACCCACGCGGTTGTCAGCGCCGCGGTCGTCTTGGACCTGGAAGGCGAGGTGTGCCGGGGTGCGCGTATCGTGCTCGGCGGGGTGGCGCCCACACCGTGGCGGGTCCCCGCGGCTGAGCAATTACTGGTCGGCAACCGCGTGACCGCTGCGCTTGCGGCGCGCGCGGCCGACGTGGCCCTCGAAGGCGCCCGGCCGCTCTCGAAGAACGGATACAAGGTGGCGCTCACGAAGGCCGTGGTCGAGCGTACTCTCGTCGACCTGCTACCCACGTAGCGGAGCACTCGGGTGAGACATTCGATGACGATGCGTCTTCCCTTCATCCGGTCGTGGCTCGCGATTGGCGTCGTAGCGACCCTGGTCGTCGGGGTTGGTGCGTGCTCGGCGCGGAACCCGCAGTCGGGTGCCGACCGACGTGTGAATGAGCGCTTGCCGCAGCAGACTCCGGCGGACGACGTCTTGCGGTCGCGCGTCCTGGACGCGCTGTCCACGGCGCTGGATGTGAACGCGAGCCGCGTGGAGGTCGAAGCAGACGCCGGTCTGATCACCGTACGCGGCCGAGTCGCCAGCGGATTTGAGCAACAATCGGTCGGCGCCATCGTGCGTGCGGTGCCAGGGGTGGCGCGCGTGCGGTTCGACCTCCAGGTGGAGAATCCAGGAGCTGGCCGGTGAAGCGACGCGACTTCCTGCGGCTGCGTACCGAAGCGGCGATACGCGTGGCGGAGTTGTCATGCGAACGTCTGTACATGCACTATCAGCATGCGTGCGTGACGACGATGCCAACCGGCGAGGCCGATCGTCATGCCGTGCCGGAGCGCGGCGAAGCGGAGCCGCCGGCCGAGTTGACGGTGCGCACCACCGACCAGCTGTTCGGCGAAATCGAGCGGCAGCTGCAGGGTGCCGATGTGCTCCGGCTCGTCGACGAAGAGTGGTTGGTGGTCGACGACTACCGTCACCACGTCGAGAGGGTGCTGGCCGCGTTTCGCGGCCGCGGAGGACGGGTCGAGAGTCCCGGACCGGTCAGGGAGGCGACGCAGTGAGGCGAGTCGTGCTGTGCACGGTCATCTGTGCGTGGGGCGCGCTGACGGTGCCCGTCCTGGCGCAGGAGGAAATACGGGTCGAGATCGACACCGGAGAACTGGCGGGTGTTCGTCAGGGCGGTATCACCATGTTCAAAGGGATACCGTACGCGGCGCCGCCGGTCGGGCCGCTCCGTTGGCGCCCCCCCCAGCCGGTGGCGCCGTGGGCACGCGTGCGTGCCGCGCGTCGATACGGCCCGGTCGCCCGGCAACCGGGCGCCGGCGGGCCCGGAATGGTCGCGAGCGAGGATTGTCTCTACTTGAACATCTGGCGCCCGGCTCAAGAAGGCGAGTCGCGTCCGGTGATGGTGTTCATCCACGGCGGTGGATTCGCGACCGGATCAGGCGCCGAACCCCTGTACGACGGGATCGAGCTGGCCAAGCAGGGCGTGGTCGTGGTGACGTTCAATTACCGCCTCGGCGTCATCGGGTTCCTTGCGCACCCGCAGTTGACCGCGGAGTCGACGCATCAATCGTCCGGAAACTACGGGTTGTTGGACCAGGTCGCCGCGCTCGAATGGGTGCAGCGCAACATTCACCAGTTTGGCGGTGACCCGGCCCGGGTGACGATTTTCGGAGAGTCGGCAGGCGGGCGTGCCGTGTCGCTGCTGATGGTCTCCCCGCTGGCGGGCGGGCTCTTTCACCGCGCGGCGGCACAGAGTGGCGCGGTCCGCGGCGTCAGCACATTGCTGGCGGCGCGCGAACAAGCCGGGGCGCGTCTGGCGGAGGCGGTCGGGTGCGCCGATCGACCTGACCCGCTCCGGTGCCTGCGGGCGCGACCGTTCGAAGAGCTGGCGATCGCCGCGGCCAGGTTCGACACGGGGCCGATCGTCGACGGGTGGTTGATTCCGGAAGACCCGCGGGTCGTGTATGCCGAGGGGCGGCAGCATGACGTCCCGATGATCATCGGCGGAAACGCGGATGAGGGGACGTTTTCCATGCTTGGCCGACGCATCCCGATTCGGACCGTGGCCGACTACGAAACCTACGTGCGCGCCTCGGTTGACGACGGTGCGGATGAGGTGCTGGCCCGGTATCGAGCGGCCACCGATGACGAGGTGTATCAGACGCTGAACCGGTTCGACACGGACCGTGGCGTGGCCCGGCATGCGCGCCAGCACGGCCGGTGGGTGTCGGCAGGTAGGGCGCCGACATACGTGTATCTGTTCGCGCGCGTGTCACCGCACCACCGGTGGACCGGGTTGGGCGCGACGCATACGGCCGAGTTGCCCTATCTGTTCGGCAATCTCCAGTTCGCGGCGCGTCAGGGCAGGCTCTCGACGCTCGAGCTGGCGGACCGTCGGTTGTCTCAGGCGATGATGCGCTATTGGATCCGGTTCGCGGAGACGGGCGACCCCAATGGCGACGGGCGCCCGGTCTGGCCCGCATATACAGATGACGAGACACTCCTCGTACTGGACGGCGAGATCACCACCGGTGGATGGCCACGAGCCGACGGGTTGGACCTGCTTGACCGTCTGTTTGCCGACCAACCGGCGGCCGGAGCCACCGAGGCGTTGGAGCGTCGGTAGCCCTTGAGTGGCTGCTTTCCAGCGTCGTCTGACCAGCGGCGTCGGGACCAAGTAACGGGTGGCGCGCCCACCGCGGAGCCGAGAGTACAATCACCACATGGGTGTGGCTAGGTCACGAAGCACGTCGCGGCTCACGTTTACCGCCACCGTGGCGGTGCTGCTTGCGGCGCGGCTGGCCATGGCTGGTGCTGGACCGGCTCGACAACCCGAGCCACAAACGTCTTCGTGGCAGCGCAGTCTGCTCGACCGCTACTGTGTGACCTGTCACAACGACCGGGTCCAGGCCGGCGAACTAGTGCTCGAGGACCTCGATGTGCTGTCGGTGCATGAGGCCCCGGCGACCTGGGAGACTGTCGTCCGGAAGTTGCGTGCGGGCGCGATGCCGCCCCCCGCGCGGCCGAGGCCAGACGCGGAGACCTACGACCGCCTGGTGTCCTGGCTCGAAACGGAGCTTGATCGGGTCGCCGCCGTCTCTCCAAATCCGGGTCGTACGGAAGCGTTTCATCGACTGAATCGTACCGAGTATCACAACGCGGTTCGGGATCTGTTGGACCTGGAGGTCGACGTGGCCGAGCTGCTGCCGGCCGACGGCGGTAGCTACGGGTTCGACAATATCGCGGGTGTGCTCGGTATCTCCCCGACGCTGCTCGAACGGTACTTGGGGGCGGCGCGGAAAATCAGTCGGATTGCGGTGGGCAGACCGGCGCCGTCGGCGGCTACGGAAACGTTTCGTGTGGCGAATGACTTGTCACAAGATGATTGGGTCGATGGCATGCCGTTCGGCACGCGGGGGGGAGCCACCTTTCAGTACAACTTTCCACAAGACGGCGACTATGTCGTGAGGGTGTTCCTGGCGCGAAATGCCGGTGGAAGCCTCGCAATATTTGATGCGCCGCATACCCTCGAAGTCAGTCTCGATAATGAGATTGTTCAGTCCTATACCGTGGGCGAACGACCTCCAGTGGACGCATCCCGGGGCAGTGACGCGTATCGCGACTGGCAAGCCAGGCAACGGACGGTCGATAGTGACTGGGAGTTTCGTCTCCCTGTTCGTGCGGGTCCTCGGGATATCCAGGTGACCTTTGCGCGGCGGACATGGGCGTATCAGGAAACGGTGCGCGAACCCTATCTGCGGCCGTATACCGGCACCGATACGCGGCGTCAGCCGTATTTGGGTCAAATTACCGTCACGGGTCCGTACGAGACGACCGACGTGTCGCCGGCAGCGTCGACGCCAAGCCGACGGCGGATTTTTGTCTGTGAGTCATCTCAGGCGGACTCGACACGGGAGCAGACCGCCTGCGCCCGAGAGATAGTGTCGACACTGGCCCGGCGCGCGTATCGGCGTCCGGTCACGACGGATGACCTGGATGTGCTGTTGGGGTTTTTTGAAGACGGCCGCGCCGCAGAAGGCTTTGATGCCGGTATCGAATTCGCGTTGAGATGGCTGCTAGCCAGTCCGGAGTTTGTTCTTCGTGTCGAGCGAGACCCGGTCGGACTTTCGGCCGGCACAAACTACGAGATCAGTGATCTTGAATTGGCCTCACGGCTCTCGTTTTTCCTCTGGTCCAGTCTGCCTGATGACGAATTGATCGACGTCGCAAGTCGGGGTCGACTGAGTGACCCCGTGGAGTTGGAACGTCAAACTCGTCGCATGCTCCGGGATGACCGGGCACGTGCGCTCGTGACAAATTTCGCCAGCCAGTGGCTGTATCTACGCAATGTGCCGGCGGTGTATCCGGACGAGGATCTGTTTCCGCATGTAGGCGAGGCGCTGCGCCTGGCGATGCGACGGGAAACGGAGTTGTTCGTCGAAAGCATTTTTCGTGGCGACCGGAATGTCCTGGAGTTGTTGACCGCCGACTACACGTTCGTCAACGAGCGGTTGGCGCGGCACTACGACATCCCACATGTCTACGGGAGTCATTTTCGGCGCGTGTCGCTCGACCGGTTGCCGAATGATGCGCGGCGTGGCCTCTTGGGGCATGCCAGTATCCTCGCGGTCACCTCCTATCCCAATCGGACGTCTCCGGTCCTGCGCGGAAAGTGGGTCTTGGAGAATCTCCTGGGCACGCCCCCAGCAGATCCACCGCCGGATGTGCCCTCATTGGAGGAAACGACCGACGATGGCGAGGTGCTGTCGATGCGGGAGGCCACGGAGCGCCACCGAGCGAACCCGGTCTGCGCGAGTTGTCACCGACTGATGGATCCGCCTGGCTTTGCCCTCGAGCAATTCGACGCGGTCGGGCGATTTCGAACCCATACGGCGGCGAACACGCCGATCGATGCGACCGGCGAGCTGCCGGACGGCACGCAATTCGACGGGGTCTCGGGTTTGCGGGACGCGTTGGTGGCGAGTCCTGGGCGGTTTGTCGGGACACTGACGGAGAAGCTCATGACCTATGCCCTGGGTAGAGGACTGGAGCACTACGACGCTCCTACCGTGCGGCGCATTCAGCGAGATGCGGCAGACGAGAACTATCGTTTCTCGTCGATCATTCTCGGTATCGTCAAGAGCCCACCGTTCAGAATGAGGAGAACGGAGTCATGATTATTTCGAAGAAGACCCTCGCTCGTCGGACCGTGTTACGTGGCGTCGGCGCGGCGCTGGCGCTACCGATGCTCGACGCGATGGTGCCGGCGTTGTCTGGTATTTCCGGTCGGGCGGCTGAGCCGGTCCGGCGCCTGGGTTGGGTCTACAGTCCGAACGGCATGGCGATGGATGCCTGGATGCCGGCGGCGACGGAGTCGCTTGAGTTATCCACGACGCTGAGCCCGCTCGCAACCTACCGGGAGCAGACGGTGGTGATCAGCGGGTTGGCACAAGGCCAGGCCGAAGCGCTTGGTGACGGAAACGGCGAGCACACACGCGCGACCGCCACATGGTTGAACGGTGTGCATCCCCGGGAAACAGAAGGTGCGGATGTCCGCGCTGGAAAAACGGCCGATCAAATTGCTGCGGACCAACTCGGGCGTACCACGCCGCTCAGTTCACTGGAGCTCGCCATCGATCAGGACTTTCTCGTCGGGGGTTGCGATAACGGATACAGCTGCATCTACATGAACACCATTGCGTGGCGGGATGCCACGACGCCGCTTCCGATGCAAAACAATCCACGCGTCATTTTTGAGCGACTCTTTGGTGAAAGTGGGTCACCGGCCAACCGGCAATCAGAATTTCAAAAAGACCGCAGTATTCTCGATGCCATCACGAATGACCTGGCGCGGTTGCAGCGTGACGTCGGTTCGAGTGATCGGGCTCGTGTGACCCAGTACCTTGATGCGGTTCGGGCGATTGAACGTCGGATCCAGCTCTCGGAACAGAACGATACGAAGTTGCCTGAGCTCGAGCGTCCGGTCGGCATTCCGGAGTCCTATCAGGAGCACGTAGAGCTGATGTTTGACCTGATGGCATTGGCGTATCAGGTTGATTTGACTCGCGTGTTCACCTTCATGCTGGGACGTGAGCTCAATGGGCGTGCCTATCCGGAGATCGGGATTCCTGACTCGCACCATGGGTTGTCACACCATCGCTACGACACGACAAAACTTGCGCAGCTTGCCAAGATCAACACCTACCACGTGTCGCTGTTCAGGCACTTTCTCGATGAGCTGGCGAATACCCCGGATGGGGATGGGTCGCTCCTTGACCATTCCTTGCTCATGTATGGTGCGTCGTTGAGTGATAGCAACAAACATCTGCACTTCGACCTTCCGTTACTGCTGGTTGGTGGCGGGGCGGGGCAACTCAAGGGGGGACGTCACCTCCAATACCCGCGTGATACGCCAATGACGAATCTGCTCGTGAGTCAGCTTGACAAGGCGGGTGTTCGACTTGATGAGGGGTTGGGTGACAGCACCGGACGTCTTGTGGAACTGGCGCCGTTGGCAGATGTCTAGGTTTTCCGACGAGGCGCCCGCGTGGACAGCGTTGCTTCCTCGGTCACATGCCATCTGCATGCTCCCTCGTCGCGCCTTGCCACGCAGACGCCTCGTCAGAAAACCCCGGTGGCGTTTCTTAGCAGCTTCCTGACGAATTTCCATGCTGAGATTGAGCGAATGACTGATCGGTGTGGCGCGCGACGCTCGTGGGGCTGGACAGCCAGTCTGAAACGTTCCGTGGCTACCCTCCTGACGGTTGTCTGTGTGTTGGGTGTCTCTGAGCACGCGAGGGCGCAGTCTGGAGTCTCAGATAGGGCCAACGGTGAGACGGCATTGCATCAGGCGGCGCATCGTGGGGATGTCGTTTCGCTTCAGCGGGCACTCGATCAGGACGTCGATGTCAACACGACGAACCGTTTCGGTGTGACGCCTTTGGCCCTGGCCTGTAGAGGTGGCCATGTCGCGGCTGTTCAACGGCTGTTGGAGTCAGGTGCCGACCCCAATCAGGCGTCGCCAACTGGCGAGACGCCCTTGATGGTCGCGGCGCGCACTGGTGTCGTCGACAGTGTCGTGTCCCTGTTGGAACATGGCGCCGACCCGTCGGCTCGAGAGGGTTGGATGGGACAGACGGCGTTGATGTGGGCCGCCGCCGAACGTCACGCCAGCGTCGTGCCGGCACTGGTCGCAGGCGGGGCTGACGTGGATGGTCGGTCGGATGCCGGCTTTACGCCGCTCATGTTCGCGGCGCGGCTCGGGCATATCGACACGGTGGACGCCTTGCTGGATGCGGGGGCAGATATTCACCAGACGCTTCCGGATGGGACCAGTCCACTGGTCGTGGCTGTGATCAACGCGCACTATGATTTGGCGATTCGCCTGTTGGAACGCGGCGCCGATCCGAATGCCTCTGCACAGGGGTGGACGGCGCTACACCAACTTGTGTGGACACGACGACCGAACACGAACAAGAACCAACACAATCCATCTCCGCGACAGAGCGGACGGGTGACGGATCTCGAGTTGGTCAGGGCGCTGGTCGGACACGGGGCCGATGTCAATGCGCGGCAAACGAAGGAACCCCGGAACGGGTACCGGAACAAGCTGAACCGTATTGACGCGACGCCATTTCTGCTCGCCGCGCAGGTCGTCGATCTCGAATTGATGGGCCTTCTGCTCGAACTGGGGGCTGACCCTCTGTCGACCAATGAGGATGGCATGACGCCGTTGCTTGCCGCGTCGGGTGTGGCGGTGTGGCCAAACGAGAGTGCGGGGAGCAAGGAAGAAGCGCTTGACGCGGTGAAGCTGATGATCGAACTTGGCGATGTGGTGACGACCATTGATGCCCACGGCGATAGCGCGCTCCATGGGTCTGTCATGCGAGGTTCGAAGGAGTTGACGTTGTTTCTGCTCGAGCAGGGCGCGGAGCTGAATCACGTGAACGAGTGCCGGTGGACACCGCTGACCATCGCCCAAGGCGTGTTCTATGGGAATCTCGGACGCCGTTTTCCCGAGCTCGAAGTGGTCCTGCTCGAGCTGGGCGCCACCTCACCCACAGCCCCCGGCAGCCCTCCGCCGTATGGGGAACCGGGATACCCCGCGCGGTGTAGTCGCTGACCGAGTCGGACCCCCACAAGCTGAGCCGGCCCAAACGCGCGCCGAAGGCGCGCATGATGCCTCCACCCGACAGAGTGGGGTTGTCCTGATTCAGAACTGGCACCAAGAGCTGCTCGAACGTGTGCCTCTCCCGTAGCATGCCAGTCGTCGCTCGCGATGCACCCGCAGGCTCCGTGGTGGTGCGGGCGTCACGTAGGAATTGGGAACGAGCCCGAGCGAGAGAAGAAATCAGTCGTATGGCAACAGCGCCACTCCCTCTCAGCACGACGTTCCCGCGGGAACGTCGCTGGACGGCGGCCTCTCAGATCCGGGTGGAGCACCGCGATGGCGGAGGGGAGATCAAGACGCTCGCCGTGCCAATCGGGTGTGGCGGCGTCCGGGCCAATCTGGATGACCTCACCCTGTAGACGCGCCTCGGTCGGCGCGAGGGCGGAGAGTCAGACACCCCCAGGACGTCAGCCCCGCGGCGCAGGTAGTCGAGGTCCAGGCGGTCGCGTTGGACGGCGACGATGCCGAGGGCTTCTGTAGCAAGATGTCTTCGGGCGTGTAGACATACAGCAGTCGGTCCGGCGCGGTCGCGACCGTGACCGCCACCCGGCGCGCCATCTGCTCTTCATCCAGCGGGGTCCCGCCGAGTACGAAGATGCCGACCTTGGTGGAGGTGCGGTGGTGAATGAGGTTCACGCTGGCCCTCGACCGCACCGCGCGACGGACCGCGCGTTCATCGACGTAGAACGCATCGCGAGGGCGGCCACCGGTGGCCCCACGTCGTCCTCGGTCATCTCAACGACCAGATCGACATTAAGGGTGGAACGAGGTTCGCCGCTGACCGAGCTTGCCAGCGAGCCGCCGGCCAGATAGCGCAGACCGTACCGTTCGAGGGCCTCGGCCACGACGAGCGCAACCTGAAGCGGGTCGGTGACCACGTCAGGGGCCAAGCAGGGTTCGGGCCTCAGGGTAGAGGCGAGCGGTGAGCTCACGACCGATCTTGATCTCGGCCAGTCGAAGCTGACACTCCCGCTCTGAGGCCTCCGGGTGCCGCATTCGGATACCGGCGAGCGCCAGCTCCTGCGCGTCGTGGGACAGCGCGCTGACGGTTTGCATCTTCTCCAACGGCGTCATGCGGCGCCAGCCATCGACCTGGAGCCGCCCGATGTCCGCCGGAGTGTCGAGCGTGAGCGTGGCGTGTCCTGGCGCACCGGGGTCGGCTGAATCAGACACGGGGCAATTGTATCGCCGCCAGTCGGGCGGGTTCGACGGGTCGGTCCAGCGGCTGTAATTCCATGACAGACGAACAGCCACGACGCTTAACCCGGGATCGTCCGGTGTCGGCCTAGCGGAAAGCCGCCGACCGCGGCATGTGGGCACGGCTACCCCTCTGAGATGCGATAGAGGTTCGACACCGTCCGTACGATCAGACTGCCGTTGGCGATGGCCGGTGTCGCCAGAGTCCACTCGTTCAACGCGTTTGTCCCCAGTAACTCGAACTCTGGACCGGCCTTCACCACATAGGTGTCGCCATCTTCGCTGATGGCGAAGATCTTTCCGTTGTACGCCCAGGGCGACGCCGTGAACAACGTGCCCCCGCGAGACACGCGCTGACGCGGATACACCTCGGCTCCAGTCCGCGCGTCATGGCAGATGAGAATGCCGCGGTCGAGCAGGGTGTAGTGATAGTCGCCGTAGACCAGCGCCGACGGGTTGTAGGACCCTAGCGTGGGGTGAGACCAGACGACGTAGTCGTTGCTCGTCGTGCCGTCCGGCAGCGAAATGTCGCCAGCCGCCCCGGACCGAATGGCGTAGACCGGCCGGTTCGAGTCGGCCGTGTAGCCCGAGTTGATGTAGAGCAGTCCGTGTCTGGTGAACGGGGTCGCCACCTGAATCGACGACATGCCTTCGAGGCCCCACAGGTAGCGGCCATCGAGGTCGTACGACCGCACACCACCGGTCCCTGTCGTGACGACCTCGGTGCGCACGTCGTTTTGCCAGATGAACGGGGTGGACCAATTGGACGCCTCGTCGCGGTCAACCCGCCACAGCTCCGACCCGGTCGCGGTGTCGTAGGCGGCGACGAATGACTGGTCCAAGCTGTCGTTGACGAGAAACAGACGGTCGCCGTGCACCACTGGCGACGAGGCCGTCCCCCAGCCTTCGCGCATCTCCGGCGCGTCCATCGCCGTGTGCCAGAGCTGGGTGCCGTCGAGGTCGAATGCGAACAGGCCGACGTAGCCCAGATAGACGTAGACCCGGTTCCCGTCGGTGACCGGGGTTTCCGAGGCATAGCTGTTCTTCTCATGCTTCGAGCCGGGCGTCGCCGTGTGCAGCGTACGTTCCCAGCGAATCACGCCGGTCTCGAAGTCCACGTCGTAGAGCACCCAGCGCAGCGGCACCGAGGGCGTCTCGAGATCGGCCCCGGTCATCGGACCGTCGAACGACCGAGACTGATATTGGCTCAGTGGTTTCAGCGGGGTCTCGACGCCGGAGGTATTGACCACGGACGTGACAAACACGTGGTCACCCGACACGATGGGTGAACTCCAGCCGCGACCCGGGACGTCGATTCGCCAGACGATGTTGTCGTCCGGTCCCCACGTCTCCGGCAGCGCGGGGTCGTTGTCCGCGACTCCGCCGTGCAGGCCGCGAAACTGCGGCCACGAGGTTTGAGCCGACAGACTGACGGTGACGATCGTCACCAATACGAGTGCGAGCGTGGTTCGAGTCAGAGTCACCGATGGCCTCCCGGGAAGTGAGTGCAGCAGCCAGGGGATATGCTAGCAGCCCCCGTGGCGAGCCGCCGAGGGCTAAGAGCAAGGAGGTGGGGGTCGAATGACGCAGTGGATACGCTTTGAGCATGAGGGGACTGTCAGGTTCGGGACGTTGGCCGAAGACACGATCGACGTGTACGAGGGTGACATGTTCGCCGCTCCGAGCCCCACCGGTGCCCGTCTGCGTCTCGAGCAGGTGACCACGCTGACGCCGACCGCAGCCGGGAAGATGGTCGCGCTCTGGAACAACTCGCGCGCGATGGCGGCGAAACTCGGCCAGACCGAGCCGCCGGAGCCGCTGTACTTCATAAAGGCCAACGGTTCGTATCTTGCTACCGGTGAGACCATTCGGAAGCCGGCGTCCTATGACGGTAAGGTGGTGTTCGAGGGCGAGCTTGGCATTGTCATCGGCACCGTCTGCCGTGCCGTGCCGGAAGCCGACAGCGCTCAATACATTTTTGGCTATACCTGCATCAACGACGTGACCGCCGCGGGCATCACGATGAAGGATCCGACGTTTCAACAGTGGACGCGGGCCAAGAGCTTCGACACGTTCGGGGTCTTCGGCCCGGTGGTGGCCACGGGGATCGACCCGGCGACACTCTCGATTCGCACGGTCTACAAGGACGAGGAGCGCCAGAACTATCCGGTGAGCGACCTGTTCATGCAGCCGGCTCGAATCGTCAGCCTGGTGTCACGCGACATGACCCTGCACCCCGGCGACGTTATCTGCTGCGGCACATCGGTAGGGGTCGGCTCGATGAAGCCGGGAACCACCGTCGAGGTCACCATAGACGGCATCGGCACGCTGCGGAACCGCTACGAGGACGCGTGACGTGGGCCCAGTGCCGCCGCGCCAGGTATAATCGTCGCACTCGGTAACGCGTTCGCGTATGGTGCCGCCCCGCCGGTTCCCCACGAGTCGGGCGGGGCTGGAGAGAAGCCATGAGAGCCTGTCAAGCGCTTGTCGTCGCAGCCGTGATGGCGTCTATCCTGGTGGTCGGCTCTGGGGCCGATCTTGTCGCCCAGGAGCTCCAGCAGTCGGTGTTCGTCAGCGTGATCCGGAGTGGGGAGCCGGTCACCGACCTGACGGCTGACGAGTTCGTCATCGAGGAAGATGGACGGCGGCGCGAGGTGTTGCGGGTCGAGCCCGCCAACGTGCCGATGCAGGTGGCGATCCTGGTCGACGACAGTCAGGGATTCGCCCGGAACCTGTCCCACGTGCGGAACGGTCTCACCGCACTCATCAACGGTCTTCCGGACGGTCAGCAAATCGCCTTGTCGACTTTCGGCGAGCACGTGACGAGAGTCGTGGACTTTACGACAAACAAAGACGTGCTCCTGGAGGCAGCAGCCCGGTACGCGCCGTTCTCCGAAACCAGCGCATATCTGACGAACGCCCTCGCGCAGACGGCGGCCGATCTGGACCGCCGTGGTGCCATCCGGCCGATCATCGTGCTCCTCACGGCTGAGGGAGCGAATACCCAGATGTCTCGGGTGAGTCTGGGCCGGCAAGGCGATACGCCGATTTCTCCGCGCGGCGGTAAAGGATTGGACTACAAGGTCGTGCTGGAGGTGCTGAAGGAGACGATGGTCGCAGTCCACTCGCTGGTCGTGCGCGACGTCGGAATCCCGCAGTTCGCCACCACGCCGGACTTCTCCACGGCCACGAGAGGCGCGCTCATGCAGGACTCGGGGGATCGCGATCGCGCGTCCTTGCTGCAGCAATTGCCGAAGGTGACCGGCGGTGGGCGACAGGAGCTGGGCACTACCTCGGCCGTGCCGAAGCTGTTGGCGCAAATGGCCAACGAGATCAGCAACCAGTATCTGGTGACCTACGCGCGCCCCGTGGGGTTGATCCCCCCCGAGGAAGTCGAGGTCAAGGTGACACGCCGCCGGCATCGCGTCCGGAGCACCCCGTCGCGTCCCATCATGGTCCGCTAGGTTTCCTGGCGATCCGCCCGCCTGGCGGCGTTGCTTCGTCGGTCACATGCCGCCTGCATGCTCCCTCCTTGCGCCTGGCCAGACGAACGGCTTGCCAGGAAACC
>Ga0066376_10003017_pt1 | contig 15386 bp, 17 predicted proteins | sample Knorr_S15_td_Bot_FD_77009 | JGI IMG/M metagenome (GOLD analysis project Ga0066376, IMG submission 77009) | Marine microbial communities from Southern Atlantic Ocean transect - Knorr_S15_td_Bottom_ad_5009_LV_A | ecosystem: Environmental > Aquatic > Marine > Oceanic | place: Southern Atlantic... | reverse complement strand
CGTGGTAACCGCCAGATCAACGCCGCGCTTGAGGTCCATCGGGTTCATGCCGGCAGCAACCGCTTTCGAGCCTTCGCGCACAATCGCTTGCGCCAAAATCGTCGCCGTCGTCGTGCCGTCACCGGCAACATCATTGGTTTTCGAGGCCACTTCACGCACCATTTGTGCGCCCATGTTCTCAAACTTGTCTTCAAGCTCGATTTCTTTGGCTACCGTGACACCGTCTTTGGTGATGCGCGGTGCGCCAAAACTCTTATCCAATACAACGTTGCGGCCCTTCGGGCCCAACGTTATCTTGACCGCATCGGCCAAAATATCCACGCCCGCAAGCATCTTCGCCCGAGCTTCTGCTCCAAATATTACTTCTTTCGCCATCTCAAATGTTCTCCATAGCGTTTAAAAAATTATTTTACTCAGGTGAATTGAGGAATTGATTTAATCAATCACACCCATGATGTCCGTTTCCTGCATGATCAGCAGGTCTTCACCGTCAACGGCGATTTCAGTACCGGACCATTTACCAAAAAGAACGGTATCGCCCTTTTTGACGTCCATAGCGACGGGATTACCATCTTTGCCACGCGCACCAGAACCAACGGCGACCACAAGGCCCTCCGATGGTTTTTCTTGCGCAGTGTCTGGAATGATGATGCCGCCAGCTGTTTTTTCACCTTGTTCCAGGCGACGAACAGCAATGCGATCGTGAAGTGGTTTAAAGCCCATTATTAAAACTCCTATATATCGAGCCCGATCCATACCTAAATTTTCATCCAGAAATTGGCTGAAATCAGGCTCAAACTCGAAACTCTATCTAAAATATTTGGCACTCTCCAAATGAGAGTGCCAGTGATTTATGCCGGGAGACAGCTAAGGTCAAGGTTTGATTGACATTTTTTTCAAAACTTCCGAGCAGCCCGTGTTTTATATTCTATTTCAATTGATTACCGCAGCCTCACGGATTGCCTTTTGAACCTTCTCAAAAGCGCGATTTTCAAGCTGACGGACCCGTTCACGGCTTATGCCGTAGCCTTTGCCGAGCTTCTCCAAAGTGATCGGATCATCTTTCAGTCGACGCTCAATAAAGATGTCACGTTCGCGTTCGGGCAACTCATCCAAAGCGGCTTTAAGCAAACCGCTGCGAATATCAGCTTCTTCCCGGTGCGCTACGATTGCTTCAGGCGATGGTGTATTATCGACGAGCGTATCTTGAAACTCGATCGAATCCTCTTCGCCAAGGGTAATCGGCGCGTTTAGCGATTGATCACGGATCGTCATCCGACCATTCATATGAATGATGTCTTTTTCAGGAAGATTAAACTGCTGAGACAGAATCTTTGCTTGCTCAGGGTTAATTTCACTGCTGTCGATGATTTCGAGACGGCGTTTGGCTTTGCGCAAGCTAAAGAACAATTTTTTCTGCGCGGCCATCGTTCCCATTTTAACCATCGACCAGGATTTGAGGACATATTCTGTGACCGAAGCCCTAATCCACCACATCGCATAAGTCGACAAGCGGAAACCACGTTCCGGCTCAAATTTCTTAACAGCTTTCATGAGACCAATATTGCCTTCTGAAATTAGATCGGCAACCGGTAAACCATAACCTCTAAACTGCATGGCGATCTTCGCCACTAAGCGCAGATGACTGGTGACAAGTTTATGCGCGGCTTCGCTTTCGCCGGTTTCGGCATAGCGCTCTGCGAGCATTAACTCTTCATCCGCAGTCAACAGCGGAAAAGATTTGATATCGTTTAGATAGCGGGACAATCCACTATCACTGGATAATACAGGTAAAGTTGTTGTAACCATTTTTATCTCCCGTCTAACAATACACCGATTAAAAGAAGATGGTGCGGGTACCAATTGAGCAGACCCAATGCGGGCGTGCTTAGTCAAATACGTGGTATTAGCCTATACGGGACAATTAATGAGATGATCCAAAGCCATCAGTCATATCCTCCATTTGAGCAACATGCCTAGTACACAATTCCAACCCACTTATTTGGGCTTGGCGCTTCCAGTTTGGCCCCTTCAATAGGCAACCTCACTGGGAACAATTAGGATATTATGGAATAATCGGTCCAAAATCAAGATGATTCGAATTTCGGCCAATATACCCACTCAAAATAGCGCCAAATACCGGTAGTATTCTGCGGTTTTCTTGAATTATTAAACTTTTGTAATGTTGATGAATTAAGGGGACACAATACTAATTAGGAAAGTTGTGAAAGGGTATTAATTAGTATTGTGTCCCCTTAATTATTTGTCCCCTTAATTATTAAGATGCAAAGACGTAGAGTAAGACGCCGACAACGATAACCAGGCCAAATCCCCAAACCATCGGTGAAATGCCAGCACTCTCCGTGCTTTCTGCTGCCGTTGCGGTTTCTGCCGCTGCTTCTTCAGGTGTCGCCGCTTCAGCGCCGCCGCCAACAATCTCCGAGAACTTTCCAAAAAAATCATCAGCCTGTTTTTTGGCAACGCCTTCGACCAAGCGACTGCCGACACTCGCAAGTTTGCCGCCGACTTCTGCTGTGGCTTCATAGTTCAAAATAGTTTCGCCGGCATCCTCGGTGAGTTTGACCGTCGCACCGCCTTTGGCAAATCCCGCGACGCCGCCCTGACCTTCGCCTGAGATCCTATAGCCATTTGGCGGATCGAGTTCAGAAAGCGTCACTTTACCGGCAAACTTAGCTTTAACCGGACCGACTTTTGCCGTTACTTTGGCGGAAAATTGAGTATCTGAATCTTTGGTGAGTTCCTGGCACCCGTCGATGCATTGTTTCAGCACCTCCGGGTCGTTGAGGGCTTCCCACACTTTTTCCCGTGGCGCTGAGATACGATATTCACCGGTTAAATTCATTTTGTTTAGCTCCGCTTAATCCTAATTTCAAGAGGAGCGTAACTTAGTGCTTAATTAGCAAGTGATCAATAAGCTAAAAGCTGTCGTCTTGAATACCGGCGATAAAATTATCGACGCGGGTCTTTGTATTAAAGCCAAATTCGGTATCTTCATCAGCCAAAATATAAAATGCAGCCAATGTCGCGGCGAGGTATCCTGTATTCTTGGCTTCATAAAATTTTGAAGGTGGCACGCGTTTGAGTGTCGCGACGGCAATTTTTTTCGGTTTTATACTCTCCGGAATTGATACCGTTCATGGTTTCAACAATTGTTGATTGGGTTTTGCGGCCAATTTCATCAATTCCTTCATCATTGAAACTATCATTAATGATGCCGATGAGCTTTTTAGTATTTCGATCGATGGCTTGCGGCGCATTTTGATTTTGCAACTCTTGAACATTGCCCATGCGCGTTACCAGCCAAACGGCAATGATTAACGCGATGCCAAATCCTAAGGATACCAGCGCCATAATTCCGTTTTGCCGAAAGAAATAAATCGCTACCGCCGTCAGCAATATGATTAGCAGCGTCAGACCAATACGTAAGAGCATACCTAAATTTCTCCCTCAAGAAGCAGCCGTCAATTTAAGTTACAAAATATTCCATCTTTACGGGCTATTATACTGTGGTTTTCAACAGCAATATAATTGCTTATTCGGCAGCCTTTTTACTGTCCTTCAATTCTCGCGCGGTCTTGGCATAAATCTCAATTGAGCTTTGCATTGATCTGCTTTTATCATGGGTCTCACGCGTTTCAGCGCCCAAAGGAGACGCATCCAGCACGCGGAATACATCTGCCGCGCCTTTATGTAAATTGGGTGTCATTCCAGCAGAACCAAATGTATCGGAGATTTGGTCCATTTCGCCGGCCCAGCGCCCAGCATCGCAGGCATACATCGAAACCCGCTTATTCATCCCTTCCCAGTGAAACTTTTGGCTGTTTTCAATCTCGCTTTGAATTTCTTCACTAATGCCGAGCAATTCAGCCGTCACCAATACGCTTGTGTGCAGGGTCATCATGCCTTTGGTTAAAGCCGCGTAGCACATTTTAATGGCAGAGGCTTTGGTAATGTCATCGCCCATCGGCATAAACTTGATGCCATCACCATCGACAAAACGAATGAGATCAACGTCAGGGCCGCTTGCATAGAATTTTGTTTTAGGCGGCGAGCTTTCGGCGTTTCGACTCACCGTCAGCTTACCGGGCGGCGGTCCAATAATGCCAACATTGACCATGGTCGCACCCGCATCTGCCATTTTTGCGGCAATCGATAACGTGGTATCCGGGGAAATGGCATTGCAGTCGACATAGACTGCTTTCTCACCACTTTCCTTCATCGCCGTTGCGACTTCACCGGCAAACGCATCGGCCTTTTCTGGCGGCATGATTGAGAAAATAAAATCACTTTCAGCGACAAGAGCGTTAAGGTCTGCGACATCTTCCATGCCGGCACGTTCGGCGCGGGCCTTGCTGAGGTCACTGCGCCCGGATAAAACCGTGACGACTCGATGGCCTTTTCCAACAAACACGCCGCCAATCGTATGGCCCATATCACCTGGGCTCATCAATCCAATAGTTGGTTTCGCCATTTGTTCCCTTTTTAAATTTTCGTTTTGATTTATGGGCATTTTAGCCCGCCTTTTCCTGGTCGTACCAGACTATTAACTCATAAACAAATATACTAAATTTAACTAATACGTTAATTAAAGGATTGGTTAAATAAAGATGGAACGGAATCTAGACGCCACCTTCGCCGCTCTCGCCGACCCAACACGCCGGGCCATTCTTGCCCGGTTGTCATTGGGAGAAATCTCGGTTGGAGAACTGGCCGAACCTTTTAAGATTTCGGCGCCAGCGATATCGCGTCACCTCAAAGTATTAGAGAAAGCCAACCTCATCGAACGCAAGACCGATGCCCAATGGCGGCGGCTGAAACTAAATCCGAAAGGATTGAAGACGGCAGCGGATTGGATTTCCCACTATCAACAATTCTGGGAAAGCCAGTTTGATGCCTTAGCGGACTACCTACACGACTTAAAAAAATTAGAAACTCAAACGAACCACACTAAGGAGGACAAAACTCATGCAACAAGTTCAGACAAACGAAATAGGAAATGAAACGATGGCACCAGATTCAACACAACCTATCGAGCTTAGAATTGAACGCACTTTCGACGCGCCCTGCGAAACCGTATTCGATGCTTGGATCGAACGGGATCAGGCATCTCAATAGTTCGGTCCGGAAGGCTTTACTATTCCACTATGCGAGGTTGATGGCACCGAAGGCGGCAGCTATCGCATGTGCATGCGCGATCCGGAAGGCGGCGAGCATGTTGTCACAGGTTCTTACGTTGAAATCTCCCGACCGGATCGCCTGGTTTTCACTTGGGCCTGGGAAGAAGATGGCGTTGTCGGTCACTCGACTGAAGTTATCGTCGAGTTTGCCGCCAATGGCGATAAAACCGATTTGGTCCTCATTCATCGCGGCTTCGAAACTGAAGAGAGCATGAACGGCCACAATATGGGCTGGACGAGTTCTTTCGAAAGCCTCGCCGAATTGTTAGCAGCGTAAATAAAGCGAAAGGAACAAGACAATGGCAGATATCAAACTTTATGGCTTTGCGCCCTCCAGCTACACCTGGACAACCCGCTTGGCCGCCGAAGAAAAAGGCATCACGCATGAATTATTGCCGATTGAATTTGGCTCGGACGATCACAAGGCGCTTCACCCGTTCGCCAAAATTCCGATCATGGATCATGGCGATAATCGATTGTATGAGACAAGCGCAATATGTCGCTATATCGATGAAACTTTCGATGGTCCGGCTTTGCAGCCCGCGGATGCGTTTGGGCGCGCTGAAGTCGACCAGTGGAACAGCTCGTTGGTCGATTATTATTATGATTGGTGCGTTCGCCGTATTGTCGTTCAACGGGTAGTCGTTCCGACACGCGGCGGCGAAACCGATGAGGAAATGGTTGCAGATGCAGTGCCTCACGCCAAATATACAATGAGTGTCGCGAATGAAAAACTCAGCAATTCAGCCTATCTCATTGGCGATGAGCCAACCATAGCTGACTTTATGTTGCTACCGATGGTGTCTTATTCTGCCCAAGTCCCAGAAGGCGAACAAACAGTCAAGGGCCACTCGGCTTTGGAGGACTGGCTTGGCCGCATGCAGGAACGCCCTAGTTTTGCGGCGACTGTACCAGGCCCTCCCGGCAGTTAATACTTAACTGGATTTTCGAGCGCGGCCCGCAACGAGGATTACTTTGCGCGGGCCCGCAATCCACATGGTGACAATCGATACAATGCAAAATGCCATCGCAATTATGAAGGCGTAATTATAATTTCCCCAAATATCAAAAAAGACGCCAGTGGCCCAGGGGCCGAGAGCGGCACCCAAACTTGCCATGGCCCCGAGAAGGCCGAAAATCGCACCATATCTTCTGCCCGAAAAAAGCTCTGCCGGAATGGCACCAAACACAGATGCCAAGCCGTATCCTAAAAATCCCTGCAATCCGACCATGACATACATAAGCCATTCCGACGGCCAAATCCGCATTAGATATAAAATAGAATAGGTGAGAAAGAATCCCACCAAAGCCAGCGACCAGGTTAGCTCACGGCCAATCCGATCAGATAACGCACCGACGAAAATTTGCCCGGCAACCGCAAACAAACCCACAAGACCAAGAGCGACAGCCGCAACCTCGGCTGAAATGCCGATATCAATCAAATAACGTGTCTGATGCACTTGCACGGCATACCACGCATACAGCGCAGATATGAATGATATTGCCAGCCACCAAAATCGGGATGTCCGAATTGCTTTTGCCAAGGTCCAGTCGGTCTCTACCCATTCGCGATCAACAATCCGGTTTTCATGGCTGTCGTGGCGTGCAGATTTTGTCGCCTCCTCACCGATTTTTTCGCCATCAGGCTCCAGCCCCAAATCGCTCGGCCGATGACGCTGAAAGATGATATTAAGCGGCACAGTTACGACGAGGAGGAGGACCGCAACAACTTGAGCGCTGTAACGCCACCCTTCCGTATCGATAGCGTGTTGCATCCACGGAAATAGGATTATCGATCCAATGCCAACACCCGAGAAGGCAATACCAATGGCGAGGCCTCGTTTGCGATCAAACCAGTTGGGCAAAAAAAGCGTATGGCCAATATAACTCATGACAGAGGTTCCACCGACCACCATCGCTCCGAGCGTTATATAGAAATGCCAGGGCTCACTCGAGAAGGTCGACAAATACATGCCGAGGCTGGTCACCAAGCCGCCGACGGGCAGTATCAAGCGCGGGCCAAACCTATCCATCAACACCCCGTTAAAAGGTGTCAGAATGGTGGAAACAATAAATCCAATGGAAAATGTCGCCGCAATGGTTCCTCTTGACCAGCCGAACTCATCGAGGATAGGCGGAAACAAAAGTGAAAATGACGTTCGTGCATTGACGGAAATTGCCATTGATATGAAAGCAATGCCAATGATGACCCAGCCGTAAAAAAACGGTAGGCGCGCGGCAAAATTAGGAGGGGATTTGGTTGAGGTCATGGAGAATTAATCTTTTTCAATTATGGTCGCCAAACTCTGCCACCTTTTGAGGATCGTCAATGCATTTTATTACAGATTTTGGTATATTGGTGGAATGACACACAATCGATCGGCGTTTTTGATGAGCGTGTTGGTATTTGGATTACTCGCTTTTCCATTTTGGACAGAAGCGGAATCGGCCAGTCTCGACCTGCAACTACGCGACCATACATTTGTCTATATCGACAAAAATACCAACCTCGAACACACTGTCTATTTTGGGCGCTTCGGCAACGTATATGACGAATATTATCGCCACATCTTGGACAAAGAATATCCGTGCAAATTTGTCGATGGCACGTGGCGGATCACCGATGCAGCTACCTTATGCTTGGAAGACAGCACTTATAAAAATTTCCGCGACGGCAAGACCTGCTTGAAGCCGAAAATTCTAGGCAACCAGGTTTCGTTTTTTGATTCAGCCGGCAAACTTGCCTATCAGGCAAAGCTCACCAAGGGCAATGGCATGCCGCTCGGCTGAAAAGTCTACTAAGCCTCGCGCGTGCCGTGAGAGAGGACACAAAAAATGCCGGGCTAGATATTAGCACCGGCATTTTCTTTAACTTTCAATATTGCCTATTCCTTAAGCGGAACAGCCGTCCAGATGCATTCGGGCTCGAACCCGGCATCGGCAAACAAGCGCCCGACCGGACAGCGATCTTCAGATAAAGCTGCGAGGCGATCGAGCTTTTCCTGAGGCTCATTGGTTTCGATCTCAATGTTCAATGTCGCGCCAACAAAATGCATCACGCCATTATTATTGCCTTCTAAACCATCGATCAGATCAGTCACGGTCTCGGTATGAATATTGATAGCGCCGTGTTTGAAGCGCATCGCTTCGGCCACTTTGACGATTTGCACGGTCTGACAGGTACCGAGCGCCGTCGTGAAATACATCAACGGCGAGGTAGCTGTATCGGTGCCGCCGCGCTCGGCCGGCTCATCTGTAATAACCGTGTGGCCGCCGCCAACATCGACTTCAATTTTAACGCCGCCAGGGGCACATTTTGAATCGGCAACGCGTATTTTGCGACCAACCACTTCTTTCATTTTTGCAACAGCCATTCGTTTTTTCCTATTCGTTAGATTTGTTCTAAAATTGGATTTTGTGTTTATAGGCTAAAATATCTAAACTGAAAAACATGATTTACAGTATCTCCTATCTCGAAGTTGAAATTGCCGCCCGTGGTCAGGCAGCCGAAATAATTGCCGGCCACGCCCAAACCGTATGTCTACAGGAAATTAGCCGCACAAATCGATTTGTTGCGATGAACCGCAAAGAAATGGAAGGCCCTCCGCTCTACGCCCAAGAACTGAAAAATTTGCTGATTTCTCCTCTCGATGAACGCCAACACGAGGTGCTCGAAGTCGATGAGTTCGCTAATTTTTCAGGCGAGCTATTTGTCGTCACCCATATAGATGTCATTCCGCCGGAAAAGGAAAACGGCGCGGCTTTGGTCCGGCAGATGTGTTTGGACAGTCGAACAGAAGACGGCTGTCTTGCCTGTAACGCGCTGACCCAGGTCAACCGCCCCAACCACATGACTGTTTTTGAAAACTGGCTGGATCGAGAGGCACAGTCAACGCATGCCGAAACGGACACCATAAAAGCTTTCCGTGAAGCTCTCACACCGCTGAGCGGGGCGCTTTATGACGAGCGGTTCTACCGGCTAGTTAATTGAAAACGTCTCTGTAAAAGCGTCGACAGAATAGGCTGCCTCTTCGAAAGTTATGTCGCCAAAGGCAAACCGGCAGACAAAATAATTGATGCCGCTTTCTTCGATGTGCTGTTCAAGGACTTCTCGCACATGATCAGCTGTCCCAGCAACCGCCAGACCTTTCTCGACCATTTCATCAAAGTCATCGGTATATTGAACAAGCGGCGGCGTTTTATCATGACGCCACCAAAGCTTCATGAAACTTTTGTACCAAACACCGTAGATCCGACGCGCAATTGTCAAAGCTTCATCATCCGTATCAGCAATCACGATATAGCGCGTCATACCCATAAGCGGCAATTCATCTTCTGGTCGGCCAAGCCTGTCCCACTCGGCGCGATAATTGTCGGTAATCTTGCGCATATGAGGTGCATTGTTGTTTGAAATAATGTTAACCGAATTCTCGGCCGGCCAAGCGATGCCTTCCGGACTGGGATTTCCAAAGCCGTTCCAGATCGGCGGATGGGGGTTTTGAACAGGCTTCATTTCAAGCGGCATATTTTCAACACTGAAGTGCTTGCCTTTGAAGGTAACTTCGTCAGGCTCGGAAAAAGCCTGCATCAGGAACTGATAGTATTCCCGGTACATCGACGGCACTTCTTCCGGGTCGAGCCCGAAATAACTTGATTCAATCGACGAAATGCCTTTGCCGACGCCAAGCTCGAACCGCCCCTGGCTCATATTGTCGAGCATACATATCTCTTCATAGAGACGCACCGGATGATATTGCGGCAAACAATACACCAGCGGCCCAAAGCGCAGATTCTTTGTACGTTGCGCTAAAGCCGACAAAAACACACTCGGCGAAGACGCCATGCCGAGCGTTGTCTCGTGATGCTCTGCCGTGTGATAGGAGCGAAATCCAGCTTGGTCATATTTCTCCGCGAGTTTCAGACGGTCCTCATAAAATTCGGCAAGGGGCGCGGTTCCGCGATCAACGTGGTCGAAAATTCCGTACTTCATTATTCCCCCTGCTTGAATTTTACTTTTTTACCGAATCGCGAATTTGCGACATGTTGATATAGGCTGCCAAATACTCAAGGCTTGCATTGACTTCGATCAACGAAGGACCGTCAACCGCGAAAGCTTCTTTAATCACCGGTGCGATATCATCATTGCTTTCGATTTTAAATCCCTTAGCACCATAAGCTTCGGCAATCTTCACAAAATCCGGATTGGTCATATCAGTCGCGAGCGTGCGATCCGGATAGGTTTTCTCCTGATACAAACGAATGGTGCCGAGGCTTCCATTATTGGAAACGATAACGCGAATTGGAAGGTTGCGTTCAACCGCCACAGATATTTCATTGCCGGTCATCTGGTATCCACCGTCGCCAACAAAACAAATCACTTGGCGATCCGGCGCACGCAGCGCACCTGCGACAGCTGCCGGCATGCCCATGCCCATGGCGCCGGCGACAGCGGCCAATTGAGTGTGAGTGGTTTTGTAATCAAACAGGCGGTGCACAAAGGTCGAAAAATTACCGGCATCAATCGCTGTCACCGCATCGTCATCAACGACATCTCGCAAATGAGCAACGACATTGCCAAACGGCACACCATCTTCGGCTTCGACTGTGTCCCAGACCATTTTATCAGCACCCAATGCATGGGTTTTGCTGATCCAGTCATCGCGGCCTTCAGGCGCCTCCGGCGCATTAATCTGCGCAATCGCCTGCAATGTCTTGGTAGCATCCGCAACAACGGAAAGATCAGTATCAAATACTTTACCGAGCGGCTCCGCATCATTGTAAATATGAACGAGCTTTTGCTTGGGGCGCGGCGCCTCAGGAATTTTATAGCCTTGAGTAACGACATCGCCCAACCGCGTGCCAATCGCAATAATCAGATCAGCCTCGTTGAGCGTGTCTTTGAACACCGGCGGCATGTTAAAAGCAAGATGGCAGGCAAAATTCGGATGAGACGTATCAAATATATCCTGATGACGCCAAGATGTTGCGACCGGCACGTTCCAGGCTTCACTGACGGCGCGCAAAGCGTTGCGGCCTTCTTCACCGCCGACTTGTCCGCCGGCGATGATCACCGGACGTTTTGCCCGCGTCAGCATATCGCATATTTCAGCAATGTCGCCAGCACTTGGTTGCGGCTGAGTAACCGCGGTTGGCCCCAAAGCCGGCGCGTCGGTTTCGTCGAGCAGCATATCTTCCGGCAGAGAAACGATGACAGGGCCTGGAATACCAGACTGCGCAATTGTAAAGGCGCGGCGGACGTTCTCTGCAACTTTGTCGGCATCGGTAATTTCGACAACCCACTTCGCCATATCGCCAAAAGTCTGGCTGTAATTTACTTCTTGAAAAGCGCTCCGGCCTAAATCTTCGCGTGCGACTTGGCCAACGAACATAACCATCGGCACGGCATCCTGCTGAGCAACATGAACGCCAATCGCAGCATTGGTGGCACCTGGTCCGCGGCTGCACATAATGATACCGGGCTTGCCGGTCATTTTGGCATCGGCCACCGCCATAAAACTTGCACCGCCTTCGTGGCGCGTTGTCACGACATCAATTTCAGGGGCATCAAACATCGCATCAATGACCGCGAGATAACTCTCGCCCGGCACACAAAAGACGCGATCGACGCCATGTTTCAATAGCGTTTCAACCAGTATATCCGCGGCTCGTGCCATAATTCCCCCTATTGTCGAGATTGACTTGTTGTTGCTTGAATGCGTTGACCTATTATAGTTTCAAATTGTTATCAAGCCTAAGGGGATGACGTGGCAGCAGAACAAAAACCGATACTCATAGTTGGTGGTGGCTTTGGTGGTCTGACGGCGGCACTTGCGCTCGGTCAGCGCGGCATTCCGGTGCAGGTGTTTGAAGGCGCACCGGAATTCGGGGCGATCGGTTACGGCATTCAGTTTGGCCCCAATATTTTTCACGTTTTTGACCGTCTCGGCATCAGCGATGAGGTAAAAAGCGTCGGCGACGAGCCATCTGCTTTGCTTATGCTCGACGCCCTCAACGGTGATCAAGTCATTCGCATTCCGACCGGCGAGAGTTTTCGAGAGCGCTTTAACCAGCAATATCTGATCGTCCATCGCATTGATTTACACACCGTTCTGCTCGACGCCTGCAAAAAGATCGATGCCATCAAGCTTGAGCCGGAAGCGATGATGACCACCTACCAAGACCACGGGGATCATGTTTCCATTGAGCTTGAAGATGGCCGTAGCTTTACCGGCTCGGTGCTGATTGGAGCCGATGGTATTGGCTCAACCACCCGCGCTCAAATGATTGGCGATGGTGACCCATTGCCGAACGGTTATGTTGCTCACCGCACCATCGTGCCGATGGAAACCGTCACCGCGGACGTGCCGCGAGACGTCGTTGTGCTTTGGGGTGGGCCAGGGTTTCATATCGTTCACTACCCCTTAAGGCATGGCACATTGTTTAACATCGTCGCTGTATTTCGCTCCGACAATCAGGCGGCGCGCGGCGATGTCGAAGCTTATCGTGCTGAACTGCATGAGACCCATAAAGCGACACAGCCGGAAGCAAAGGCGCTGATCGACATGATGGATTTAGAGCGACGCTTTGTTGTCGGTGATCGTGACCCGATCCGTCATTGGCATCAAGGCCGCGTCGGACTGCTTGGCGATGCGGCACACCCGACATTGCAGTCTCTTGCACAAGGCGCCGGCATGGCGATTGAGGACGGCTTGCATCTCGCCAACCTTATTCATGCAAACGGGGATGACTATGAAACAACGTTCACGCAATTTGCCAAAGATCGCTATCTCCGCACCGCGCGGGTAACGCTGGAATCGCGCTATATCTGGGATTTCTACCATTGCGACGGTATTGAGCGAGAGGTGCGCTATCAAATGTACAAAGACCAGAACGAAGCTGACCGCTTCCAATGCGTCTCCTGGCTCTATGACGGCTTTGGGTTTATTGACCGTTAATATACTAGATGGGATTAAGCGCCTCTCACAATATCGATAAGCCCCTCAACATCTTCGGGTAAATTATTTCCCCGCCAGGCAACATGACCATCTGGGCGCACGAGAACGAGATCGGCCGCATAGAGATCGTGGATGGCCGGGTCATTGATCAGTATTATGGAGATCGGCACGTTCTGAATGCCGAGCAATTTCTCGCCATCGGCCTCCGGTGTAAACTGCAATAACGTAAATCCCGCGCCAAAAAGATCGAGCGTTGATCGACCATCTTGCAACCAAGCGTGCGGCGCGCGTGCACCGGGCCGAGCAGAGGGCACATAATCGGACATCACAACCGGATCCGTTGGCGATCCATCGGGCACGATTATCGGTGAGCCATCGTAGCGATAGCCAAGCTGCAAGCCTGTGCTTTCCCATTCGCGATTGGAATTGTTGCCGAGAATAAACTCGGCTGTTTTTTTGCGTTGGGTTTCACCTTCTGGACTATCTTCGCCTATTGCCGGACCTGAAGGAGGTTTCCGCAATACCTTATAATTCTCATTGGCCTCGCCAACGTTCCGAGCAGCAATTGGCCGGCGTTCTATAGTGTAACTGTCGAGCAGCTTTCCCCCGCCCCAGCCTTGCAGAACAGCAGCTAATTTCCAGCCCAAATCCACCGCGTCAGCAACACCAGTATTCATGCCAAAGCCGCCGGTTGGCGAGAGTTGATGGGCAGAATCGCCAACCAGAAACAAACGCCCTTTTCGATAATTTTCCGCAAGCCCTTCCCGCCGGTTCCACATATAAGCGCCAATGATTTCGTGTTCGAACGCCTGCCCGATGGCCTTCAATAAATAAGGTTCGGGATCAGCCGTTTCGGCATCGTCAGGGGCCTGATAGGAATCGAGCCGCCAAAGATCTTTGCCGTTCACCGTTTGCATGGTCGCCCAATGGCCATCTTCATCATATAAAATATAGGTGACGGAATCTTTGATCCCACCTGAACGTGCTTTCTCAAAAAGATCGGACGAGCGAAAAAAAATGTTGTAATTGCCGTTCAGTTTTTTGACGTCGCTCAATTCCACTTGGGCGGCTTGGCGTAACCCGCTGAGCGCACCATCGCAGGCTGCGACATATTCGGCGGAGATCGTTTTTTGCTCATTTGTCGCCTGATCAATGAGAGTGACTTCGGCACGATCACCCAAGTCGCTAAACTCTTCCAGCCGACAGCCATAGCGGAGTGTCACCGTCGGATAGGACGCAGCATGCTCTGCGAGGATCGGATCAAAGACCGATTGAGGACAGCGGATATAGACTTCGGGGCCATTTTTATCGCCCCAATATTCTGAGCGCTTTGCATAGGAAGGCCGATCATAGCCGGCAATTTCATGGCCGGTCATGCTGGAAATAAATCGAATATCCATCGGATAATCTTTCGGCCAGCCCCAATCTTTAACGTTGTCAACAAATCCCCAGCGGCGGCAAAATTCCATCGTGCGGTAGCCGACCGTCAGCATTTTCGGCGAAGTTACTTTGCCGTCACCTTGCTCGACCACAAGGCACTCGATGCCCTGGTTTCCAAGCTCAATCGCAAGGATGAGACCGATTGGTCCAGCGCCAGCAATGACAACTGGGAATGAATCTTTAATTTCGATCACTTAACCCCCTCGCCTACTCGTAAACCAGAAATATGGATTTCGGTCTCAAAAACCACAACATGTCGTGTATTTTATCAATATTTTAACATTTCAGGCCCCATTATAAACCTTAAATAGGCGCTATATTTATATTTAGGAGTTAGTGATGGGATTCCTGCCAGGCAAATCATCCCCAATCGCTGCCATTTTGAGTGTTTTTGCGCTTGCCGTATTGGTATATCCGGCAAGTGGTAATGAGCTCGTGGCCAGTTCGAATCATTCCGGCAAAATGGCCGAAATATCTGATTTACGTGTGGGAGCTCATTCTGATAAAACGCGAATCGTTCTGGACGTCAGCTATCCGACAGATCTTTCCTATAAAGTATCATCGGATGGTAAGGCCCTACAGTTGGACCTGCCTTATGCTGCCTGGAACAACGCAAAAACCTTGCCCCGTCATTTGCGCGGCACTATTACCAGTTTTTCACATAGCGCAAGCGATGCACAAGGATGCACAAGGCAGTAGCCTGACGATCAAAAATAAAACTGCGATTCGAGTTAAACGTCCCTTCTTTGTTACGCCGAGCGGTAATCGAGGACATCGCATTGTTATTGATATG
>Ga0066376_10003016_pt1 | contig 15387 bp, 13 predicted proteins | sample Knorr_S15_td_Bot_FD_77009 | JGI IMG/M metagenome (GOLD analysis project Ga0066376, IMG submission 77009) | Marine microbial communities from Southern Atlantic Ocean transect - Knorr_S15_td_Bottom_ad_5009_LV_A | ecosystem: Environmental > Aquatic > Marine > Oceanic | place: Southern Atlantic... | reverse complement strand
CGATTGTCGTAAGCACACGAACCGCCTTGCTCGTCTTCCACCGCCATGAACAAATAACCATGATCAAGGATGCCAATCCAACGAACATTCCCGTGAGTCTGTGGGCGTGTTCAAAGAAGACGCCCTCGTTTTCCGGCGAAACCATTTCAGTCAGTGGATACAACAGCATGTTGTGCCCGTAACTGTTCGGCCAGTCCGGAACCGCAAGACCCGCCTCCATTCCAGTCACAAGTCCACCCGTCACCAACATGAGAAAGACGAGTGTTCCTGCAACAACGAAGAAGGCGTGCTCCCAATCGATGGTTCTTTCGCGTGGTTGAAGATCCTTGTTCAGTGTTGCCCCAATAATTCCCAGGACAATTGACACGGAGACCAATCCAAGCACCCACAACAACATCTCGCCCGGTGCTGCCGATCCGACAATGCTACCGACGAGCAACAAGTTCAATATTGCGCTGAAGAATCCGACCAAAGCACCATTTTTCTTGGAGCCGGCATAACGTGCCGCCAGTGGAAGACAAAGGGCGGCAAGCACAAACAAGACTTCTCCCCCAATTTGCCCAGAAAACAAAAGTGCAACATATGTGAAGACCCACATCGCCGTGGTTGCGCCAAGAGCGAGTGTGAGGGTTCGAGCATTGTTGTTTGCGATTTGCATGGCGTTCGGGAAAGGTATACTACTGGGCTTCCCATGAAAAGCACCGTTGCACCATCCCATACGGCAATAACACAGGATTATCCAGGACTGTTTGGATCGTATTGTGAATTGACCAAGTTCCGCTTGAGTGCGTTGGTGGTTGTCACAACTGCCGTCGGATTCGTCATGGCGAGCGACTTGGGGATCGAATGGATGACCCTGTTGTGGACAGTGCTTGGAACCGCGTGTTGCGCTTGTGCGGCTGCTGCGCTGAATCAAGTCGTCGAGTCATCGCGTGATGCAAAGATGGACCGGACGAAAAACCGCCCCATTCCCGCAGGTCACATTTCCACGATCCACGCATTCATTGTTGGTGTGTTGCTGTCGTACATCGGTGTTGCAATCCTCAGTTTTGGTGCATCGGTTGGTGCTGCGGGTCTTGCGCTTCTGACAATACTCATCTATATCCTGATTTACACGCCCCTGAAGTCAAGGACATCCTTCAACACGATCGTTGGAGCGGTCGTCGGTGCAATTCCTCCACTCATTGGTTGGGTTGCGGCTACGGGTTCGATTGGTCTCGGCGGGATCATCCTTGGTGGAATCCTATTTGTCTGGCAACTCCCCCACTTTCTTGCACTTGCCTGGATGTACAGGGAAGATTACGAACAAGGCGGATTCAAAATGTTGCCGTCCCTCGATGCGAGCGGAGAATTGACGGCACGGACCAGCGTTGTGACAAGTCTTTGTCTGGTTCCACTTGTATTGTTCATGTCGATCACAGGATCAACGAGTGTTCTGTTTGCAATCGTTGGTTCCCTTCTGGGGCTTTGGCTTACGGGTCGAAGCATTGCATTTTGGCGACATCGCGATCATGAAACGGCACGCAGGTTGTTTTTTGGGACGATCATCTACCTGCCGATCCTTCTTGCATTCATGCTGATCGATCGTCAAACGATCCACTGGATTGAGATGGGTACGTAGGGGTGGCGACACCGTGACGGACCAAAAGATACGGCTGACATTCGGCAACGGTGGTTGGGTGCTGGCGATGGCGGGCATAGCTGTGGGAGGGATCTTTCTGTGGGCGGTTTTGCCCGCGGTACTTCGATTGTCTGACCACGCGCCCGGTGACAACAGGACGATCGAATCATACGAGTTCGATCTTTCAAATTTAAGGTTCGACAGGGAGACCATCGTCCCCGCAATGCAGCATCGAAACATGGCTCCCGTCATGAATCTGCCCGAAATCTTGTCTCCCGAGCAAGTCCTCGAGCGAAACTCAGTTCACTTGAATCCCTACCTTGTAACAAACGATCTTGTTGTTGGCGTAACGGTGAACGATGAATCACGGGCGTATCCGCTGCATGTCCTCCATGTGCACGAAATTGTCAATGATGTCGTCGGCAACGTGCCTATTTCGGTCATATGGCATTGGCCCAGTGGTCATGTCGCAGTCTATGAACGTGAAGTCAATGGCAAGGAACTGCGATTCGCAAACAGCGGGCTCGCTGGAAATGGCGGCATGCTCTTATATGACAAACAGGAGGTTGTTGGTGGTGAGCAACTTTTCTCGACAATGCTCGGAGCATCCATTTCGGGTACCCCGGTCCAATTGCAGGCAGTTGCCCACGATGTCGTCAGTTGGCGAACATGGAACGAGATGCATCCCGAATCAACGGTCATCGCCCCGAACGCCCAACTCAAGAAGCGGTATCGCAAGGGTGATCCAAAAATTTACTTTCTCACTGAAACCATTTATTTCCCGTCAACTCCGATGCCAACCGATGGGAACGGTCCCAAAACACCGATCGTTGCGATTCCCTCGAGTGTGGGGAATTTTGTCTATTCGATTCCACAACTGCTCAAGGTCGCCGATGAAAACGGGGAGGTCCACATGAATATCAATGGTGTTCCTGTGAACATCTCGGTCAATCAACTTCCCCTCTATGCGATAGTGCGCGATGCGAACGGATCGGTTGTCCCAAGCCAACGGGCATTGTGGTTTGCGTGGTACGGCAACCACCCCAACGACAAACTCTCAAAACCCTAGTGTTTCAATTCATCGATGGCTTGCGCCACCTTGGGGGTGTCACCCTTCACGATGTCTGGTTGATATGCGGTCGAGTCCGTTAGTGCCATGCCGACAAAAAGCACAACAAGCAGGATCGAACCGACAAAGATAAAACCGATAATAGGTCGATCCCACCGAAGGTGCATAAAGTACAAACCCACGAGGGTTGCCTTGAACGTCGCAACCAACAACGCGACGATGATGTTCAGTTCACTGATGTTGATTTCAGCAAAATCGTACCGGGAAACCCAAACCGTTATCGCGGTAAAAACGAGCAAGATGCAGCAAATGAGCGTCAAGAATTTGACGGGAACAATATGTCCTATCTGGTCGTCGTGATGATGGTGTTCGGCGGTTGTCATGGATGATCTCGTCTTTACTCTATTTCAGATTCTTCTTCACCGGGGTGCGCTACTCCCTCTTTCCAATGGTATCCCTGCTCTTCATCATCCCACTCCAAAACACTGAAGTCATAGCAGTCACCAACCACTGGTTGCTCATCAAAGTTGTTCCACGGTGGTGGTGATGCGCACTGCCACTCAAGACTGCGACCACCCCATGGGTTTCGCGGTGCCTTGCGACCCCTGAAGATCGATTCCAACAAGTAGATCGCGGTGATGACAAAACCGACCGCCATGATTACTGAACCAATCGTGGAGATGACGTGGTAGATTTGGAGTTCAGGCACATCGACGTAGGTTGCATACCGACGTGGCATCCCTTTGGAACCCAGCATGAACTGGGTGAAGAAGGTCATGTTGAAACCTATGAATACAAGGATTGCCGCGAATCGACTCCAAAACTCGTTGTAGAGTTTGCCGGTCATCTTGGGCCACCAGTGGTGAATACCCCCAATGAACCCAATCAATGCGGAACCCATCATGACATAGTGGAAGTGGGCAACGACGAAGTACGTGTCATGGAGGTGGACATCGGTTGCAAGCGTACCGAGGTGGATTCCTGTCAAGCCGCCAATCGTAAAGATGAAGATGAACGACAATCCGTACAGCATGGGGGCATTGAACACGATTGACCCCTTGTACAAGGTCGCCAACCAGTTGAAGACTTTCACTGCGGACGGGATGGAGACACTGAAGGTGATCAACGAAAAGATCACGTTCATCAATGGTGATTGGCCCGATGTGAACATGTGATGCCCCCACACAAGGAACCCGAACAATGCAATTGCGATTGAACTATACGCAATGAACTTGTATCCAAAGATGTGGCGGTGCGAGTGCACTGCGATCAACTCGCTGACGACACCCATTGCTGGCAAAATCATGATGTAGACGGCGGGATGGGAATAGAACCAGAAGAAGTGTTGGTACAGGACGGGATCACCACCCATTGCAGGATCAAAAATGCCAATTCCCACCGACCGCTCGACAATAAGGAGCAGCAGGGTGATGCCAATGACTGGGGTTGCGAGGACTTGGATAATCGCGGTTGCATAGGTTGCCCAGAGGAACAGCGGCATCCTGAACCATGTCATGCCGGCAGGTCGCAGGCGGTGGATCGTGACAATGAAGTTCATGCCGGTGAAGATTGAACTGAATCCCAACACAAAAGCACCTGCCAGTGCGGGGATCACGCCGCCCATCGAAGATGTTTTGTCGATGCTGTACGGGGTATAAAAGGTCCAGCCAGTATCGAGACCGCCTACGGCGAGCGAGAGGAGGAAAAAAATCAAACCAAAGACCCAGAGCCACCAACTAAACAGATTCAGCCGGGGGAATGCAACATCCTTCGCTCCGAGCATGATCGGCAATACAAAGTTGCCCAGCGCAGCGGGAACGCCGGGAATAATCACCAGGAAAACCATCATTGCACCGTGAGCGGTGAATGCTTGGTTGTACTGGTCCTGCGTCATGAACATGCCTTCTGGAGTCAGCAAATGGAATCTGATCAGCATGGCAAACACACCGGCAATGAAAAATGCGGTTAATACACACACCAAATACATCATGCCGATCCGTTTGTGATCGAGCGTGAACAACCATGAGAAAACACCCTTCGTGTGGTTCAGGTAGTTGTCAGTCGTAGATGCGTCGGTGTTATAGATCGATGTCGACATCATTATTCCTTTGGTGTCCCGTCGCGGTTGACGGTGATGTTGCCATCTGCATCCGTCAAGTCTTCAAGATTCTTGAACATCTCGATGATCGCGGTAATTTGTTTGTCTTTGAGTTGACCCTGAAACGAGGGCATCGCACCGAGGAATCCCTGGACAATGTGTTTTTGCGGGTCGAGAATCGAGGCACGAATGTAATTCTCCGGTACACCATACTCGGTCATACTGCCCAGAAGCGACGACAACGATTCACCGGATGTGAATTTTACTGCTCCCGTGTTCACACGATCCCACAACCCCATGAAGGAAGGTCCTGTACTAACAGTTCCATCTAGCGTGTGGCACGATTGACAGCGGTTGTACAAACGGTTGATCGCGTACGCTGGAAGTTGTTCGCTCGTCATGTCTTCGTATTCGCTTGCAAGTTTGACCATATAAGGTTCAAACTCGTCTGCCGGAACAACATGCACTTTTGCGAGCATCTCGGAGTGGCCTTTCCCGCAGTATTCGGTGCAATTCAACTGAAACACGCCAAGTTTGGTGGCTTCAAACCACAGGGAGGTATAGCGGCCTGGAATGACATCCATTTTGACCCTGAAACTCGGTATCCACAAACTATGGATGAGGTCTTTTGATGTCATCAACAATCGGACTGGTCTTCCGAGTGGTACGGTCAACTCCGCGACTTGTGTCGCGCCATACTGGGGATGATCGAACGTCCATGACCATTTTTGAGCGGTCACCTGCACTTCGTAGCACCCCTCCGGTGCTTCCTGCAGATCAAGGTATCCACGCATCCCGACGACGAAAATCACGATGACGAGAAGCAGTGGAAGCACTGTCCACACTATTTCGATGGTTGTGTTGTGGGTGGGTCCATCGGTCACCATCACGTGCGACTTCCTACGATATTTCACGCAAAAGAAGACGAGCGAAGAAACAATTGCAGCAAAGAAGAAATAACAAATCCAATTAATCAAAACGAATGTTATATCTACGCTGTGGGCAGCAGTCGATGCCTGCTCCGGCAACCAGAACGTTTCGGGATTACCCACCGTTGTCCCAAAGAGGATTGAAAAAGCACTGGACATCATAATTTCTCTTTATCCCCCCTGTGCGTCTTTGTTGAACGAAGTCGTTCCGGTGTCGACCACCCAAGCACAGCCAAACCGCCAAACAACATCAGGAGCATCAGCACACCGCCTGTTCTCATGATTTTCCAGGCGTTCGGTGTGTAACTATTCCGTTCGGGGTCATATCTGAAACAATTGAAGAGCAGCAGCTTGTCGAGCATCGTTCCAATGCGACCCTCGGACGCTTCAATCAATGCAAAACGAAGATCCTTTCCAATAAACTGGACATCGTTCATGTACTTTGAAATACGACCATCGGGGGTGATGAATATGATGCTCGCAGTGTGGTGAAACTCCCCGGTGTACTCATCGAACACATAACCAAAACCGAGGGAATCGGCGAGTTTAGTGATATTCTCTTGCTTCCCAGTCAAGAAGTGCCATCCCTTCTCCGCACCTTCACGATCGTAGTGCCCGAGATAGCCGTTCTTGTTGGTCAGGGCGAGCTTTGGACCTTCCTTTGGGTTGATGCTCAGGGTGACAACATCAAATTCATCACCAAGTGTCCACTTCATTTCTTCCATTCCTGCCGTCAATCCGTTCAAGGTAAGACTGCAAAGCATGGGGCATCGGTAGTAATTCAGCGTGATGATGATGGGCTTTTCACCGTCAAAATAGTCTCCAAGGACAATGTCGTATCCATGTTCATCGACAAAGGCGAGGTCAAGTGGAATTTGCTCGTCAAGGTGTTCTGTAATCCCAACACCTTCAAGTTCCGAAACCTTCTCATCTGCAAAAATTGGTCCCGCCTCAATCGAAGCCGGCAGCAAACAACACAGGAGTGTTGCCCAGGCAGTGAGGAAAAATGGTCGTGCGTGCATCATGAAACTAATTCGCATTCCCCGCAATAATATTCATCGCTTCATCAATCGGGATGACAAGCCTTTCAACCACTTCGCCGGTGGACGGATCGAGTTCCCTTACCCAATGCGGTGGTCCATCAAGTACTGCCCGCTGCTCGGCTTTCACCAAGTAGTTGTCCTCGTACCGGATGTTGATGCTCTTATCGAATGCTTCCGTGGTTGCGGCACGGAAATATATTCCACATGCAACCGCCACGGTAGTGACCACCAAAAACGCGCCACTGATACCAATTGCCCACGTAGCCCAAAAGTTCGGGTCTTCCTGCTCTTGGGTTAGGTGTGGTTGTTCGTGTGGTGTGCTCATTTGTTTATTCGCCTATACATTTTCGAATTGCAGTGACTCATGTAACCTCGGGTCAGAAGTGGGAACAAGGTTGCACGATCGTAGGTTGATCAGTGTTCCTCCACAAAGCGTCGCAACCATTCCAAACATACATGTGAAGTTCAGGATGCTCCAACCGTAGCCAATTTCGATCTCTCCATCTGCTGCCCAACCCGCCAACTGATTGTATGTCGTTGCTTGGGCAATCGCCTCCTCCGGTACGACCGGCATGACAAGCCAGTATATGTCCAAGAAAAACATCAGGAGCAACCACGATGCAATGATTGTCAGCGTGATGCGCCAACGCTTTGTCCATCTTGTCACAAGAAAGACGAACGGTACTACGAAGTGACCAAACAGCAACATGAGGGAAATTGGTCCCCAACCCCCCAGTTGCCTAACAATGTACCAATTGGTTTCAACCGGTATGTTCGCATACCAAATCAGCATGTATTGGCTGAATGCAATGTATGCCCAAAAAACAACACCGAATGCAAACAACAATTTCCCGAGATCGTGATAGTGCTCGGTGGTGATCAACCGGTTGATATGACCCGTTCGCTGGAGGAATCGGGCAAACAGGATGACCAAAGCAAAGAAACCACATAATGTGCATACCCAGAAGTAGACGGGAAACATCGTGCTGTACCATTTGGGTTGGAGGGTCATCATCCAATCAATTGCGGCAAAACTTTGTGTGAATGCATAAAGGATCATGCAAATAGGTGCCCATTGTTGCATCTTGTGGGTCCATCTCTCGTCGGAGTCACGATCTTGTTGTGTTGACCAGCGGAAGTATGCAGAGCCAATAATCGACCAAACAACCAAGTAGAAGACTGCCCGCAAAGACCAGAATGTCGGTGACAAGTAGCCCGCCTTTGCGTGGAGCAACTGGTCGTATTGCATGAGTTCAAGGTTGCACCACTGATACAGCAAGGATCCGTCACCAAACCAAATCAAACCGAGAATTGGGATGAATAAAATCGGCATCCAAGTAAGGTTTTTCGCAACCCCTTCTGCAAGTCGCCTCGTCGATACGCTCCAACCAGCGCGAGTCAGGTGTTGCAAAAGAACGAAGAACAAGGCTCCAAGTGCAAGTCCAACTGCTCCCATCCAGCCAACAAGGTAGGACTTCCAAAATGTCGTCCAGCCAACACTGCTTCCTAGACCCACGCTCAATCCAAGCGTTGCAAGCCCGGCTCCAACCAACAGTGGACCCAGTCTCGCGGTAGGAGCACTGAGTCGGATGTTGTCGTTTGTCACATCTGAAAGCTTCATTCGGCATCTCCCCCGATCGTTGAATCGACTCGTGGAAGCGCATGTGCATTGGGAATTGAGGCTGGATCGGCGTTTTGTGAAAACTGTAGTGCCTTGACATACGCAACGATTGCCCATCGGTCCTTGACGGGGATCTGCGATGCGTACGATGACATTGTCCGCACACCTTTTGTAATTGTGTTGAACAGTTGCCCAACAGGTTGTTCGCGAATTGCATCTTCGTGCAGGTTCTTCGGCGCAACCCATGTTGTACCGTTTGCACCTGTTTCAACTAGTTGCGCCGCCCGCAGGTGGACCAACCCGTCGCCGAAACCACCCTGCCCGTGACAAGGTGTACAGTAGATGGTGAAACGATTCTGTCCCCGCTCTACAAATGCTCGATCCACTCGCAAACTGTTCGGATAGGTGGTCGCCCACGCATCGTCCACAACGCCCATGAAGAGGTGTGTGTCTGAAGTCATTTCACCTCGGGCGATCGTTCCCTCCACCCTTGGACGCATCACACGACCATCAAGGAACAGGGCGTTGGCTTCTTGCGAAACATACTTCGGCTGATTGTCCATGTTCTGGATGATGTGAATTCGCGGTACTTCGCTGAACGATGTTCTGGCTCTGAAAATCAAAGCCAACGGAATCGTTGCAACACAGGTCACAACGAGTACACCCCAACGGAGCCAAATTGGTGAATTCAACACGTCTTCAATCAACTGCTTTGTAAGGTCGTCAAAAATTTGTTTGAGCATCTTTGCCATTACTTCTCCAACTCGATCACCGAATCTGGGTTGAGGGACAGTAAAAATGCTTCAACATCGTCTCGGTTGAATTTTGGATCCTTCGCTTCAATGACAAGGTAAAACCGGTCGTCTGTTGCGCGGGCAAGCGCGGGGTGCTTGAGTACAGGATGGTAGAACATCGGCAATTTGTTCAAAAAGAAGGTGCCAAAAACAGCGGTCAGTGCTGCAAAGAGCACGGTCATTTCAAATGCAATTGGGACAAAGGCTGCTGCTCCGAGGAACGGCTTGCCCGACACGTCAAATTGATATCCAACAAGCGGAACGACTGCCCAGATGTCGAATTGAAGTGAGTTGGTGAATACCTGCAAAACACACGCGGCCAACAGTCCCGTAAACCCTCCAAAAAATACAAGAATCGGAAGAATCGTCATCTTCACACCCATGGCGCGATCCAACCCGTGTACGGCAAAAGGCACGAGGCAATCAAACCACTTGTATCCTGCGGCGTGGGTTTGCTCAGCAGCATGAAAAATACCGGGAGTATCTGAAAACTCGGCAGCAAGACCATACAGGTCTTCACGGGCTACGTTGGAGGTTACGCCAGTCATTCGTCCTCCTCGACCGTGCTTGGCCCATCATCATGACCATGTGGATGTGGATTTGCTTGTGGCATGACCGCCTTGATCTCGGCAATTGCCAGAACTGGCAAGAATCGAATGAACAGGAGGAAGAATGTCATGAACAATCCAAAGCTTCCAAGGAATGTCAGGATATCAACCCATGATGGTTCGTACATTCCCCAACTGCTCGGCAAGAAATCGTTCGCCAGCGAAGTGATGACAATGACGAATCGTTCAAACCACATGCCTACGTTTACGAGCAATGATGCCGTGAACATGATGACAATGCTGTTGCGGGCTTTCTTGAACCAGAAAATTTGTGGTGTGATCACATTGCAACTCACCATAATCCAGTACGCCCAACTGTACGGTCCAAACGCGCGGTTGATGAAGGCGAAAGACTCGTACAGTTCTCCGCTATACCACGCAATGAAGAATTCCATCGTGTACGCGTATCCAACGATCGAACCGGTAAACAAGATGATCTTGCACATGTTCTCAAGATGACGCATTGTGATGAAGTCCTTCAATCCCCACAATTCTCTTGCGGGAATTGCAAGCGTCATCACCATCGCGAATCCGGAAAATATTGCACCTGCAACAAAGTATGGGGGGAAGATCGTGGAGTGCCACCCCGGAAGTTGGGAGACGGCAAAGTCAAACGACACGACACTATGGACGGAAAGGACAAGCGGGGTCGCAAGTGCTGCGAGCAGGAGATAGGCCCGTTCGTAACGATGCCAGTGACGCATGCTTCCGCGCCAGCCCAGTGAAACTATGCCGTAGGCAATTTGTTTGACACGGGTCGTTGCGCGATCTCGCATTGTCGCAAGATCCGGAATCATGCCCAGATACCAAAAAAGTAACGAAACAGTGAAGTATGTGCCAACAGCAAACACATCCCACAACAGCGGGCTGCGGAACTGGGGCCACAAATCCATTTGGTTGGGAATCGGAAATAGCCAATAGGCAAACCACACCCGTCCGACATGAATCCCCGGAAATGTGCCCGCACAGATCACCGCAAAGATCGTCATGGCTTCTGCAAACCGATTGATCGCGGTGCGCCATTTTTGCCTAAAGAGGAACAGAATCGCTGAAATCAAGGTTCCAGCGTGACCAATTCCCACCCAAAACACGAAGTTCACAATTGGGTATCCCCACGCCACGGGGTTGTTGTTTCCCCACACCCCCACTCCTGTGAAGAACAGGTATCCGATCAATGCACCGAGCATCGACATCAAGCTGAACGAGATTGCGAGTGCGAGATACCACGATTTTGGTGGACGTGATGATTCGTTCACCTTGAGAATGGTGTTCGTAACTGAGCCGAAGTCCGAGTGGTTTAAAACCAATGTCGCACGAACATGGGGATTCTCGTGGGTGTTGTCGGTCTCATTGATCGGAAGAGTCGTCATCAATGCCGCGATCCTTCCGTTGATGCTCCGCCGTCAACCGGATTCGTCAACCGCGCAAGAAACTTCAATCGAGATTTGATGTTCAATTCGGAAAGCATCTCGTATGACCGGCTGTCATCATGCAACGTTGACACGTGGCTATTTTTGTCCATCAAATCACCGAACACGATTGCACCCGCGGGACACGCTTGTTGACAAGCGGTCAATATCGAGCCATCTTGAATTGCAACCCTCGGATCTGCGCTCTTTTGTGCCGGCGATTTCTTGACCCAAGCATTCTTGGTTGCGATTTTCACTTTTTGAATTCGCTGCGTACAGAATGTGCACTTCTCCATGACACCACGCATTCGCACTGTGACATCGGGGTTGAATTGCATCGCCCGCAGTGTTTTACCGCCCGACTGGGTCTTTACATAGTAGTCAGGTTGAACTTGCAAAAAACCGGTCGAACGCAGTGGCTCGCGACGGAAGAAGTCAAAGTAGTTGAATCTGCGCACCTTAAATGGACAGTTGTTCGAGCAATATCTGGTCCCGATGCAACGGTTGTACACCATTACGTTTAGACCGTCGGTGTCGTGCACCGTTGCAGCAACTGGGCAGACCTCTTCGCACGGTGCGTTTTCACAATGGTGGCATGTCAACGGCTGGATCGCGACGCTCTTAAGGTTGTTCCCATCCCAACCGCCATGACCATCCTCGCCGAATGCAAAGTAGCGGTCGATGCGGATCCAGTGCATCTCCCTCCCCATCAAAACCTGGTCTTTCCCAACGATGGGGATATTGTTTTCCGCATGGCAAGCCGCAACACAGGCGTTACAGCCCGTGCAAGTCGACAAATCGATGGACATGCCCCATTTATACTTTGCGCCCTTGAATTGTTGCTCGTCGAAGATTGACAAGGAATGGAGCGTGTGTCCGACATGTTTTGCAAAGTCGGGATCGTGTTTGTACTGCTGAAGCGTTCCCTCCCTATATAGGAGCGGGAGCCTCTCTTGCGTGCCTCTTCCGGGAATGGTGTCGATGCCGAAATGCATTTGTGTTGTAGCAAGCGGATATGTGTCGCCCGTCGGCTCCCACCTCGCTGTGTCAACCCAAGGATTCTTGCTGTTTCGCAGCGGGTAGACATTCACACCGGCACCAGTACACACATGACCATTGAATGTGCGGCCATACCCCAAAGGAAGTACGACGACATCGTCGGCTGTTCCGGGCACCGGCAGGACGACAATTTTCACACTGTTGCCCCCAACGCTGACATTCACCATGTCTCCTTGTTTAAGACCATACTCTTCAGCAGTCTTTGGTGAAAGTAACGCTGCGTTGTCCCACGTCAATTTCGTAATGGCGTCGGGCAATTCCTGCATCCATCCGTTGTTCGCAAGTCGTCCATCCCACACGCTTCCTGACGGCACGAATACGACAGCGGGAAGTTTTGAACCAGTGCCGCCTACTTTGTATAACCCACCGGACCAGGTTCTGTTGACCGGGGGTGTTTCAAGCGTTGCGGTATTTGCAACAACGCCATCGTGTACTGCCGATCGCCATGGTGCATTCCACCGATCGGCGGAAGGATCGAATGTTGTCCTGACAAGTGTGTGGCTATCCGTTGTTTCTTCACCACTGAGCACCGCAAGAAATTCCGCTGGGGACAACCCGCCAAAGAGTGGCTGGATGAGGGGCTGGGCGATACACAAAGTACCGTCCGCCGATCGACCATCGCTCCACGATTCCATCCAATGGGCGCGGTTGATGTGCCACTTGCAAACCTCGGATGTCTCGTTCGCGTCCCCGCTCAGATGAACCGAGATCCGCATCGACGCAATGGCTTTTGCCATGTCCAGATCGCCGGGTGCATCGTATGCTGGGTTGCCACCAATGATCATGACACCATGCAGATCACCCGCCTTCATCGATTTGGCGACATCTGCGATCGAAGTGTTTCCACCGCCTTCGAGGGTGCGATATGAAACGGTTGTGCCGACAGCACCTATTTTTTCATTGATGTATGCTGCAAGGTAGTGCGTAATCGGCAACTGGCTCGCACCCGCAACCACAAGCCCGTGTTTGCCAGCGTGTTTCAAATCGGCAACCATCTTTTCAACCCATGCATGTTGCTCGCTGTTGAGGTGGTGCGAATCTTGGATACCAATTCCCATCCGTGTAAAGTGAGAATCCAATTGCTCGGTGATCTGGGCGAGCAACGCGGGTCGCATCGCCTGTCGTTCATCTGCATTTGCGCCCGTGATTGAGAGTGCGGATTCAGCGATCCACATTCGACTCATCGTGCCGTTTTTGGGATTGCGACCAGATGCCCAACCGCGGGTGTTCGCAACTTGCATCGGTCCCGCGCCAAGGAAGTCCGCATCAAGCGACACGATGACTTCTGCCTTTGAAAAATCGTGCACGGGCATCCAGTTGCCGCCGAAAGCATGTTGCAACCCCTCTCGTTCGTTCGTGTTGGCAAGTGGGTCATGCTCGGCCCAGACTGCTTGTGGGTATTGCCTCATGAATGCCCGTTGCATCCGATGGAATGTCGGCGAACTCGACGATTCACTGATGACGGCGATGCCTTCACCATGTTCGGGCAAATACATGGAGAGCCACTCCTTGAACGCTGCAAGTGATGAGGGTTTCCCGCCATATGTCACAGACCGGCTTCGATCTGGATCGTACAAGTCAAGTACAGCGGCTTGTGTGAATGCGTCCGATGCACCGCGGCTGTCTGGGTGTTCTGGATTTCCCTCAATCTTGGTTGGTCGTCCATCGTTGCTTGTGACAAGCACGCCCTGGGCAATGCCGCCGAAGTCGAAACAACTTGCGTAATGCTCCGGAATACCCGGCATCCTTCCTTCGGGTCGATGGGCGTACGGAACAATGTGTTCTCTTGGCCAGCGTCGACATCCGCCAACACCAAGTCCAGCCAGCGCCATGGACGCTCCCATGATTTTCAAGAAATGCCGTCTATCGCTGCCGGAAGCCAGCAATTCGCTCGACCCCTCCTTGAATTCATCCTGAATTTGTTCTTGGAATTGCTCGGAATCGACGACCTCGTCCAAACTTCGCCACCAAGTCCTTCCAGTTTGTTTTGGTTCGTTTATCGATGACATGTGGAACAATCCTGGGAAGGGTTCAAACTATTGAATGCTCGCCATTCGGCACTGGTTTCAAGGAGATCGCGCAAGGCGATATCGAGTCCCCAATCGAGTTGGGTCACGAGATCCGGATTTCGAATATGTGGGTCTGGATTGCGATGACATTCAAGACACCAACCCATGTTCAACGGTTCATGTTGAAAAACGGTTTCCATCGTGTCGATGCGACCGTGGCATTCGACACAACTCACACCTCGTGTGACATGTGCGCTATGGTCGAAATACGAATATTGTGGAAGATCGTGTACCCGTACCCACTGGATCGGCATTCCCGTTCTGTAACTTTCAAAAAGCGGGGTAAGTTTTTCGCTTTTTGGATGAATCTGCGAATGGCAGTTCATACATGTTTGTGTTGGGGGAATTGCAGCGTGGGGTGTGTACTCAACCGTGTTGTGGCAATACCTGCAATCGATCCCGAGTTCGCCGGCGTGAAGTCGATGGCTGAAGGGTATCGGTTGCTGTGGTCTGTACCCAACATCTGTTGCTTGTGGACTAAACCCATATGCAACGAGGATTACGACATACAGCGGTGCGGTCATCCCGACCACAGCGATCACCGGCAGTGCCAAATTCGTCCATTGAGGAAATATAAACCGTTGTTCTGACATGTTTGTTTCTGGTTGAGATTCTTCTCCGGTGAACTCCCTGTTTCATCAATATGGTTACCGCTTTCAATGATCAAATGCGGGGGTTGGGGACATCGACTTGCCATCCAAAATCAAGCTAAAAATACACTAAAGTCGGTCATGATAGTGCGATTTTCGGTATCGGCAAGTGGGTTAATGGGAATACCCACAACCTTATTCACCTGCTCATCGAGGAAAAAGTTTTTTGGATTATGAAGGTACCGAGATATTGAAAAACGAGATGGCGTTCTCATCCAGTTGTTGCTCAAATACAACCGGGTCAACTCCACGAATCGCAGCAAGACATGCAGATGTATGAATGATGTGTTTGGGCTCATTCGGACGCGTTTTTCGAACCGGCTCAGGTGAAAGGTAGGGTGCATCGGTCTCAACCATCATCCGATCTAGGGGCACAATCCTTGCTGCTGCAGCCACTTCTGTCGCATTATTGTAGGT
>Ga0066376_10003015_pt1 | contig 15390 bp, 9 predicted proteins | sample Knorr_S15_td_Bot_FD_77009 | JGI IMG/M metagenome (GOLD analysis project Ga0066376, IMG submission 77009) | Marine microbial communities from Southern Atlantic Ocean transect - Knorr_S15_td_Bottom_ad_5009_LV_A | ecosystem: Environmental > Aquatic > Marine > Oceanic | place: Southern Atlantic... | reverse complement strand
CTCCTGACGCTCCTCTACTAATAGGTTCAAATGTCACGCTCTGCGCAATTGATGCTTGCGGTGATAGTGCTGACCGGCTCAGCAAATGCTACTCAAAATAAAAACGGCACTGGGCGCCTGCTACTCGAAGCTGGGATTTTGTCTCAAGATGTGCAGCCTATAGGAGACCCTGCACTTGGAAACTTTGCGGAATCATTTTCAATTGGATGGAACTATCTAGAAACAAAGCACTTTCGCATCGCAAGTTCTTTGAAAAAGATGAAGTTGTCCGTAAAAGACAGGAAACGGATGGCACCAGAGCTTGAAAAGCTGGCAGAGTTTCTTCCCGACATTGGATCTAGGCCACCATCTCTTACCTCAAAAGAATATTTAATATTAATAGGGATACGATTAGAGAGCCTCTATGCACAGTTTCAAAAAATTGTACAGGTAGAAGATTCGGACTTCCCGAGTTCGCGAGCTGAACAGGCAGGAGAAGGGCCATATATGGGTGATGGCCCGTATCTCGGGGAACGAGAAAAATTTGAGGTTGTGTTGCATATAAACCGAAATGAACACATTGAGTTCATTGAAATGCAACGTGGTATAAAGATGAACGACACCGTTCGATGGCACTGCAGAAACCCCTCAAAATTAATTGTTTCGATGCCCTGCGTAGATGGAGACCTTCGAGAAGACCGATGGCTCTGGCCTCATCTTGCCCACAACACAACCCACATGCTATTGGAAGGATTTAAATTCTTCGCTTATGATCCGCCGCTGTGGCTGGCTGAAGGCCTCGCTTTGTATATCGAAAAAAATATAGAGCCAGAGTCTTGGACACGTGATGGAGACGAAGGTGTCTTTTTTGAGCCAGCTCGATCGAAAGACTGGAGCAAAGACATACTAAAATTAGTAAAGCAAAAAAAAACGGTCGGCATGCCGAGTTTAATGATGGCGCAAAGGCCTGCAGATTTAAATCGAGCGGCCAACGTAACCGCGTGGTCCATAACTTCGTTTTTGTTACAAGAACATGCAGATAATTATGCAACGCTAATTGGGACAATAAAAGGACAGCTAGACGAACAAGGGTATCCCACCGATTACAAAATTAATGAGGTGCAACGAGAGGAGCTAAAACGACTTTGGGGATGGACGCCGATGAGCATGGAAAAGGCGTGGATTGAGTGGTTGACTAACACTAAGGGCAAATAACTTCTCTACGCTCTGTCCAATGCCTTGGAATTCACTGTACTCCATAAATATTAATTATCGCGTCGCGGTAACCACGCTTACGAACCAAATACGGGAATACCAGACACTCTGTAGGAGACCAAACGTATCCAATTGGGAATTAAATGCGAGTGGGGTGTGAGGGATTTCTAAGTTTTGAAGGCTTAGCTGGTTAAGCGTTTTGATGAAATCTGGGGAGGCGAAATTTGCCTCACTTTCTGCAATCTAAACATGTCTAGGACCAAGTGCATTGCGCCAGCGTTTCCATAAATGGACTACTTCATCACGGTTGACCCACCCACTATGCAGAAGTTCCAGCTTGCTTTGGTACGCAACCCCAAGGCTTGGAAAGCTAGTTACGCTGAGGCTTCGACGTATTTCAAAATCAGCATTCAGTTCCATTTGAGTGGCCTTGGCATGTAACTCTTGTATAAATGCTGCGCGATCCATTCCTAGAGTTTCTGCGATATTCGCCAAGGTTTCCTCATTTGAGGGGTCCTGCGCTTGCAAATAATACGCCTTCTGAATCTCTCCAAACATGGCACGCCCCAAATCAAAGCGGCGGGCAATCACCACTGCTCGGCATGCTGGCCAAGTCGAACGACGCGGGGAACATTGCTCCCAAAAGTCGAAATTGAACTCCACGCCAGTTTGCGCACCAACGTCATGCCAAGCCTGCTGCACATAGGCGCGCATATCTGGCTCCATCGGCTCCGTCGAATCTGGTGCCAAACCACCCAGCACAACCTGAACAGAAGTATTGGGAAAACTGGCTTCAAAGTGTGCCAGTATTGGAGTAAAACCCCAGCACCAAGAACACATCGGATCGGCCACATAAAGAAGGCGTGCTTCAGTTTCCATGAGATGAGACTAGGATAGAATCGATTTGCCTCATATTTGCCTCACTTTTTTCATTCCATCCTTCGAAACACCTCCGAGGGAGCCCTCAATCCCCCCTCTCTCGCACATCCAAGTGGGAATGAGGGTTTTAGAATGAGGCGGTGATTCTCAGCGCCCTCTTGCTTGGCTTAACTCCAGCGGTTTTCTTTCAGGAACCGGAGGACGACTATCGAGTCTTTCTGAGTGAATTAGAAGAGGAATATGGAGCAGAGAGTGACAAGTTTGTGAACATTCTATTGGCCTTAGCAAATAATTTGGCTACCGAGAATTCTGTCAGTAAAGAGTTGGAAAAGGAGATTGTTTCTTTAATGGATCGTGCAGTATTGATTCTAGAAAAAACAAAGGGTCCAAGGCATCCTGATGTCGCACTCATGCTTTTCCACTACGGCAACTTACTTTCCGACCAGGGTTCTTATCCAAAGGCCAGTCGCCTGTTCGAGAAATCCTTAGTTATTATTGAGCAATCAGCAGAGGCAAAAGATGATGATTTGGCGGGAATCATCTGGGGTCTAGCTACTGTTCGGGTAGAAATGGGATTTTATGAAGAGGCAATAGGTCTGTTTAAGCGATCACTAAAGATATATGAGGCAACCCGAGGCCCAGAACACCCTCATGTGGCGGCAGTTCTAACCGGGCTTGCCGCGACCCTAGAGAGGCAGGATAATTTTGTTGAAGCACAGTCTGTACACGAATCCATCTTAAGGATTGTAAAAAAATCTTATGGCCCCGACCATCCCGATGTTGGAAAGGCATTGCATAATTTTGGCGTCAATCTTTATCGCCAGGGCATCCTCCCAGAAGCGAGGGTTTATTTGGAGCAATCATTGATGTTGGCAGAAAAGCATCTTGGCTCGGATAACAGGGCCCTTGGCGCCGTACTCAACGGCCTTGGACTTGTATTACGGGCCCAAGGGTCTGCCATTGAAGCCCGTCAAAAATTTCGGCGAGCGCTGGTGATTGTAGAAAACCATCTGGGGCCAATGCACCCAGCCCTTGCAATCACTCTTTTTAACCTCGCAAATTCCTGCGAGGGCGTGGAAAGCGCACAATATTTAGAGCGAGCTCTTGCAATTGCCGAAAAAGCTCTAGGCCCAAATCACCCAGATGTTGGCAAATACCTTCGGGGTCTCGGCCATTCTTTCATAGGAATGTCCCTTTTATCGAAAGCTCGCCCCTTACTTGAGCGTTCCTTAGGCATATCAGAGAAAAGACTGGGCCCCAACCATTCAGAGGTCGCTCATTCCCTTAAGTCTCTTTCCCGTTTGTATAGGGAAATGGGTCTTCAGGAGAATGCTCGGCAATGTATGGAGCGAGCTCTGGCAATTTATGAAAAATCTTTAGGCCCAAATCACCCAGAGGTTGCCGGTGCCCTCAATGGGTTGGCCCTCTTGATTTCTGGCTCCGATGGGGAAAATGAGGAAGGTTATCTCCTGTTGGATCGGGCTTTAAAAATCCTAAACAACACGCCTTCTATTCATCCTTTGAAAATTGCCAGCGTTTTAAACAGCATGGCTCTTATTAAGGGCGCCCAAGGGTTATTTGAAGAGCAGATGAACCTTCTTGAGAGGGTTCTTGAACTTGCTGAAGAATCTGACCATGAACAAATGAAGACGACGGTGTTTGCCAACATTTCGAGTGCTTTCTCTAGGCAGGGTTCATTTGAAGAAGCCCTTCCGTTCTCCAATAAAGCCCTAACATCTGCAGAGGATGGCCATGCTGGTGTCAATTTGACCGCAAGTTTATGTCATAACTCAGCACTCAACCGCTACCACCTTGGTTTAAATGGAGATGCTCATTCTTTTTTTAAACGTAATGTACAGATGGAGCTCTTGAATCTATCGAGAAACCTTTGGGCAATGACCGAAACAGAGCGCTTTCAGTATTTGAAAACTAAGCCCGGGCTTGAACCCCTCCTCCTCAACCTCGTGGCAATGCAGGGAAACGGGCCGAAGCAGACAGATTGAGTCGCAAGGGTTGTGGGCATGAATGCGGCTATCCCCCCCATAACCCTCAGAGAGCTCTCCCTTCGTTGGGAATCGGGTCTCGCTACTGCACAGTAAGTGATATACCATTCGAAAGAGACAAGCTTCCTGCATCAAATGCTTGCATCCAAACCATTTGTCCGATTGGTAATGTTGATAGGACATTGCGATGAATACGAAGTTGACCAGCAGAATTTGCAAGTCTAGGTGATAGGAAACTAAAAGGCGGGGACAGTAAGATTGCTCCCCAGGATGAGGAGTATGGTCCCCCACCTACAAGTGAGTAGCCAATCCAAACCTTTTCACTAGGAGTTGCATTGTTTACTGTGATATGAGCAATTTCTCCAGCTACGAGTGGCGATGTATGCAGGCCAGGTCCCTCGAATGGAAAAGCGCCCATGTCAGCAGGAGAGCCATCCGTCTCTGAAGGCGAATTTGGGTCACCCGTGTTGATACAGGGAGACAGTGGTCGCAAATAAAAGTCACTACTTAATGAACCTGCAAATAATGGGTCGGCATCAATGTTGCCCGTGCCTGCCCAACCACCGTCAACATCGCTGTAATTGACATAGAAATCAACTCCAACGTTGTAGGGAGCGCCAAAGGCCCCGATGTCATCGCCTTCGTTACCCCAAATGATTGAATCATCAATCCATGTATCACCATCGTTGGCGCCTGCAACACCACCCTGATACCCAAAGAAATTAGTCGAGGTATTGCCAAAAACAGTGCACTTTCTTAAGGAAATTTTTCCGTACCCATCGGCTAGAGTTGCACCGCCACTTGCCCAGGCTTCGTTGTAGGCGATTACGCAGTATTCCAATTCAAGGTGGGTGCCTGAACCTCCCGAATAGGCACCACCGGCAAAGGTACCAGTTCCAATGGCGTTACGGATCAAGAAACAATTCCTAATGGTTGCCTTTGCCCCATTCGAAGCATGAACGGCACCGCCATAGTAGTCATATCCGAAACTGCTAGGAGAAGGATGCCCACTTCCTCCTGTAAGGAGAAAACCCTCTACTTCGGTTCCACTAGGAGTGTTGTTTAATAACACTAATGTTTCATTAGCCATTCCATTAATTGTCGTAGTGGCGGCACCATCAGTCGATTTAATTATTAGACCCTTTCCCAAAAGGTCCAAATTTTCTGTGTAAGTGCCCGGGCTTACCAGAATGTAGTCGCCTGTAGTGGCTAGGAAAATCGCTCCTTGAATGGTGCTGGAATCTCCAGGGACATACCAAGTTGTTTGAGCAATCGCCGAAGCTGGCAATAAGGCTAGAAGACTAAGAATGAGGGGGATGCGAATCATTTGAATCTCAGGGAATGAGAAGGGGGAAGTAGGAAGACCGAAATGAATCTTCCCACCTTATTAGAGGAGTTTTCCTGGGTTTTGACCCCATTTCTGGAGATTATCCATCTAAATCGGGAAAGCCCCATAGCGGAGCTCTTAATCAGCCCTAATAGCTTCTATTGCTGGTCACTTCAGCACCTCTACAATCCTCACCAAAGGATGGGCCGATAGCTCAATTGGTTAGAGCTGCGAACTCATAATTCGACCCAAGAAGAGTCGTTTGATTGAGTTTAATTATAGCGTTGTGCTGGTGAGACTAATTGGTACTGTCGGCTTTGGTCTTGAAATCGGCACCGGACGGGCGCTGATAGGCCCTTAACCCGAATTCCGGCAAGACCGCAAGAATGTGGTCAAAGATATCGGCGAGGATGTCCTCGTACTCCGCCCAGCGCTGTTCATTGCTGAACATATATACCTGAATCGGCAGTCCATATTCGTCCGGTGCCAAATGGCGAACCAGGAAAGTCATGCTTTCATGGGTGGCCGGGTGCTGACGCAACCAGCAATTCAGATAAGCCCGAAAGGTTCCGACGTTGGTGAGACGACGACCGTTTACCGGACTGGAGTCGTCGGTTCTCCGACTCCGATTCCAATCTGCCAACTCCTGCTGCTTTTCCTGCAAATAGGGCGCCAACGACTGCACTTTCATCAGTTTGTCGAAGGCGTCATTATCCAGAAAGCAAATCGAGCCAAGGTCGATACGCACCGAGCGCTTGATACGACGCCCGCCAGATTCACTCATCCCGCGCCAATTCTTGAAACTGTCGCTGACCATGGCATAAGACGGGATGGAAGTAATGGTCTTGTCCCAATTTTGCACACGCACGGTATTGAGTGAGATGTCAATCACATCTCCATCTGCACCAAACTTGGGAACTTCAATCCAATCGCCAACCCGCACCAGGTCAAGAGCAGAAATCTGAATGCTAGCCACCAGACCAAGGATTGAATCCTTGAACACCAGCATCAGCACCGCGGTCAAAGCTCCAAAGCCGCCGAGAAGAGCCCACGGTGAGCGGTCCAGCAAAGTCGCAATCACCACGATGATTGCAAATAGCCAAACCATGATCTTGATTACCTGCACCCAACTGTTGACCGGCTTGTCAGACAGGGAAGGTGACTTGCTGGCGCACATGACCACAAAGCCGAGCAGTGCATCAACTACTGCTGCTGCCACCAGTGCAATGTATGCATAGGAAAAACGAGCGAACACCATCGCACTCAGCTCACCTTCACCGATAAATACCGAAGAGAACAGATAGACCACCAGAGCCGGGGCAAGATGCGATAGTCGATCAAAGACCTTGGATGTAATCAAGTCGTCATCCCAAGTAGCCTTGGTGCGGTTAGCAACCTTTTTTATCAGCCGCAACATCACCCGTTTGGCAATGAAATTCGCCAACCAGGCGGCCACCAACAGCGCCAACAATCCTCCGATAATGCCCAGCCAATTTCCCCAGGCAGGGCTTAGGCCGATGGTGCGGGTTAGGTAATCGGACAGGAGTTCGTTGAGGTTCATCGTCTTATTGAACGAAGCTGAAGGGTATCACAACAAAGCACACACCCTGTACAAGCGTGGACTTCGAGTGAGTTTGTCCAATTTGTCAAACAATCTTTGGGCGATGACTGATTATTCTCGCTTTCAGTACATTTCCGGTCAAACAGGTTCGGAGTCCCTCCTCCTCAACCTCGTGGCCATGCAATGTAACGGGCCGAAGAAATGGTAGCCGCGCCGTCAATCGAGGTCGTTGTAGAGACCCACTTCCATGCACAGCTCATTCCAGCGCTCGATCGTTCGTACGAGATAGTCCTCCGGATTGGACAGCTTGAAGTTGAGAAAGCCGATTGGTCCCTTGTAACCAGACGACGCAATCAGCTTCATGAACGGTCTCAGGTCGTACTCGCCCTCATCCAACGACATGATCGTGGACCCGAGCCTCGCCGCATTGCTGCTCGTATTCAGAGCCTTGTCTGCGCCTGAAACGATGACGGCAAAGATCCTGTGCTCTGCGCTACTGAAGGTCCGCGCCAACCGGTCGCCTCGTTGCGACTGCAATTCGTGAGTTAGGTTCACAGCCAGCCCGAAGGAGGGGTGATCGATCTCCTCCACCAGGGCCAGGGCATCCTCTGCGGTTGGATAGACGTTGTTGTAGTGCGGGTACAAGACAACCCGCACCTCCTTCGCGATCGCATAGTCGAGGATGCTCTGCACCAGTGACGTGAGCTCACCCTGCGTGACTGTTCCATCGTCATCCCGGAAATAGACCCAGAGGTCCGCCCCGGTTCCGGCGAGCCGATCGATAGCCGCCATGTGCCCGGCGCCTGAGAGCCCGTACCTGTCAAATCGGTGGGCCAAGAACGCCGCCACCACATCGAAGTCACCGACCCGGCCCTCGCTCCAGCGAAGGTACTTGGTCAAGCGGTCCAATGCGGCGGCACCTCTCGCCTCGACAGCGACTCCCCCATAGTCGAGGCCCTTCAACAGCTTGACGGATTCATCAACGGACAGGTCCTCGAGTCCGCCAAAGCCGAGTGGGTACAACGAGCGCGGCTCGGGCTCGACCGGACCCTTGCTCGAAACTGCAGTTGAACCCGCGACACCCGGCGCGAAATCACTGCCATGACCGGACTCCCAATCGGCTACCTCCCCGGCGTTCGAGGACTTGGGGACCTGCTCCGAGCAAGCAGGCCCAAGGGCGAGCACGAAGAGGGTGGCCAGTAGGCGAGCGAGGTGGGGCATCGATCTCATGGTATTGACTCGCCTTCGGCGCGTTGGTGGGCAGGGGGACGGTTGATGCGGATTCCGTTGCCTGAGCCGGCTAAACGCAGCCATGCCGTGTTCGTGCCTAGCGCGAGTCGGACTTGGCCCTCTCCTCAGCACGCTTCAATAGTGCCTGCATCTCCGCGAGCATCTCGGTATTCCAAATACCACTTTGAACTATTCCAAAGCTGACCATTTATTAATTTTCTTGTGGGTTTGAAGAGCCTTCCCACCTGGCATTTCCTCTCGGATTCTGCCAACAATTAATTTGCCTTCTATTTGCCTACAAAACTCAAATCCACTCCTCAAAACACCTCTGAGGGAGCCCTTAGACACCCCTAAATCACTCGTTTCTCGCACATCCTATTGGGAATTAGATGCGAATGGGGTGTTGAGGATTTCTAAGTCTTGAAGCTAGATAAGGGAGTAGAATGTACTTAGGTTGCACCTCCAACATCCCAGGCGTTTCGCTACCTTCTTGGTTGTCCTTTTCCTGCTTGCGTTTACAGCTTCAACCCCTGCTCAGACGTTTAGTACGGGAGAGGTCGTCCTATTGGACACCCTTACTCCAGCTGGAGGCGGTGCAGATCATGTGACTATAGCCATTAATTCCAACGGTGACGTCTTGACCACTTGGTCTTCTGCCTTGTATCCCTTTCCCTTCCAAGACTCAGTTTATCGTCGGGTTGAAGCGCAGTTTTTTCTGCGTGTCGGCAAGGTGAAATGGATGACCGGTGCTAGGGTCACTCTCGGCGAAGGGATAGAGCCTGCGGATTCTCCTGTTTACCCTTTCGGGGATATTTGCCGGAAACCTGACGTAGTAGCAGTTGGCCAAAACTTCATCGTTGCATGGACCCGATTAGAAAACGCTGACACTGGTAACGGCCGAATTGAGTCGGCTTTTGTCGAAGTCCCCAACACTCTAGGTGACGCTATTTATCACACCGAGTCTTTAGGAGTTGGCTATCCCATTGCTGACGCTGATCCGCGTCAAAGCGGCCTCATGCCTGACCTGGCCACGGATCCTTCCCTAGGCAACGACACTGCAGTGGTTGCCTATGCGCCACTTCTTGAGATAAGAACCACTGGAACTGGTTTGGGGAAATCTTACAACTTTGATCTTTTGGCATGCGTCATGGATTATTCACAAGGCGGAGCCCCACAAGTTTCTACTCCGCAGATTCTTGATACCAATATCGGATTTGATCTCTATCCTGATGGTAACGGCGGTAATCAAGAAGAATTAAGCGGCGGGAAAATTCTGCCCGACTGTGTTTTTGATTCGCAAGGCAATCTAGTTCTCGTTTATGAAGAATTCCGTCGGTATTACGCTGTTTATCCGATGGCCTCAGAAGACTTCGGGCGCATTCATGTCCGCCGATACGCTATTAACGCAGGCAGTTTCATTACCCTCGATACAGCAACCATTTTTGGTAATGAGCACACCCATCCTCAACGTCGTCCCAACCTCGCCCGCACCCCATCCAATGGGTTAATCACTCTTACTTGGGGAGAGATCGAACCTGTTTACGGAACCTCCGATGTTAAACAGGCCGACTTAGATTTTCTTTCCTTTCCACCGCAAATTATTGAGGAAAACATCCCTCAGGGAGTTAATACTGATGAGTTGCTTCCGGTGCCTTTTCAGTTTGAGGCTTACCATGGAATGATTATGTCAGTGCAGCCAGCACCCTTCGGACGATTAATGCCTTACCGCCTCGCGGGTTCTCCGTTCTGGTATCCCACTCCAGGGCTGACACCGTACAAGCCTTGGCGGGCAGCACTGGATGTACTCGAAGATGACACAGCAAACGGACGCCCTGGCCGTGGCTTGCTGGCTCTCGCATTTGAGGGGCGAGTGAACGATGAATTGCGCAATTACTTCCTGATTCGGCAGCTGTAATAAAACGCACGAGTGGCGCAGGAGCCCATGTTTTTACCGTCACGCTGTCTGAAACATCTAATTGGGAATTAGATGCGAAGGGGGTGTGAAGGATTTCTAGGTCTTGAAGGCTTAGCTGGTTAAGGTTTGATGAAATTGAGGGAGGCGAGATTTATCTCATATTTGTCTCAAAAATTTCAGCAAGCAGACAAAAAGAGCGTACCAAGTGCTATTAGCGAATAAAGTCGGCCAAGTCTTTGGAATAATGCCGACGAATACTAGCCTCTTCAAGTATGTCCTCGCGGGTCTTCAAAACTTCCTGGTGACGGAAAACCATATTTTGAGCTCCAGGGCGAGGGGACCTACGGGCATCCGCGAGATTATGAGGGTCAAATTCCAATAGCACATCACCTTCTGTGAACGCTTCAAGAGTTGCCACAAGATCTTTCAAGTTGAGAATAGGTTTTCCATTAACTTGCAACAAGACCGCACCTGGCACATGCTCATAACCTTTAGAGATAGAATGATCTAAGAGTTTTCCGGTAGCCATTACAAGCCTCTCGTTGGCCTGCCTCTGCATGGTAGCTACCCGTCGAGAAATCAAATGACCTCGAGTCGTGAAAAACCAATTCAACCTCCATTTTCTCGGAACTTCGATAAATACAAGTGGCCCATAAATATAATAAGAAGGGTAGGTGCCATTTGCGTCACGAATGACCCAAGGGACATCTGATGCAAGTGAGGTGCGAAGCAAAGTATCAAAATGCACGCCCTTTCGGATAATTTTTATTGGTATTTGCCCTTTCTCATTGGCGGTTTCCCTAGACACAAAATGCATCCATTCAACTTGCGTTTCATTATCCAGCATTACCTTTCCAAAGTTATCAACCGGATGGCCCGCAATCTCCATTAAAAAGTCCCATTTTTGAATCCCAAGATTTTCCGGAGACCACTGTGGGTTCGGCGAAATAAGAACGCCTTGGTCGGACGCAGAGAGACCTAAATACGCGCGTAACTGTTGATTTTCCGCTTTAATCCAGCACACGCGTGCAACAGGAGCGCCAGCATGATTTCCATCCTCACAATCATCAATCAAAGACTGGAGTTTTGCAGCAGGGATATTCCAGTTAATCCCTTCTGCATCATCTTTACCTAAGCCGGACATCACAATAGCTATCAGATTACCATTCGAAACAACAGGGCCGCCGGAGTTCCCGTGATTGACAGCAGCGTCAATTTCAATAACAAGTCCAGCATAGCCATTTGACAGATTTCGATGATACTGAATGCGAGAAACGACCCCCTCAGTCATGGAGAGTTCTTGCCCCCCCTTTGGGTAACCAAGTACTTGAATAGAAGAGCCAGGTGAGGGAACCGCTACATCAAGGCTAACACTGGGGAACAAATTAAAGAAATTGGAATCTTTCGGTTTAAGTAGAGCAAGGTCATCTCGGTAAGCAATAAATCGGGCTTCTGCTTCGTATCTTTCATCAGATCCATGGGGCTGAATATATATTCTGGTGGCATAGCGCACTACATGGGCATTGGTTACAACCCACCCTGAATTGAGAATTACCCCAGATCCACCTCCCTCGGTCGAAGGTTTTTTTGTCCAGGGCTGATTGAAATCAGGTTCTTGATATTGGCAGGAGATTTTTACAACTGCATCTTTCGTAAAAGCAGTCGTCTCTACTTGCAGAAAGAGAAGGGGCAATAGGAGAGTATGGAACATCTCGGTTTTTTAGCATGTTTTGTTAATGCCAGCAATAAATTCACCTCACTTTTTTCATTCCACCCCTCAAAACACCCCTTAGGAAACCCGCAGATACCTCTAAATCCCCTCCTCTCTCGCACATCTAATTGGGAATTAGATGCGAATGAGGTATTAGAAATTTCGTAGGGTAGCGGAACACATGGCTTACAAAATCACGAGACGTGACTTTCTCAACGGCGTGCAGGTCGTAATCGGATCCTCCCTGCTTGGCGCCTGCTCAAAACGCACCGAAACCTCGCAATTCGCCTTGGGAGCCGACTACTATCCTCCTGCGCTCACTGGGCTCAGGGGAAGTCACCCCGGATCAAACGAGCACGCCCATAGCCGCGCATGGGCTGGGCGTTCGGATTGGGGGCCAACCACCAAACTGCCGGAAACCTACGACTTAGTCGTGGTTGGCGGAGGCCTCAGCGGACTGGCAGCTGCATACTTTTTCCAGCAGAAGCATGGCAAAGAGAAGAAGGTGCTTATCCTCGACAATCATGACGATTTCGGGGGCCACGCCAAGCGCAATGAACATACGGTCAATGGCAATACACGAATAACCTATGGCGGTTCACAGACACTAGTAAAGCCAAACCATGCGGATAGAATCGTACTGAATCTTCTGAAAGATATAGGGGTAGACCTGGATCGCTTCAAAACGGCCTACGACACCGGATTCTTCAAGAAGCATAATCTTGGATCTGTTACCTACTTCAACAAGAAAGTATTTGGCGAAGACAAAGTAGTCAAGCATCCGTATTGCAACTATCCAAACTATGTCGAAGGCCTTAAGGGCACCAAGCTGTCCAACGAAGAGGCTGCAAAACAAGCGCCTATAAGCGATAGAGGGAAAGAACAACTACTTAGAGTATTGAACGGTGGTCTACATGTGCTGAAGGTCCCGAAAAGGGAATTACAGAACTATATTGATACTCATTCCTACTTCGATTACCTGAAGAACACGCTGGGGGTAGATGACCCCGGCGTCCTGAGAATGGCGAGACATTCCGGCCTGGACTGGGCAAGCACGGGAACAGACTTGATGAGCATCGGCGCCGCTAAGATTTGTGGTGCACTGGGGTTTGCGCCTGTAGCAGTCTATGATGAAGACAATCCATACATTCATCATTTCCCTGATGGTAATGCCGGTGTTGCGCGAGCATTAGTGAAAAAATTAATCCCTGATATAGCCAAAGGGAGCAACGCTGAAGAGCTTGTCTTGGCTAAGTTCAACTATGCCGAGTTAGACAAATCTAGTAAGGCTGTTCGCATCAGGCTGAATAGTACGGTGGTCAATGTAAAGCATGGTGGTGACCCCAAGAGCTCCAGTGACGTTTTCGTGAGCTACATCAATGACAACAAATCATATCAGGTGAACGCCAAGAGCGTCGTAATGGCATGCTACAATATGATTATTCCGCATATCGTTTCGGGTCTTCCCAAAAATCAAGCAGCGGCGTTGAGGCTTCAAGAAAAAAGTCCCATGCAATACACATCCGTTGGCTTACGGAATTGGAGAGCAATGAAAGATATGGGAATTGGTTTGGCTATGTCACCTGGGAATATGCATCAGGCCGTTCTCATGGACTTCCCCGTGACGATGGGCGGCTATGAGTACACCAAGTCACCCGATGACCCTTGCGCCATTCAGATGATAAGTTGCCCGTATGGAGAAACCGTTGGAGCTCCAAAGCTCGAGCAGTTCCGTGAAGCGCGATACAGAATGTTAGCGTTGCAGTTTAAGGACTATGAGCAGGAAGTCCGGGGGCATCTCAGCGGTATGCTCCCCGCAGGGTTGTTTGATTTCGACAGAGATGTTGAGAGTATTTCCGTAAATCGCTGGGCCCACGGTTACACGGTGGGCGGGCCTGGGAATTCCACACAAATCGGCCGACAACCATTTGGCCGGATTGCCATAGCCAATGCCGACTCCGCTCCCGGTGCAGATGCCCAAGTCGCCATGATGATGGGATACCGCGCAGTCAACGAATTGGGGTAAGTTCGCAAACCAATTGCCTACAAAACTGAATTCCACCACTCAAAACACCCCTGTGGGAACCCGCAGATACCTCTACCCCCCTCCTCTCTCACACATCTAATTGGGAATAGGATGCGAAAAAGACCCTAGAATCAGACTGTGATTCTCAGTGTCCTAATCCTTTGCTCGGCCCCAGCGGATTCCTTCCAGCAATCATTTAAAACTGAGCGGGAAGAGACTCAACAGAAGGTTTCAAAGCTGGAAGCTGAACGGCCCAATATTATTTTCTTTCTTTCGGATGACCAGCGCTGGGACCGAATGGGGTGCGCCGGCCACCCCTTCTTGAAGACACCCACAATGGACCGCCTGGCCAGCAGTGGTGTCCGCTTCTCCAATATGCTTGTAACTACACCGATTTGCGCTGCAAGCAGAGCATCAATTCTTACTGGGATGTACGAGCGCGCACACCGCTACACTTTCGGGAGACCACCGCTTGCAAAGAATTTTATTGACGCCAGCTACCCAGTGCAATTACGCGCGGCAGGTTACCGAACCGGTTTTACGGGAAAATTTGGCGTAAAAGTTTTCGCCGGAGAGCGTCAACGCATGTTCGACTATTTTGAACCAATATCAAATAATCCATACCTGCAAAAACAACTCGATGGAAGCCTGCGACATGAATCAGAGTTGTGCGGAGACCGTGCCATCGAATTTCTCAAGTCAATCAAGACAGACCAACCCGTCTGCCTGTCGGTCAGTTTCAACGCAGCACACGCAGCAGACAACGACAAACGGCCGGGAATTGGACATTTTCCGTGGCCTAAATCGGTTGACGGATTGTACGAAGATGTGGAAATTCCAGAGCCACGCCTCTCGAGTTCCGAAATCTTTTCGGCACATCCCGATTTTCTAAAAAAATCTTTGAATCGCGAACGTTTTTTCTGGCGGTGGGATACCGTCGAAAAGTATCGGAAAAACATACGGGCTTATTATCGAATGATTACCGGAATTGATAATGTCATGGGCCGAGTGTTAGATGAGTTAAAGAAGCTCGGTCTAGACGGGAACACGATTATTATTTTCAGTGGCGACAATGGTTATTATGAAGCACAAAGGGGCTTTGCTGGAAAATGGTCTCACTATGATGAAAGTTTACGGGTGCCACTTATTATCTATGACCCCCGCACTCTACAGAGAAACCGCGGTCAGGTACTCGAACAGATGGCACTTAATTTAGACATCCCCGCCACCATCCTTCATTATGCTGGGATTGACATTCCCAAAGACTACCAGGGGCGGAGCCTAGTCAGCCTAGTGAACGGAAATTCTCCTCAGACCTGGCGGACGGATACCCTCTGCGAACATTTGATGGACGCAACATCCATCCCCAAGTGGGAAGGAGTGCGAAGTAATCGCTATGTTTACGTGCGCTATTTCCAGCAAACACCCGTGTATGAGTTCCTCCACGACCTGCAAAAAGATCCCGACCAGCTCTCCAATTTGGTAAATGAACCAACTTACGCTGAGCAGCTAAAACGAATGCGAACCCGTTGCGATCAATTGCG
>Ga0066376_10003014_pt1 | contig 15395 bp, 15 predicted proteins | sample Knorr_S15_td_Bot_FD_77009 | JGI IMG/M metagenome (GOLD analysis project Ga0066376, IMG submission 77009) | Marine microbial communities from Southern Atlantic Ocean transect - Knorr_S15_td_Bottom_ad_5009_LV_A | ecosystem: Environmental > Aquatic > Marine > Oceanic | place: Southern Atlantic... | reverse complement strand
TGTCTTTCATGCAAAATTTCAGGTGAAATTTCAGAGATTTCGTTAGTTGCGTCCATGACTAACACAATGTTTTGTAACCAAACCTGAATTTTCTCTACCAACACTTCTTCAAGTCCCAGATAATGATGCCCTGCCTTTTGCAGCTCAATTTGTTGAAATCCAGTATTTCCATTTTTACTTGCTGCCAGACGACGATCGTCAATCCCTCGTCTGACATCCTCCAGATCATCCTCTCCATAGATATCGAGTATGGGAACAGGTATCCCGGCAATAAATTTGTATACGTCCAGTCCCGGTTTGATAAATTTTTGCGCCAGCATACTCACAGAGACAAATGCTTTAATTTCCTCAGGTTTATTGCTCGCCAGATAATTCGCAGCTTGTGATGCCCCGAAACTGTAACCAAGCAGAATAATCGTCTCAATCTCCCAGGCATGTAAATAATCAACCGCCGCTTGTATTCGACTATTTGCGAGCCTTAGTGTCCTGCCATATTCAGAGATGGGTTCTTCCGGAGACAGGATCGGCATCTGAATGGACAGTGTTGACCAGCCGAATTCTGTTAATTGCGTTCGTAATGGTAAAATCACATCTGGCCAGTCTGGATGTGCCCCCATGCCATGCACCAGAATCACAACACCGTTAATTTCCCCAGATTTTGTTTCGCTGATTTCGCGAGTTCTGGCTCTTTTGTAGAGTCCAATAAAACGTCCACCCGGTACCTCTAAACTGATAATTTCATCGACATCCGCAATCAAAGTTAATTTTTCGGCAATTTGCTGCTCCCGACTCAGCTCTTTAATATCTTCCGCGACAAGCTGATTGCTGAACACGAAAACCAGTATAAAAATGATAATGAATTTATCTATCCGCATCGTCCCAGTTTAATGGATCCATGCCCCAAGTTCATATTCTGGGTCCGCGGCCTAAACCACTGACCTGAGTGGCTATCATTAGCATGATCGGGTAGAGTTGCGGCGTTTAAATGTTTTACAACAGATAGATACCCAAACCACCTGGATATAATTAATCATGACTGATTACATCATTGCACCATCAATATTGTCAGCAAACATGGCCCGCCTGGGCGATGACACTGCCAGGGTGCTGGCCGCGGGCGCAGATTTTGTCCATGTTGATGTGATGGATAACCACTATGTCCCCAATCTGACTTTTGGTCCGGTGATTGTTAAAGCTTTGCGGGATTACGGTATTGAAGCACCGTTGGATGTGCACTTAATGATCAAACCGGTTGACCGAATCATTCCTGATTTTGCCATGGCAGGCGCCAATTATATCACTTTTCATCCGGAAGCCAGTGAACATGTGGATAGAAGCTTACAACTGATCCGCGACAACGGCTGCAAATCAGGACTGGTATTCAATCCGGCAACACCTCTTGATATTCTCAGCCATGTCATTGATAAGGTAGATATGGTGCTACTCATGTCAGTCAATCCTGGTTTTGGTGGTCAGTCATTTATCCCTTCCGCTTTGGATAAACTAAGACAGGCCCGTCAAATCATTGATGACAGTGGACACGACATTCGTCTTGAAATCGATGGTGGCGTCAAGGTAGATAACATCCGAGAGATTGCTGCAGCCGGTGCTGATACCTTCGTCGCAGGTTCTGCCATCTTTGGCAGTGACGATTATCAAACAACAATCGATGCCATGCGCAGCGAGTTGGCACAATAAACAGGCCAGGCCTAAGTCCATTCAGTCTTTTCTCTCATGTCTTTAAATCATCCTGAAATGGTACTGTTGGATCTGGACGGCACCCTGGTCGACACTGTGCCTGACCTTACTTATTGTCTGGATAATATGTTACGAGAGCTTTTCCTGCCTGAAGCGGGTGAAACAAAGGTCAGAGAATGGGTCGGTAACGGCATTGAGCAACTGGTGAAACGTGGCCTGAGCAATAATTTTGTGACCAATGATTTTGATAAGGAGCCGAAAACATCACTTTTTAAGAAAGCCTTGCCCATATTCTTAAACAATTACAGAGAAAACGCCTGTACGCATAGCCAATTATATGCTGGCGTCAGAGAGGGACTTGAATATCTGACAAACAATGATTTTAAACTTGGCTGCGTCACCAATAAACTAAGACAATTCACAAATACAATTCTTGAAACCTTAAAGATTCAGGATGCATTTGGCATTGTCATCAGCGGAGATACTTTACCAAAGAAAAAACCTGATCCCCTGCCACTGCTGCATGCCGCTGAATATTTTAATGTCAGTCCGACCCAGTCGTTAATGGTCGGGGATTCAATTAACGATGTCAGTGCCGCACGCGCCGCCGGATTTCAGGTTTTATGTGTTAGCTATGGGTATAATCTCGGTCAGGATATTCGCCTTGCCAAGCCCGACTATGTAGTCGATTCACTGGCAGACCTGGTGAATATTTTTCAGGTAGCAGCTTAAGATGACACCAGAACAATTCAAGCAACTTGCTGAAGGCAATTACAACCGTATTCCGCTGATGCGAGAAGTACTCGCGGATATGGACACACCTTTGAGTGCCTATAAAAAACTGGCCGACGAACCCTATTCCTATTTGTTTGAATCGGTCCAGGGTGGTGAGAAATGGGGACGTTATTCCATTATCGGTCTGGGTTCCAGCACCATTCTCCGCGTCTCTGGTCATCAACTGTCGATTGAAGAAGACGGGAAAATTATTAAGGAAGAAGTCGTCGAAGACCCATTGCAGACAGTTGAATCATACCATCAGCAATTTCGCGTTCCTGAGATTGTCGGCATGCCAAGATTTTCAGGTGGTTTGGTCGGTTACTTTGGCTATGACTGTGTTCGCTATATTGAAACACGTCTGGATGTTTGTGATAAGGATGATCCGCTCGAGTGCCCGGATATTTTACTCATGGTTTCGGAACAACTGGTGGTGTTCGATAACCTCAGTGGCAAGCTGCACATTATCGTTCATGCAGACCCGCAACAGAGCGATGCCTATGATAATGCACAAAAACAACTTGATGCACTGGCAAAAAAATTAACCGTTACTCTAGTCGATAATCCTCACGAGAACAGGCGACACGTCGATGAAAAAGATTTTGTCTCTGGATTTACCCAGGAAAAGTATCAGCAAGGCGTTGACCGAATCAAAGAGTATATTGTCGAAGGCGATGCCATGCAGGTGGTGCTTTCACAACGCCTGTCGATCCCGTTTAATGCACCACCAATTGATTTATATCGTGCCCTGCGCTGTCTGAACCCTTCACCTTATATGTTTTATCTGAATCTAAAGGATTTTCATATCGTTGGATCCTCACCAGAAATTCTGGTGCGTCTGGAAGATAATGAAGTTACCGTTAGGCCAATAGCAGGCACCCGTCCACGAGGTGCTGATGCAGCAGAAGATCTGGCGCTGGAAGAAGAGCTACTGGCTGATCCAAAAGAACTAGCAGAACATCTCATGTTGATAGATCTGGGTCGTAACGACACCGGACGCGTTGCTGAGATGGGCAGCGTCAAGGTCACAGATAAGATGATTGTTGAGCGTTATTCACATGTGATGCATATCGTTTCCAATGTGGTTGGCACACTCAAAGATGGGCAAACTGCCATTGATGTTTTCAGGGCAACTTTCCCTGCTGGTACCGTTTCAGGGGCACCGAAGATCAGAGCCATGGAAATCATAGACGAACTGGAACCCGTGAAACGTGGCATTTATGCCGGTGCCGTTGGCTACCTGTCATGGAATGGCAATATGGACACCGCTATTGCCATACGCACGGCCGTGATTAAAGATGATACATTGCACATACAGGCTGGCGCAGGCATCGTCGCTGATTCCGTCCCTGAGAATGAATGGAACGAAACAATGAATAAAGGTCGTGCTATTTTCAGGGCTGTGGCCATGGCCGAAAAAGGCCTTAGTTAAATAACTTGGGTTAAGTAAACTAAATTCAGTCGGACTAATGATAATTAAATAGACGTATCCGTTATGTTATTGATAATAGACAACTACGATTCTTTTACCTACAACCTGGTTCAATATTTTGGTGAACTGGGAGAAGAGATACTCGTCTATCGTAACGACAAGATCAGTATTCAGGAAATCGAAGACCTGGCTCCTGAGCACATTGTTGTCTCGCCCGGCCCATGCACACCCAATGAAGCCGGTATCTCTCTCAATTTGATCGAACACTTCAAAGACAAACTACCCTTGCTTGGTGTTTGTCTGGGACACCAGGGTATTGGCCAAGCCTTCGGCGGCAGGATTGTCCATGCAAAGGAAATCATGCACGGAAAAACATCTGAGATTTACCATAATAATAGCGATGTGTTTGCTGGTCTGGATAATCCATTCACCGCGACACGTTATCACTCATTGGTGATCGAACAGGAAACCTTGCCTGATTGTTTAGAAGTTACGGCCTGGACTCAAACCGAGGAAGGTGAAGTCGATGAGATCATGGGCGTAAAACATAAAGAATATGCCATCTCAGGTGTACAGTTCCATCCAGAATCAATCCTGACTTCCTATGGTCATGAATTGCTAAAGAATTTCCTGGAGATTAATAATAGTTAATTAAACCCATGGATATTCAAGATGCGATACAGACAGTGATTGATAAAACTGATCTCAGTAAGGATGAGATGCGTAGTGTCATGAATAACATCATGACAGGTGAATGTACCGATACCCAGATCGCAGGTTTCCTGGTTGGGCTACGAAGTAAAGGTGAGACGGTTGATGAGATCACCGCCGCCGCTAATGTCATGCGCGAGCTAGCCAGTCGTGTGCATATCAATCATGATAATTTGATTGATACCTGTGGTACGGGAGGTGATGGACACAACACATTCAATATCTCTACCACAGCCGCTTTTGTGGTTGCCGCAGCAGGAGGATATGTGGCCAAGCATGGGAATCGTTCTATCTCCAGTAAATCAGGTAGTGCCGATGTATTAGAAGCTGCCGGTGTGAAACTTGAACTTACACCGGAACATGTCGCGCAATGTGTTGAAGAAATTGGTATAGGCTTCATGTTTGCCCCTATGCATCACAGTGCCATGAAGCATGCCATAGGCCCACGTAAAGAGCTTGGCGTGCGGACTGTGTTCAATGTGCTCGGCCCGCTGACCAATCCTGCTGGTGCAAAACGTCAGGTGATAGGTGTATTTAGTCATGACTGGTTAGAAACATTAGCGAATGTTCTGAAAAATCTTGGCAGTGAACAGGTAATGATTATGCATTCAGAAGATGGCATGGATGAAATCAGTATTTCAGCAGCAACCAACATTGCCGAACTGAAGGATGGCGAAATTAAAACTTATAAAATTGAACCAGAACAATTCGGCATGCAACGCGCTGATATCAGTACGCTGGCCGTTGAAAACGTCGAAGAAAGTTTTAACGTGATGCAGGCTGTCCTTGATAATCAGGGCGGGGCAACAAAGGATATCGTATTGTTAAATGCAGGTGCAGCCATTTACACCGCTGGCATTGAAGCTTCACTGGATTCAGGCATCACGTCTGCGCGGCAGGTCATTGAAAATGGATCAGCCAGAGCCAAACTGAACGAACTGGTAAAACTTACACAGTCCTTCTAGAAAATATTTATACAATAACCTTTAACCATGTCACAAGCCATAACACAAGATACGCCTGATATTCTGAAGAAAATCCTGGCGCGTAAGGCTGAAGAAATCAGCGAACGCAAATCTAAAATGCCATTGCAGGAAATAAAGCACAGGGCTGATGACTGCCCCTCAACACGGGGGTTCAATATGGCGATTGAACGATCAACTGGCGAAGGCCGTGCGGCTATCATTGCAGAAATCAAAAAGGCCTCACCAAGCAAAGGAATAATTTGTGAAAATTTTGATCCTGAATCAATTGCACGATCTTATGAGGAAGCGGGGGCAACATGTCTGTCGGTACTGACGGATGTGGATTTTTTTCAGGGCTCAGATGAACATATGCAAAATGCACGAGCCGCCTGCGCATTACCCGTGTTACGAAAGGATTTTATGATTGCCCCTTATCAGATTTATGAGTCCAGGGTTTTAGGTGCTGATTGTATTCTTATTATTGTCTCTGCCCTGTCTGACATGCAGATGCAGGAACTGGTTGGGACTGCCTATGAAATTGGGCTGGATATCCTTGTCGAAGTGCATGATCGTGAAGAGCTTGAACGTGGCTTAATGTTACGTACACCTTTAATTGGTATCAATAATCGTAACTTACACACCTTTGAAACCGATATTGAAACAACCATCGGTTTATTGACCGATGTTTTTCATGATCGTACTGTCATTTCTGAAAGTGGTATACACACTATCGAGGATATTAAAACCATGCGTAAGCATGGTGTTGATGGTTTTCTTGTTGGCGAAGCATTCATGAGCGCCGAAGATCCTGGGAAAAAACTGCAAGAGTTATTTGCTTTGTAGTTCTAGTTTTATTCCGCCTTCGTTCCTTACGGAGAATAGTATGCAAAAGATTACTTATAGCTTATTAATATTCACCATCTTTTCCCTCAATGCCTGTTCAGATGATAGCCAGGCACCACAAATCACTGCAGAAGATAAAGCACCTGCAAAAAATACAGTCCGGTTAGAGCTGCTCTGGGAAACGCAGGGCTTTAATAATCCAGAGTCCGTTATCTATGATCTATCTAGTGATATTTTATTTGTTTCCAATGTTAACGGCTCCCCTACCGAGAAAGATGGTAATGGTTATATTTCTAAGGTACTGCTTGATGGCACAATGCTGGAAAGAGAATGGGTCACCGGTTTAAATGCACCTAAAGGACTTGCGATTCATGAGGGCACACTTTATGTCTCTGATATCGATACGCTAGTCGCGATTGATATTGCATCAGGGACAATCAGCAATAGTTATCAAGTGGATGATGCCAAATTCCTGAATGATGTGGCTGCTAATAAGGATGGCAAGATTTTTGTCACAGATATGGTGCTTAACCGCATTCACTGTTTGTGTGATGATCAATTCAATATTTGGCTGGAATCTCCTGAACTTGAAAATCCCAACGGCCTGCATACGGAAGGAGATCACCTGATCCTTGCTGCCTGGGGTGTAATGACAGAAGGTTTTGCGACAGAGGTACCTGGACATTTAAAATCTATTTCCATTAATGATAAATCTATAACCAGTCTCGGTGGGTCACCTATTGGTAATCTGGATGGTGTGGAAAGTGATGGCAATGATGGCTATTACGTGACTGACTGGATGGATGGCAAACTCTATCAAATCAACAAGGCGGGGAATGCAACACTACTGCTGGAACTGGAACAAGGCATGGCAGATCATGAAGTCATCCTGGAGAAAAACCTGATTTTTCTGCCCATGATGAAAAATGACAAAGTCCTTGCTTACAAAATTAAATGACTTGTATGGATGCGAAGGAGCAGTGAACTCGCAGCTAAAAGGCGAAACAACTTCCAAGAAGAATATTTAAGCTGAAATTGATCCCAAATAATCCCCCACCACCGGACAAAAATTCTCTTCATCAATAAGAAAGGCATCATGACCATGAGGACAATCTATTTCATGATGAGTGGTCTCAATGCCTGATTTGTTTAACAGCTCTGTGAGCTCTCTCTGTTGATGTGGTGGAAATAAAATATCCGTACTTACGCTAACCACCAGAGCCGATTCCAGTTTGCTTGCAGCAAATTCATCTACAGGCGAATTTATCTCTTCCATTAATGAAAACCAGTTCATGGTTTGCGAGAGTTTAATATAACAATTAGCATCGAAATCACGACAGAACTTTTCTGCATTAAATTGTAAATAGGATTCAATGTCTGAGCCCGTACCATCTTCCTTACGTCCAAATCGATTGCGCCATTCGGAAGTTGATCGATAACTGATCAAACCAAGTTTCCTCGCCAGCATCATGCCCGTTAAAGGTTCAGCATCTATCGCATAATTTCCATCCATAAACTCAGGATCGGTATAAATAATTTCACGTTGCACAGAGCGAATTGCAATGGCAAATGGATCCGCCTCCACGGCCGCAGAAATATTAATCATATGTTGTGTTGTTTGCGGATAAGAGATGACCCATGCCAATGCTGTCATTCCCCCCATCGAGGGACCGACCACACAGAATATCTCCTGCACGTCAATTTCAGCTAGCGCCAGCCCAGTCAGTCTGGCAATGTCCCAAATTGTGATATCTGGAAAATCTGCGCCATAATAATCACCTGTCTCTGGATTGATTGAGGCGGGGCCTGTTGAACCGAGACAGCTACCAATTGAGTTAACACAGATCACCTGAAATTTATTTGTATCAATAGCCTTGCCTGCACCAACCATAAACTCCCACCAACCGGGAGACTTATCTTTTTCAGAAGAGGCAACATGTGCGCCTGGTGACAGACCGGTAAATATCAGAATTACGGGAGCATGTTCTGGTCCAAGACGTTCAACTGCCACGACAGGATTATTCAGCTCGCCACCTTTCTCAAGCGTTTGCACACCCGGAATCATAAGCATCTCTGTTGCAGGAGGATTATCAAAGACCATTAGATAAAAACACTATGTTATTATATGCACGCTATTCTAACCCGAATTCCAATATGTTTGGTTCTGTCTATTTCAGATTCGACTATACTGTAACGGTATAATCATACCGGGGAGTACCAAACCATGACTCGATTCTTCGTGATTGTTTACGGTTCTATTGCCTATCTGGCGGGGCTTATAACGCTTGTGTATGCAATCGGCTTTCTTGGTGGTTTCCCCGTTCCACAAACAATCAATTCTGGTGTTGTATCTGCTACAAGAACTTCAATTATTATCAATCTGCTCGTACTCACCTTATTCGCACTCCAACATAGCATTATGGCAAGGCCAGCATTTAAAAAATGGTGGACTCATTTTGTTCCAGAATATCTGGAACGTAGTACTTATGTTTTGTTCACTGCCATCTTGCTGACACTCCTCTATTGGCAATGGCGACCCATGACCGACGTTGTCTGGCATATTGATAACAATATTGGCGCGTTACTGATGACTGGTTTGTTCTGGTCAGGCTGGATTATTCTGTTTGCTTCAACCTTCATGATTAGCCACACAGATCTGTTTGGATTGCGTCAGGTTTATTTTAAATTCAAAGATCAGGATTATTTAAATCTGGAATTTAAAACCTCTGGGCTCTACAAACTGGTCAGGCATCCCATCATGACCGGGATCATTATTGCCCTTCTGGTCAACGCCCCACATGACGACCGGACATCTGCTGTTTGCGGCAGTGACCACCATATACATCCTGGTTGCACTACAATTTGAAGAACACGACCTGATGCATCTTTTTGGTGATAGATATGCTGATTACAAACAGAAAGTCTCTATGTTGTTCCCTTTAAAAATTAACCCTTCGAAATTAAATAAAGAATAGCTGCTTAAAATAACTATTTGTCAGACCGTTTGCCATAGGTTTTAAATTTTTCAATGTTTAGTTTCATTTCTTTTGCACCAAGCAGCACTGGTTCACCTGATTGTTTGCTTATCCAGTAATGTTTAGCAATATTTTCAATTTCTTCTGCGAGTTTATACGCAGAGTTTATATCTTCGCCCAGAACAATCATGCCATGATTTGCCAGCAAGCAAGCTTTTCTGCCTTGCAAAGCCTTCACCGAATTTGCTGAAAGAGCCTCTGACCCAAAGGTCGCATATTCTGCACATCGAATAGAATCACCCCCTGCCTTAGCCACCATGTAATGGAATGCAGGAATATCTTGTCTGGTACAGGCTATCCCCGTTGCATAATCGGAATGCACATGAACAATCGCATTGATTTCTTCTCGTGCTTGATAAATACCTTGATGAAAATGCCATTCACTAGAGGGTTTTAGAACACCTTTAATAACCTTGCCCTGCTTATCCATTTCAACAATATCTGCTTCCTTGAGCTGAAGATAAGGGATACCAGTCGGTGTAATAAGATACCCCTGCGGAGTACGCACACTAAGATTGCCTGAGGTACCAACACTCAAGCCAGACGTATTAAACGTGACGGCTGTATCTATGATTTGCTTACGTAAATTTATTTCATTCATACTAAATACTCCCCCACCTACAACCTACCATCTACTACCTACTACACATTAAATCTAAAGTGCATGACATCCCCGTCTTTAACAATATATTCCTTACCCTCCAATCGCCATTTTCCGGCGTCTTTCGCACCCTGCTCACCCTGATGCTTAATGAAATCATCGTAGGCGATCACTTCTGCACGTATAAAACCTTTTTCGAAGTCAGTATGAATGACTGCCGCTGCACGTGGTGCTGTATCACCTTTGTGTAAGGTCCAGGCGCGGACTTCCTTTTCGCCTGCGGTAAAATAAGTATGTAGATTCAACAGGGTATAACCAGCATGAATGATACGGTTCAGCCCCGGTTCTTCAAGCCCAATTTCCTGCAAAAACTCTAGCTTTGATTCATCGTCCAATTCTGCAATCTCCGATTCTATCGCAGCACAGACCGGGATAACCTCGGCGCCTTCTTCTGCGGCAAGAACCTTGAGTTTTTCTAACCATGGGTTGCTGCTAATGCCTTCTTCTTCAACATTGGCAATATAGAGTGTAGGTTTTTGCGTCAGCAAGTGCAGCGGATATAAATCTTCAATGTCCTGCTCATCCAAATCCATTGAACGTAACGGGTTCCCTTCATTCAGATGTGCAATGGCTTTTTCGAAAAGTGATTCTTGCCTGCGTGCGTCCTTGTCCCCGCTTTTGGCAATCTTGATCACCTTTTGCAGAGCACGATCGAGGCTTTCCTGATCTGCCAAACATAATTCTGTATTGACAACTTCGATATCGGCCAACGGATCAATCTTGCCCGAGACATGCACAACATTATCATCATCAAAACAACGTACCACCTGGGCAATGGCATGGGTTTCACGAATATTTGCCAGAAATTTATTACCCAGACCTTCACCCTTTGACGCACCTTCCACCAATCCGGCAATATCAACAAATTCCATCGTTGTCGGTAAAACTCGCTGTGGCGAGACAATCTCAGAAAGATGTTCCAGGCGTGAATCAGACACAGGTACGACCCCTACATTCGGATCGATTGTACAAAAAGGATAGTTTTCGGCGTTGATAGCAGAATTTGTTAAGGCATTGAATAAAGTTGATTTACCAACATTCGGAAGACCAACGATGCCACACTTAAAACCCATAATTATATTCTGCTTTATTCTTGGTTAATATTATTGTTCTGATGTAAGGCATTCATTGCCTTCTGCTCATTACCTTCTAATACCAGAGGTATAACATCTACCGCTTCCTTAATCGCAATTTCGATTAACTGACGATCTTCCTGAGTTGGTCTGCCCAGAACATAGGACGTCACCTTGTCCTGACTCCCCGGATGACCAATACCTAATCGCAATCGTGTAAAGGATTTATCCCCCATTTGCGCAATGATATCTCGCAGGCCATTATGACCACCGTGACCCCCGGCCTTTTTCAAACGTGCAACCCCGGGGTCAAGATCAAGCTCATCATGCGCTATCAATATCCCTTCAACAGGAATTTTGTAAAAACTGGCCATCGCCTGAACTGAAAAGCCACTTCTATTCATGAACATCATGGGTTTACACAACCAGCAATCAATTTCTGCTGTTTGCATTCGACAAATCTCGGCGTTAAATTTGGATTCAGATCTGAATGAAAGGGAATATTTTGCAGCGAGTGAATCAACAAACCAGAACCCGGCATTATGCCGGGTTTCGGAATGTTCGGGGCCTGGATTTCCCAGACCTACAATTAATTTAAATGCTGATGGCACTGTGTGCCCTTTAAACGAAGTAATTCCAGATAAAGGAATTACTCGTCTGCATCTGCACCTTCATCAGGTGTTGCTTCTGCCTCGCCTGCTTCTGCATCACCCGCTTCTACCTCTACTTCATCTACTAGCTCGTCTTCAACTTCTACAACGACCTTAGGAATATGAACAGTTGCGACTATTTGTGCTGCATCACCACCGTGTAATAAGGCGGCTATTTCGCTACCTTCTGGCAACTTAAGATCAGTAAGGTGGATGCCCTCACCAATATTAACTTCGGCCATATCAACTTCAATATACTCAGGCAGATCTTTAGGTAGGCAGATGATTTCAAGATCAGTTATGACATGACTGACCACACCACCCCCTTGCTTAACACCAATACATTTATCTTCATTGATAAAATGCAATGGTACGCGCATGGTTAATTTCTCATTTTCATCAACACGTAATAGATCAAGATGAAGAACCACAGGCTTGTATGGATGGCGTTGCAAGTCTTTCAGTACGACTTTCTCTTTCGACTTACCCACCTGCAATGTCAGGATGTGTGAATAAAAAGCCTCATCCTCGAGATGACGCATGATCTCATTTTGATTGACCATGATCGATGCGGCGTCTTTATTGCCTCCGTAGACAACTCCCGGAACCATACCTTCGCGACGCAGGCGGCGGCTCGCACCTTTACCCATGTCCTCGCGAGGTTCAGCAATTATTTCAAATGTTTCCATTATACTGCTCCTAATATTTAATGAATGACAAACCATATTTTGCGACCAAATATGGCGTAAATGCTCACTAAAAAGCCAACAGGCTGTCTGCGGCATGCGCGAAAACTCTTTAAATCATGCTATAAGAAACGATAATTAGGATTCGCGGACAGCGCAGTATATAGAGAAATCAGTGATATTCAATATTTACAGGCATCTTCAACATGTGGAGACACGCAAAATCATTAATTTTAGGTGTTTCATATGAATTCAGGGAATCTAATCAATAAACATGCTACTCAGTGACTCGCTTTCACTAATGCGCCGTACGCTCTCAGCCAGCATGGTTGCGACACTGAGTTGGCGAATTCGATCGCAGGTGGCTGCTTCCGCCCTTAAAGGAATCGTATCAGTCACCACAAGTTCGTCTAATTCGGAATTCTCGATGTTCTTAATCGCATTCCCAGACAACACTGGGTGTGTACAGTAAGCAACCACCTTACTGGCACCGTGTTTTTTTAGTGCACCGGCCGCATTACACAGAGTGCCAGCGGTATCTACCAGGTCATCAATAATGACACATTCACGACCGTCCACATCACCAATAATATTCATCACCTCAGATTCATTAGGATTCGGACGTCTTTTATCGATGATGGCCAAATCTGTATCGTCCAGACGTTTTGCCAGGGCACGTGCGCGAACCACACCGCCGACATCCGGTGAAACAACCATCAAGTTCGGATATTTATGTTTCCACACATCTCCAAGTAGCACAGGTGATGCGTAAACATTGTCGAGAGGCATATCAAAAAAGCCCTGGATCTGATCGGCATGCAAATCAACGGTCAACACGCGATCGATTTTGACTGAGGCGATCATATTGGCAACAACTTTTGCCGTGATTGGGACTCGAGCAGAACGACTTCTGCGATCTTGCCGCGCATAACCCATATAGGGAATCACTGCTGTAATACGTGCTGCGGATGCGCGATGCATGGCATCAGCCATGACCATTAATTCCATCAGATTATCATTAGTTGGCGCACAAATTGACTGTATGAGATAAATATCTCTACCACGGATATTCTCCCCAATCTCAACCATCACCTCGCCATCACTAAAGCGTCCAACATTTATCTTGCCGAGTGGCAAATTCAGATGCGCGGCAATATCTACTGATAACTTGGGACAGGCATTCCCTGCAAACACCATTACATTTGATAAAGGCATAACAACCTCAGTAGTGGTTAATAAAACTGTTCAAATTCGTTGACGAATAACATCGTGTTATTCACCTTTCAAGCATCCCTTTGGACGTCCAATTTCGTTCCCAACGAAATTGTCCCGACGAATTTGTCAAACCTGGGTTCTCATCCATGCGCCCGTTAATATCATTTTAATAATGGCTGGGGCGCCAGGATTCGAACCTGGGAATGCTGGGATCAAAACCCAGTGCCTTAACCGCTTGGCCACGCCCCAAAATCTACTGTCCCGCTCACATATCTCTAATGGACAGTTATTGTTCTAATTTTTTTCCTGCGCCATGCTTTGCTTGTTCCAGACGAATTTGCAGTGGTGAATTATTCAAGCCTTTTGCCACAAATCCTTCCCAACCTTGAGGCAATTTCTCATAAACTGATTCTGCCTGTTGCTGCTGGTCAAAGCCAGCAAAAATACAGGATCCTGTTCCGGTCATTCTGGCATCTGCAAATTGGCCTAACCAATCGAGTGCCTCTGCCACTTGCGGGTATAAATTTCTCACTACAGATTCACAGTCATTGTGACCACCACCCTCCAGGAAGTCGCGTATTCTGATAGCAGGTGTATTGCGTGTCAAATCGGATGAATTGAATACTTCCTTGGTCGAAACACTACAATTTGGTCGCAAAATAAGATACCAGGATTCCTCAGGTTCAATGGCTGTTAATTGCTCACCAACACCTTCTGCCCAGGCCGCGTTACCTCGTACAAAAACGGGCACATCCGCACCCAGTTGCAAACCGATCTTCACCAATTGACCGACAGAAAGTTCAAGGCCCCAAAGATGATTCAAGGCCACCAGCGTTGTTGCCGCATCCGAACTGCCTCCACCCAGCCCCCCTCCTACAGGCAGGTGTTTTTGCAAACTAATATCAGCACCCGAGTTACACGCTGATGCCTGCTGCAGTACTTTCGCTGCACGAACAATAAAATCATCTGCTTCAGCAACACCCTGCCAGTCAGATTGACGGGAAATCACAGCATCATCGGTTATTCTAAAATCCAGTGAATCGCTAAAATCTATAAACTGGAAAACAGTCTGTAATAAATGGTAACCATCCTCTCGTCGCCCTGTGATATGAAGTATTAAATTGAGTTTTGCAGGAGCAGGCCAATGACGACTAATCATGGGACGACCGATCATGGAGTTGTGTCCCAGGTCTGTATGATTAACTTCAATTTGACATGATCATTATGCATAAAGATCTTGGCTGGCAGGCCAACACCATCCACATCCATATAACGCTTGATGCTGATACTCCAATCTGCTTGCTGCATTTCTGTAATCCGACCCAGTTCATCGAACTGCTGATTCGTCATACCCACTCCGGGCTCTTGCAAACCACGCACCCAGTATTTGAAACCACTTATAGGAACGTGCCAACCGACAGTTTGCCTCAATAAAGTCTCGGCATTATCTGCGTGTAGTACTTTACTTTTCGCAGTTAACAAATACACACCATCGGCTTCACCACCTCTCAGGGCAAAAGTCCCCTGCCCCAGTGGCGCAATAAAACTCATAAGATAACGTTCATAATCTTGCGACCAGTAAAATGTCACCGTGCCACTTTCCTTTTCACTGGTAATAGAAAGTCGGCCATTTAATTTCCAACTATGGATTT
>Ga0066376_10003011_pt1 | contig 15396 bp, 17 predicted proteins | sample Knorr_S15_td_Bot_FD_77009 | JGI IMG/M metagenome (GOLD analysis project Ga0066376, IMG submission 77009) | Marine microbial communities from Southern Atlantic Ocean transect - Knorr_S15_td_Bottom_ad_5009_LV_A | ecosystem: Environmental > Aquatic > Marine > Oceanic | place: Southern Atlantic... | reverse complement strand
GTCGGCTTCAACCAGAACCGACTGCAAACGGTCGTAAAATACATGACCCGGCGAGCGTGGCATCTCCGACCAACTCACCATCAAGTCCCCCTGACGATCCTTCTGCTGTCCCATTGCCATCGGAAAATCCCCTTCAAGACAGGCCCCCAGAGAATCAGACGATGGCTCCTTCGTCCAGGGCAGACTTCGTCAACGGGCTGTTAAAGCCGCGCATCGCCACCTTTGTCCCATCGGGAAGGTCGATATTGACCGCGCGCTCGACCAATATGTCGGCCGCGCGCAGCGCACGGACCAACTCTTGCGTCCGATTTTGTTCTTGTGCATAGGCGGCGCAAAACCGGGCCACGCCGCGTAGCACGCCGCTCGGCCGGTCATCTTCGAACAGGCACCGCTCGCCGGCCCGCTCGATCATGGCAGACGCGCTGTCGATGCAAAGCGCGATCTTGTCGGCTTGATTTACCAGCACGAACGGGTAGCGCCTAACGAAGGCCGGAATATAGCAGCCTTTCGCCCACTGTCCGTCCGCTTCAACGAACAGATTTTCACGCGCGCGCAATCCGACCAGGGCCAGCGGCATGCCCTGCTCGTCGCCATTGAACAGAATTGGATAATGCCGGGCGGCGGTGACGAATTCCCGCGCGTTCAAGGGCACCGAATTGGCCGGCCGGGCGAAATCGAAAACTTTCGGCGCGACCGAAAGCGCCAGATCGCCATGGCGCGCCGGATCGAGCCGCTCCAGCTGGCCGTAGAACATCAACGCATGGCCACCGGCTGCAGCACCGCTCATCGTTCCAAGCCTCATACCCCTGTCTGCGATGATCTATAGCGTATAGCCCCGGCAAAATCAGCCAGCCTTCGCGGCGATGTCATGGCACTGGCCGTCGGGATCGGTTGCGCGCTTGCCGGGTCAAAACTCCACGCGGTACTTCGCCAGTTTTTCCTCATCCAGAGTAACGCCGAGCCCAGGACCGTCGGGCACCGGCACTTCGCCGTCGACCGGCCGGATCGGGTTTTCGACGATATCGTCGGCCAGCGCGCCACTGACGCCGACGGCGAACACGCCTTCCATCACCGGCGTCGGCGAGGCGGCGCACATTTGCGCCACGGCCGAGGTTGCGACGCTGGTGCTGGGATGGTTGCCGGGATAGATGCGCATGCCCGCCGCCTCCGCCAGGTGCCAGAGCCGCCGGATATAGTGGATGCCGCCGTTCTTCGCCGTCTTGGTCTGCACCACCGTCGCGGCGCGCTGCCGGATTATGTCCAGCAGCGAATGATCGGTCGACACCGATTCGTCGGCCATGATCGGCATTGCAACCGCACGCGCCAGCGCCGCCAGCCCGTCCACGTCCCAGATCGCAATCGGTTGTTCGGCGACATCGATATCGAAGGGTTCCAGCTTGCGCAGCAGGGTCACGGCGGCATCGAAATTCATCATCGCATTGGCGTCCACGCGCAGCACGATGTCTTCGCCGAAAGCCTCGCGGAGCGCTTGGGCATTGCGCAGATCGGCGGCGGAATCGATGCCGATCTTGAGCCCGAAATGACGGAAGCCGCGGTCATGGAATGCCTGCGCCGCCTCGACCAATTCCTCGACATTCGGCTTCATCGACAGCACCGCGCCGACTCGCACCCGGTCGCGGCACTTACCGCCCAGCAACGCATGTACCGGCACGTTGAGGGATTTACCGACCAGATCGTAAAGCGCATCGCCAATGGCGGCCTGCGCATAAAGCGAATTGTAAAGCGTTGCGTTCAGATCGTACATGATCGCATTGATATAGAATGGCGAGCGACCGATCAGCAGCGGCTCGAACCGCGTCTTGATCGAATGCATGAGATTCGCCAGCAGTTCCGCGCTGCCCTGCCGGCGCCAGGCCTGGGTCTCGCCGATGCCGACGATGCCCTGATCGGTGTGAAGGCGCAAAATCAGCACTTCGAGGAAATCGCGGCTCGATTCCCGCGCCGTGGCAATCTGAAACGGCGTCGCGAACGGGATATGCAGCGGGATCATCTCCACTTTACGGATTTTTATCGACGGATCTTTCTCGAAATCCGTCCGCATGACGCCGATATCAGTCATCGCCCCGCCCTTCGCCTGTATTTCCCTACCCACCGTCCTTGATATAAATACACCATTCCCAGCAAAGCAGAAACAGAACGAGGCAAAGATGGATCGAGACGACGTCATCGTGGAATCCACGCAAACGCTGCATGACGGGTTTTTCCGCATGGATCATCTTCATCTCCGGCACCGGCTGTTCGACGGCGGCTGGAGTCCGGTGCTGAGCCGTGAGATCATGCTGCGCGCCCCAGTGGCGGCGGTGATTCCCTACGATCCGGTTGCCGACAAAGTGGTTTTGCTCGAACAGTTTCGCGGCGGCATGTACCTGGCCGGCGACGCGCATCCGTGGACCATCGAGATCGTCGCCGGCATCATCGAGCCAGGCGAGAGCGCCGAGGATATGGCGCGCCGGGAAACCCTGGAGGAAACCGGCTGCACCGTCGCCCGATTGGAAAAGATCATCGATTTCTATCCCAGCCCCGGCGGTTGCAGCGAGTTCGTATCGCTGTTCTGCGGCGAGGTTTCCAGCGCCGGGGCCGGCGGCGTCCATGGCGTTCCCGCCGAAGGCGAGGATATCCGCGTCTTCACCCAATCCATCGATAAAATGATGGACCTGGTCGCCAGCGGCGCGATCGACAATTCGATCGGCATCATCGGCGTGCAATGGCTCGCCACCAACCGTAACACCCTGCGCAAGCGCTGGAGCTAGCCGGCAATGAACCGGAACGATGTTGCCCTTGAGACGCGCAAGACCCTGCTCGACGGGTTTATTAGCATCGACCGCCTGCATCTGCGGCACCGGCTATTCGCCGGCGGATGGACCGGTTTGCTCCAGCGCGAGGTCAACCGGGGCGGAAAAGTCGCCGCCGTCATTCCCTACGACCCGGTGCGCGACGAACTGGTGCTGATCGAACAGTTCCGGATTGGCCCCTTCGCCGCCGACGACCCGGAACCGTGGCTCACCGAGATCGTCGCCGGCATGATCGAGCCCGGCGAAAACGCCGCCGAAATGGCGCGCCGGGAAACCCAGGAGGAAACCGGATGCGCGATCGGGCGTCTGGAAAAGATCATGGATTTCTATTCCACCCCCGGCGGTTCCGCCCAACGCATCGCCCTGTTCTGCGCCGAGGTTCAGGCTGCATCGGCGCACGGCATTCACGGCCTGGCGGTGGAAGGAGAGGACATCCGCGTCCTCACCAAATCGACCGACGAGGCGCTGGCAATGGTGCAATCGGGAACCATCCGCAATGCGATCAGCATCATCGGCGTGCAATGGCTGGCCCTGAACCGGGACGCGCTGCGCCGCCGCTGGGCTTGACCGGAAGGCACCGGAGAGTTTCAACGAATTAGAACATATCCCTTGCCGAGGACCGGTCCCATGGGCATATCTTGAAGAAACAAAGGACGCTGTCATGCAGGTTTGCGACGGATTTTCAGAGGCGATCGGCAACACCCCGCTGATCAAGCTGCGCCGGGCGTCGGCGGAAACCGGTTGCACTATTCTGGGCAAGGCGGAATTTCTCAATCCGGGTGGGTCGGTCAAGGACCGGGCCGCGCTGTATATTATCCTGGACGCCGAGGAACGCGGCGTGCTCCGCCCCGGCGGGGTGATCGTCGAGGGCACCGCGGGCAATACCGGAATTGGCCTGGCTCTGGTCGGCAACGCGCGTGGCTACCGCACGGTCATCGTCATCCCCGAAACCCAATCGCAGGAAAAGAAAGACATGCTGCGGCTGTGCGGTGCCGAGCTGCGCGAAGTTCCGGCATTGCCCTACAAGAATCCCGACAATTATGTCCATGTCTCCGAGCGGCTCGCCAAGGAATTGGCGCAAATCGAGCCGAACGGCGCGATCTGGGCCAATCAGTGGGACAACCCCGCCAACCGCAATGGCCATTACAAATCCACCGGCCCGGAAATCTGGAACCAGACCGACGGCACCGTCGACGGCTTCGTGTGCGCCATCGGCACCGGTGGCACCTTGTCGGGCGTCGCCGCATATCTCAAGGAACAGAACAGCGGCATCGTCACCGCCGTCGCCGACCCCATGGGGGCTGCGATGTATAACTATTTCAAGCATGGCGAGTTGAAGTCGGAAGGCAGTTCGATAACCGAAGGCATCGGCCAGGGCCGGGTGACGGGCAATATCGACGGCGCGCAAGTCGATGACGCGTTCCAGATCCCGGACCGGGAAGCGGTGCAAATCTGTTTCGACTTGCTCAAGGAAGAAGGACTTTGCGTCGGCAGTTCCAGCGGCATCAATGTCGCTGGCGCGATCCGGCTGGCCAAGCAACTGGGCCCGGGCAAGACCATCGTCACCATCCTGGCCGATTCCGGCACCCGGTATACCTCCAAACTGTACAACCCGGCCTTCCTGCGGGAAAACGACCTGCCGGTGCCGCAATGGATGGACGGCGCATGATTACCGAGGAGCTATTCCGGTCCGATTCCTATCTGCGTGAATGCGAGGCCACGGTCGTCGCCGTCAACGCGCTTGGCGGCATCGTTCTCGACCGGTCGGTATTCTACCCGACCGGCGGCGGCCAACCGGGCGATTGCGGCGTGCTGGTCTTGGGCGACGGCGGCGAAGTTCGCATTGCCACGACGCTCAAGGGCGATGGTGGGGAAAACGTCGTCCATGTTCCGCAAGAAGGCACCGTTGTCCCCGAACCGGGCGATAGGCTCATTGCCCGGCTCGACTGGGAGCGCCGCTACAATCATATGCGCATGCATACCTGTCTGCATTTGCTGTGCGCGGTGGTGCCGCACGGCGTAACCGGCGGCAAGATCGGCGCGGCGAAAAGCAGCCTGGATTTCGATATCGGCGACGCGACCCTCGACAAGCAAGCGATCGGGCTGGCGATCAACGAATTGATCGCAGCCGATCACCCGGTCGGTGCGCGCTGGATCAGCGATGCCGAACTCGACGCCAATCCCGATCTGGTCCGTACCATGTCGGTGCGGCCGCCCAGCGGATCGGGCCAGGTGCGGCTCTTGGAGATTCCCGGCGTCGATTTGCAGCCCTGCGGCGGCACCCACCTGGCGCGCACCGGCGAGATCGGGCCAATCCGAATCGGCAAGATCGAAAACAAAGGAAAACGCAACCGTCGCGTCAACATCATCTTCGACGACGCCTAGCGCGTTTTTCAAGGAGATTTCACGGTCAGTTATGCAAATCCCGACGCCCTGGCCGAAACCCGATGGCTTGCCGAACATCTCGGCGATCCGAACGTCAAGGTACTCGACGCCAGCTTTCATCTGCCCGGCACCGGGCGCGACGCGGAAACCGAATTCTCCCAGCGCCACATCCCCGGCGCGATGCTGTTCGACATCGAGGATGTCCGCGATCACACAATTCCACTGCCCCATATGCTGCCGAGCGCCGAGCGATTCGGCGCGCAAATGGGCACGCTTGGCATAAGCAATGACGACTTTGTCGTGATTTACGATGTCCACGGCGTGCAGACCTCGCCGCGCGCCTGGTGGACATTCCGCACCTTCGGTCACGACAAGGTGGCGGTGCTGAATGGCGGCTTGCCCAAATGGCTGGCCGAAAACCGCGCAACGTCCGACGATATCGTCGATCGCGAACGCGCCGCCTTCAAGGCTGAATTGATCGCCTCGCGGGTGCGCAATATCGACCAGATGCTGGCCAATCAGGAAAGCCGCGAGGCGCTCGTCATCGACGCCAGACCGGCCGGGCGCTTTGTTGGCGCGGATCCCGAACCACGCGACGGAATACGGTCCGGGCATATGCCGGGATCGGTCAATCTGCCGATCGAAAATTTTATCGATTCCCAAACCAAGACCTTCCTGCCGGCGGACGGCCTCATGGCCGCGCTGGCCGATCTTCGCATCGACCCGTATCAGAAACTGGTCACGACCTGCGGCTCGGGCGTCGCCGCGTGCCTCATCACGCTGGGCCTCCATCTTCTGGGCAACGACTGCGTGGCGGTCTATGACGGCTCCTGGTCGGAATGGGGCGCGCGCGACGATACACCCGTCGTTTAAAATGCGCATCCGCCCGATCGAAGACGACGACGTGGCCGGGGTGACGGCACTTTGGGACCGCTGTGGACTGCTGCGCCTCTGGAACGACCCCATGTCCGATATCCGCTTTGCGCGCGAAACCAAAGACTCGGAAATCTTCATCGGATTGGACGATAAGGCACTGGCCGCCACGGTCATGTGCGGGCATGATGGCCATCGCGGCTGGCTGTATTATCTGGCGGTCGAGCCGGACCGGCAGGGCGAACGGTTCGGCCGCGCCATGGTGCGCCACGCCGAAGACCGGTTACGCGGCCTGGGCGTGCCCAAGGTGGAACTGATGATCCGCAAGACCAATACCGGGATTGTGCGGTTCTACGGCGCGCTTGGTTACGAAACCGAACCGGTGGTCACGATGTCGCGTTGGCTGCGGCAACTGGGCGACACGTCGCATGGGTAAAGAAGACGCCAATTTCGAAGTTGTTCGAACCATGCTGGAGATGCATGCCCGGCCAAGCCGCCCCCTGGCGCGGCCGCCGAGCTTGAGGAAACCGGTGATGCTGCTGCGCGCCGAACAGCCGACGATTTCGTTCTACCGTTACCTTTATAACACCATCGGCCGCCAGTGGTTCTGGTACGAACGGCGCGTCATGGACGACGCCACCTTGGCCGCCTGCATCCACGATGCCGCCGTCGCGGTCAATGTCTTGTATGTCGGCGGCGTTCCGGCCGGTCTGGCGGAAATCGACGCCCGTGAAATCCGCGATATCGAACTCGCCTATATCGGGTTGATACCGGAATTCATCGGCCGTGGCCTCGGCCGCTATCTGGTCGACTGGGCGATCGACGCCGCCTGGGACCGCGAACCGGACCGGATCTGGATCCACACCTGCACCCTGGACCACCCGGCCGCCCTGCCGCTTTATCAAAAAGCCGGCTTCACGCCCTACGCTCAGAACAGATTCAAAATCCCGGACCCACGCAAGATGGCCTGCTTCGCCGATTAAAGAGGCCCGGCACCGAATCCCATGCCGCCGCTCCAGAACCGTTCCAGCCGCAGCAGGATCGTGTTGGCGTGGTTCAGGTCTTCCACCGGCACGGTGTCGGAACCAAGCCGGGCGGTGTGACGGTCGAACATTGCATCGACGATATTGCGCAACTCGATCCCCTTATCCGACAGCCGCACACGGATCGAACGCCGGTCATGCGCCGAGCGTTCCTGGATCAGATAACCGTTTTCGACCATCTTGCGCACATTGTAGGACACGTTCGAGCCGAGATAGTAGCCCCGATTGGTCAATTCCCCGACGGTCAGTTCATCGTCCGCGACATTGTAGAGAATGACCGCCTGGATATTGTTGATATCCCGCATTCCATGGCGGTCGAGTTCGCTTTTTACGACTTCGAGAAATTGCCGGTGCAACCGCTCGATAAGATGGATGGATTGCAAGTAATCTGCTTTCACAGCCATAATTCGGCACTCAACATATCGTTTCGGTATGGCAAATATAGCATCTAATTATCTATTGATTTCCTGTTTTATCTTAATTTTTTGGCATATCGCCCTGAATCATACGAATTATAGCCGAAAAATCGAAAGATTCATTACCTGCGTTGCAGAACATTCCATACATCGCCGCCGCGGACGCGCCCATCGGGGTCGCCACGCCGGCATCGTGCGCCGCACTTTGCGCCAGTTTCAGATCCTTCAACATCATCGCCGCGGTGAAGCCGGCGGCATAATCCCGGTTCGCCGGCGAATCCGGTACCGGGCCCGGCACCGGGCAATAGTTGTTCAAGGCCCAGCACGAACTGGTCGCAGTCGAACAGATGTCATAGAGCTTCTGTTTATCGAGCCCGAGTTTTTCGGCCATCGTGAACCCTTCGCAGACCGCGATCATGGTGGCGCCGAGGATCATGTTGTTGCAGACCTTGGCGACCTGGCCATTGCCGCTGCCGCCAGCATGGATGATCGTCTTGCCCATTGCCTCCAGGACCGGCAGGCCGCGCTCGAAGGCGCTATCGGGACCGCCGACCATGAAGGTCAGGGTTCCCGCTTCGGCCCCGCCGACGCCGCCCGACACCGGCGCATCGAGCATTTCCAGGCCCCGTTCCACCGCCATCGCGCCAACCTCGCGCGCGGTCGCAACGTCGATCGTGGAACTGTCGATCAGCAAGGTGCCCGGCGCCACATTGTCGAAAACGGATTGCGTGTAGACGCTGCGCACATGCGCCCCGGCCGGCAACATGGTGATGACAATCTCGACATCGCGAACCGCGTCGCCGGCATCCGCCGTCACCGTGGTGCCGGCGGCCGATGCGCGTTCGCACAACGCCGCCACCAGATCGAAGGCTTTCACCGCATGGCCCGCCTTGAGCAGATTCGCCAGCATCGGCGCGCCCATATTGCCAAGCCCGATAATTCCGATTGTAGTCATTGGATTGTCCTCCGTGTTCGCGTGATCATTTTAGCCGAATGTTAGTTCCGCCGCGCCAAGCGGCTCGAAATAGCCGTTCACCATGGCATCGTCCACCGCCGCCAGCGTGCCGGGCCGCCAGCGCGGCGTATTGTCCTTGTCGATGATGAGCGCGCGCACGCCCTCGAAAAAATCATGCGCCGCCATGATGTGCTGGCTGAGCCGGTATTCCATGACCATGCAGGCGTCGAAATCCAGGCGCGCGCCATCGCGAAGCTGGCGGTAGGCGATCTTCTGGCTGGTCGGGGACTTGGCGGCCATGACTTTGAGCGTCTTTTGCGCCCATTCGCCCGCCTCGCGGTAAAGCGCCGATTCGATTTCCTCGACACTTTCATGGCCAAAACAGCGGTCTATCGCGTTGCGGTTGGCGGCCAGCATGGCCGGTTCCGGTGGTTCGGACAAACACTTGGTCGCCGCGTCAATCGGCTTGCCGGCGCGGATCGCCGCAACGAATTCGTCATGCCGGGCGCTGGCGATGAAGGCGTCGGCGATGCCGGCATACAGGCAATCGGCGGCGCGCAGGCGGGCCCCGGTAAGCGCCATATACAGCCCGATTGCACCTGGAAGGCGTGGCAGAAAATACGACCCGCCGACATCGGGAAACAGGCCGATCCCGGTTTCCGGCATCGCGAACAGCGTGCGTTCGGACGCGATTCTGGTGCGGGCATGGACCGACAATCCGACGCCGCCGCCCATCGCCACGCCGTCGATGAGGGCGATTACGGGTTTGGAGAAATGGAAGATCAGCCGGTTCAACCGGTATTCCGCCTGGAAGAATTCCCGGGTCAATGCGCCGCCCGTGCGATGCGCATCATACAACGCGCGAATATCGCCGCCGGCGCAAAATGCGCGCTCGCCGGCGCCGCGAACGACCACGGCGGCCACATTATCGTCCCTGGCCCAGTCCTCAAAGCGGCTGTGCAGCGCCAGCGCCATATCAAGGGTCAGCGCGTTCATCGCCTCGGGACGGTTCAAGGTCACAACGGCAACGCCGTCGCGAAGGTCGAACAGAAGATCGTCGCCGCTCATTCGCGGAGCAGCCGCCGGGCAATGATCACGCGCATGATTTCATTGGTTCCTTCGAGTATCTGGTGAACCCGGACGTCGCGCAGATAGCGTTCAATCGGATATTCCTTGATATAGCCGTAGCCGCCATGGATTTGCAGCGCCTCATTGCAGATTGTGAAACCGGCATCGGTGGCGAAGCGTTTGGCCATGGCGCAATAGAGGGTGGCGTCGGCATCGCCCGCATCGAGCGCCGCCGCCGCGCGGCGCACCATCAGGCGCGCCGCCTCCAGTTCGGTCGCCATATCCGCCAGCTTGAATTGCAGCGCCTGAAATTCGGCCAGTTTTTTGCCGAACTGGCGGCGGGTCAGCAGATGTTCGCGGGCCGCGGCAAGGCAGGCCGTCGCGCCGCCAATCGAACAGGCCGCCACGTTCAGGCGGCCGCCGTCGAGGCCACACATGGCGATCTTGAACCCCTCGCCTTCGGCGCCGATCCGGTTGGCGGCCGGAACCCGGCAATCCTGAAAGATCACGGCGGTGGTCGGCTGGCTGTTCCAGCCGAGCTTCGCCTCACGCTTGCCGAAGCTCAGGCCGGGCGTATTTTTTTCAACCACCAGACACGATATACCGCCCGGTCCCGCCCCCCCGGTCCGCACCATGCAAACATAGATATCGCTGGTCGATCCGCCGGATATGAACGCCTTCGTGCCGTTCAGAATATAACTGTCGCCATCCCGCTCGGCCCGGGTTTGCAGCGCGGCCGCGTCCGAACCAGCACCGGGTTCGGTCAGACAGTAACTGGCGAAATGTTCCATTGTCATCAGCTTGGGCAACCAGGCGGCGCGCTGTTTGTCGTTGCCGAACTGGTCGATCATCCAGCTCGCCATATTATGGATCGACATATAGGCGGCGGTGGAAACGCAGCCGGCGGATAATTCCTCGAAAATAATCGCCGCATCGAGACGCGACAGGCTGGAGCCGCCATGCGCGTCATCGACATAAATACCGGCAAAGCCCAGTGCCGCCGCCTGGCGCAACGCATCGACGGGAAATTCCCCTTGCGCATCCCACGCGGCTGCGTTCGGCGCGAAGGTCGCGGCGGCGAAATCCCGCGCGGTATCCTGAAAAGCGCGCTGATCCGCGTCGAGATCCAAATCGGCCAGTGTCATTGTCGATCCATGCTTCTTCAAGGGTACGCCATTGTATCCCCTTTGGCCGATCCGTAATATCGCCGCTGGAGGATAAAGACCATGCCTGATTTTCCCACCACCGGGTTTCCGGCCATCCGCATGCGCCGTAACCGGCGCGAGGACGCGGTGCGCCGGCTCGTCGCCGAGAACACGCTCGGCCCGGACGACTTCATCTGGCCGCTATTCGTGGTCGATGGCGTAAAGGCCAAGATTCCGGTCGATTCGATGCCGGGCGTCTATCGCTATTCGCCCGATATCATCGCCGACGCGGTGCTGGAAGCGGAAGCCGAGGGCATACCGGCGGTGGCCCTGTTCCCCTTCACCGATCCCGCCGTCAAGACCGCCGATGGCCGCGAGGCGACCAACCCGAAAAACCTCGTCTGCACTGCGACCCGCGCGGTGAAGGCCGCCGCACCCGGCATGATGGTGGTCTGCGACGCCGCCCTCGATCCCTATACAACCCATGGCCATGACGGGGTAATGAACGGCGAGGAAATCCTCAATGACGAAACCCTGGAGGTGCTGGTCGCACAATCGCTGGTTCAGGCGGAATCCGGCTGCGACACGATCTCGCCATCCGACATGATGGATGGCCGGGTCGGCGCAATCCGCCAGGCGCTCGACGATAACGGTCTGTCCCAGACCCGGATCATGGCCTATTCGGCGAAATATGCGTCCAGCTTCTACGGCCCGTTCCGCGACGCGGTGGGAACCAAGGCAGTGCTGATCGGCGACAAGCGCACCTACCAGATGGATCCGGCCAATGGCAACGAGGCGCTGCGCGAGGTGTGGCTCGATATCCAGGAAGGCGCCGATATGGTGATGGTAAAACCGGGCATGCCGTATCTCGATATCCTGCACCGGGTCAAGGCGCAGTTCGCCATGCCGACCTTCGTCTATCAGGTGAGCGGCGAGTATTCGATGCTCAAGGGTGCTGTGGAACGCGGCTGGCTGGCGCAAAGGGTCATCCTGGAAGCGCTGTTGTGCTTCAAGCGTGCCGGCGCGGACGGAATCTTGACCTATTTTGCGCTCGACGCCGCCCGGGCGCTCAACGAAAGCGGTTGAAGAATTGCGCGGCGCAACGGTCGTGCCAGGAGGTGTGATGACCGCGGCCGTGGAAGCCGACATGGCCGCCCCGGCGCGGCAATAGCATACACAGCGCCGGATTGCGGGACCAGTCTTGGCCAAGATAGGGCGCGACCGGAACCCAGGGATCGTCATGGGCGTGGATCAGCAAAGTCGGCACGCGGACCGCGTAGAGATACCGTAGCGCCTTGGATTTTTCGTAATATTCCGGCGCGCCGGTAAAGCCATGCCGGGGTGCGACATAGGTGTCGTCGAATTCGTAGACCGTCCGCGCCTGGGCCAGCGCCGCCCGCGCGCATCCGTTCATCTCGCTGCCCTGACAGTCCAGTTTCATACGGTGCAGCAACCAGCGGTGATACGGCGCGTTGCGCCGCCGCATCAGCGACCGGCAGGACAAGGCAAGGTCGATCGGCGCGGAAACCGAAACCGCCGCGCGGATCGGAAATTCGCCGCCATATTCAGCCAGGAACTTGATCATGGCGTTGGCGCCGAGCGATACCCCCGATAACAGCAATCCGCGCGCGACCAATGCCGGTTCGTGTTCGCCGAGCGACGTCAGCGCATCGGCCAGATCGCGGCTGCATCCGGCGTGATAGTCACCCCGGCAGGTCGGCCGCGACGGCCCGGCGCCGCGCAAATTGAGCCGCAAAACCGGATATCCCCGCGCAAGGTGACAGGCCGCCGCCCGCGCCATGTTCATCGACGTTTCGCACCCGGTCAGGCCGTGCAGCAACACCACCAACGGCCGGTCATTTTGTCCCGCATGGGTCAACAAAGCCGCCAGCCGGTCGCCGCTGCCGTCGCGCATGGCCAGGTAAAGCCGCTCACCCGCAATATAAGGCCGGCGTCCCATGCGGGCGGCAAAGAAGTTCCGCATGGTCTGCAAATCTCCGCCCCACCAAGGTGGGCGCGGAAAGAAGGGCTGAAATTCCACCTTCACGGCAACAGGGGCGGCGAATCGACGGTGACGAAACTGTCCGGGAAAACGCCGTTGAACCGGGTCGACACAGCGTTCGAATAGGCGCCAAGCTGGCCGATTTCGATCCAGTCGCCTTCGCGGATATCGTCTGGAAAGTTGGTGCGGCCGGGCAGAACGTCGGTTGAATCGCAGGTCGGGCCGAACAGGGTGAATGCGCGGTCGGGCGCGGCTTCCCGGCGGTCCGCGTGCAACAGACGCATCGGATACCGCAACCCGCCGGTCACCGCCTCCGACAGGCTGTGATAGACGCCATCGTTGAGATAAAGCGTGTCGTCCTTGCGCAAATGGACCTGGACGATCACCGAACAGGCGGACGCGACCAGCGCCCGGCCCGGCTCGCAGAGCAGGCGGCACCCCGCCGCCAGTCCGGCCTTGCGAACGCCGTCGCGGATGGCGTCGAAATAAGCCGCCAGCGGCGGCGGCGCCTCGTCTATATAGGGAGCCGGAAATCCGCCGCCGAGATCGAGAATTTCCAGCGCCACGCCGGCGGCCGCGGCGATGCCGGCGGCGCGTTCGATGGCATCGCCATAGTCTTGCGGCCGCAGACATTGCGATCCGACATGGCAGGCAAGTCCGGTCCGCCAACCGCGCTCATAAACCGCGCGCAGCAACGTGGCGGCCGCTGCCGGCGATGCCCCGAACTTGGCCGAAAGCGTATAGCGGGCCGCGCTATCGGGGGTCGCGAAGCGGACCAGGGCGCAAACATCCGCCGCATCGCCCAGGACATCGGTCATTTTATTCAGCTCATCCACATGGTCGAGCGTGAACAGACGCACGTCGTGAAAACGGTATGCCTCGGCCAGGTCGCCGCGCGGTTTGACCGGATGCATGTAGCAGGCCCGCGCACCGGCATCGCGCGCGGCGGCGACCTCGAAGAGCGACGCGGCGTCGAACCGGGCAATGCCCGAATCCCGAAATATCGACAATACCAGCGGATGCGGGTTGCATTTTATGGCGTAGAGTACTTCGCCGCCGAACCCGTCGCGGAACCGCGCCGCATTGGCGCGAAGCTCGGCGGGGCGCAGGCAATAGACCGGTTCACTCGGCTGCAACGCGGCGACGACGGCCTCGATTGTCTCGAAATGGGGAACGTCGCCGTCCGGCCCGGTTTTTGGCGCGAATCTTGGATCGTTCATCGGCTCGGTGTACTCTTTCATGGACGACAGACGATACTCGCGCCCTCTGGCTCGGAAGCAAGGAGAATCATGAGCGTTTCGATCGTCGATATTCGCCGCGCTGCCGATCTCATTGCCGGCAGCGTCGTCCGCACGCCGACAATCCGGTCCGGTCCGCTTTCCGACCTACTGGGCGCCAATGTCTATCTGAAGCTCGAAACCCTGCAACGAACCGGCTCTTTCAAGGATCGCGGCGCGCTGGTCAAGCTTATGAGCCTGAGCGCGGCGGAGCAAAAGCGCGGCGTAATCGCGGTGTCCGCCGGCAATCATGCCCAAGGCGTCGCCTATCACGCCCGACGGCTCGGGATTCCAGCGACGATCATCATGCCGCAAGGCACCCCCTTCACCAAGGTCCGGCGCACCCGGGCGTTCGGGGCGCAGGTCGTGCTGCGGGGCGACAGCGTCAACGCGCTGGAGCCCTTCGCCCGGTCACGCGCGGCGCGCGAGCGGCTCACCTTCGTCCATCCCTATAACGACGTGAAAATCATCGCCGGGCAGGGCACCATAGGGTTGGAGATACTGAACGACCTGCCCGGCCTGGACGCGATCATCGTTCCCATCGGCGGGGGCGGCGTCATTTCCGGCATCGCCACCGTAACCAAGGCGCTCAAGCCGAAGATCGAAATTATCGGCGTCGAAGCGGATTTGTATCCATCGGTGTATAACGCCCTGCACGGGCTCGATACGCCGGCCGGCGGCGCCAGCATCGCCGAGGGCATTGCCATCAAATCGCCCGGCGACATCACGCTGGATATCGTCAGGCGGCTGGTCGACGACATTATCGTTGTCGCGGAATCGGCCATCGAGGCGGCGGTGCAGACCATGCTGATCCAGGCCAAGGTGCTGGCCGAAGGGGCCGGCGCCGCACCGCTGGCGGCGCTGAGCGAACATTGCGGCCGGTTCGCCGGCAAGACCGTCTGCCTGCTGGTCAGCGGCGCCAATATCGACGCCAGGATACTTTCCTCGGTGCTGATGCGCGCGATGGCCCGGGCGGGGCATATCGCGCGGCTGCGCGTGACGATCAACGACCAGCCGGGCGTCCTCGCCAAGGTCGCCGCCGAAATCGGCGATGCCGGTGGCAACATCGTGGAAATCCACCATCAGCGAATGTTCTACGATATCCCATTGAAATTCGCCGAACTCGATACGGTCGTGGAAACCCGGGACAGCGACCACGCGACGGAAATCATGCGCCGGCTGGAAGCCGCGGGATTTCCAACCCGCCAGACGCATCACACCAAAAGCGGCCGGTAACCACCCGCACCCTCGATAGCAGCGCAATTCAAGCTCGATGGAATTCGCCAAAGGCGATTCCCATCACCCCTATTTTGCTTTAGAGCGGGATCTGATTAGGTTGACGCATAGCCTGAATTTACGAGGTAGTTCGCACATTCGTTTGGCGAGAATTCATCGAGTAGGCTACCGGCGCGTTTCCAT
>Ga0066376_10003009_pt1 | contig 15400 bp, 15 predicted proteins | sample Knorr_S15_td_Bot_FD_77009 | JGI IMG/M metagenome (GOLD analysis project Ga0066376, IMG submission 77009) | Marine microbial communities from Southern Atlantic Ocean transect - Knorr_S15_td_Bottom_ad_5009_LV_A | ecosystem: Environmental > Aquatic > Marine > Oceanic | place: Southern Atlantic... | reverse complement strand
GGGACAGAAGATCCTGGGGCTGACCCGGCGCGGGAAATACCTAATTTTCGAACTGGAACGCCACTACTTCATTTTTCATTTCGGCATGACCGGACAGCTCACCTTTCGGGATCCGAATCGATCCGACTCCGAGGGGTTCAAGAGACATCCGGTAACGGGACTCCAGCGCACCCTTCAGCATGCTCCCGATCGGCATACCCACCTGCAAATCCATCTCCGGCAGGGCGGAGCCATGCTTTTCCGCGATATCCGCAAGTTTGGCAAGGTCTTCCTCATTGAAAAGGGGGAAGTGGCGGTGTTTTTCGAGAGGCTGGGTTTGGAGCCCTGGACTCCCGAGTACAACCTCAAGGCTTTTTTGCAGAAATTCGGCAATCGAAAGCTGGCCATCAAATCGCTGTTGCTGGATCAGAGCTTTGTAGCAGGAGTTGGCAACATTTATGCCGATGAAGCTCTCTTTACAGCCGGCATTCATCCTGCCCGGAAGGTTCGATCCCTGCGCAAGATAGAGAAGGAGAGCCTTTTTGAAGCCATTCCGAAAGTCTTGGAAAAAGGGATCGAATATGGCGGCACCACTTTGCGTGATTTTGTCGACAGCGATGGAAACACAGGAAGTCATCAGGAGAAGCTCCAGGTGTATGGGCGGAAGGGAGAATCCTGCCATCGGTGCGGAACTCTGATTCAGAGAATGGTGATCAGCCAACGCAGTACCTGTTTTTGCCCCGATTGCCAGCCGCGGAGCGGGAGATCACGAGCCCGCATTAGATAGCCCAAGCCAACAGGAAAAAATCCCGCCCAGTGGATCTCAAATGGGCTCGGCACTAGAATCATGGGTATGAGTGGAAAGAAAATCTTCTTCCTGGTGCTCCTTATTGTCGGAATTGTCGGAACTCTTTTCCTGAGCATTGTTTTGGGAACCGGTTACCTTTTGATGCGGGGTCAAGACGTCACGATCCAGGAAAACACCACCCTGGAGGTGGCTCTCACAGGATCCCTGTTTGAACTCCCCCCGGAGAATCCTTTAGCCCAGATGTTTGGGTCCGGCACTCTGAGTCTGTGGGAGTTGGGAAAAGCTCTCCGCTATGCGGCTCAGGACGATCGAGTGTCAGGTGTTTACCTGGAAATTCATCCTTTACTTTTGAGTTGGGCACAAATCGAGGAATTGCGCGACTCCCTGCACAGCTTCCGCACATCGGGCAAGCCGATTCATGCCTTTTTGGCCCTGGACATGGTCAGGGATCCTGAACTGTATCTGGCTAGCGCCGCTGATTCCATCACCTTGAACCCGGGCGCGACGCTGCTCGTCAATGGGTTGCTGGCGGAGGTCACCTTTTATAAGGGAACCATGGAAAAGCTCGGGGTCAAGCCGGAGTTCATGCAATTCAAGGAATACAAGAGCGCCGAGAGCTTCACCCGTGAATCCATGACGCCGGAGATTCGTGAGATGTACGAATCGATTCTCGGCGATATCGAGGAGCGTTTCATTTCCGTGGTGGTGGAGGAGAGAGACCTGGATGAAGATACGATGCGAGGCATCCTGGATGCAGGGCTCACCTCGGCCGATCAAGCGCTCGAAGAGAACCTGGTTGATGCACTGGGTTACAAAGGCCAGGTTCAGGAAGAGCTGGCCAACAGCGGCGACGATTCACAGGAATATGAAGGACTGGCGGCCCGCTACTATCTTGATGCGGTAGAGGGCGACTTCGGAACCCGATCCGAGCACAAGGTGGCACTGGTGGGAGGACTGGGAACCATCACTGCGGGAAACAGTGATCCCTTTTCCCAAATCATGGGAGGCCTGACCATGGCTTCTCGCCTTCGCAGAATTCGTGAGGATGACGACATCAAAGGGATCATCCTTCGGGTCGATAGTCCCGGGGGGTCCGTGGTGGGTTCGGACATGGTCTGGAAGGAGGTCACGCTCCTGGAGGAAGCGGGTAAGCCTGTGGTGGTAACCATGTCGGGGGTTGCCGGCTCGGGAGGCTATTACATCTCCATGGCAGCAAGCCACATCATCAGCCACCCCTCGACCATTACCGGCTCCATTGGCGTGATCTTTGGCAAATTCGACCTTGAAGGGCTTTACGAATGGCTGGGAATCACTATCGACCAGGTGAAAACCTCACCCAACGCCGACATCTTCTCTTCCTTGACCTCATTGACCGACGATCAAAGGCAGATGGTGGAATCGTGGATGGAAACCATTTATGACACCTTTGTTCAAAAAGCAGCTGACGGTCGCAGCCAAACCTACCAGGAACTGGAGCCCAAGGCACGAGGTCGAATCTACACGGGTGTTCAGGCAAGGGAGATCGGACTGGTCGACGAACTGGGAGGGCTCCCGGAGGCAATGGATCAAATGAAGCAGATCCTGGGGCTCGAAGAGGACGAGGACATTGAATTGGTGCTCTACCCTCGACCCAAGAGCCTGTTTGAAGCGCTGGTCGGTGGAGATTTCTTTGGGATCCGACAGCCTGATTCCCTGACCCAGTGGCTCCAGGAGCAGGTTCCTTTTCTATCCGATCCGGCTCCCTGGCTGCTGATGCCGGAGGCGAGGATTTACTGAGCGTCATGAAAAGGAGACAAGCAGCACCGGGAGGTGCCATTGGAATCGCTGGAGCCGGACGTATGGCCCAGGCACTCGGTCGACTCTTGTTCCAACGGGGTCTGCCGATTGCGGTTGTGGCCAGTCGAAGGCGATCCAGTGCGCAGCGAGCTGCCCGTTTCGTAGGTCCTTCGGTTCGAGCTGTAGACTATTCGCAGCTGCCCGCGCAAGCCGAGCGTTTGATTTTGGCTGTTCCCGACGATGCTTTGACCGAGGTAGCAGGGACTTTGGAGGAGGCGGGAATGGATAGAGGGTTGATCATCCACACCAGTGGAGTCTGGGGCCCGGAGGTCTTGTCTTGCCTTGCCAAGCAGGGAGTCTCCTGTGCGTCGATGCATCCCCTTCAGACCGTCGCCCATCCGAAACAGGGGGTAGAGAAGCTGCCGGGCTCGACTTTTGCTATTGCTGGCAGAGGAAAAGCAGCACTCTGGGCCAAAGAATTGGTGAAGCTGCTCGACGGCCAGGTTTTGACCATCAAGCCCCTGGGCAAACCCCTTTACCATGCTGCGGCCGTGGTCGCCAGCAACTATATCGTCGCTGTGATCGACGCAGCTTTGCTGATGATGTCCAAGGCGGGCGTAGCGGAACGCCAGGCACGAAAAGCTCTCGAGCCGCTTGTACTTGCCGCCGCTCAAAACGCCCTGAGCCGTGGCCCGGTTGAGGCACTTACGGGACCCATCGAGCGGGGCGACGGGCAAACCTTGGCCGCCCATCTGAGCGCCCTGGAGGCTCTTCCGGCATCGGTGCAGGGCCTCTATCGGGTAGTGGGTCAGCACACCGTCCAATTGGCTCGGAGAAGGGGTCTGTCGAAAGCCCAGGCCACCCAGCTGGAAAAACTCTTGGAGGGAACATGAGCGAGTCGAAGAAGCGGGTTCGTGTTCCCGCCCTCAAGGAGAAGAAGGTGCGCGGTGAGAAAATCACCGTGCTTACGGCCTATGACTACGCCATGGCGGGCCTGCTGGATCGTGCGGGAATCGATGTGCTGCTGGTGGGCGACTCCCTGGGCATGGTGGTGCTGGGGCATGAAGATACACTCTCGGTGACGCTGGAGATGATGGTCGAGCACACCCGTGCCGTGGCACGGGGCGCCAAGCATGCCCTGGTGGTCAGCGACATGCCTTTTCTCAGCTACCAGGTGGATGTGGGCGAAGCCGTTCGCAACGCCGGTCGACTCATCCAGGGTGGGGCTGCAGCGGTCAAGATTGAAGGGGGAAGCAGTGTCATCGAAGTGGCCCGCAGGCTCGTTGCCATCGGTATCCCGGTGATGGGCCATCTGGGTCTTACCCCGCAGTCCGTTCATCAGCTGGGTGGTTTCCGCCCTCAGGCCCAAACCCCGGAAAGTGCCGATCTTTTGCTCGGGGAGGCCAAGTCGCTGGAGGAGGCGGGTGTTTTCTCGATCGTCCTGGAATCCATTCCCTCAGAGCTGGCCGAACGGGTGACCTCAGAGCTGGCCGTCCCCACCATCGGAATTGGAGCCGGACCCCACTGCGACGGGCAGGTGCTGGTGAGCTATGACACCTTCGGCCTGTTCCAGGGGAGTGTTCCGCCCTTTGTCAAACAGTATGCACAACTGGGAGATCAAATCCTGGAAGCCACCCGTGCCTACATCGAAGATGTAAAAAGCAGCCGTTTCCCTACCCTGGAGAAAGATCAGGCATCGGACAGAAAGAAACCCCGGTGAGCACCCAGCTGGTTCAGACCATCGCAGAAATCCGCAAGCGATTGGAACCTTTTCGCAGTTCCCAGATCATCGGGCTGGTCCCCACCATGGGGGCTCTGCACGCCGGCCACGAGAGCCTCATTCAACAGGCTCGCAAGGAGGGGGACTGCCTGGTTGTGAGCATCTTCGTCAACCCCCTGCAGTTCGGACCCAAGGAGGACTACACTCACTATCCGCGCACGCCGGAAGCCGATCTCGATTTCTGCCGCAAACTGGAGGTGGATCTCATCTTTGAGCCTGAGGTCGAGGAAATGTACCCCACTCCTTCGCTGACTTCAGTGGAAGTCACTCGCATTACCGATCATCTCTGTGGCCCTTTTCGGCCCGGCCACTTCAGTGGAGTGGCCACGGTGGTCGCCAAGCTGTTCCACATCATCCAACCCCAGCGAGCCTACTTTGGTGAAAAGGATGCCCAGCAATTGAGGGTCATTGAGCGGATGGTGTCTGACCTCAATCTGGGCGTAACTGTGGTGGCGGTGCCTACCGTCCGTGAGGCGGACGGCCTGGCGGTCAGCTCCCGAAATCAGTACCTCAGTCCCCAAGAGCGTCGTGTGGCTCCTGTTTTGTACCGAGCCCTGCAGGCGGCCCAACAGGCGATCGCAGAAGGAGTTCTGGATTCCGGGGAGGCTCGAAAACGTGGGTTAACAGTGTTGGAGCAGGATCAAAGCGTCAAAGTCGAGTATCTGGAGATCGTAGATCCTGAAGAGATGCAGCCGGTGGAGCGAATCACTGGTCCGGTTCGAGTGGCAGGTGCCATCCGCATCGGTGCCATTCGCCTTATCGACAATCTGCTCACTGCCCCATAACCTGCACCGCCACCTCGCGGGTACGCGGGCCATTATCAAAATCGAGCACGACGATCTGCTGCCAGGTGCCCAAACGCATTTTGCCGCTGACCACCGGAACCACCAGAGAAGGTTTTAAGAGTGAAGCGCGAACGTGTGAGAAGCCGTTTCCATCATGCCAGGTCTGTTCATGGTGGTAGTCACGGGTGGGGGGAGCAAGTTTGTTGAAAAGGTCCTCCAGGTCCTTGACCAAGCCGGGCTCGTACTCCACCACGGTGATTCCGGCGGTAGAACCGACCACGAATACCGTCACATTTCCACTTTCAATCTTACTTTCGTTCACCTGGCTTTGCACCTCATCGGTGATGTTCACCACATGGCAGAATCCCTCTGTGTTGAGGTGTAAGGTCGAATTCTTAATAATCATGGGGTCCACATTATAGGACATTAGTAGCTAAGAACCTGTAATCTAGACTCGTGGTTACTGGCTCACCCGCAGACATCTCAGTCATTATTCCGGTCTTAAATGATGCGGAATCCCTCGATCTTGCTCTGGGCAGCACCCAGGATTATGCCGGTGTCGATTGCATCGTGGTTGACGGCGGAAGTTCCGATGAATCAGCAGAGGTGGCTCAATCCCGGGGTGTCAGGGTTCTCCATTCTCCTCCCGGTCGCGCCCGACAGATGAATGCTGGAGCCGAAGTGGCTGAGGGGAGGTTCCTGCTGTTCCTGCATGCGGATACTCGCCTGCCTGAGGGGTTTGATGGGCACGTTCGCCAGATCCTCACTGGATCCGGGGTGGCGGCCGGAGCTTTTCAACTCCAGATCGATGCCCCTTCTGCTCGATTGAGACTCATCGAAAAAGCAGCCAATTGGCGATCGCGATACCTGCAGATGCCTTATGGCGACCAGGCCATTTTCTTGAGAAAAGAGCTGTACCGCAAAATGGGAGGGTTTCCCGACCTCCCCATTATGGAAGATTTTCAACTGATTCGCCGGTTGCAGGGTGAGGGCCGCATCGTCATCGCTCCTGCTGCAGTCGTGACCTCGGCCCGCAGGTGGAAGAAACTGGGCGCTCTACGGACCACTCTGCTCAATCAGTTGATGATTCTCGGTTTTTATTTTGGCTTCGAGCCCTCACGGCTGGCTCGCTGGTACCATAGGAAGAAGCTCTGACCACCTGACCTGGAACGCGCCCGAAGGGCGCTAGCGGAGGGTCCAGGCCGTCCAGATCAGACAACCCCATCCTGCCAGCAGGGCCAGGCCGCCCAGCGGAGTTACTGCCCCCCACCAGCGAACACCACTCATGGCCAGAACGTAGAGTGTTCCGGAGAAAACCACCACTCCGGCCACGAAAAACCAGCCAGCCAGATTGACCACCAGGGAAGGGGAGCGACCGGCCAACCAGGCAACAGCCAGTAGAGCCAGGGCATGGACCAGTTGATAGCGAACGGCGGTCTCGAAGATAGTCAACATTTCCGGTGAGAGCCTGTCTCTCAGGCCATGGGTTCCGAAGGCTCCAGCTGCTACACCCAAAAAACCCAAAACAGCTCCAGCACCCAAAAAGATCCGTTCCATGGGAGACAATATAGCAGGCCGAGGCAACTTTCGACTAGAATCTTCGTCAGACATTGTGTTCAACTGATCCGGACACGTTCTGAGGAGAAAAAAATGCACTGGGTAATGCTAATTCAGACGATCCGTTGGGTGGGCGCCGCGCTGTGCATGGGGATCACCGCTGCCACAATTCTGACGGTGGGTGCCCAGAGTCTCGCGGACTTCGAAAAGAAAGTCCATGAGTTCACTCTGGACAATGGGCTCAAATTCCTGGTCCTGGAGCGGCACGAGGCGCCGGTGGTTTCCTTTAGCACGTATGCCAATGTCGGTTCCGTTGACGAGGTCAAGGGAATCACGGGGATGGCACACGTGTTTGAGCACATGGCCTTCAAGGGCTCCCAGACCGTTGGAACAGTGGATTACGCGGGTGAGGCCCAGGTTCTGGAGAGGGTGGACGAAGCCTTTCTTGCCCTCAAACGGGAGCGAAGTCGAGGCGATGGAGCGGACCCGGAACGTCTGGCCGAGTTGCAGCAAGGCTTCGATGAGGTTCAAGAGGAAGCATCACGATTTATGGTTCACGACGAATTCGAAGAGGCTTTCACCCAGGCCGGTAGCGTGGGTCTCAATGCCAGTACCTCCAGCGATGCCACCCGCTACGTGGTCAATCTTCCGTCCAACAAAGTGGAGTTGTGGATGGCCTTGGAATCGGATCGGTTCTTGAACCCGGTGCTCCGCGAGTTCTATAAGGAAAAAGATGTGGTCAAGGAAGAGAGGCGAATGCGCACCGAAAATAGGCCTCGAGGTCGCCTGATGGAGGAGTTTCTAGCCATTGCTTTCAAGGCCCACCCTTACGGCGAGCCCACCATAGGTCATATGAGTGATGTGGAAACCATGACCCGTTCCGAGGCGAAGGAGTTCTTCCGAAAATACTATACCCCCAGCAATCTGACCATTGCCATCGTAGGAGATGTCCATCTAGAGGAGATTCGCTCTCTGGCTGAAACCTATTTTGGGCGCATTCCCGCTGCTCCCCAACCCGACCCTGTAGAGACGGTGGAGCCCCCTCAAACGGGCCAGCGTCGGGTGGTGGTGGAAGATCGGTCGCAACCCTGGGTGGTGATGGGCTATCACACCCCTGCTATCGATCATTCAGACAATGCTGTGTTTGAGGCCATTAGCGACATTCTGGGCGCGGGAAGAACTTCACGTCTGTACAAAAGCCTGGTCAAGGAAAAGAAGATTGCCGTCAATGCTTCCGCTTTCCAAGGTTTCCCGGGGAGCAAATACCCGGGGCTCTTTGTGTTTTTTGCCACACCCTCTCAAGGGCACACCACCCAGGAGAGCGAGGAAGCGGTCGTTACCGAGATTGAGAGGCTCAAGACGGAACCTGTGTCGGACCAGGACCTGGAAAGATTCAGAACACGGAGCCAAGCCTCTGTGGTTCGTGCCCTTGCCTCCAATCGGGGGCTTGCTCGACAGCTGACCTTCTACGAAGTCGTCACGGGAGATTGGCGAAATCTCTTCAAGCAGCTGGATGAAATCAATCAGGTTACAGCCCAGGACATTCAGCGGGTGGCCAAAGAGTATTTCACGTCAAAAAATAGTGTGGTGGGTGTGATCGAGACACAACAGTCGGATCGCTGATCGAGGAGGAAGAAGGATGAGGGAGAGACGGTCTGTACGCGCAATGTGGGTGATAGGGTTGATGGTTTCGTCCTGGGTTGCCGGATCAGTCCTGGCCCAGACCCCTTATCAGGATCTCAAATATCCGAAACTCAACGATATCCAACTGCCCCAGGTGGAACAGGTCACTCTGTCCAATGGAATGAGGCTGTTTATCCTGGAGGATCATGAGCTTCCCCTGATCAATTTGTCGGCTCGAATCCGAGTAGGCTCCATCGACGAACCCCCTGAAAAGGTGGGTTTGGCCTCACTCACCGGAACCGTCATGCGCACGGGTGGAACCACTAGCAGGACGGGTGAGGAGATCGATGAAGAACTGGAGCTCATTGCCGCTTCGGTGGAAACCGGCATCGGGTTGAGCTCGGGTTCGGCCTCCATGTCGGTGCTGAGCAAAGACCTGGGAACGGGTTTGCCGATTCTGGCGGACATCTTGATGAATCCGGCCTTTCCGGAAGAGATGATCCAGCTGGGCAAACTCCGGCAACGCAGTGCCATTTCGCGCCGAAACGACAGCGCAGGCGGAGTCGCCTCCCGGGAGTTCGGGAAGCTTATTTATGGGGCAGACAGTCCCTACGCTCGATCCTCAGAATATGCCACCATCGATAGCATCTCTCGTGAGGATTTGATTGCCTTTCATGAAAGATTCTTTTATCCCAACAATATGATGCTGGCGGTCTGGGGTGATTTTCACACTCCGGAGATGATTCAGAAAATCGAAGAAGCCTTTGCAGGCTGGGAGAAGCGGGAAATAGAGGCCTCCCCACCCCCCGAGGTGAATTACGAGTTTCAAAAAACCGTCAATCTCATCCAGAGGGACGATGTGAACCAGACCAATATCTTCATCGGACACATCGGAGGCCTCAGGAACGACCCGGACTATTTTGCCCTGGTTTTGGTGAACCGAATTCTCGGCTCGGGCTTCACCAGTCGTCTTTTCAGGGAAGTGAGATCGCGTCAGGGTCTGGCCTACTCCGTTTTTGGCTACTATTCTGCCAATTATGATTATGAAGGGATCTTTTACATCGGCTGTCAGACCAAATCGGAGACCACGGTTCAGGCCATTCGGGCCCTGATGGCCGAAGTGGAGAAGATGGCCGAAAACGAGGTCACCGACGAGGAGTTGGAGCTAGCCCGGGAGAGCTTCCTCAACGCCTTTGTTTTCAACTTTGATTCCAAGGGCGAAATCGTCAATCGCCTGATGACTTACGCCTATTATGGGTATCCCCCGGATTTCCTGCAGAAGGCCAAAGAGAAAATAGAAAAGGTGACCAAGAGCGATATTTTGCGAGTGGTGCGAAAGCATTTGCACCCCGATAAGATGCAGATCCTGGCAGTAGGCCGATCACAGGACTTTGACGAACCGCTTTCCGTGTTCGGACCGGTCAATCAAATTGACACCACCATTCCGGGACCGTAGTCGTAGCTTTACGTTTCGATGAGTCTCTCGACCAGTATCCACGACATCAAAACCCTGGTTCTTTCCTATCATCCGGTCATTGTCATGGAAACGGTGGAAGAAGACCGGGTCTTCTCCCTGTTGCAGTCCACTGCTCTGGAACTTCGAATGCCATTTTTCCAGTGGTCGATCACCACGGGGTTGGTTCGGGTGCCGGAGAAAAACATCATGTATGGCACCGGCGAGCCCACGAGTCTTCTGTCCACACTTCACCAGATGGATACCCAGGCCATCTTTCTTCTCAAGGATTTTGCAAGATTTTCCACCGATCATACCGTGGCTCGCCAACTTCGAGAGGTTTCCCGAAAATTTACCAAGAATCGTTCCACCCTGGTGTTATCGGGAGCAACCATCCGGCTCTCCCCGGAAATCGAGCACAATGTGGTCCATTTCCATCTGAAACTCCCGGAAAGAGAAGAACTGCGGAAGGTTTTTAACACGGTGCTGCATTCTTTGGTCTCAGCCAACCGGATTGAGGTTCTGCTTGACCCCAGGGAACGAGAGGAACTGGTGACCGCCTTGAGCGGGATGACCTTGAACCAGGCCAGGCAGACCATTGCTTTTGCCGCTCTCAAGGACGGCAAACTTTCGGCGGGTGCGATCGAGGAGATTCTGGAGCGTAAAGCGCAGGTGATCCGGGAGAGCGGACTCCTGGAGTATTTTCCGGTCGAGGATAATCGCTTCCAGCTGGGAGGGTTCGCCCGCCTCAAGAGCTGGCTGGTGCGAGCCCGGACCGGGTTTAGCCGGGAAGCTCGAGAACTCAACTTGCCCGCTCCCCGGGGGATTTTGATTGTGGGCGTGCAGGGGTGTGGCAAGTCTCTGGCCGCCAAGGTGATCGCCCGTCAATGGAAGCTGCCCCTGGTGAAACTGGATGCGGGAAGACTTTTCGATAAATATATCGGAGAGTCGGAAAAGAACTTCCGCAAAGCCATCTCCCTGGCCGAGTCCATGGCTCCGGTCGTTCTCTGGATTGATGAGATCGAGAAGGCCATGGCCACGGGAGGAGGCGAGGCAGATGGGGGGGTGGGTCGCCGCATGTTTGGCAGCTTTCTCACCTGGCTGCAGGAAAAGAAACATGAAGTCTTTGTAGTTGCCACCGCCAATGATCTTTCCATCCTGCCTCCGGAACTCCTCAGGAAAGGACGCTTCGATGAGATATTTTTCGTGGATCTCCCCAATGCGGATGAGCGGGGGGCCATCTTGACCATTCATTTGAAGCTTCGAAAACAAGATCCGAGCCAGTTCGATTTCCATCGACTGGTTGAGGCCACGGAAGGTTTCAGCGGGGCAGAGATTGAGCAGGTCGTCATCGCCGCACTCTATCGGGGGCTCCATTTGAAGCAGCCTCTGGATACGGAGCTGCTGGTGAAGGAGATCAGTGAGACGATTCCTCTCTCCATTTCCCGGCGCGAGGATATGCAAAAACTTCGAGCGATGTCCCGCGGACGTTTTGTCAGCGTGAATTAGTGTCTCGTCCCATTAGGGTTTTTGAGACTTTGTGGTAATCTTAGGCGAGGAGCGAATTAAAACCCATGGACAAAGACGTCATTGACCTCTCAAACATTAAATTGCCCAACCTTTCTCCCCGGATCATCTTCATTGCCGTAGCCGTCCTTCTCGGGTTGGTGGTGGTTATGGACAGCGTTTACCAGGTTCAGCCTGAAGAGGTGGGCATCATCAGGCGTTTAGGCCGATACAACGCGCCCCCCAGGCCTCCAGGTTTGCAGTTCAAGTTGCCCTTTATCGACACCGTGGTCAAAGTGCCGGTGCAAAGGCAACTCAAACAGGAGTTTGGATTTCGCACCCAAGAGCCGGGTCAGCGCACCATCTATTCTCCCCAGGACTTTTTAGGGGAATCCCTGATGCTGACCGGCGACCTGAATGTGGCGGTGGTGGAATGGATCGTGCAATACCGGGTCTCAGATCCTTATAAGTATCTCTTTAGAGTGCGCAACGTGGAGGAAACCTTTCGTGCCATGACCGAGGCGGTGATGCGAGGAGTTATCGGGGATCGGACGGTCACAGAGGTACTGACCGTGGGTCGTCAGGAGATCGAAAGCACCGTCAAAGTGAAGTTGCAGGAACTGTGCAATCAGTACGAAACCGGCATCACTATTGATCAGGTGGTCCTACAGGATGTGAATCCTCCCGATCCTGTGAAACCCTCCTGGGATCAGGTCAACCAGGCCCAGCAGCAGCGGGACCAGTTGATCAACGAAGCCAAGGGTGAGTACAACAGGGTCATCCCACGGGCTGAGGGTGAAGCCCTGCAGACTATCTTGCAGGCCCAGGGCTATGCGCTGGACCGGGTCAATCGTGCCGAAGGGGATGCCACTCGCTTCAAGGCGCTTTACGCCGCCTATCGGCTGTCCCCTCAGGTGACTCGCCGGCGCATGTATTTGGAAACCATGGCCAAGGTGCTGCCCAAGATGGGCGGCAAGCTTTACATCGACAAGGATGCCCAGGGTGTGATGCCGCTGCTTCCTTTGGAATCTCTGCGGGGTCTCACCGGATCGAGCCGACAGGGGGGGGAGTAATGAACGCTAAAACCGGAGCAATGTTAGTGGTTCTTGTGGGCCTAGCCATGGTCCTTTTCAGCGCCGTTTACCTCGTGGATGAGACCCAACAGGTGATCATCACTCAGTTCGGAGATCCTGTTGGGGATGCGGTCACCGAGCCCGGCATGCACTTCAAGATTCCGTTTATTCAGCAGACGAACTTTTTCGACAAACGCTTTCTGGAGTGGGACGGTGATGCCAACCAGGTTCCTACCCGGGACAAGAGATTCATCTGGGTGGATTCCTATGCCCGTTGGAGAATCAGTGAGCCCTTGAGGTTCTTTCAACGTGTGCGCGACGAACTGGGGGCGCAGTCCAGACTCGACGATATCCTGGATGGGGAAACCCGCAACGCCGTTGCCCGTCACGATCTGGTGGAGGTGGTTCGAAGCACCAATCGTCAACCGGATGCCTCCTTGCTGGAGTCTGAAGAAGAGACCGCCGTCCTGGAGACCGTTGAAAGGGGACGCCAGGAGGTCATCTTGGCCGTTTTGGAAACCGCTCGGGCCCGCACGTCAGATCTGGGTATTGAACTCATCGATTTTCAGATCAAACGGATCAATTACGTGGAAGAGGTCCGGCGCGATGTTTTCTTGCGCATGATTGCCGAGCGCAACCGGATTGCCGAGCGTTACCGCTCCGAGGGAGAAGGGGAAGCCGCACGGATCCGGGGTGAGAGAGAGCGGGACCTGTCACGGATTCAGTCTGAAGCCTATCGGACCGCTCAGGAATTGCAGGGCGCGGCGGACGCCGAAGCGACCGGAACCTATGCAGAGGCCTATAACCGTGATGCCTCCTTCTATGCCTTTATGAAGAGCCTGGAGACTCTGGAAGAAACCGCCGATAGCAACAGCACCCTGATTCTCAGCACCGATGCCGATCTGCTGGAATATCTGAAATCAACCCAGTAAAGAGCGAAACGAAGTTACTCACCCACTCCGTTCCGAATCGCGATGATCTGGCCCAGGATGGCCACGGCAATCTCTGCGGGTCGCCTCCCCCCTAAATTCAGTCCGATGGGCGCGTGAATCCGGGACAGCTGCTCATCGGTGATGCCCATCTCTTTGAGCGATGCCACCCGTCGGGCATGGGTCTTGCGGGAGCCGAGGGCGCCGATGTATCGGCAGGGGTTTTCCAGTGCCAGCTTCAGGGCCGGGTTATCCAGTTTTTCGTCGTGGCTGAGGGCTACCAAATAGGTCCCTTCGTTAAAGTCCGATGCTGAAAGGGCTTCCTGGGGCCATTCTACGATCAATTCATCGGCGTGGGCGAAACGCTGGGGGGTCGCGAAGGCGGACCGGGGATCCACGACCGTGGTCCGAAAGCCCAGTTCTTTGGCAAACGTGATCAGGGGGATGGCCGCATGCACGGCACCGATGATGATCAGTCTGGGGGGTGGAGGAAAGACTTCGATGAAGACCTCGCTCTTGTCCCCGTCCACATCAAAGGCCATTCTCTCAGATTTTTGCTGCTGAAAGAGGACCTTTGCATGTTGAGAGACCTGGCGGGTCAAGCCGGTGTGACCAAGATCCCCCTTGGTTTGCCCATCCGGCCAGATCAGCATTTTGCGGCCCAATTGCGGGCCCACAATCACCGTGCAAAAGGCAACCAACTTTTCGTTTTTGAGGGAGCGTACGAATTCCTGGTGGAGATTTGGCATTTTCTGTTCCTACTCCTCGAAGACCTCCACAAAGACTTCGATCTCCCCTCCACAGGTCAGACCCACCGTCCAGGCCTGCTCGTTGGTGATGCCGAATTTCACAAGCTTGGGCTGGCCGGTTTTCATCACTCCCCGGGCTTCTTCAACCACCGCTCCCTCCACACAGCCCCCACTGACGGATCCGACCATTTCGCCCTCTGAGGAGACGGCTAGCCTTGAACCTAAGGGACGGGGACCCGATCCGTACACCTTGACCACCGTGGCGATAGCAACCGTCTTGCCTTCCTTACGCCATCGTTCAATGTCCACTAAGATTTCACGCATTTTGACGCTCCCTAAAGTTTCTTTTCAAATCAATTGCCAACCGTCAACGACTGATACAACCACGGAGAGGATCGTCAGCCCGATGCACAGGAGAGCCACCATCTGATGATCTGTGCGTTCAGGCTGCAGGGGATCCAGGTAGCGGGCCATAAAATAGCCCCCGCCAAATCCTCCCGCATGAGCCCAGTTATCGGTACCCATCCCCATCAATCCAAACACGAACAGGATGACGGCAAAACCCATGGCTTGTCGACCTATGGCGCTGCTTCCCTTTCTTCCCACGTAAACCAGCGCACCCAGGAGTCCGAAAATAGGAGCCGAGGCACCAATGGTCAAAGTTGCCCCTCGTAGAAACGGGGGAAGAAAGCCAAGAAACGCCCCGGCCCAGCTACTGAGCAAGAAACCGGTGATGGAGGAGACGGTGTAGATGATCACGGTGCGCCCGATCCCGTATTCGGAAGCGGTGGCGGGAGCCAGTTGGCGAACCCACATCATATTAAAAACGATGTGCAGTAGTCCTCCGTGTAACCAGGCGGCACTCAGCACCGTCCACCAGCGTCCGGCCTGAAAGAGAGGCATCGCTCCACTGGCCCCGAACAGGAAAAGGCTGCGTCCACTGGGAGAAAACAGGGAGAGAACCCCACCCATTCGAATGCCTCCAGGGTCGGTCAACAGCGTGGCGATATAAAGACCGACGCAACCCCAGATCACCACCTGGACAAAACCAAGATCCTGACCCAGCCGCCTCAAAAAAGAGGCATAACCCCACATTCCTGGGTTGAGTCGGCCGCAGTAGTAGCATTTTCCCTCGTTGACGCCGATCAGCTGGTGACAAGAAGGGCAGACGACCGATCCAGTGGTTTGACGTTTGAACATAATTAGCCGGGACTATGCATAAGTTCTCTACTGCAGCTGCGAAACCATCCGCCCTGCCCGTGAAGGTTCGGGAACATAGGTAACACTTTTTTCAATTTAGGCGGTTTCGAAGCGAGCCCGTAGGGCGAGCGCAGAAGCCGCCTAAGTCCTGTGCAAACGTTGCTGGCGTTCATCATAACGGC
>Ga0066376_10003008_pt1 | contig 15402 bp, 11 predicted proteins | sample Knorr_S15_td_Bot_FD_77009 | JGI IMG/M metagenome (GOLD analysis project Ga0066376, IMG submission 77009) | Marine microbial communities from Southern Atlantic Ocean transect - Knorr_S15_td_Bottom_ad_5009_LV_A | ecosystem: Environmental > Aquatic > Marine > Oceanic | place: Southern Atlantic... | reverse complement strand
GGGAGTTAGCTCCTCGTAATTCGTTATGCCAAGAGCCTCCATATAGGCCGTGAACTGGAGGTAATTCGTGAACAACGGTACGCGGTATTCTGACGCAGCCATCGCGGGAATGCATAGCTTGACGTTCCCAGTGTCGTTACACGCAAGTAGCGTCCTCGAGGCCCGGTACTCGCCGGTTTCATTCTCCAAGTCCACAAGAACGTTCAGATCAAATGTGACGCGAAGACACATCATGTCGGCGCCTTTTGGCCTTCACTCCAGATCCGCTAGCTGCGACAGTCGCCGAGTGCCGAAGAAGATCGAATCGTGGCATCCGCCAGCCAGAGAGGATGGAGTGTGGATGCCAATGAAATGAGCCCTGCCGGGATGGCAGTTTGGTGAAGTATTGGTGAACCGCATGATGAGAAGGGGTCACGAGCGATTCATCTTTGCTCGTAACCCCTTGTTTTTACTGGAGCCACCCCGCGGAATCGAACCGCGGACCTACTCATTACGAGTGAGTTGCTCTACCAACTGAGCTAGGGTGGCATTGGGATCAAAATGTACCGGCGCTCTCCACCCCTGTCAAACACCGGCGAGGCCTGCTACAGAAAGCTGAAGAGCCCGGCGATCTTGTCGATAATGCTTTTTCCGCCCTGGACCGGCGCCACGATGCGCTCACCCGGGGAGCCGCTGGCCTGATCCGTGGCGAAACGCAAAAGACCGACAGCGGTGGCGCACTCAGGGCTCTGAACCGATTCGGGCGCGATGATATCCTGCGGCACGCCGATACGCACGGGTAAGCCCAGGACCTCTTCTCCCAGCTGGTCCAGGTTCTGCAACAGAGCGCCGCCACCGGTCAGGATGACGCCAGCGGCCAGCATCTGTCCCTTGCAGTTCGCCTCCAGCTCCCGCCCCACGAACTCGAAGATCTCCTGCTGTCGGGCCTCGATAATGGCGCTCAGTTGATGCTGGATGATGGTGTGAGGTCGTCCCGCGGTCGTGTGGAAGGAGACGTTCTGATCCGCTTCCGAAGACGGGCAGCAGACAGATCCGTATTCGCGTTTTAGTTCTTCGGCTTCCCGCGGGGACATGTTGAGGACAACAGACAGGTCCTTCGTGATGTCCTCGCCGCCAAAGGGGATTTCGGCCACGTGTCTCAGGGTGCCGCGAAAAGCGGCCAGGTCGGTGGTGCCGGCGCCGATGTCGACCAGGGCCACGCCCATCTCTCGCTCGTCGGCTGACAGCAGGGCGGCGGCGGCGGCCACGGACTCCAGAATAAAACCAGCGATCTCGATGCCTGCTTCTTCGGCCGCGCGGCGCAAGGTGGTGCAGGCATGGGCCGGCGCCGTCGCACTCAGGGTTTCTACTTCGAGGCGGTTGCCGTGCAGCCACAATGGGTTCTGAACCGGTTCGCCGTCCACGGAGTAACTCTGGACGAAGCGGTGCAGGACGGTGCCGTCTCCCTCCGCTGCGGCTTCCTCGGCAGCGGCCATCGCGCGCTCGACATCGTTCTCGTCGATGGGATTGGAGGTGCCCGAAATGGCTACGGCGCTGCGGCTGGTGTGGGTGGCGACACCCTCGCCGGCGATGCCGGCAAAGGCGCCGGTGATTCTCAGTCCGGCAGATCTCTCGGCCTCGGTGGCCGCGGCGCGGATGGCGGACACCATTTCGGGCATGTCGATGACGACGCTGCGGCGGATTCCCCGGCAGGGGCTGAGCCCCATGCCGAGAACCTGCAAGCCGCTGTCGTCGCGCGCCTCACCTACGAGGCACTGGATTTTGGATGCGCCGATGTCGAGAACTACGATTGGAGGGCCTGTCATCTCTTATGATGCCTTGTTTCAGCTCGCCGCGATCGAATGGGATGTCGGCAGAGACGTAGGTGATGGAGCGGCAAGTGCCAACCCATGCCATCTGCCCGCAACACTGTTCGAACGGGTATCAGCTCAACGGTGACTGGTGGATCAAGAGGATAAGACAGCCTGAAGCAGCACGGCCTCGGGGGAACAGCACAAAAGGGTAAGGAAATCTCGCTGGGACTCTCTGTCGGGTGGGGCGCCCGCACGGGTGCGAAGTCCTGATCAGCGTCGCTCAAGAATAAGAAAGATGGCCTGGTTGTGTCAAGGTTTACGCCAGATCACTCAGTTTGGAGCTGTTCCACGCTCTCGAGCAGGAGCGTCAGGTCCACCGGTTTCTGGAAGAAGTCGCACGCGCCTTGCTGCAGCAGCTCCCGCGCCAGATTCTCCGACGCGTAGCCCGACACGATGACTACCTTTACGTCAGCATCGATTTCCCGAATCAGCTGGAGCGTTTCGGAACCATTGGGGATCGTACTGGGGGCGAGCAAGGAAATGCACGTCAAGGTCTTACAGAACCTGGTGAGCATTCTCAGCGAACGCGTGGTCGAGGCCAACCAGCACAGCGAAAGCCAGGCGCGAGAGATCGGGAAGCTGTCGAGGGAGCTCGGAATAGACGAGGACGACGACGACGACGACTAAGGCAACTCGAGGCTAAAAGCCAGGGAAGGCGCCCGGTCAGTTGGTAAAGCGGTAGACGAGACTGACCCTGGAGAAAATGCCACCTCCGTGCCGACTGCCCCCGATGACATGAGGGCCGTCGCGAAGGAAGTCCTTCTCCAGCAGGCCATCCAGCAGCACGGGCCCGAATTCCAGGCCCAGCCCCAGATCGACCCGCAGTGAAGAGTCGAATTCCCTGGCAGTCGTGTTGTCGGCGAGCTCGCGCTTGGTCAGGGTGCTCTCGTGCCGTATCCCCAGACGAAAGAGCATGGCACCTACCTGCGTCTCGGAAGCTACGACCACGACCGGGGCACGCAGGGCCGTCTCCTCTGATCGGGGGACGCCGACGCTCTCCTCCTCCAGGCTGGTGTAGGAGGCGAATATCCCCGCCACCGCCAGGGCCCCGGGAGCGGGCTCGATGTTGGCTCCCAATCCCACCATCACCGACTGCAAGTCGCGGCGGGCCGGCGCCAGGGCAACGGCGCTGCTGCTGTAGCTGACAAAGGGCAGGAGGGTAGTCCCGTCTCCCAGCGGCACGCGTCCTCTCAACTCGAAGTCGAAGCCATTCCCATCGGTTTCCCGTATGGTCGCACCGGCAGCAGAGGTGTCCTTGAGGCGCTCGCGGCGGAGGCCGATTGTTGCGTCGACGCCCTTTCCGTCTCCTTCTCCCAGGACCTCTCCGAGGCTGACACCGAAGCGCAGGGTCGCGGCGGAGGACGATGCCTCGCTGTCGGTGTCCGCGACGTCGTAATCGAGGCGTCCACCGACACCGAGAGTCAATCCGGGGGACAGATCTACCGCGTACACTACATCGACCCATGGCCGGGGTTCGAGCCGCCTGAACTGAGCGCTGCCGGTTTGACGGAGATAGTCGCTGAGTCGATCCAGCGGCTCGGTCGGCCGATTGAAGAACACGCCGACGGTATGACCGGGGGAAAGGGGATAGGCGACGCCAGCCCAGTCATCGAAGAGCTCGACCGCGACGTGTGGGAACCGACTCGCCAGGGACGGATACGTAAAGAGGTTGGTCGTATCCAGCAGCAGGCGGGTCTCACCTCCCAAAGAGGCCAGACGCACCCCGGAGCCCCAGCTGGGGGAGACAGACAGCGCGCCGAGGAGAACGAGCCCGCAGGCGCCGAGGGCCCGTCGACTCAAGCTGAAGCGACCGACATTCCCGATGACTGGCACCCCAGGTGGCCGCATCAGCGGACAGCACCGGTGTAAAATGGCAGATCCTCGAGATCTTCCTCCTCGTCGAAGACTGGGACTTCTTCCTCATCCTCCTGGGCGTCATCGACAACGGGGTTGATCTTCCAGTCGGCGGCCAGCGCTTCCAGATCTTGATTCTTCAGTCTATCCGAATACTTTTGCGGTCGAAACACCAGCTCCTCGTTTACCCGGTACAGCCTCCCTTTCTGGCCCCAGTGGAAGAGGGTCCCGTCGAGGACGAAAACGATGCGGGGTTCGGTCTGAAAGAGCTCGTTGTTGATGAGCGCCAGCAGGTCGCCGAGGGGCTCGCCAGAGGCGCCTATATCCTCCGACGCTGGGTGCTTCTGCTCGCCGATGATGGTTGATATCTTCGGCTCGCGACTGTCGAAGCGGATGTTCTCCGGAATGAACTCTTCCATGTAAGGGCGCGTCAGCGTGCCGTAGGGATAGAAGAGGTTGGTGGTCACCAGATACACCCAGTCGCCGAGGCGTTCGTCCAGGATCCGCAGCTTGGTGCCGATCCTGATAAGCAACTTGCCTTCGGGCAGCAGGTGCTTGCGCACCGCCTCCAGGTCAAGACCGGTGATTTCCACATTCGAGCCGCCCAACTCAACGCTGAAGGTCCCCAGACTGGTGCTGTTGAGGATCTGCACCCCCTTGCCGATGTGCGAGCGGAACTTCCCTGTTTGGGCGTAGGGCATCTCGTGGACGAATTTGTAGAAGATGCTGCGGTCCAGCAGCAGCGTGCCGACACGGATGTTGGTGGTGCCCGCCTGTCGAAAAACGTCACGCAGGTAGTTGAGCTCATCCTGAGTGATGACCTCGCCCGGCCCGCCAATGGAGTTGCTCTTGGTCTTGGATACCTCCAGCAGGCTCGGGTCGTTAATCTGCGACCACAGGGACCAATCTACCAGTTGCTTCTTGTCGACGGCGAGTCCGTCGCGCCAGGTGAAGTAGACCTTTCCCGCCGAACTGAAGATGAAGGTGCCTTTCTCTATGGTAATCGACCGACCGCCGGCCTTGTCGGCTTCCTGAATCAGCGTTTCGAGTGGAAAGCGCTGGTAGATGGTTTTGAGTTGGAAGAGTGCTTCGAGGTCTGACAGGGGACCCTTGTGGGGCAGATCGTATTTTTCGAGCATGAGGCCCACGAGGGCGCCGCTTCGGCTGAGGATGAGCGTTCCCTTCTCCACCGTGCGGACATTTTCAGCTGAGGTGTCAAAGAGAACGTCCTCCTTCAGAAGCTCGAAGCTGGAGGGGATGTCGATGAGGCTCTGTAGATACCTTTGCGCGGTGAGTTCGGTTACCGGGAGAATCTGATGGTTGCTGTTCAGTTCCTTGCGCAGAGGCAGCTTGAGGCTCTCCAGGAGGTAGGTGTTGGGATGGCCACCTACGCTGAGGAAGAGGGTTCCCTTTCTGATGCGGGTAGCGAAGCCCTTGCCCTGATGGAGGATCTCATCCTTGTATATCTGGGTGCCCATGGGCACGTAAAGCACCTGATTCGGTCTGAGCTTGCGGGCGCAGATATCCTTGAGGGTGTCTTTGCCTACCTCCTCAAGGGAATCGAGCAGCAGGCACTTGATGCCCATCCGCTGACTGATGAGTACGGTGCCCAGCTGCAGTTCCTCCGGAATGGGCCGGTGCCTCCCCTCCGGGGGATTGATGAGCTGGTCCAGGTCCAGGTAAGGGACGACGAACTCAGCCAGGGCATCCTTCGCCCGCGTCTTGCGCTTGCGGGTGGAGCGACCGTTCTTGCCGCCGCCTTTGGCCCGTCTCTTATCCCGCTTCCCTCTTGCGGCGTTGACCGCGACGATCAAGGCGATCAACGCGATGAATCCGCCAAGGACGGCATAGGTGGCTCCGGACCCTGACTGTTGATCGAACCCCAGGTAGGAACTTGAGGTCTGGGCGAGGATGGCCAACATATGAGCTAACCTGTAGAGACAGAGGAATATATGGCCGGTCGAAATGGATAGACCGTAGTTCAAAGGTAATATGGTCAGGGGAGATGTCAAACACGTAATGCGGCATGGAGAGGGCCGTCTTCGGGGGCCGGTATCCCGGCCCGAACGACCGAGGTCGAGACGCGGCCTTGACCGGGAGATTGCGCCCCCCTTTTATACTACTTCGGTAACAATGTTTCGGGGCTCGAAACGAAATCGCGAAATAACTGAAAGGAGTTGAAGATGTCACGTGGGGGAGTCAACAAGGTCATTCTCATAGGCAACCTCGGGTCGGACCCGGAGGTTAAGTACACGCCCAGCGGCGTGCCGGTGGCGAACGTCAGCCTGGCTACCAGCGAGTCCTGGACCGACAAGCAGAGCGGCGAGCGCCAGGAGAAAACTGAGTGGCACCGGCTGGTGATATGGCGGAAAACGGCGGAAATCGCCGGACAGTATCTCCGCAAGGGGAGTAAGATTTACGTCGAGGGTAGACTGGAGACGCGATCCTGGGAGGATCAGTCAGGTCAGAAGAAGTACATGACCGAGGTCATAGTCAACGACATGCAGATGCTGGACGGCCGCGGCGATTCCGTGGACAGGGGAGGCACGGAGTCCAGCCCACCCCTCCCGGAACCTCCTAGCTTCGATGGCGGTGGAGATGGCGGTGGAGATGGCGGCGGCGGTGGAGATGGCGGCGGTGGAGATGGTGCGGGTGGTGGCACCGGTGGTGGCGACGACGACCTTCCGTTCTGAGTTGGATATTCGACCTAATCGATTGGCAGGCAGTTGTTTCACTGATTTCCGATCCAGCAGACCTATTCCCTCTCGCGGCTTGATGGAATCGGTAGCCTGCAGAAGGCGTGGATGACCGCCGACCCCACCGAGGTGGGAGTACTGGGGCTGGGAATCGGCGGCGTGCTCGCCTTGTACGGCCTGCGACGCGTTCTGCTGGCCTCCAGACAGGCCGAACAGATACACTCGTGGGTGTTGATCTCGCTGCTCGATGTACGCAACACGTGTGGCCTGGCCGGGATTCTCCTGGGACTCAGTCTTCCACCAGCGCTCAGGGGTGATCTGGAAGAAGTCATGCTCGTGGCCGTTTCCCTGTTGGCTGGGTGGGTGGGATTTGCGTCCGGGTGCGCGATGGACTTAAGAGTCTTGCGCCGGCATCCTCCTACGGTGCTCTTGATGGATGTCGCTCAGGCTGGTGGGGTTGTAGCGGTGATTCTGCTGGCGGCTTATGCGGTGGCTCAGATTCCGCTGGGTGGGCCCAACCTGTGGAATGGCACGACGCTGTTCATGGCGTGTGCGCTTGCGGTTGCGGCTGCGCCACCGCTGCTCGGTTCCCTGGTCAGGGAACCGAAGGGGGGAAAACGCGGCTTCTGGAAGCCATCGCTGGCGGCGCTGCTCGCCATCGTGTTGGTGGCCGTGGGCAGCGGACAGTTACCCGCAAAAACCCTCGCCCTCGGACATCGGCTGGAGTCGCTGCCCCAGGTCCTCACCGTAGACGGTCTCGGCGATCATCTGATAATGGGCGTCGGTCTGGGTGTGCTGGTTGGCCTGCTTTCGGATCTGGTTTCAAAGGAGGACTACGCCCCTACGGGGTTGTTGTATCTGCTGGGCGGGACGATGCTGGTGGGCAGCGGATTTGCCAGTTCGGTGGGGCTCGAACCGCTTCTGGTAGGCGCAGTGGCCGGAATCTGGCTCATCAACGCCACCCTGCGTCGTCTCGACATCCTTCACGTCCTTGATCGCGGTCACACCCTGACCCAGTTCGCCTTGCCTTTTGCCGTCGGCTGGCTCCTGGGGGCGGGACTGCCCGCCCATGGAGTGGATGTGGAAGTGCTGGTGTTTATTCTGGTGGTCGTGCTGGCGTTCCGTCCCCTGGCTCGCCTTGGCGGCGCCAAGCTGTTGGTGCGCGTCTTTAAGGTCCAGGGGCGCAGCAGAGAGCGTCAGGAAAAGGCGGAAGACCTGTTGGCGCTGGATGACATTGCCCTGGTCATCGCCGCCGCCCTGTACACCTGCCTGCCGAGGGCGGCTGGTCTGGCAGCTGTCGTCGGCGTCATGGTCGGGCAGGTCATACTCGGGATGGCGAGCTCCTGGCTGGAGGTGCGCAGGCCAAATCCAAGTGCCAAATCCAAGTGAATAGGTCCAAGTGACAGGCGCCGGGGCGACTTGCAGCTTGATCGTCTAGAATATGTCGCGGCCGGGAAAGTAAGACTGAGATCCCAGTTCTTCCTCGATTCGAAGCAGCTGGTTGTATTTGGCCACCCGGTCGGTTCGGGAGGTGGATCCGGTCTTGATCTGACCCGCATTTACGGCAACCGCAATGTCGGCGATAGTGGTATCTTCGGTCTCCCCCGAACGATGGGAGATCACAGCGGTGTAGCCGGCGCGATGGGCGAGATCGATGGCAGCCAGGGTCTCGGTAAGCGTGCCGATCTGATTGACTTTGACCAGGATAGAGTTGGCGACGCCAGCCTCGATGCCGCGGCGCAGACGGTCGGTGTTGGTGACGAACAGGTCGTCGCCCACCAGCTGGACGCGATCCGACAGCTCGGTCGTGAGCTGGGCCCAGCCATCCCAGTCGTCTTCGGCCAGCCCGTCTTCGATCGAGCGCATCGGGTATGGCGCCACGAGATCGCTGTATAAATCGATCATCTCCGCCGGTGTGCGCGACTTGCCATCGGACCAGTGAAAGGTGTAGCGCCCGTCCTCGAAAAGCTCGCTCGAGGCGGGGTCGAGGGCGATGACGATGTCGGCTCCGGCTTCGTATCCGGCGCCGCCGATGGCGGTTACGATCGCCTCGAGGGCCTCCTCGTTGGAACCGAGGTTTGGCGCGAATCCCCCCTCGTCGCCGACGGCGGTGCTAAGCCCTTTCTCTTTCAGGACGGCTTTGAGGCGGTGAAAAACTTCGGCGCCCATGCGCAGCGCCTCGCTAAAACTCGTCGCCCCCACGGGCATGATCATGAATTCCTGGAGATCGACGTTGTTGTCGGAGTGGGCGCCGCCGTTGAGGATGTTCATCATGGGTACGGGCAGGCAGCGGGCCGACGGTCCTCCGAGATAGCGGTAAAGGGGAACGCCGCCGGACGACGCTGCCGCCTTGGCACAAGCCAGAGAGACGCCGAGAATGGCGTTGGCCCCCAGACGCCCTTTGTTTTCGGTGCCGTCGAGGTCGATCATGCGATCGTCGATGAGGGTCTGGTCGGAGGCGTCCACTCCTTCCAGTGACGGTCCGATCTCGTCGCGAACAGAGGCGACCGCCTTCAGTACGCCCTTGCCCAGGTAGCGGGTCTCGTCACCGTCGCGCAGCTCGACGGCCTCGTGTTCGCCGGTGGAAGCACCCGACGGAACCGCCGCCCTTCCTCTGTGGCCGTCGCGGAGGAGGACGTCTACCTCTACCGTGGGGTTGCCGCGCGAGTCGAGTATTTCGCGGCCAGTTATGCTGGATATGGATCTATTCGAGCGCGCGGTCATATCTTAGACAGGCCTGCCTTCGATGTCGGTGTGGGGGGGTGGCTCCAGAGGTCGGGATCCCTGAATGACGGGGCCGTTTGTCAACGAGCCGTTTCTGACGAAGTCGTCAAACTTTCTGACAAAGGCGTCAAACTAGGTGTCGCTGTTGAGACTGTCAAATTCAGCCGGTGTCCTGCTCCTGGTCGTGGTCTGCTGCCACCCCTCGTGGGGAGATGTGTCGGTCAATGTCCCCCTCGATCACTGGACCTACCGATTCATCGAGCGCTGCGAGGCGAAGGGCTTCCTACACGGTGTGGGGGACGGTATCAAACCCTTCAGCCGCCTGGAAGTGGCCCGCGCCCTGACTCGGGTCGACTCCGCCTCCCGCCATGGAGGAGAGGGACGAAGGTCGTTGACGCGAATCGAGAGGGAGGAGCTCTCGCTTCTGATGATGGAATTTGGCCGTGAGGTCTCCTCCCTGCGGCGGGAATCGGCGCCAGCACTTCGGGGGCGTGCGGCGGCAGGGGTGGTCGCCTCGACGCGGGCCGGTCAGCCTCTGGTTACCTACCGCCACGCGGATTGGGTGGTGCACGCGGACCTCGTGTACCGCTCCCAGGGCGATCTGTTCACCGGCCTCGGGCGCGAGGCGCGGGAGGAGGTGTACCGCAACAGGCTCGGCGGCGTGGTGCGAGGGGAAGTTCTGGGGAAAATCGGATTCCGGACCGCCTTCGAACAGACGCTCGAAGAGGGCACGCGGGCTTACCGGTTGCGGGAGGACATCTTCGAGCGTCGCCTTGAGCTGCCCCAGCTGAAGGGGAATCGCGTCGACTATCACCAGGGTACTGCCTACTTCGTGTTCTCCCTCTCCTTCCTGGACGTGGAAATGGGAAAGGACGAGGTCCGCTGGGGACCGGGTCCCACCGATAACCTGGGACTCAGCAACAATGCCCCGGCTTTCGACATGGTGCGGCTCAAGGCCAGGCTTGGAGCCGTCAAGCTGGTGAGCATAGCCGGCGCGCTGAGGGCGTGTCCGGATCGCCCGGACTCACCGGTGTGCGCCGGAGTCGGGGATACCTCGGCCAGCTATGTGGTGAACGGCATGACCCGCGCCCTCGACCGGGATAAATATCTGGCCGCCCACCGCCTCGAAGCAGCGGTGGCGCCGTGGCTGGATGTCGGCTTCCAGGAGGTGCTGGTCTACGGCGATCGAGGGCCGCGGCTCACCTACCTGAACCCTATCATGTTCTACTGGGCCGCTCAAAGCTACCAGGGAGACAAGGACAATCTGATGATGGGGGTGGATCTGGATTTCCACCCGGGCAATGGCCTGCGCCTGTACCTGGCGTATGTCGTTGACGATCTCAAGAAACTGCGCGTCTTCAGCGACGACTTCGCCAACAAGTTCTCCTTTCAGACCGGGTTACTCTGGGCCGACCCGATCGGTCTGGGCGACCTGGACCTGAGGGCGGAATACGTCCGTATAGAGCCCTGGATTTACACCCATAAGTTTCCCATCAACACCTTCCGCCACTTCGATTCTCCCCTCGGACACTCAATGGAGCCCAACAGCGATCGCTGGCAGCTGCGCGCCGTTCGCCGGCTGAGTCGAGATCTCTCCTTCGGGCTGCATCTGAGCCGGAGCCGCCACGGCAGCAACGAAGTGGTGGGGCGAGGAGAGAATGGCGAGTTGATCATCCGCAATGTCGGCGGTGATCTCCACCGGGGATGGCGACCCGGCGACGACCGCGAGGTCAAGAGGTTTCTCGACGGAAACGTCAGCAGAAGGACGGGTCTGGGCGCCCAGGTGTCCTACCGCCTGTTGCCTCGATTCACGCTCGAGGCCGCCTTCCAGCACGAGTGGGGGGACAACGTACCCCTGCCACCGCGCTGGGGACTGAGCACGGCGCTCCAGAACCGCACCGGGTACGGAGACGGGAACCAGCGACACTTCCGCTTCGAGCTGCGCTACGGTTACCTTTAGTGGACGTCACGCCATCGGAGGTGATGGACGCGCTCCTCGTGGCGACCGGTGGCGTCTATCTGGTCGCCCTGGTGTGGTTGTTGAGAGGGCTTGGACGCAGCGCCAGGGAAAGCGCTCATCCGCCGCACGCCGGGGCGGGGAATCCGTCCGTCAGCGTTATCGTGGCGGCCCGCGACGAGGCCGCCAGCATCGGCGCTTGTCTGTCTGCGCTCAGGTCGCAGGATTACGACGGCCGCTTCGAAATCATCGTCGTCGACGACCGCTCCGTGGATGAGACCGGTCAAATCGTCGAGACGATGATGGCTGAGGGCGGGAGAGCTATGCAACTGATCCGCGCCCGCGAGGACCCACCCTTCGCATGTCCAAAGAAGAGCGCGCTCGCCCAGGGGATAGCCGTCAGCTCGGGAGAGCTGTTGCTGTTCACCGACGCGGACTGCCAGCCGCCCCCTGGGTGGATCCGCACAACGGTGTCGATGTTCGGCGACGACGTCGGGTTGGTCGCGGGGTACGCCTATCCCCGCTCCGGTACGCGTTGGCGCGATCGCTTGCTCGCCCTCGACAACGCCGCGGTCGGCGCCATGGGGGCGGGAAGCTTCGGCATGGGATCACCCCTCGCCTGCACCGGGCGGAATCTCGCCTATCGCCGGGAGGTCTTCGAGAAGCTCGGCGGCTTCGCCGATATTGGCCACCTGACGGGCGGCGACGATGTCTACTTCATGCGGCTGGTAGGCGAGAAAGCGACCAGCTGGCGGCGGGTCTACAACACGCAGGCCCTGAATGCCGTAGCCTGCGACCCCGGTCCGTCCCACTGGCGCGACCTGATCCAACAGAAGCTCCGCCACGCCGCCAAAGCGGGACATTACGGCGGCCCGGCGGCAGCGTTGGGGGTAGCGGTATACCTCTTTCACTTGCTGTTGATGTTGGGCCTCATACGCGCCGTCCTCGAGCCCCCCACCTTTGGCCTCCTGGCGAGCGTCTGGGGGGCGAAGTGGGGGCTCGATTTCGCTCTCGTCTGGGGCTTTGAATCGAGCTCACGCAAGGACTGGCGACTGCTCGCCGTCTTGCCCATTCTCGAGATTCTCTATATTCCATACGTCTTGCTCTTCGTCCCTCTGGGCCATTTCGGGCTGTTCCGCTGGAAAGCCGGCGGACGGGGGGTTTCCCCAGTGCACACCGCGCCAACAGTACCTTCCTCCTCAGCCGGAGGGGGTGGTGAAGGCGGCTAAGGGACGTCATGGCATTCCTTCTATCTGCAAAAGCGATTCCCGGGTACCTCGAGCGCTACGGCTACGCTTTCACCTGGAAGAAGCTGTGGAACTTCACCAAGGTGATGGCTTCGATGGGGGTTTCGTGGGTCGTGCGGCGCCCAGTGATCTGGGGACGGCCCTTTATGATGATGGTGGAGCCCACCAACCTCTGCAACCTCAAGTGCCCCCTGTGCCCGTCTGGGAATGGGGAGATGACTCGCACCAGGGGAAAGATGGGGCTCGAGGACTTCAAGAAGTTGATCGACGAGTCGGGAGACTATCTGATCCTCCTCATGTTATGGAATCAGGGAGAGCCCTTCATCAACACCGACTTCGTGGAGATGGTGCGCTACGCCCACGGCAGGGGGATACCCACCCTCACCAGCACCAATGGCCACTATGTCCGCAACCTGGACCAAGCCAGAGCGATCGTCGACTCCGGCCTCGACGAGCTCATCCTCTCCATGGACGGTGTGGACCAGGAGACCTACGAGCGCTACCGCGTCGGCGGCAAGCTCGAACGAGTATTCGAAGGGGCTCGTCTGCTGTATGCGGCCAAGCAAGAGGCGGGTGTGCGGCACCCGCAGGTGAACCTTCAGTTCATCGTCTTCAAGCACAACGAAGCCGACCTTGCCGAGGCCGAGCGCATCGCCCGGGAGTTGAAGGCCGACAAGTTCCTGGTCAAGACCGCCCAGGTGTACAGCACTGACGAGGCGGCCGAGTTCCTGCCCGAAAGTGAAGAGCTGCGCCGCTACGACCTGTCCGCGGGGGAGAATCTGGTGGTCAAGGGCCAGCCGGCTCGGGGCTGCAAGGTGCTGTGGTACAGCTCCATGGTGAACTGGAATGGCGCCGTGGCTCCCTGCTGTTTCGACAAGGACGTGGATTTCGAGATGGGAAAGGCCTTCGACGGGTCCAGCTTCGGCGAAATCTGGCGGGGCTCGGCGTATATGGATTTCCGCAAGAAAATTCTCGCCGATCGCAGTGGCGTCGACATGTGCCGCAACTGCTCCGAAGGTTACCGGGGGATGTTCTCCACCGTGACCGATTTGTGGGGCAAGTGAGGTCCCGACGTCCGATCCCTCCTCGCCCTCCCCTGTTTGGGCCGGGCGAGCAAGCACATAGATCCGCTGCGTGTCAAGGCGCCTGAGATCGGTGCGCACTTGTGACCCCCCCGTTGTCTGATGCCGGAAATCCTCCACCTGGTGCGGCCGTACCTGGAGATTGTCCTTGTGGTGAGCACGGCTGTTTATGCGGCCGGCATTGCCTGGTTCGTGCGTGGTCTCAGGGCGCTGTCAAATGAGTCCGTCAAGGCTGAAGCGCGGGCGTCTACGGGGAGAACCGCTACTGCTGTGGCCAGCGGCGGCGCAGACGTTGCGCCAAAGGTGTCCGTCGTCATGGCGGCGCGGGACGAAGCCGCGCACATCGAGGCCTGCCTGGAGCTAGTCTGGGGCCAGACCTGTTCGGCGGCCGCCTACGAGATCATCGTCGTCGACGACCGCTCTACCGATGGCACCCGGGAGCTGGCAATGGCCTTCGCGGCGGCGAAGAAGCGTCAGGACGGGATCGGGCCTCGGGTGCGAATTCTCAGCACCGAGGATACAATCCAGCAAGATGCGCAGGGAAGGTCCGGCTCCAAGAAGGCGGCGCTGGGGCTCGGGATCGAGGCGGCGGAGGGGGAGATCATCCTGACCACGGATGCCGACTGCCGCGTGCCAGACACCTGGGTCGAGCAGATGTCGGCCTGCTTCGGGCCGGATGTGGGAATGGTGGTGGGGTTCTCGCAGATCGGCGAACCGGGCAGCGTGCAGGGGTTTCGCCGCGGCTGGGAGGCGGTCGACTTTCTGAGCCTGATGGTGGGGGCGGCGGGTAGCGCCGCTGGCGGGCACCCGCTGGCGGCGTCTGGGCAGAATTTTGGGTTCCGCAAGAAAGCGTTCGACGATGTGGGGGGGTATAGCAGCATCCGGCACCGCGTTTCCGGCGACGACGTCCTGCTGCTGCAACTGATGCGGCGGCACGGGGGATGGCGGATCGTCTTTTGTGCCGCGCGCCAGGCCTTCGTAGTGCATCCGCCGTCAGTTTCCTGGCGCGCCCTGCTGTCACAGCGAATTCGGTGGGCCTCCAACGCCCCCTACCAGCTTCGCCAGGATTCGAAGTTCTTCCTCTACCTGTCCGCGGTGTTCGGCATGAGTCTGCTGCTGTCAATGTCGCCGGTGTTGGTCCTGTCGGGGGCATTGGGCCCGACCTGGGCCATAGCGTGCTGGGGCGTCAAGCTTGTCAGCGAAGGAATACTGTTCAGGAAGGGAGCACGGCTGTTTCTCCGCCGCGATCTGACCCCCTATCTGCTGCTCTGGTCGGTCGCCACTCCCTACTTCATGTTGGTGGTCGGGGTACTGGGGGTCTTCGGACGCTTCACCTGGAAGGAGAGGCCTGGTTCGTGAGCCCTACTGGACAGGTTCGAGCACCGCGGAGATAGCCTCCAGGTCCGAGATTGCCGGGCCGGCTGCTCCCGGCTCGGGCTCACAGTGCACGGGTTCGGCGGCAGGTATGCGGAGCCCTGGAGCAGGCCCGTTTCGGCTTGCTGCCTGGTCGATGGCGCTGCGGATCGAAGCGGCGCTGGGGGAGGGGACCCAGTGCGAGTGAAGCAGGTCGACAACATCCTCGACGCGCTCCAATTCAGGCGACAGGAACGTCAGAAAGGCCCCCTGCAGGTCTGGGGTAATGGCCATACGCAAGCTGGGAGAGCCATGGGACCGGGTGTCCCGGGCGAGGGAGACCTCGTAGAAGAATGGGTAGATGGCGCCGGCCATGAGGGCCCGGTTCTGGATGGAGACCCGGTTCCGGTCTACATTGAGAACCGCTGCAAGCTCCAGGCAGGCGACCTCATCCCGCGTCTCGATTTCAGGCTCAAAGGTCTCCGTTTCAGGCGAAGTGGAATTCCAGCAGCTGAGCGGCGCCGGCGTGCCGTCGGGCAGGTGTCTGAAAGATCGATAATCCGTCATGGCGGCATCCGTGGCCGGTTCGGCCGGTCGGGGTAAGCAACGCGAGCGGGAAGACTGCATCCCTCTATT
>Ga0066376_10003007_pt1 | contig 15404 bp, 13 predicted proteins | sample Knorr_S15_td_Bot_FD_77009 | JGI IMG/M metagenome (GOLD analysis project Ga0066376, IMG submission 77009) | Marine microbial communities from Southern Atlantic Ocean transect - Knorr_S15_td_Bottom_ad_5009_LV_A | ecosystem: Environmental > Aquatic > Marine > Oceanic | place: Southern Atlantic... | reverse complement strand
GAGGGGGTCAGGTCATTGCGGCGTGTTGCTCTACGGACGCTCCGCATGAAGCCGCGGGTTTCCTCAGTGCGCTTCTCGGCCTGCTCTGTGGCAGACGCAACTCTGTCAGCGGTGTCGTTTTCGGGCACGGTCTTGCCCCTTCATCTGGAATCTATCCCAGAGAGCTCAAGTCCGCCGATCTCTCTCTTATTTCAAGGCCGATATGTGTCCCATTTTTGCTGATGTCCGACAACCAGCAAGGCGAAACGCTTTCGGCCGGTGCAGACATGCGAAGGGAAAGTTACGCCATCGGGCGATAGTCGGTCGCGTTCAAATTGTTCGGAAAAGTACTGCCGTTGCCGTCCTTGCCGTATTCGGAAGAAGCCCGATCGTCGGAAAAGGTGCGATTCTGCACCCGACATCGACTCTGGCCAGTACTCAAAGGGCCCTACGTGGCGATGGCTGGCCCCGTTGTCGCAACGCATGTAGACTGGGCTGTGCCGGGTGTCCCGGCCCTTTTTTAATGCCGCAATTCCGGCGTCATGTTCAAGGCTTTTGGCAAATTTGCCCTGAACGACGGCGGAACCGCAGCGGAGTAGGTTCAGTCCATGTGTGGCATCGCAGGAATCATGTACAAGGAGAGCCGCTCCAACGGTCTCGCACCGGTAGGCGACGAACTTGTCAAGATGCTCGAGACCATGGTGCACCGCGGTCGCGATTCGGCGGGGGTTACGATCGCCGGCGAGTCGGTCGGTTCCGACCTGCTGATCCGCATCTGGGCCGACGAATCTGCACCTGCTGACGAAACCATCACGCGGGCCAAAGAGACGGTAATGCGCGCGGGCGGTTCGATTGCTTCTGCCGACGTGCAGGACTCCTACCTCCGGCTCGCGGCCAACTACGAAGGCGATGTACCCCGCCTTGCCGAGGCACTGCTGCAAACGCCGGGCGTTGTTCTGCACAGCATCGGAGAGACATCCGAGGTGATCAAGGACGTTGGCACACCAGTCGTGATGGACGCTCGCCACGGAATCAGCAAGCTGTCGGGCACGCACGGCGTCGGGCACGTGCGAATGGCGACCGAGAGCAAGATCGACATCAGCCACGCACACCCGTTCTGGGCCTACCCGTTCACCGACGTTACGGTGGTGCACAACGGCCAGCTAACGAACTATCACGGAATGAAACGGGAATACGAGAGCCGAGGCCACCACTTCCAGACCCACAACGATTCCGAGTTGATCGCCGTTTACCTTGCCGACAAACTGGCTACTGGGGCCGATCTCAACACGGCACTGGAAGCGTCGCTCGACGACCTCGATGGGACGTTCACATATTTAGTCTCGACGCGCGACGGCATGGGCTATGCGAAAGACCGCTGGGCGGCCAAGCCGCTGGTGTTGATGGAGACCGACGCTGTAGTGGCGCTCGCGTCGGAAGAGGTGGCGTTGAGGAGCGTGTTTACCGAGGAATTGGACCGTACCGAGCCACAGGAGCACGAGGTGATGACCTGGTCAGCCTAGATGCATCTAAGTTGACGACCCGGGAGCTGAACCGGCGTATCAAGGCCGCTGTTGTACAGGGCGTGGATGAGATTATTATCAAAAATCCGTCAGCAAGGCACAATATTGCAGTAGGCATCCGTCGACCATGCAAAATCACGATTGAGGGCAGCGTGGGCTACTACGCCGCCTCTCAACTCGATGGTCCCGAAGTTTCGATCGACGGTAACGCAGGCTGGGCACTTGGCGAAAACCTGATGAACGGGAAGATCGCACTGAGCAAGAACGCCGGGGCCTCGGTCGGCGCAAGCATGCGCGGTGGTGAGATGTTCGTCGGAGGCACCGCCGGTGCCCGCGCCGGTATAAGCATGAAGGGCGGAACGCTCCTGATCGCTGGCGATTCCGGTTTTCTCACGGGCTTTATGATGCAGAAAGGCCGGATCATCGTCTGCGGGAGCGTTGGCGAGGCGGCGGGCGATTCGATGTACGAGGGAACGATATATGTCGGTGGAGACGTTGGCTCACTCGGCGCGGACGCAAAGTACGAGGAGCCTACCGAAGACGAGTTAATTGAGCTGTGGGCGGAGTTGGAGCGAAAGGGTATAGCCGGTAGGCCAAAATTCCGCAAAATCGTCTCGCAAAAGAAGCTCTACCACTACGACACGCTGGAACGGCTCGAGAGAACGCTGATCTAACGGTTTACTCCGGCTGAAGTAACGACACACAAACAGGAACAAAGGCCAGTCAGATGGTTTACGGCAGCAATCAGATTTGGGCGCCATGGACGGTGGACGATATCCACTCAAAGGCCGATCTCGGTCGCTACCGCATCCGCGGGATGAGCACCCACCAGAAGGTTACGCATTTCGATGACCTGACCTTCCTGTCGACAGGTCTGACACGTTTCCCGCTCGAGGGTTACAAAGAGCAGTGCAACACCCGCGTTGAGCTCGGTGGGCTGAACGCCGAGAACCCCCTGGTGATCGAGACGCCCATCTACATCACCGGGATGAGCTGGGGTGCGCTTTCAGCAAACGCAAAGATTGCGCTTGGCAAGGCTGCAAGCATGGTCGGAACGGCAAGCTGCACCGGCGACGGCGGCATGTTGCCGGCCGAGCGCGAAGTGTCCGACAAGCTGATCTACCAGGTCCTACCGAGCAGGTACGGTGCGGACCCGAACCATATGGCCACTGCCCAGGCAATCGAAATAGTAGTGGGGCAGGGCGCAAAACCCGGTACCGGCGGGCTGCTGATGGGCGTCAAGGTGCTCGATGAGGTCGCCGAATCAAGAGACCTCCCGCCGGGGATCGACCAGCGGAGTCCGGCAAGGCACCCCGACTGGCTGGGCCCGGACGACCTTGCGATCAAGATCGAACAGTTAAGGGAAGCTACCGACTGGAAGGTGCCAATCCACGTGAAACTTGGTGCGTGCCGGGTCGCCGACGATGTAAAGCTTGTGGCCAAGGCAGGTGCCGATGCTATCGTGATCGACAGCATGGTGGCCGGAACGGGTGCTTCGGCGGAAATCTTGCTCGATCACAGCGGGATCCCCACAGTCCCGGCCATCGTGCTCGCAAGAGAAGCGCTGCGCGAGATCGGGCTCTACCGCAAAGTCAGCCTGATTGCTTCAGGTGGGATCCGAAACGGCGCTGATGTTGCGAAGGCGCTGGCACTCGGCGCCGACGCAGTCGCGATCGGTATTGCCGCGCTAATCGCACTGAACTGCAACCGTGATATTCCCGAGGCCGATTTCGAAAAGGAAATCGGTCTGCCAGCGGGTTCCTGCAACCGGTGCCACACCGGCAGGTGCCCGGTCGGAATCGCGACGCAGGACCCGGAGCTCGTGAAGCGGCTCGATCCCGATGAAGGTGCCGAAAGGGTAGCCAACTTCCTCAATTCGATGACCATGGAACTGGCGCTGCTCACCCGGTCACTTGGCAAGGGCGATGTGAAGAGCCTGGAGCCTGAAGACCTTGCTGCGCTGACTATCGAGGCCTCCGCGATGGCCCGGGTGCCCCTTGTGGGTACAGACAAGGTATTCGGCATGTAAGTAGCGGTATCACGCCCGGCGCAGGCCGTGCGCCGCAAAACAGAGACCCCAGAGAGGTCCAACGGAGGAAACAGGAATATTGGCCACCACCAAACGTGATGTAAAGAAGAGGCTTGATGATGACAACATCGAGTTTCTGCTTGCCCAGTTCGTAGATATCAACGGATCTCCAAAGGTGAAGATGGTGCCCGTCGCGTCGTTCGATGACATCGTTGACGACGGTGCAGGCTTCGCAGGTGCAGCGCTTGAAGGGATGGGCCAGGGGCCGCATTCGCACGACATGATGGCCCGGCCCGATCTCGACTCTTACACACCCTTGCCCTGGCGTGATGGCGTCGCAAGGTTCGCATGCGATCTGTTCGTCGATGGTGTACCCCACATGTACTGCCCCCGACAGAACATGAAACGGGTGTTAAGCGAGGTCCGCGCCGCCGGATACTCGTTCCAGGTCGGCATCGAACCTGAGCATTTCCTTGTTACCCGTACGGAAGACGGCATCCAGGTGTGGGACCCCAACAACGTCGACTCCCTCGAAAAACCCTGCTACGACTTCAAGGGAATCTCGAACGTCATGGACTACCTGCAGGACATGATGTCGGCCATGGGCCGGCTTGGTTGGGGCGTTTACCAGGCCGACCACGAGGATGCCAACGGCCAGTATGAAATCAACTTCGTGTACGACGACGCGCTCGTAACCGCGGACCGCTACACATTTTTCAAGATGATGACGAGCCAGTACGCCCAGAAGTACGGCGCGATCGCGACGCACATGGCGAAGCCGTTCACCGACCGCACCGGGAACGGTGGGCATATCCATTTCCACCTTGCCGACGCTGACACCGGAAAAAACTTGTTCGCAGACGAAAACGACCCCCGTGGACTCGGTTCGTCGGAACTGGCATATCACTTCATCGGTGGCATCCTTGCTCATGCCCCCGCGCTCACGGCTGTCATGTCGCCAACGGTGAACTGCTACAAGCGGTTGCAAGTGGGTGAGGGGCTCACCAGTTCGGCCTCAGGCTTCAACTGGACTCCCGCCTTCATCTCTTATGGCGACAACAACCGTACGCAGATGATCCGCACGGCTGGGCCTGGCAACCTTGAAGACCGGACTATTTCGGCGGCCTGCAACCCGTATCTTGCCTTCGCTGCGTATGTCACGGCCGGACTGGACGGCATCGCCCGAAAACTCGACCCGGGCGAACCAAACTCCGGAAACCTTTACGAACTCGGGCTTGCCGAGATCGACCGGCGGGGGATAAGGCTGCTGCCGCAATCTCTTCACGAAGCACTGGACGAACTCCGCAAAGACGAACTGGTCCAGAGTGCGCTCGGCGTTATTTACGATGAGTTCGTGGAGTTAAAAGAGAAGGAGTGGGCCGAGTATCACGCCCAGGTATCAAAATGGGAGATCGACCGGTACCTGACCCTGTTTTAGTCGGATTTCTCGACGGGACCGGCTCCAAAACGACCTGATATGGCATTCATTCTCAACTGCCCAAACTGCGGCCAGCGCAACGTGTACGACTTCCGATTTGGTGGCGAGGTGTTGACGCGACCAGCACCGGACGCCTCTAACGAAGAGTTGACCGCATACCTGTACGCCCGCGAGAACGCCGACGGTCCGCAGCGTGAGTGGTGGAACCACAACCTCGGATGCCGTAAGTGGTTCATAGCGGTCCGGAACACCCACACGAACGTGGTGACCGAAACGTCGTGGCCTCCCGACATCCCATTTCCAGACGACGAGGCACCCGATGGCGAATAGCCGCGCTGGTGGACGGCTCCCACCCGGTGAACACGAACTGGTCGATCGAGAAACCATGGTCGATTTCGAGTTCGAGGGCAAACGGGTCGCCGCGCACGAGGGCGACACCGTAGCCTCCGCCCTCACCGCAGCGGGCGTCGACCTGCTGAGCCGTAGCTTCAAGTTCCACCGGCCGCGTGGTCTGCTGTGCGTGACCGGAAACTGCCCTAACTGCCTGATGACAGTAGACGGCATCCCAAACGTCCGCACCTGCATGAAGCCGGTGACCGAGGGGATGACTGTCCGCCGGCAGAACGCATGGCCGTCGGTCGACCACGATTTCGGGGCAATGCTCGACCGCATGGACCGCCTGCTCCCGGTCGGCTTCTACTACAAAGTTTTCCACAAACCAAAAATTCTGTGGGAAATCATGCGGCCGATTATCCGTCGAGTTGCCGGTCTTGGCAGCGTAGACACGTCGAGCGACGGTGGACCTGCCTACACCCACCGCAACTTGCACGCGGATGTGGCGGTCGTAGGCGGCGGACCCGCGGGGATGATGGCGGCGCTGGAAGCGGCGGCAGCCGGCCTGGACGTGACACTGATCGACGATCAACCGGTGCTCGGTGGGCAGCTGCTCCTCGACGCCGCTCGCCACACCGATATCGGGGTCAGCAACATACAAGACGGCACCGGGCAGGAGATCGCTGAAGCACTCCGTCAGCGCGTCGCAAAGCAAGCCGCCATAACCGTGCTGAACGACGCGACTGCGTTCGGTTTTTATCAGGACAACCTTATTTCGATACATCACAGTTCCGAGGCAATCCAACTGCGAGCGAGCAAAGTCGTAATCGCGACCGGGGCGATCGAAGTCCCGATGCAATTCGAAAACAACGACCGCCCCGGCGTGATGCTGGCGTCCGGGGCGTTGCGCCTGGCGAGTCTGTACGGTGTCGCCCCCGGCAGGCGCGCCGTGATCGTGACCGCAGACGATTCTGGCTATTCGACGGCCCTGACACTGCTCGATACTGGAATAGCGGTCGAAGCCGTGGTCGATATGCGACCTGAACCGGTCCCGAGCGAGGTTGTGGCCGCGGTCCGTTCCGCGGGGGTTGAGGTGCTTGCCGGCCATCGAGTGGTCTCCGTAAGCGGCAGAAAGCGGGTCTCTGGCGTCCGGATCATCGCTCCCGACTCATCAGAACGCATTATCCGGTGCGATCTCGTGTGTATGGCAGGCGTTTGGCAGCCGGCGACCGGTCTACTTTTGCAGCAGTCGGGTACCACCGTGGAATATGACGAGGAGCTGCGGGCATCCGTACCGGCGGAGCTTCCCGAAGGCGTTCATGTTGCGGGTGCGATAACTGGAATTTACGACCTCAAAATCACGCTGACCCAAGGGGTGGCTGCAGGTCGGCGAGTCGCAGGAATTGACTCGGAAGAAGAATCGCAACTGGACGCTGTCGTGCATGATTACCGGGCGCACATCCGGGCATCGGGCTCATCATCTGCGGGTCAAATGGATATCGTGGCCCCGGTAAATACTGCTAAAAAAGAGTTCATCTGCATTTGCGAAGACGTGTCGACAAAAGACATTGAAGTGGCGGTCGGCGAGGGGTTTGGCGATATCCAGACCCTGAAGCGGTATACGACTGCGACGATGGGGCCGTGCCAGGGCAAGATGTGTCACACCGCGTTTGTCGAAATGGCCGCGCTGCAAACCGGTCAGAGCATAGCGGCCACGGGCCGGACGACTGCCCGACCACCCGCCCAGGCAGTGCCGCTCGGAGTACTGGCGGGTCCGGGTCACATGCCGCGCAAGCGAACAGCGCTGCACGCCCTGCATCGGGCAGCGGGGGCCGAGATGGTCGAAGTCGGACCGTGGCTCCGGGCACACAACTACGGCTCACCCCACGACGAAGTGGTCGCGGTGAGGAAGCGCGTCGGCATCATCGACGTCAGCACCCTGGGGAAGCTCGAGGTCCGTGGACCCGAAGCCGGTGCACTGCTCGATAAGGTCTACACACACCGCTTCTCAAACCTGCGCGACGGCCGCATCCGCTACGGGCTGCTGGTCGGTGAAAACGGGTCGATCATGGACGACGGCACCATCACAAGGTTTGCCGACGACCACTACTTCGTAACCACGACCACCGGGAATGTCGACGCGATCGAGGACTGGTTCAACTGGTGGCTGGCAGGTACAGGGATGGAAGTGTTCGTGACAAACGTCACTTCGTCGTACGCTGCAATCAACGTCGCGGGGCCGCGTGCAAGAGAAACGCTGGTGAAGCTGACTGATGTTGATATTTCTACCGATGCTCTCGGCTATATGCGATCAACTCGCGGCGTTGTCGCCGGGGTGCCATGTATTTTCTTGAGAATCGGCTTCGTGGGCGAGACCGGTTGGGAACTCCATTTCCCGTCTGAGTACGCCAAGCACATGTGGAGCGCGCTAACGGAGGCCGGTGCGGAGTTCGAGATAGCTCCGTTCGGCCTGGAAGCACAACGCGTGCTGCGGCTTGAGAAGGGCCACATAATCGTGAGCCAGGACACCGATGCCGCGACCGATCCGCTCGACGCCGGAATGCGCTGGGCCGTCAGGTTCGACAAACCCGACTTCATCGGTCGAGGAGGCCTCGTGGCTAACCGTTCACGGCCAACCGAAGAGAAGCTCGTCGGCTTCATGATGCACGACAGGTTCGTTCCCGAGGATGGACAGCCGGTTGTTGAGGACGGCGTGCCGATCGGTCGGGTGACCAGTTCGCGCCTGAGCCCGACTCTTAATAAGGGCTTCGGGCTGGCATGGGTGCCGGAAAAGCTTGCCAGCGAGGGTGCGGAAATTTTCATTCGCAGTGGCAAGACCGATTCCCCGGCTGTCGTCACGCTGAAACCGGTCTACGATCCCGACGGGTTGAGGTTGAGGGAGTGATGTTATGACGACCACGAACACACCCTCCCGCCTGAGCCCGCTGCACGCGCTGCACCTCGAGGTGGGTGCGGTAATGGCCAATGTTGAGGGGTGGCAGGTGGTCCAGAGTTATGGCGATGTCGAAGCCGAGCTGCTGGCCGTGACGGAATCGGTCGGTGTGTGCGACATAAGCGGCCGGTCCGCCGTGCGGATCAAGTCATTCCGGCTCGACGACGTGCTTGGGGAAAGATCGCCCACTATCGGCTCGGTACACAGAGACGGCGACACGATGATCGTCCGGTTGACGACCGAAGAAGCGCTGGCGATCGGCCCGCCCTCGGCGGTCGGAACCTGGCAGGGAGGGGTAGAGCCGTTCGGCGACCCAGGCCGATACATAACGGACGTGACTTCGGGGCTGGCGGGACTGAAGATTGTCGGCCCGCGGTCGCGCGAAGTCGTCGCCTCGCTCACTGACCTCGACCTGCGAGACAGCCACATGGAGAACAATTCGTGCACGCAGGCCGGGTTTGCGCAGGTGCACGGAACGCTGCTCCGCCTCGACATCGCCAACTCCGCGCCCTCGTACGAGCTGTACGTCGCACGCGATTACGCCATCTACATGTGGGAAGTCGTCCTCGAGTCGCTCGGCCACGGTGTGGTCGTCCCGTTCGGAATCGAAACGCTGCAGCGCCTGGAGCAAAAAGGGCAGGAAAGCTAATGGCAGACGAAAACCTGGAAGAAAAAGCCAAAAACAAAGGCCTGCGGGGAACTCTCGGATCGGCCCGTGAGGCGATCGGGGGTTCGCTAGACAAACTCAGCGGCGCGGAATTCCGTAGGCAGTTCGAACAATTCACGACCGTGGTCGAGACGACAGTCGTGGGCATACACCGTGATCAGCAGGAATTAAGCAAACGACTTGAAAATCTTGAAAAATCTAAGGCTTCGACTCAAACCACTCCTCACACCCGTCAACTGATCGTGGCCGCTCTCGTTTTCTCGGTAATCGCGTCAATTCTGGCGATCTTGGCGCTAGTGTCTTGATGCACGATCACCACACTCTCCAGTCGCTGGCCGCCGAATATCCAGCGGCAGATGAGACGGAGCTCAACGACCTGGCGAAAAAGTACGAGCGCCGGCAACAGTACGAAATCCTTGATATCGCGGCAGTCGCAACCGATGTCTCAGCAGATTCGATTTTGAATCTCGGTCTGGAGCCGGAAAGTGATCCACTGATCGCAGAGGCGTTTCGGCTTCAGTATCCACATGCCGATCCCATTTCGCCAGATGACTCGTTAGAAAGACTGGAGGGGCTCGCGAACGGCATCAAGGGGAAGTACTTCGAGTTACTCGTAGCAGACCACCTGAACAGAGGCGAGAGTCTGGGTGAACTGACCCTGGGGCCCGGCCAGATCGCGCAGATTGCCGATTCTCCGACACAGGCAGGTTGGGACGTTCAGATTGTGAACGAAGACGATGGGTCGGTCATTGAAGAGTTGCAGCTAAAGGCGACGGATTCGATGAGCTACATCAAGAGTGCCCTGACCGAATATCCTGACATAAGAGTTGTTGCACTGTCGGATATTGATGGGGTCGCAGAAGAAATTCTGCAAACGAACATTTCAGACGCGGATCTTGAAGATGCCGTCCACCAATATGTTGGCGAATCGAGCGAAGATGCGGTCACAGACGTACTGCATCAGGGCGCTGAGTGGGCTTTCGACGCCACACCGGTGATTCCAGCAATCTTGGTGGCGATCACCGAAGGGAGGAGCGTTTTCGTAGGTCGTTCCAGTATGGACGAAGCCCTGCGACGCGGCGCCAGGCGAATGGCCAGGGCGGCGGCTTTTTCAACGCTTGGCGCAACCATTGCTGCCCTCCACGCCGGACTGCTGTCTGTTCCCGCTACCGCCGCAGCCCGGATCGCATGGAACAGGGTCGCCAACCGTATCGCGATGGGGGAGCTCCTCGAGTTGAAGGCACGGCAAATACGAGTCTTGACTACGCAGCGAGGGCAGGGCGGATAACCATGCAGCTGTTCACACACAACACAATGTGGAGGCGATATCCGCTAAAAGACCGCTACGACGTCGTCATCATTGGCGCGGGCGTTCACGGGCTGTCGACCGCGTATTACCTCGCGAAAAAGGGGGTCACGGACGTCGCGGTGATCGACAAGGGCTACGTCGGCGGCGGGGCGAGCGGGCGCAACACGGCGATCATTCGCGCCAACTACCTGACGAAAGAGGGGATTCCGTTCTTCAGGGAGAGCCTGAAGCTCTACGAAGACCTTTCACAGGAACTCGACTTCAACCTGCTGTTCGACCAGTCGGGCCGGCTCGACCTGGGCCACACCGAATCTGCGGTCTTCGGCCTCCGCATGCGCACGGGTATGAACAGACTGCTCGGTGTGGACAGCCAGATGATCGGTTGCTCCGAGATCAAGAAACTTGTCCCCGCGATAGACCTTCGCAAAGGCAAGAACCTGCCGGTAATGGCGGCGCTGTATCAGTCGTCGGCAGGAGTGGTCCGGCACGACGCGGTGGTCTGGGGATACGGTCGTGGGGCCGACCAGCTGGGTGTCGAAATTCACCCGTTCACCGAAGTCACCAGCATAGTCAGACAAGGCGGGCGAGTGATCGGTGTCGACGTCGGAGAACACAGGGTCCGGGCAGATATCGTGATGAGTGCGACTGCCGGCTGGAGCTCGAATATCGCGCGGATGGTCGATCTCACCCTTCCCCTCGTAACCCACCCGTTGCAGGCGTTTGTCACGGAGCCGCTTAAACCGTTCATAAACCGGTCGGTCTCGTCTGCGAACCTGCATGTATACGTGTATCAGACCGACCGCGGCGAGGTGGTTGTTGGCGGCGGCGTCGACCCGTATTCGAGCTACAGCCAGCGCTCGACTCTTCACACACTTGAGGAACTGGCCGCAAACACACTCGAACTGTTCCCGTTCCTGCGGGGAGTGAACGTGTTAAGGCAGTGGGCGGGACTTTGCGACATGAGCCCGGACTATGCCCCTATCATGGGCGAGGTAGACGGTTTGCCCGGCTTCATGCTTTCGTGCGGCTGGGGCACCTGGGGGTTCAAAGCGGGACCGATCGGCGGCTTCACGATGGCTGAACTGATCGCCACCGGCAAAACGCCCGACCTGATCAAACCGTTCAACTTGCGGCGCTTCTCTGAAGGCAAACTCGTCAACGAACGCGCGGCAGCGCCTGCTGCCGCGGTCCACTAGCCTGAATGGGAGCTAAACCGGCGCTTATCCATCGCCACTGATACGTTCGGGTACGAGAAGAGTCGAACAGGACAGAACTTTGCAAAACATCATTCCTCCGGCGACTGAAAACCTCGCATGGGTAATGGGTCCGTACATGGAACCAATCGCCACGGTTCAGCCAGGAGAGACGTTTCAGGTCTCGACGCTGGATGCCTTTGGCAACCGAATCGACTCGCCTGATCTGGATCTGTCAAAGATCATCCAGTTGCCGTATGTAAACCCGTGCACCGGCCCGATATACGTCGAAGGTGCCGAACCGGGCGATACGCTCGCCGTGGCTATCGGCGAAATATCCATCACACGCGACTACGCCGTGAGCTGTTTGATACCGGAGTTTGGAGGATTGTGCGGAACTGTTTACACCCGCGTATTGAACGAACCGCTTCCGCAAAACATCATGCTGCACCCGATCGGCGAGGCCGGAATGGTGTTCGACCCAAACCTCAATATCCCCCCGATTCCGGTAGAACCGTTCTACGGCACCATCGGAACGTCACCGGCTCTGGAGGCGATTTCGACCCTGTCGCCGGGCTTTCACGGAGGAAACATGGATGCGGCCGACATCTGCCCCGGTAACGCGGTCCACCTCCCAGTTAACGTCAAAGGTGCGCTGTTGTTCATCGGAGACGGGCACGCCGCGCAGGGTGATGGCGAAGTGTGCGGGGTTGCCGCCGAAGTCCCTACCACCGGCACTATTACGGTCGATGTGATTAAAGGTCGTGCGATCTCAACGCCACGGGTGGTGTCCGAAGACTTCCTGATGTCGATCGGCAGTGCAAGACCGATGGAGGACGCCGCTCGAATAGCGTTTTTCGACCTCGTTACCTGGCTTGCGTCGGACTACGGGTTCGATAGGCTGGCTGCCTATCAGCTCTGCTCGCAGGTGGCGCACGTCCGCCTCGCAAACATGGTGGATATCCTGTACTCGGTGGTCGCCAAGTTCCCGAAGCGTTACTTGATCCGTGGCTAACGGTCTGATCGACACTAATTTTTAAAAAATTCAATTGTTAGGAACTATTCCGTTGAACAACAACTCGGTTCAGAAATACCTTTTCGATTTGAACGGCTACCTGGTCCTGGAGGACGTTCTGAGCGCCGACGAGGTGGCCCATCTGAACAGTCTTATCGACGAGCAGGGTCTTCCAGGACCGGGACTCACCACAAAAGAGGCCCGGTTCGGCAGCAGCACACCCGAACTGGGAGGAATATCGGCGGCAGGGTTTCTGGAATGGGGCGAGGAGTTCTGCAACTTGCTCGACCATGACCGCGTGATGGACACGCTGCGGTGGGTCCTCGGTGATGGCTTCCGTGTCGACCACCTTTACGGGATCCACATGCGCAAAGGCACCGAGGGACTGCGACTCCACGGCGGCGCGGTGCCGTACGATCAGCCAGAGTTTTTCCACTACAGCAACGGCGAAGTGTTCAACGGGCTCACGGTCGTCTCGTTCAATCTAACGGATACCGGCCGCGAGACGGGCGGCGGTTTCATTTGCATCCCCGGGAGCCACAAGAGCAACTTCCCGTTGCCTGGGGAGTTCACGGAGCTGGGTGAAAACGGTCCGGCAATTATCAATCCCGAGGTGAAGGCCGGTTCAGTCGTGGTGCTCACCGAGGCACTGACTCACGGCACTGCTCCGTGGCGGGCCGACCACGTGCGTCGGTCGTTATTGTTCAAGTTCAGCCCGGCGCAGCAATCGTGGGGCCCGCACTACATGGAACCGCCGAAGAGCGTCGAGTTGACGGAGCGGCAAAGGCTGCTCTTCGAAAAGCCATACTTCGCCCAGCGCAAGTCGTTGTTCGATTAGGCTTGCATGTTCCGGGCAGGCCGGGGCCGCACATTTCGTCTGGTCTCAGGAAATCATCTTGATCGGCACATTCCCGCATCGCCGGTCGGAGGGAAACGTCGCCTCACGACGACTGAAATTGATTCAAAAAAGTCATTCCACCGGCGCACCCTCACCAATTCAGCCAGCACACCCCATGTCGGCGGAAACGTGCCGATGGCACCCTAGCGACTGTAGGCCACCTGGCAGAACCCGTGGTTGCAGTAGCCGTACGGGTTTTTCGCCAGGTACTGCTGGTGTGGCTCCTCGGCGTAGTAAAACTCGCCCGCCATTGCGATTTCAGTCTGGATCTCCCCGAAACCGGAGTTCTGCAACTCCGACTGGTAGCGACCACGACTCGCCACCGCCGCCGCCCGTTGCTCATCGTCACCGGCGTAGATGGCAGTTCGGTACTGGCTGCCAACGTCGTTGCCCTGTCCCATGTACTGAGTCGGATCGTGATTCTCCCAGAACACCTTGAAAAGGGTTTCCAGGTCTGCTTCAGCGGGATCGAACACCACGAGAACAGCCTCTGTGTGCCCCGTGCGTGATGTGCACGTCTCCTCGTATGTCGGGTTCGGAGTAGTTCCCCCGCTATAACCGGCGGCGGTTGTGTAAACGCCCGGCACTTCCCAGAAAAGGCGTTCCGCACCCCAGAAACAACCCATTCCGAAGACGATCGATTGCATGTTCGCGGGAAAAGGGGGCTTTATCGGTCGTCCAGTTACATAGTGCTCCGACGACGTTGGGATGGGCGTCGAACGGCCGGGCAGGCAGTCCTCTGGCGCGGGTACTGCTGCCGGTGTGCGTTTGAAGATGTTCATGTTCTACCTGGCCCGATTTCGTGTAGTGAGGTCGGCGTTCGATTAACTGTGCTCTGCGCGGCTCCCGCTGCCAGTTGAGTTTACGGCGAAAACTTTCATGCCGTCTTGCCGAAGATACGAACGCCAGCGGTTGGCCGGATGGCCCAGTCACCAAATACCGTCTAGATTCTCCGAAAACCCGCAGTGTGAAGGTCGCAAAATGATAACGCACGCGTGACTCGTTCTCATGCACCGCTCAATGGCACGCCAAAGGCTTTGGTCAGCCGATCACGAAGGGGAGCCCAACCACCACCTAAAACCAGCTCCCCGTACTGCCGGTGAACTCCCTGTTCCCAGCATTTGGCAAACAGGTATTCGCGGAAGAACAGGTCGTCCTTTGGGAACGACCTGCGCGCGCTCTGGAGGTACGTACCAGGCCGGAACTGAACAGAACCTGGCGCAACTGTTCGCAGAATTCGCCAAGTGGCTGTAGAGCGTAAGGAATAACAGGCCGACCGGTACCCCCGGGCAAAATCAACATTGTTCGGGGGTGCCGAGCGGCCTGACAGCAGCGTTACCGGCTTGGTTCAGGCAGTTCGTGCCTACTCCACAACTTGGCTTTTTAACCGAACGGTCGGATCTTCTCGTACACGCCGTTGACGATGGGCCGGGCCTCGACCTCCAGCCAATCCTCAAGAATATCCGTGTAAAGACCCCTGAAATCGAAGTTGTAGGCCAGGTCGCCCTCGACCAGTTTCGCAGGGTCGAGCGACGGGTACTCCCCGTAATGTCCACCCTGCACCTTATTGCCCATCACAAAGGCGACGCCGCCCGAACCGTGGTCCGTCCCCGTGCCATTGTCTTTTACGCGCCGGCCGAACTCCGAAAACATCAGCACTGTCACTTCGTCTCCAAGCCCGTGTTCCTCAAGGTCCTCGTAGAAGGTCGCGACCGAGCTGGAAATATCGCTCCAGAGACTTTTCTGAAGCGACACTTCATCAGTGTGAGTGTCGAAGCTCCCGTACTGGGTGTAAAAAACGCGTGTACCGAGATCGGCAATGTGGACCTGCGCGACACCCTTCAAACTCTGTGCAAAAGGATTGGCCGGGTATTCAACGGTCGACGAGTAATTTGCTGGCGCCTCCTTGATGATGTCGGCTCCCCGCAATGCGTCAAGTCCCGTCTTGCCCAAGTAATCCATCACCGCATCGCCACCCATAACCGGGGTGTACATCCGACTGAACGCATTCAAGGCCATTGAGCGCTGACGTTCGCCGACCACACCCGTCAGCAGCCCGTAACTCTC
>Ga0066376_10003005_pt1 | contig 15405 bp, 13 predicted proteins | sample Knorr_S15_td_Bot_FD_77009 | JGI IMG/M metagenome (GOLD analysis project Ga0066376, IMG submission 77009) | Marine microbial communities from Southern Atlantic Ocean transect - Knorr_S15_td_Bottom_ad_5009_LV_A | ecosystem: Environmental > Aquatic > Marine > Oceanic | place: Southern Atlantic... | reverse complement strand
GATGGTGCCCGGTGTTATTCCGGTACGCCGAGCCAGTTCTTGCTGCGTTACTTCGTGAGTGTCGCGGTATTCCATGAAAGCCCGCCCGAGTTTCATCGCCGGCACCGTTGAAGAGTGATACTGATCGGCTAGAGACAGTTCCCAGCGTTCCTGCCGGGTCACTTCTTCCTTGATGGTGCATTCGATTGCGATCTCGCCTGCATCTCTGGCCGCCGAGAGTTTTCGTTCCCCTGCGAGGAGCATGTATCCATTGGGTGTTGACAGGACTACTGGATCGCGCTTGGAACGTACGGACCTGGTACTTTGACGTCGGGTGCTTACCCCGGTTGGGTGAGGGGTGTCGGGGTCTGGGAAGATCTGGTCAATCGGAATCTTCAACTTGTTGTCCTCAGTACGGGGTTTCGAGCCTGGAACAGTTTGGAACGTGAAATTTGTAGTGAATCGAACTCACGCCGCATTCCAAATCGTTGACGTACATTCTCCGCGTTCCAAAAAGAAGTTTCTAAAACTGTCCTGCGCAGGGAAACCGTGATTCCAATTAACAATTGACTTTGGAATTACTGGGGGATACTGTGGTCTCAGCACCAGCTTGGAATGACTATTTCCCCGTTCAAATGACCCTCCAAGAACAACCCCGGCCGATTCCCCCATATGTCCCCTATCGGACATTCCGAACATTTTTAGAATTCCTACTTGAAGGCATTCCAGACCGGATTGATAGGAGTGTGTGGGTTCCAAGGTTTTCAGGAAATTCCGGAATTCAGTTGATGACGACGCTAAAAGTACTGGAATTGATCGATTCTGACGGTCGTCCAACCGACGAATTGGAATCGCTCGTACATGCTGAAGGCGACGATCGCAGGACGCTGCTTCGACGAATTCTGGAGCGTTTTTACACGCCTGTTTTTGCGCTCGATCTGTCGCGTGCGAGCCGTGGACAATTTCACGAGGCGTTCAGGTCGTTTGGAACAAAAGAGGGAGTACTCACCAAGTGCGAAGCGTTCTTTATCAGGGCCGCGCAGGACGCCGAGATAGATTTATCGAGGCACATACTGCAGGGCCGCCACGGGGCAAATCGCACTCGAACAGCGCCTGCCGGACGGTCGCGTACGACCGCCAGTCAGCCCGTTGCGGCTGAGAAAAAGGCGTTAACAGCGCCGCCTGAGAACGCTGTCCCGGCTCAGGTCGCCCAGCTTGAGCTTGCCGACAGGATCCTTGCCAAGTATCCCGAGTTCGATCCTGCATGGGACCCTTCGGTACAGTCCAAGTGGCTTGAAGGCATGACGCGTCTCTACGAGGGTTTGTCGGTGAGCGCTTCAGAGCGACCAAGCGAAAAAGACCAGGCGAGTGAAGAAGAGTCTGTCCAGCCGAACGCTGACGTTTAGGTTCGCCTGCGAGCAGCGTTTAAAACTCCGGTTAGATTCGGTTTTCGACGATGTTCAGGATCCGGCCGGCCGGTGTGACCCTGTCGTACTCGTCTTCTATTTCGGCCCCGAGTGATTCAGGAATATTGTGGCTTGATCCGTTTGCCCGGTCGACCGGCTACCTGATGTAATCGCATTCGACCTCGTCGGCTACCTAGTTGCAGACCGCCGCCACTGCCTCAAGCCCAAGTCCCATGCCCTGCGAACCTTCGGCCAGCCAGATTCCGATCTCTGGCGTGCGAGATTCCGTGTGATGAAGCTCCGCGCACCCCGCGAACTGATCCTTCGGATCGCTGTGCAAAATTGTCAGATGCAGGTTTGTTCGGTTGAGCATCGCGTCGATCGAATCGTTGATAAATAATGCGGTTTCCACGCTCGATATAGCAGGCGACGGAAACATGAAGCGTGTGACGCGTCCGTCGAAATTCCTGAAGATGGGATCCAGGTCGAACAAACTGGTCGGTCGAAGAATGAGCCTGTCGGTGACGATCTTTACTTCTAGTATGTCGATGTCACGACAGAGCGCCATTACGCGGTATCGACGAGCGACAGTCGGTCATCGGCACCTGTGCCTGAGAGTTCAACGATTTTCATCGCTTCCGCACGTTCTTCCTTGCCACCGAGTGCGATCGATTCGAACATGGAGATCGTTTCCGGGTGGCATGTAAGGAACAGAATTTGGAAACGCTCAGAGAGATCCATGATAACCCGGCACGCCGCGGTCGCCCTCTCGGGGTCGAAGTTCACCAGGATATCGTCCAGTACCACCGGCATCGACTCGACCTTACGGGCGTACTCCTCGATCAGCGCAAAGCGCATCGCGAGGAACAATTGTTCAGCGGTACCCCGGCTCAACTCGTTGACGCGCTTGGCGTGGGCCTCACCCTCAATGATCTCGAGGTCCTGCTCTTTCTCGCCGATGACTGCGCGGACTCCTGTGTAACGACCAAGCGTGAGGGCGGAAAGATACCTGGACGCCGCCTGCATCAGGGCGGGTTGACGCTCCCGCTGGAATTCCTCTCGAGTCCGCTCGAAAATGTCCCGTGCGATAGTCAATACGGCCCAGCGGTGCGCGTCGCTGTCCAGCTGTTCCTCTATCACGTTGATCTTGGAGTGCAGCTCCTGTGCGAGACCTGATTTTTCAAATTCGGCCTGCTGACGTCGGAGGTTGCCCTGCTCCTCGTGTAGCTGGTTGAGCAGTTCCTGCAGGCGCTTTTCATCGTCCTGTAGTTGCTGCTGCCTAGCAACCGCTTCTTCATGCGGTGTCGCATCGAGGTCGACGCGGTAAGGCTGTCCATCGTCGTTGGTCAGCAGGGGTTCCAGTTCGTGCATCTCCGCCAGTTTTCGCTCGAGCTCACGCCGCTCCTGAACCTGCCGCGCCGTGGCCTTGAATTGTTCATGGTCCTCGATATCGCCCTTTTCGAGCAGCGCTTCGATCTTGCTCGTGACCTGTCCCATCCTGTGTTCAAGGTTTGCGTTTTCCTTGGACAGGGTTTCGAGTTCGCCTGTTATCTGTTTCTGTCGCTCCACGGCACGGTCATGGGCAAGCAGTCGTTCGGACAGGTCGTGGAGGATTTCGGTTGCCTTCATGGGGCTGGCGTCTGGGAGTCCTGCAGCTTCGAGCACGTCGGTAAGCCGCATTTCGATTTCGCCAGCGGTGTCGTACATCTGAGAAACCCGCAACCTGAGGCTGGAGACTGTTCGCTGCTGGCTCTTTAGCGTGCGAATACTCGCCATAACATTGGCGACCTGAGACGGATCGAGGTCGATTCGCAGTTCGGTCCGTTCGAGCAGCAGTTGCCACCGGTTCTGGACATCTGCCAGTGTGTTTGAGGCAAGCGCAAGGGCGGTGGTTGATTCAGTGAGCCGTGTATCGATATTGGCAAGGCGGGCGGCCGCAGTTTCAAACTCTCGCGCAACCACTTCGAACCTGCGACGCAGGTCCAGTGACCGGTCCAGTTCTCCCGCTTTCTCTTCGATGTCGCGGATCGTGGGCGTTTCGCTGATGCTGAACTCGTTCGCTATTTCTGACATTTCGGTTGCGACCGCGTCGAGACGCTCCTGTACTTCCTCGACCTTTGCAGTGGCGACGTCTTTTGCCTCGCCAATCGCGGGTTTTCGGATAGTGATCTTGAATCCACCGGCCGCCCTGCCGCGAGAAACAAGCATGAACCCGGCCATCAACGCCAGAAGTCCTGCGAGTCCACCAGACAATTCTCCGGACATGTAGCTCCATACCATTGAAGCGATACCGACAATGACAACGGTGACAGGCAGAAGGATGGAGCCGACAAAACCGCCGATGTCTTCTGTCTCGGTCTGCGCCAGGGTGTCTGAGAGATTTTGCTGTGCGTCGTTCATTTCAGAACGCATTGAGCCAGACTCAGCAATAGCGGCCCGCAGTCGCGACAGCCGTTCTCGCCTTTTTTCGAGATCTGCAGAAGTTTCGGTGGGGACATCGGCCAGTGCGTCACGTGCAGCTGCGAGTTTCAGCGCCTCGTTGGCCATCGTCTCACGATCTTCTGTCCTGCTCTGAACGGCGAGTTCTTTTTCCTGATAGATGCGGTTCGATTTGGTTAGTTCGCGTCCTGCTGATTCCAGGTTCGCCTGGAGGTCTATCGGCGTCTCGAAATCGTTGATGGACTGTTCTGTCCAGCCGCCACCAAGCTCAGCGAGATCGTGATCAAGCTGCGTCTGCTCCTTTTCGAGTTCCTGCTCCACGCTGGGAAGATCGACGACCGCCTTGTTGTAGTAGGCCGTCTCCATTCCCAGTTTGCGGGCTTTTTCGCCGTGTTCGACGAATGCATCAATTACGCCAACCGATTCAGCTTCCTGCTCGTGCTCACTCCTGCGAAGAGCGCTGTCGTCTAACTGTCGCTGAAGTTCACTCTTCTGCTCGTCCAGATTGTCCATCTGGTGTTCCGCGTTGTCGGGAATCGCGTCGTTCGTGGGAAGGTCGGAAATCTGGCGTTCGATTTCGGTTTTTCGTTCCCACGGTTTTCGAAGTCCCACGAGCGTTTTCTGGCGCTCGATGGCCGAGCGGACATCTTCCAGCTCCGCGGTCTGTGTGTCGATGTTCTCGACGACCTGATCGAAGTTGCTGGACAGTTCGGCATATAGATCGTTGCCGCGGCGGGTTTCTTCGAGGTTGGCCCGCGCTTCGGCAAGGTAACCTTCGAGCCTTCTGATTCGGCCTGCCCGAGGGCTTCGCAGTTTTTTGAGTTCGTCGTCGAGTTCACCGCGAGCATCGGTCAGCGAGACGTTTGCGAGTCCGAGACCGACCGAATAGATCTTGTCCCTGATTTCATCAGAATTGAGCGATGACAGTGCCTGTAGTTCGCTGAGTGAAATCGAAAATACGTTGGTGTAGAGATCGCTGTCGATCCCTCCGAGAAGCGTTCTGAGCAGATCGTCGCTTCCATCAGCGTCACCAGTAATCGTTACTTCGCCGCGTCTCCGGCCGTCCCGGCGGTGGATATCGAACTTTGCACCCCCCGCAGTGGTGAGTGAAATCGAACCGGATCCGGCTTCTGGCTTGAAGTGTCGGTAGAGGAACAATTCGCGCAGCTGCGCCCGGTCGCTCTTATTTGCGTAGCCGAACAGAGTAGAGCGCAGAAACGCTCGAACCGCCGACTTGCCGCCCTCGTTCGGGCCGTGCAGCAACGTGAGTTTTCCGGACATATCGCCGATTTCCAGATTGGCAAACGGTCCGAAATTTTCGATATTTATGCCTGTCAGTCGCAAGTCACTTACCCTGCTCCAGAAGTTCAGCAAGATACCAGCGTGCCTCTTCGGCCCATGCTGAGACCTGTTCATCATCCGGTTTACTGAGTCCGTTCCGGCGACCGCTGTACACGTCAGAAACGACTTCGGTCAGCCGGTCGATTTCATCCGATTCGATTGACGAGAGTAGTGCACGTTTCAGTGTGGCTCCCAGGAAATCGTCCTGCTTGGCCCGTGCCTCGATGTCGATGGCCGGGCGTGTCAAATCGACAATACGGTCGATCCACACCCACGGAGAACCGCCGGTCCAGCTGTTGCGGGTCGCTTCGATCAGGTCTTCGACCGCTCCATCGGCGGCAAGCTGCTCGTGAAGCGGACCTCTGCCGGTGATGGTGACTCTGCAGACCACATCTCGGCCTTCGGCAATGGCACTCATGTTGTCGGTCTGCTGCCGGATTGCAGAATCGAGACTGTCGATTGTCTCGAGATTGGAAATATCGACGTCGGTGTGTTCCCACCTGACAACATCCAGCGGAACAAATTCGCTCTTCGAAGCGCCACTGGGGTCGACATCAACAACCAGGGCTCCGCGCTCGCCGGTTTCGTTCGGGTGACGGCCCTGGATGTTGCCCGGATACGCGATGATCGGGGCTGCGCGTTTCAGTGTTTGACGGGTGTGTACGTGGCCCAGCGCCCAGTAGTCGATACCGGAGGCCGAAAGGTCTTCGACAGTGCACGGCGCATAGTTTGGATGTGCGCTGTTGCCTCCGACATTGGCGTGGAGCAGCCCGATCGTGAAGATGCTACCGGACTGGGGTGGGCTGAACTGCAAGGCGAGGTTGTCGGTAACTTCGCGCGTCGGGTAGCTCATGCCCTGAACGGCGGCCACGATTTCACCGTTCTTTTCGATGTTCTTCCATTCGGGTGCAGCGCCGAAGATATGAACGCCCTCGGGCCATGCGATAGACGATTGCCAGCCGTCGAGGGGATCGTGATTGCCGTGAACCACGAACGTCTGAATTCCCTCGTCGGCGAGGCGGGAAAGTCCGTCTCGGAACCTGAGTTGCGCCCGTACGGAACGGTCTGCGCCATCGTAGACATCGCCCGCGATGACGAGGAAATCGACATCTGATTTCAGGCAAAGTTCGACCAGGTTCTGAAAGGCCTCGTAGGTGGCCTCTCGAAGTCGATTTGCTACGCGGACATCAACGTCACCGATACCCGAAAAGGGTGAATCGATGTGAAGGTCCGCCGCATGCACAAAGCGGAATGATTCCATATCGGGCGTTAACCAGTTAGAAGGGCGGTATCGTGCACCAAATTGGAGCTCCGATTGCGGGTTCGACTTCCCACAAAGTACACGATTAGCCTTCTACTGCTGTCAGTTTAGCAACGAGCGGAGCGATGACATCAGAGTGCTGTCACGTACAACCCGTGTGGGGGGCAGCACGCGCGTGAACAACGCAATATGCGGCCCAATCACGATTTTTGGCCGAAATACAGGCCGCGACCGGTAAGACCGGGCTGGACGAACTCGGCGATGAGACCTGCTCTTTTGAAGGCCAAAATGTACTCATTGTGAGTGAACCAGCCCATTTCGTGGGTTTCGGATACCGATGGATCCCGCCTGAATCGCCGATCATGTGCTCGAATACGACCCGTCCACGCTCAACCGGTTCGGCAATCATCATACGGGTCACGATGAAGTCGTCTGTTTCTGCCGTTGAAGAGCCGGCCTTTCCCACGATCCACGATTCCGGGGTGATCCAGGGTTCGATGACAAGAATGCCCCTGGTAGAAGGTGAGAAGCCATATTGGCTGTCGCACGGTCCATGTTTTCGACCGTTTTGGTGTATCCGATCGACGAAAAAAGGCATGCGACGACGTGGAATCGCGTATCGAGGGTAAAGTCGCGCATGTCGCCGCTGTGAAGAGCGACTGCGGGCACGCGATCTTCGGCGATCGCCAGCATTTCGTCGTCGAGGTCGATCCCGGTGCAATCGAACTGTCGGGAGAGGTGCTTGAGGTGACGCCCGGTTCCACACGCCACATCGAGCAACGTTTTTGCATCGGGGACTCGTTCGCAAACAAGTGATGCGAGAAGTTGTGACTCGCCCGGGCAGTCCTTGTCGGAATAGACCGCGTCGTAGTGTTTTGCCGTTTTTGTGAACATCGTCGCAGGATATGTGAATAGCGATCGCACCGGGCTTCATGGAGTAACAAAAAAAGGCCGCTCCAAGTTGGAGCGGCCCTTCGAATTGCGTTTTGCCGTTGGTGGCAAGGCTAGAAGCCCATGTCTCCACCGGGAGGTCCGCCCGGCATTGCCGGCATCGGCTCTTCCTTCTCGCTGATCAGAGCCTCGGTCGTGAGGATCATTCCAGCGACGGAAACTGCGTTTTCGACAGCGGCACGCGTCACCTTGGCGGGGTCGACGATGCCCATGGTCATCATGTCGCCATACTCGCCCTTGTGGGCGTCGAACCCGAAGTTCTTTTCTTTGCTGTCAGAAACCTTCGCAAGGATCACTGCGCCTTCGTAGCCGGAGTTGGCTGCGATGATCCTGATGGGGGCCAGCAGTGAGCGCCTGAGAACGTCGATACCCGTCTGCTCGTCGTCGTTATCCGATTTGATCGCAGTGAGGGTTTCGGACGCGCGGATCAGAACAGTCCCGCCACCGGGTACGATTCCCTCTTCAACAGCCGCACGAGTGGCCGAAAGGGCATCTTCCATACGCTGCTTCTTCTCTTTCATCTCGATTTCGGTGGCAGCGCCGACCCTGAGAATGGCGACACCGCCGGACAACTTGGCGAGGCGCTCCTGGAGCTTCTCACGGTCGTAGTCGGAGGAGGTGTCTTCGATCTGGGTCTCGATCTCGGCTTTTCGACCGGCGAGAGCGTCCTTGGAGCCGTCGCCATCGATAAAGGTGGTTTCGTCCTTCTTCACGATGACCTGCTTACACTTGCCGAGGTCGTCGAGAGTGACCGTTTCCAGTTTTCGACCGATTTCTTCAGAAATGACGGTCCCACCGGTGAGGATGGCGATGTCTTCCAGCATTGCCTTTCGGCGGTCGCCAAAGCCAGGGGCCTTCACGGCAGCCACGTTAAGGGTGCCACGGAGTTTGTTCACCACGAGCGTGGCGAGAGCCTCGCCCTCTACATCTTCGGCGATGACCAGGATGTTCTTGTTGGTCTGGAGGACCTTCTCAAGAACCGGGAGCAGGTCGGATATTGCAGAGATCTTCTGGCTGGTGATCAGGACGTACGGCTCTTCTAGAACCGATTCCTGTCGCTCAGAGTTGGTGACGAAGTAAGGCGAGAGGAAGCCACGGTCGATGTTCATGCCGTCGACGAATTCGGTCTCGTATGAGAGAGACTTTGACTCGTCAACGGTAATCACGCCGTCCTTACCGACCTTGTCCATCACATCGGAGATGAGGCTGCCCATCTCGTCGTCGTGGGAGGAAAGGATGGCGACGCTTTCGATCTGGTCCTTGGAGACCACTGCAGTCGACTGCTTTTTGATTGAGACTCGAACCGCTGCCATGCCGATTTCCAAACCGCGCTTCACCGCCATTGGGTCGGCACCCGCCGTAACGTTCTTGAAACCTTCCGCGATGATCGCCTGGGCAAGAACCGTCGAGGTGGTCGTGCCATCACCCGCGTCGTCATTGGTCTTTTTCGAGACCTCTTTGAGGAGCTGGGCTCCCATATTTTCGAACGGATCCGCGAGGTCGATCTCTTTGGCGATTGTCACGCCGTCTGAGTTGACCTGGGGCGGTCCAAACTTCTTGTCGACGATAACGTTCCGACCGCGTGGGCCGAGTGTCGACTTCAATGTGTCGGCGAGGACGTCGATGCCTGCCTTGAGGCGGGCTCGGGCGTCATCACCGAACTTTAGTTCTTTTGATGCCATTAGCTATATCTCTCCAAAATAAGTCAGCGAGTACGAGTTGTACTGGCCCCATTTGTACTAGCCGACGATCGCGAGGATGTCGCTTTCTCGGACGATCAGGTAGTCGGCGCCGTCTTCCGTATACTCGGTACCTGCGTACTTAGAGTAGATGACGTTCTGCCCAACCTTGACGGGCATGTCAATGACCTTGCCTTCGTCGGTAGTTCGGCCTGGTCCTGCTGCGACGACCGAACCCTGTTGGGGCTTTTCTTTCGCAGTGTCGGGAATGATGATTCCACCCGGTGAGGTCGATGCCTCATCCTCGGACGGCTCGATGATCACCCTGTCACCGAGCGGTGTGAGCTTCAATGCCACTGGTATTTTTCTCCTTGTCGTGACTTGTGGGTCCGGTTCATTGAAGTTCGATTTTTCTGTGCGGACACACAAAATCGAGTTGAATTACAACCGTATCCATGATTGGCACTTGGCCCTTACGACTGTTAGCAGTCGAAGGTGTGGAGTGCCAGCATTAGAAATTCTATGAACGGTAGCGCGCTGCGTCAACAAGCTGTGACGGGCCAGAAGTCGAAGTCACGGCGAACTAAAGGCTAATCGCGAGAGTGATGGGAGGTGGCAATAACTCGACCCTGGCGATTACGGCTCTCGTGATTCGAACAGCACTTCGCCGTCGATTTCTATTTTTATGTGGCGCTGATATTTGCTTATCGCGCTGAGGTTTACTTCTACTCCGAGACCGGGAGTTGACGAGGCTTTCACGTAGCCCTCGGAATCCCGGAAAACGCCGGTCGGCTCGGTCAGGCCCAGAACAAGGGGCGAGTTGCCGGCCGGGTATTCGATAAGGTCGAACTCTTCGAAACCGGCGAAGACGTGGATCGAGGCGGCGACCGAGAGGTGGCTTTTGAACGTGTGGTTGACGTACTGGATTCCGAGTTCGCGTGCGCGGTCCGCAACGCGTTTTGCTTCCGTGATCCCACCGATGCGCCCGACATCGATCTGCACGAAGTCGAGACCGGCGTTGGTCATCATGTCGTCGGCCGAGCGGTAGAAGTCGGCACCTTCACCGCCAGCGATACCGATGTCGATGCCGTTCGCACGTACGCGGTCGCTTAGCGCCCGGTAGGCACCGACCTCCTCGGTCCGCAGCGGCTCTTCGAGCCACACCACGCCAAGCTCAGCGAATTTCACAGCCCTTTCGTATGCGGCGTCTACGTCGTCGCCCCAGATAACACCGGCATCGACCAACAACCTGGCATCGGGGCCAAGACCGTCACGCGCGGCCTGGACGAGAGCCACGTCGTCTTCAAGCGTGCCGCGCCCCATGGGCCCCCATCCGAACTTTGCCGCCCGAAAATCGCGTGCGGTGATTGATTCAGCGATGGTCTTCGTTTCCGCGGGATCGTCACCAAACAGCACGCTGGCGTACGGAAGTTTTTTATAAGAATCGGAGTGGCCAAGCAGCTTCCACACCGGTTCGCCAAGATGCTTGCCGAGCACATCCCACATAGCGATATCGGCCCCGGCTACGGCGTGGTCGAGCTGCTGGATATCGAGGCCGTACTCCCCAGCCCTGGTACGGAGCCGGACGACATCTTCCGGTGAATCGAGGGTCTCGCCGATGAGCGCTTCCGAGATGTTGATGATGTTCGAGTGGGACATCGGCATCACGTATGCGGTCATCGATACCAGCGGCGATGCATCGCACTCGCCCCAGCCGACAAGGCCGTTGTCGGTGCTAATGCGGACTACAAGCGAATCCTGCGTGCCGTCGGCCGTTCGCGTGATGACGGGCAGCGCAACGTAGAAGAGGTCGATTGCTGCGATCTTCACCTCGCTATGAAGCCTTCCACGTAAGCAGGTCGTCGATCGAGGCGAGCAGCGTGTCGTATTCGGCCATGTCGTACTTGTCGAGGATTTTCTTGCCGGGCGAACGGGTTGTCGGTGAGGAAATAACGCCCCGCCTGAACAACACTTCCTTGAAGGCTCGCATTCCGTAAAGGCTCTCGTAGTTGTTTAAGGGGGCCATGCGGGTGTGGATCTCGCGGGCTTGTGCTTCGTCACCCTCCTCAAGCAGGTTCCATATCCGTGAGTGGACATCACCGAAGTGAGAGGCTGGCATGTTGCCGCACATGCCCCGGTTGTAGTCGGCGATAAGGAACTTGCACCCCGAACCGCCCATCACGCCTTTTACCGAATCTCCAGCCTGATCGAGAATGTCCGTTGTCAGCTGACCGGCAAACTGGGTCTCTTCCTTAACGTAGCCAACTTGCTCAACCTTTTCGCACAGTTCGACGATTTGCGATGCGCTGAGCGGGGCACCGCCGGAGTGGTTCTGGATAAAGATCGGAATGTCTATGGCGTCGTTTAGCTGTTCGAAGAAAAGCAGGATTTCGCCAGTGGACGGCTTCATGCTGAAGGGTGGCATGGCGATTACCGAATCGAAGCCGGCGTCCTGTGCGTAAACGGCAAGGCCTATCGAGTGGGCGTTCGAGACGCCGGTGATCCCCGCGACGGTGGGGACCCGTTTATTTACAACCTTCGTCGTGATATCGAATACCTGCTTTCGTTCGACGTCGGTCAACGAGTGGTACTCGCTCGCCATCACGGGCATAACGATTCCGTGGCACCCGTTTTCTACAGAAAAGTGGAGGACGCTTTCGAGTGAACGCGTGTCGAGTGTGTCGTCTTCGTGAAACGGCGTTGCAGGTATGCCGTAGATTCCGCGGTATTGATCTGGATCTGGGTCTGTCATGTTGAGTTGCTTACGGCTTTCTGAGTCGCATGATGTAGTGGCGACCGCCCCGGGTGTAGGGGGCGATACTCTCGTTCATGATCGAGATCAGTTCTTTAGCGCCGATCATGTCTGAATCGTGAAGGAGTCTCGCCTCGGCCTCTTTGGCCTTGTTGAATGCGAACGCAAGGTCGGTGACATCCAGCGAAGATTCCAGATCGAGGTCCCAGTCGGCCGAAAGCTGTGCAGGAGTGATTTTCGGATCTTCAACGAGTGATATTGCGATAAAGCTGCCGCCGGGCCTGAGGACTCGGTTCACTTCAGGCGGGTCGAACAGGTCGGTGGTGATCACCATGTCGAACGCTTCATTTTCGAAAGGGAGGTCGTCGACCGGTGCTTTCACAAATGTGCAGAGATCGGCGATATTTTCGATCTTGGCAAGGTCGCGGGCAACTGAAAGCGCCTCTTCGTCAATATCGTTTCCATACACCTGGCAACCGTACAACGAGGCCATCCAGCGGGCGTTGCCGCCAACTGCGCATGCGGTATCGAGGACCCTTGTTTCTGGGCCAATTTCCTGTTCCTGGAGTGCGATTCTAAAAATAGTCTGGTTGGCCCCGACGTGCATGAATTCGCCGTAAGAGGCGTGGTCCCACCGGGGGTGATCGTCGAACCACTGTTGCAGACGCTGCGTTTTGTTGGTTTGACTCTGTTCCATTTTTTTCGCTTCCTGTAGGGTGGTTTTTCCGGGCGCGATTCCGGCAGGTCTATTTTTGTCGATGGCGAACATTTTGACAGAAACCCGGGATTATTGATGGAACTGAAGGTACGACCGGCGGAGTTTTTGTCACGTAGACGCGAGAAACGCCCCCAAATACAGTTGAGGGCGTTTCGCGTAGGAGATCTGGGATCGGAACCTGTTAGAAGTTTATTTCGGAGCCGTCCGGGAGGGTGAACGTCGTGCCTGCCTCGGAGTCGGGAGTCTGCTGACCAAACCCTCCGAACCCGCGCGGGCCTCCGTGGTCCCCCTGACCACCGCGGTGGTTTCGACCATGCCGGCCGTGCCGATCGCGCTGTCCATCCCGTTCGCTGCGAAGTTCTTGCCAGAGGTTATCGAGGTACTCGGGTTTTGCGTCGTGCCACGCGAGGATCTCGTCGGCATCGGCCAGAGTGATGACTTCCTGCTCCACAAGGGCAGCAAGTCGGGCTTCGACCGCGTTTTCGTCGACCGGTGGCATGATGCCGTTGCCCTTGCCTCCGCCGAGACCTTTCAATTCGTCTATTACTTCCGGGCGGGCGTCCTGCCAGGCGTCGATCTCGCCGGCTTGCGCCTGTGTGATCACTTCCTGTTCAACAAGTTCGGCGAGCCGTTCTTCCTGGTTGGCGTCCCGATTCCAGTCCTGGGCGGTCTTCATCGCCGAATCGAGAGTCTCACGGTCGATGCCGAGAATCTCGGCGACTCGGTCTTTGATGGAATCCCCGGGGCTCGAATCTCCGGGGCCTTCCTGAGCGAATGCGGCACCGACGATTGCAAGTGCGCCGATAAGTCCTGCTGTCGCACCGAGCATAATCTTGCGTTTCATTTTCTAATCCTTGTGCCGCGGACCGGCGGAGATGATTACCTACAACCAACGTTAGAAAACGAATGTGTAGTTCCTGTCGAGGGAATGTGAAGAAATCTTAAAGGGTGGGAGTCCACCGCGGTTCGGATCGAAATCGCTAACTACAGTCGAACACAACTACCAAAAAGGCAGTTCCGTGATCGACTGTACAGCTTGCGGCTCCTAATTCCCGCCACCAGATACCAAAGACATCAATCCCGGAGCACAATCGCCCTCGAAACCCGGCAGCGATGCGTAGCAAGCGGTTAACGTGGACGAGGGCTCTAGAACGGAATGACAGGTTGATCGGCCGTTCGTTGGGAACGTCGGATTGGCGGGACTCGCACGTATAATCGGTCGGTTGATTTCGCGGATTACGGTCGTAGTCGTAGTCGTAGACACATATCGTCCGGACATCCGCACTTTCGCTACCCGCCCCAGGACAATCTCAGGAAAATATTGAATGGCAGAAACTAATTTCGATCTTGTAGTTATCGGCGCTGGCCCGGGCGGGTATCACGCCGCGATCCGGGGAGCGCAGCTTGGCCTGAGCGTGGCAGTGGTCGAGAAGGACGATGGCACGGGCATTGGTGGTATTGGCGGCGTTTGCCTGAACTGGGGCTGCATTCCATCGAAGTCGCTGCTGAAGAATGCCGAGGTCGTCAACCACCTGAACCACGCCGAAGACTGGGGCATCGAGGTCGGCGACTGGTCCGCAAGCATGAGCAAGGCCGTCGACCGGAGTCGCAAGGTGTCGAAGGCGCTCACCAACGGCATCGGCTTTCTGTTCAAGAAGAACAAGATCACGGTGGTGCAAGGCAAGGCGACGCTGAAGTCGTCAACCCAGGTTGCGGTTGAGGGTGGTGACACCCTGACGGCGAAAAACATCGTTATCGCTACCGGAGCGCGGGCGCGGAGTCTGCCGGGACTGGAGATCGATGGCGAGAACATCATCACCTCGCGCCACGCCCTCGAACTCCGTGAGCAGCCTGAAGCCGTGGCGATTATCGGCGCATCGGCAATTGGTTGTGAGTTCGCTTATTACTTCAATTCGTACGGCGTGAACGTAATGATGTTCGAGATGCTGCCGCACCTTGTGCCCCGGGAGGACGAGGAGGTTTCGGTCGAGCTCGAACGACAGTTCGGCAGGCAAGGAATCGAATTTGCACTGGCGGCAAGCGTTTCGGGCGTCGAAAAGAAAAACGGTCGGCTGGCCGTTCAGTACGAGCTCGGTGGCGAGAAGCAGGAGTTTGTCTGCGATAAGGTATTGCTGGGCGTTGGCGTACAGCCGAACACCGACGGCATTGGAATTGAGGACCTCGGCATCAAGACCGTTGGCCCCGGCTTTATCGAGGTCGATGGCAACATGCGCACCAACGTTGGCGGTGTGTACGCGGTCGGCGACGTGAACGGGAAGCTTCAGCTCGCGCACGTGGCGTTCGACCAGGGCGTGGTGGCGGCCGAGACGATTGCGGGTCATGAGACCACCCCGATCGACGATTACACGAACATGCCGCGCTGCACGTACTGCCAGCCGCAGATTGCATCGATCGGCCTGACCGAGGCAGAGGCCCGCGAGCAGGGGATCAATGTGAAGGTTGGCAAGGTGCCGTTTGCCGTGGCCGGCAAGTCGGTGGCGATCGGTGAGTCACAGGGTTTCGCGAAGGTGCTTATCGATGACGATTCCGGCGAGGTGATCGGGGCGCATATTATCGGTCCCGAGGCGACCGAGTTGATCGCGGAGATCGGGATGCTGCAGTTGCTGGAGGGAACAAACCTCGAGCTGCATAAGATGACGCATGCGCACCCGACACTGTCAGAGGCTGTCAAAGAGGCCGGCGCGGCGGTAACTGGCGAGGCGATTCATTTCTAGGCTGGCCGGGCCTGTCTAGTGTTGGACTTGAGCAAAATGGGGCGGTTTTGGTAATAGAGAGATCAGGCTGTCGTGAGCTGCTCACTGAGGACGTGATTCGATAGTTTACGTCGGTTGATCGTCCTGTCCTTCACCTCCCCTCTC
>Ga0066376_10003004_pt1 | contig 15417 bp, 14 predicted proteins | sample Knorr_S15_td_Bot_FD_77009 | JGI IMG/M metagenome (GOLD analysis project Ga0066376, IMG submission 77009) | Marine microbial communities from Southern Atlantic Ocean transect - Knorr_S15_td_Bottom_ad_5009_LV_A | ecosystem: Environmental > Aquatic > Marine > Oceanic | place: Southern Atlantic... | reverse complement strand
CTCCTTGAGCCGGGCCTCATCCGTACCCGAGGTCTCCAGATACCACAGCGCCATCGTACCCGAACCATAGGGAGAGAGCGAGCCAGGCATCCGAACATGATTGACCACGATGATCGCGCCATCGTGGAAGTAGATGTGCTGGGTCGAGGCCGGCCAGATCGGCGCGTCGGCATTCTCCGTCTGCAACGGTTTGCCCCACTCCGGCGCACCCACGGGTTCTGAGACCGAGCCGAATCCGGACAGCATCATGCCGCAGACTACGGCGAGCACGAGCAGGCTTCGGGCACGCCATCGGCCCTTCCACATCGCACGCGCATCCTCGGAGGCGATCGAGCGGATGGCCAAGCCGATGCCCGCAGCGGGCAGGGCGATCCACCAGCCGAGTGGCACCAACCAGATTCCCATGGCCAGAATCAGCAGACCGAGGGTGAATGTGTCCGCGCGAACGAAGTCAACGATGTGAACCTCCGGGTGGGTTCGCTTCCACTCGACCCCGATCAGTCCGACCAACAGGAGGATCGGAACCAACCAAGTGGTCAAGGCACCACCGAGTTCCATCGCCGCCCCGTGACGGCCCGCCCCATTCAATCATGTGGCGGTTGTAGGTCTCAATCATGGGTTCCACAGCAAATCCATGAAGAACGAGGGGCGCAGAGAGGGAGGGGAGAGCCATGCTCGAACTGCGAGGCGCGACCTATCGCCACCCCATTCGGCGCCCTACGCGCCTGCGCCCGTGGGCACGCGCGCCCGGCCCGGGAATCCGCGGCATCGATCTGTCGATTGAAGGGGGAATCATCCTGGGATTGGTTGGACCGAACGGAGCGGGCAAGACCACCCTGCTGCAAGTGCTCGCCAGTCTGCTGCCACTCGAATCGGGCAGGGTCATTCTCCGCGACGCACAGACCGATCTCCAACGTCGAGCAGCGATCGGTTACATGCCTGAACGAGTGACTTGGGCCGGACCGGGCACGCCTCGTCAGGTCATGGCGAGACTGTGTGCAATGCGCGGCTTGGACTCTGAGGGGACGAGAATGCTCGAACTGGTCGGACTGACCAAACGGTCGAACGACGACCTGTCCACCCTTTCTCAGGGGATGAAGCAACGACTCTCGCTCGCTGCGACCCTGCTCGGCGAACCGCGGGTTCTGCTGCTTGACGAACCGCTCAATGGCCTCGACCCGGTGGCTCAGGGTGCGTTTCGAAATCTGCTCCGCCAACTTGCTGACCGCGGGGTGGCCGTAATCGTGAGCAGCCATAGCCTCGCGGATCTCGAACGACTCGCAGACGAGGTCGTTCTCATGCACCGCGGTCGCATCGTCGCCAGCGGTCCGCTGACCGAGATCGAGCGTGGGCTTGGCCTGCGCGCTCGGCTCGATGTCGCAGGATTGGGCGAGATGCCCGATGATTTCGGCGAAGAGGTCGAGGTCGAGTCCATCGCTGTGCTGCAGGGGGAGGATTGGGCGGCAAGACTTCATCTGAATGAGGGTGAGTGGACTGCTGAACGACGTGCTGCGTTGCAGTCGGATCTCCAGATGACCCGATTGAGCCCTGTGCCGGCCGAACTCGAAGCCGTCATCTCGGCCGCGACGGGTCTGGCGATCGAGGATGCGGGATTCACCATCTTCTCAGATTCAGAGGTGAGCGAGGATGATTGATCGCCTGAAGGTGATGTGGGCGGTCAGCCTGCACGAGACGGGTCGCCATCTGGCCAGCCAGCGCATGTTGCTGCTCGCGCCCCTGATTCTGTTCTTCCTCGGTGCAGCCTGCTGGGGTTTCTCGGATCCTCGATTCATTCCGCCCGCGGACATCACGGTCGATGGACCCGCAGGCGCTCTGTTTCTGGCCAGCGTGGTCACGGTTCTGGTCTGCACGCTGGCGGTCGTGCTGGTCGGATTCGATGCCATCAGTCGCAGGCGCCTGACCGGTGAGTTGGCGATCGATCTCTCTCAGCCGATGCCGCGCAGCGACTTCGCTGTGACCCAGTTGCTCGGCGTGTGGATGGCGGTGATGCTGCCCACACTGGTCGGGATTCTGATCGGTGTCGCGCTGATCCACGAGCAGATGGGGGCTTGGCCCAGTGCGCTCGATCTCGCCGTGTTCATCTTGGCCACCGGGCTGTTGCTGTGGTGGTACACCTGCCTCCAGTTGCTCGCCTCCTCGATGGCGCGAGACCTCGGCTCCGCGGTCACGTTCGGGGTCGGTACGTGGATGCTGTTCACCCTGCTCTGGGTGATGGTCACGGCGGTGGTCGCCGCCTTCAATGGCGTCGCAGTGACAGACATGACCTCACCGTCATGGGATGCTCTTTCGGAGCAACTCGATCTGCTCTCGCCGAACGGGGTGTATCAACTGCTGTTGGAGACTCGCCTGGCCGAGGATAGCCAGCCCCAGATCGCTGCGGGATGGATCTGGTTCGCCGCGCTGGTCTGGACGGGTTTACCCAAGTTTCTCTTCATTTGGAGAATGCATCGAATAAAGCCTTGAAACCAGCCCACTGCGTAATAGTTCAAGGCACCCTAAACATTATATCTAAACCCTCACCGCCGTGTGGTTCAAGGTGCCTTTAACCTGGCACATTCATCGGGTGGGATGTTGAGGAATGAGTCTGAGGTTGATGACGCGAAGCACGTTGCTGGTCGGCCTGTTACTGGCCACCGCATTCTCTGGCTGTCTCGGTGGAGGAGATGATGAGAAAGAGGTGATTCGCATCGCTTACACGGTGAAGGATGACTACGAAGATCCGGATGCCAACCCTCAACTGCTGGCAGATTTCATTGCAGCCCATTCGGGATACAAGGTTGAGATCCATCCGATTCAAAGTGACAATGCCGCCATCGAAGCACTGCGCTTCGGTCATGCCGATGTCGTATTCCTGGATGGCGGGGCGGGATTCGTCGCCTGGAAACGTCACGGCTTTGAGGCCGTGCTCGCTGACCAGAAGAGTGACGGCAGCACCTCCTACGCCGCAGCGGCCTGGGTTCGGAACAACTCGGACATCACAAGCCTGTCTCAACTCGAGGGCCGAAACTCCTGTCATACCGGCTGGCTGAAGTCGGCGGGAATGCTGATGCCGATGGGATACATGATCGGCGAGGGATTGGTCGAAGTGCAGGGAGATGCGGACGAGATCGAGTCCTTGCGAACGACGATCGAGGCCCACTTCGATGAGGCGACGATTCCGACCAAGGGCAGCCTCTACTATGGCTACGACGGCGGCTTCCGCTGCATGACCGAGGGTGTGGGTGACGTCGCCTTCGTCAAGACGACATCCTATGCGGACCATTGCCAAGGCAATGACTGGTGTCTGGCGCGCGATGAGTATCGCATGCTCGAGCCGACCTTCGGCCAGGTTCCAAGCCACCCGATCATGGTCGATCCCGACCGCATCGATGATGCCAAACTGGACGCTCTGATCGCTGCATTGCTCGCGCTCAACGACGAGGAGGGCGGCCCTCGGATCCTCGAACATGTGCTCAACACGCCCCGCCTCGCGCCGGTCACCAGTGAGAGCCATCTCGGATCCTATGCGGATGCGATCAGCAACATCCCGGGAATCACGGCCTATTTCGAAGAGAAATACAACGAGTGAACCGACGATCTGAGGATGATTCCATGCCCGAACCGATTCTTCGAATATCGGCAGCCGAGATCGGCTTCGAGAAGCAGGAACCCCTGCTCGAAGAGGTTGAACTCGAACTCAGACCCGGCGAGATCGTCGGCATCATCGGTCGCTCTGGGATTGGAAAGACCACCTTGCTGCGCACCATTGCGGGCCTGATCCCTGCGCTCTCGGGCACGGTCGAGGCCCCGGTCGCCAAAGGTGAGATCGGCTACATCCCGCAACGCCTCGGCCTGATCACCCATCAATCGGTGGGATACAACGTCATCATGGGAGCACTGCCGCGCGCACCGCTGTGGCAGACGATTATCTCCATGCCCGGAGGCGAATTGCGTGAATCGGCCCGTGAGGCCATTCAGGCGGTGGGCCTATCCGACAAGGTGCTCGACCCGATCAGCCAACTGTCCGGTGGACAGCAGCGCCGTGTCGCGATCGCGCGCTCGATGGTTCAACAGCCGCGGCTACTGCTCGCCGATGAATGCCTCGGCGAACTCGATGCCGAGACCGCCAAGGAGATCATCGATCTCATCCAATCACTGGCAGCGGAGCGCAACATCGGGATCCTGATCGTCGATCACAATCCGGTCCGCGCCCGCACCTTCTGCGACCGTGTCCTGCAGGTCCGGGGCACCCGGCTAGAGGAGGTCGAGAGATGAGTATTATCCAACTGCTGAAGAAGCGCCCCCGGATCCTGATCTATGCAGGCATTCTACTGCTCGCGCTGTTGATCGCGACCCGGCTCGGCATCAATCTGCACAATCTTCAGCGCGCTTGGGAGAATGCGGGTGTGCTGTGGGCAGAGATGTTCCCCCCCGACTTCTCTGTGATCACCGAGCGAGCCCAGTGGACCCAGTCCGAATGCACCTGGTCCGCAGATTGGGCCTGCAGTCCCGCGGTGCATGGTCTGACTGAGACGGCGCAGATCGCCTTCCTCGCAACCGTCGGTGGCATGCTGCTCTCGTTGCCGCTCTCGATGATGGCGGCTCACAACCTCTCGCCGCTGTGGTTGTCCACGCTGACCCGTCAATTCCTCGCCGGGCTGCGCGTGCTGCCCTCGCTGGTCTGGGCATTGATCTTCGTGATTCTGTTCGGCCCCGGTCCCCTCGCAGGTGTGATGGCGATGACCCTGTACACGATCGGTTACCTCGGGAAATTGCAGTACGAAGCGCTCGAAGGTGTCAGTCGTCACCCCTTGGAGGCTGCGCGGGCGATGGGATTGCCGCGTTGGCAGGTCGCACGATACTTCGCGCTGCCCGAGGCGAGCAACGCGCTTCTGAGCCAGATGCTGTTCATGTTCGAGTACAACATCCGTCACGGTTCGATCATTGGATTGGTCGGCGCGGGCGGCATCGGCTGGTATCTGTCGAATTATCTCGGTACCTTCGCACGCTACGACCGCGCCTTCGCGATGATCATCGTGATCTACATCGCCGTGGTCATCATCGACCAGATCTCGCTTGCGCTCCGCCATCGATTCATGGATAGTGAGGTTCACGCGCCGAGAGCGCGCTGGCGTGAGATCATCCCGTTCATCGCTCGGCGGTGATGCGGATCGCACCATCCTCGTAGTGAACGTAGATGTTGGCCGCGACCTTGCTGGTCAGCGCGGCCAGAGCGTCGTTGACCTCTTCGACGCTGACCTTGAATGCCTTGGCCGCGCGACTCGCCTTCCAAGGGACCTCCTCAAAGTCGGATTGGCGAATCCACTCGAACAGGCGGGTCTCGAATTCGGTCAGGTCCTCGAATGCCATGCCTCGGCCAGTGGAGCGCAGGACTTGAGGCTTTCACACCAGAGATTCGACCATGCGACGCACGCATTCCTCCGCGCTCAGATCACCATCGAGCAGGGCACACAGCGCATCGATGAAAGGTACCTCGCAGCCGACCTCGGCCGCGCGCCCGGCGAACATCCGCGCGGCGCGCACCCCTTCTGCAACCATGACCATCTCGCCAAGAGCGTGTTCGAGTCCCAATCCTGATCCGAGCATCTCACCCAGCGTTCGGTTGCGCGAGCGCGGGCTCGTGCTCGTGACGTAGAGATCGCCCAACCCAGCCGGGCCGAATGCCGTCTCCGGCTTTGCACCCATCATCGGAAGCAGGCGCTGGCCCTCGGCGAAACCGATTGTGATCAGGGCCGCCTTGAGATTGTCACCGCCGATGCCATCGCGCAGGCCGTCGACCACGCCACAAGCGAGTGCGACGGTATTCTTGAACGCCCCCCACAATTCGCAGCCAACCGCATCCTCGCTGGGGACCAGGATGAGCGAATCGGTCGACAATCGGTCTGAGATCCGGCGCGTGACCGAGATGTCATTGCCCGCGACCATCGCCGTTGTGATCACGCCCCGCGCCACCTCCGGGGCGATCGTCGGCCCGGTCAGAACCACCACCTGATTGGACAATCCCGCAGCGGCCAACTTGGCCTCGATGGCCTCCGAGATCAGTCCGGAACCACCCTCGGAGGCCGGTGCCAGCCCTTTGGCGAGATCGAGGAGCACATGCGAGGGTCGAAGGTGGGGGATCACCTGATCCACAACCGAGAGAATGACCCCGCTCGGCAGAGACAGCACCAGCAACTCACTGGCGTCAATCGCTTCACCGATGTCCATCGTGACGTCGATATCAAGCTCGATTCCAGGCAGATACTTGGTATTCTCAGCCTTCTCCATAATCGTGCCATAGACTTCTTCCTCGATGGTCCAGCCAATCACCTGATGAGAGTCGTTCGCCCAGGACAGTGCGAGCGCGGTGCCCCAATTCCCCAGCCCGAGCACAGCGATTCTGGACATGATTTGGGCTGCCTCGGTCGGGAGCATTTGACCGTTGCCGCACCTCGGCAGCCGAGCGCCATGTTCTTGACAGCGATTCGCAGAGCCAAGCCCGAGCAGGGATTGCCAAGCTTGGTCAACGGCGCGGGGTTTAGGTCCCCGTCCTCAGTGGTTCGGAGGTTCAAATCCTCCTCCCTGCACCATCAATACAGATCACCGGGGGGTGATTTGACCAGGAGCTGTTCGATGAGGGAGTAAGCCTGCTACGCAATCCCGCCAAGGGCGGGACCGACTGTCCAACCCCGGCGCTTCATTCCTCTTCAGCAGAAGACACGGTCTTGCCTCGGGTCACGCTGAGAAAGACGAACCAGGAAGTCAGGATCAGCCCGATTGGAATCCCGTAGAGTAACAGAGGCGAGACCACCTCCTCCGCCGTTCCGTTCACGCCGATTACCGTGCCGCTGATCTGATTCCACTGATCGCTGTCAGAATTCGAGCCATCGCCGTTCACCGTGTTGACGGTCAACCGCCAGTCAACGTTCAGGCTGTCGTCTTCAGGAGAGGTCCAATTCACGGCCCAAGCCCGCTGATCATTGCCATCATGGGTGTGGGTGAGCTGGTTGGGCTTGATCTCTTGTATCTCTATAGACAGGTTGACGAAACCCCCTCTCTGCATCCACAGATTGAACCCGCCGATATTCTCTGGGGGCGGGTTCGATCTCGGCTCTGCACCCCCGGTCACAGAGATGTTCAGCGTATAGGTCGTGTTCGCTTGGTAGCGATCGGGCAGCCCATCGAGCGTGATCGATACCGATGAGGTCGCGCTGCTGCTATGACAGAAACACCCGCGTTCGACATCGCTGATACCGCTCGATCGCGATGCACCTAGTGGTAGGTTCTGCATGACCAAGATGAGCAGGAGAGTCAGCACCGCAATCCGCCGGAATCGCATCGGATGGGTCCAGAATGAGTTGCGTCATGAACCCTCTGCTGCCTCAGGGCTGGGGTGTGTGAGGACAGTGTTGGCCAAAGGGCCAAAAGGTACGGCTGCTTTGCCTGACGCATGAGCGATGATGACCCTCCCGCCGAAGGCGGAGATGAGCTGATGTCGCCTCTGGAACTTCTCGAGTCGGATGACTCAGATGAGCGGGATAACATCGACCGTGACTTGGACAAGATCCGGGCGAATCGGACCGGTCAGAAGCGCCGATTTCCGCAAGGAATCGAAGACTATGTCCTGCTCACGGGGCTGCTCTACGGACTGATCTTCTTCGGCGGCATGTTCGCGATGAGCACCGGCATGCTCGGTGAGGGCGTGAGCGTGGACGAGACCCTGTCGAGCACCCCATTGGATTTCGATGAGTGTGATGACCCCGGCGATACTGTCTGGCTCAATGCTTGGATTGACGATTCGCGTAACATCCGAATCGATGCATACAATGTGCCGACCGAAGCCGAACACACCAACATCCGCTATCGGCTCTCGGACGAGGGAATGTGGGTCTCTAAGGTGAACTCGACCACGATCAAGATTGATTTCAAAACCTTCCCAGACGGGGGTTACGATCTTGAGATTGAATTCAACAATCACACGGGATACCTTCTCGATGAGGACCCCGCCAATTTCACAGGTGCCAATGAGACGCTGAGCACTGATGATGTCCGAATCGAAATCGAATCGCGGCCGCCGAGCATGAGTTGGCTGCCCTGGGTCGATGACTCACCGACCAAGGAGGCCGAGATCATAGACGATGGCCCCCGGTCCTGCTGGACGACCTCTGACTTGGGCGATTGGGCTTGGATTCTGATGGTTGCTGAATGGGGTGGAGGCCGTGAGACTGCGATGCTCGCTGGCGGCTCAGCCGGGGTTCCCCCTTGGTGGATGGCCTTCATCTCGATGTCGATGTCGATCTTCTTCCTCTTTGTCCAATATCCACTGATGTACCGCTTCTACCACCGCGAGGAGGATGATGAGTTGAGCGAGGTCCAGCTTGAACGTCTCGTGCAGAAGGCCATCGAGAAAGCGGAGAAGAAATTGCGAATCGAGATCGATTGGGATAAATGGAAGATGCAGGAACGCGAGATCAGCATCGATGTGCTCGTACCCTATCGGACGACGATGGAGACTCATGTCGATGCCCATGACGTCCGTGGCGAGATCGTCACCCGTGTGCTCGACGAATTCAAGATATTCGGCGTGATGAAACCGCTGCACCTCCAAGCACAGTCGAGCGATAGTTCCCAAGGCATCTTCAATATCCTGAGGCACGGCCTCGACATCAGCAAGGTCGAACTGAACACCCATGGTGAACGTGAGACTCTGGTCGAGGACTACTCGAAGTTCTTCGAGACGGTCGGCACGCTGGCAGGCATCGAGGATCAAGCGGTTCGAGCCGTGAAGTCATGGTTTCAGAAAACACCCTACAACCTGATCGATCGGGGTTCGAAGGTCTACTCGGATGATGTCGCCCTCTACGTGCGCGTGATCTACAAGCCACGGCAGCGCTTCGCCTTCTTCCGCTTCAAGCGCTCCTTCGTCGATCTCGAGGAGGACATCGATCAGCACATGCGTCGCGCGATGAAGGATAATCTGGCCGATCGCAAACTGATCGTGAGCGCAAGGAACGAGGTGCAGACTCTGGCTGACCGTTCCGCAGCCGGACGCGTCGAGACCGGTGGCAAAGGCGAGGAGCAGGCCCTGGTGGCGAAACAAGACGGTCTGGTCGGGACGATTCTGCAGAACCAGATCATGGGTGATGTGCTCTCGACGGTGGAATTCGTCGCTTATGAGAAACGCGATTTCATCAATCGCTGGGGCTTCTGGGGCCTGATTGTGTTCGTCTGGATTCCCTTCATGGCCTCGGGCGTACTGGTCGGAGCGATGCTCGGTCTGCTCAGTCGCATGAACTTCCTGCGCGTGCTGATCGCCTGCAGCATCGGCGGATTCGCCGCTTCGATCACCTGGGCTTATACAGCACGCGGAATCATCGAGGTGATGGAACGCTACCATGCTGAAGCCTTGATTCCATGGTTGATCGCGATCGTCATCGTCTTCGCGCTCGTGCATCTGCGCACCAGCAAGCGACGCCGCCGTGAGGCACTGTTCACGGAGACGCTGAAATTCTTCGGTAGCGAGTCCCAAGACGCCGAGGAAGCCTGAATCTGCGGCTTGGGATCTTCGCTCAATCCGCCATCCAGATCGGTTCGCCTTCGAGGAATTGGCGGATGATCGAACCCTCGGCTCGAACCAGGTGTTCGCTGACGGTTGAGCGCCCGAGATCCAGATGTTTGGCGAGATCGGCCAGTGTGATGCGTCGCGGCACCTCATACCAGCCCAGTTCGAGCGCCGCGGTGAGAACCTCCAACTGACGTTCGCTCAGCAAGTCCGCCTCCATCATGTCGTCCGGATTGACAGAGGTCGCGCTGATGCGGTCCGGGCGCAGCATGAGGCGTGCGGCCGTGACCACGATTCGAATCGAAAGTGCACCCCCGCGCATCGTGTAGTGGATGCCCTCGGAATCCCACCGTGAGCCCGGTTTGATCGTGAGTTTGCCGACCCGGGCAGCGAGTTGACTGAGCGGGTGTCTGATTCGCGCGATCAGCATGTAGGCCGGATCGCCACCGATCGGTGAGGCGAGGGTCTCCTCGATTTCGAGGAAATCGACCGCCTCGTTGAGGTCGTCTGGACCCATGCCCTCTTTGAAGATCACACGGAGCAGGAATCGAATGCGCTGCGGGTTGCGCTCCAGATAACCCATGTGCATGCCCCAATCGATGATGTCGAGGAGCGGCGCCACGTTGGCCAGAGGAAGACGCTCATTGCGCCAGAAGATCGTGACCTCTCGCATGGCTTTCCCCCCTCCTGTCAATGAAGGTGGTCCAGCCCCATTTGAATGCGTTCCCGTCCGTGTGTAGCGAATGCCTTCTGGCGAAGGCCGTATAAGCCGGCGTCGATGGGCATGAAACGATGGCGCTGATCACCTTGGAGGACGTCTCTCGAATCTACGAGACGGGGGGTGAGGTCGTGCGGGCGCTCGACGGCGTATCACTCGAGATCGAACGCGGTGAGCTCGTCATGTTGCTCGGGCCGAGCGGATCGGGAAAGACGACGCTGCTCAACGTCATCTCGGCCTTGGATTCTCCAACGACGGGTGAATACCGATTCGAAGGCGAGCCAGTGCCCTCGGGCAAAGTTGAGGCGATGACCTCCTTCCGCCGTGAGAACGTCGGTTATGTCTTCCAATTCTTCAACCTCCTCGGCGATCTCACCGCGCTTGAAAACGTGATGCTGGTGCAGGAGATTGCCGGCAATCGCGATGTGAAGACGGCGAAAGCCGCCCTCGAATCAGTTGGGCTCTCCGGTCTGGATGATCGCTTCCCCTCCGAGATGTCGGGCGGTCAACAGCAGCGTGTCGCCATCGCTCGCTCGCTGGCCAAGAAGCCCAAACTCCTGCTCGGCGATGAACTGACCGGCAATCTCGACTCCAAGACGAGTGCACAGGTGATGACCGTGCTCGCCGAAGTCTGTCGCGACCATGGTGTCACGGCGATTGTCGTGACTCACGACGCTGCGCTCACGAAGTATGCGAGCCGCGTCATTCGCATCGATTCCGGCCGCCTCGTCTCGGATGAGCCCGTGGTCTCGCGCGCGGCCAAAGTCGTTGGCGCGGTGATGGATAAAGTCAGCGATCTGATCTCTGGTTCGGATGATTGAGGCGATCCGATGCGACTGCTCGTCAAGCGGATGCTGCGCACCCAACTCGCACGCCCATTCGGTGTGGCGGTGCCAAATGTTCTCACCTGTCTATTCGTGCTCCTGCTGGTGTTCGCCGGGGGCCTCTCACTGGCGATGATGGAGCATACACGCAATGCGGAAGTGGTCTACGATGACTTCTACGAATCCACCAACCTCGCTGACGTGACAGTGACTGCAGAGGCTTGGCCCTATGGTGCAGACAGCATGCTGGCAGCCTGTGAGAATCTGAATTCAACACTCGAGATCGCTGGATGTGAGACCCGTTACATCCACGAAGAGAAGTTCGTCCGTCCCGAGGATGGTGAGATCATTCCCGCACGCTACCATGGTATCGAGATGGCGGGTGGGGAATTCGGTTCGATCTCCACGGTCTGGTTGGGAAAGGATGGTGGACGCATGCCGACCTCGAATGATGAGGTTGTGATCGACCGCCACATGAATGACGAACTCGGCATCGAGATCGGTGATGAGGTGACGCTGATCCTCGCGGGTGTGAACGTGAACAAGACAGTGGTCGGCTACGGGAATCACCCAGATCACCTGTGGTACGTGGCCAATCACAACTCCCTCCTGCCAGGCGAAGGTGAATTCGCTGCCGTCTATTTGCCGATCTCGGCATTGTTGGAGGCCATCGGGGAGAGTCCAGACAATCGCACCCTGATGTTGATCGATGTCGTGGGCACCCCGGATTACGATCTGATCGATACCGAAACGGTTGAGGGTGAGGCGTTGGATACGTTCGTCGGTGATCTGAAATCGGCGCTCGCCGACCATGACGTGAGCGCGGTCCAGGTCGAGGATCGCAGTGCGATGTGGAGCGTCGAACTGCTACGGCAGGACCTTGAGGGCAATCGCAAGACCCTGCCGCTGTTCACCGGTATCTTGGTCGGCGTCAGTGCGCTCGTCATCGCGATCAGTCAAGACCGTCTGGTGCGGAAACAGAGCAGAGAGATCGCGGTCCTCACCTCGCTTGGCACCCCTCCCCACGACATCCTGATGTCCTATCTCACGGTCCCGGTCGTGCTCGGTACGATCGGTGGTCTGGGTGCGATTGGTGCGGGAATCTTCGGTTCGGAAGCGCTCACGAGTTGGTACTTCGACATCGTGGGTGTGCCCGTCACAACGATCCACCACCATCCGGATCTCATGCTTCTGACCTTCTTCGTCGTCTTCGGCATCACCGTCGGCGCGGGCCTGTTCCCGGCTTGGCGAGCAACCCGACTGAAACCGTTGGAGGTGATGCGAGGGGCCTCTGCGCGCAAGCCTGGCCGACTCATGCAACGGTTGACCGCCTGGCTGCCGACGACGATTGGTCTCGGCGTTCGCTCAACCTTCCGCCGCCCGATTCGCCTTGGCACGACCGTGCTCGCGCTGGGCATGGCGATGGTGCTGGTCGGCGGCACGATGCTGATGGTCGGCTCGATGGAGGACTGGTTCCGAGCAAGCCTGGGTGAGGATGACACCTGGGATGTACGCGTATCCTACGACATGTTCGACGATGACGAATTGCTGAACTGGACAGAGCAGAATTCGGATGCCTACGAATACGAATGGAGTTTCATCTGGCCGGTCACCGAGGTGGGCGATGACCGCAGGCTCAGCCTGCACATGGTCGAGGGTTTCGGTGTGGATGGCATCGATTCCATGCATACGATGCGGCTTCTGGAGGGTAGGTTGCCGGTCGCTGGCCAGAATACAACCGAGGCGTTGGTCGATCGAGGCGTTGCAGAATTCCTCGGGGTCCGCATCGGCGGTGATTTCGATCTGCAGGTCACGACCAATGGCGCGATTCGCGTGCGCGTGGTCGGCATCGTCGAGGAGATGGAACGCAGCACCTGGGTACACCATTCCGATGTCTATGCCGAGGTCGAGGCGATCTTCGGTGACAAACTGCTGGCGATGGACCTGGAATTGAACAACACCCTGCACATCCGCGGAGTGAACCTTTCAGACAGCGGCTTGAACGACATCAACGGCCTGACCATCACCGATCGGCAGGCTTCAATCGACGCCTTCGAAGAGGGTTGGGAGCGTCAACAGGTTGGAATGTTGGTCTTCCTCGTGATCGGTTGGACGATTGCTGTGGCCGTACTCATCAACACGCTGATGATCAATCTCACTGAGCACGATACCGAATTCGCAACGCTGCGGATTCTCGGCGCCTCCTCTTGGCGGTTGTCGGGAATCCTGCTGGTCGAATCCATCATGATCGGATTCATCGGTGGCATCATCGGCGCGCTCGCTTCGATGGCGACGGCGTTCGCAATGTCTTCCGCCTTCACCAATTGGATGTGGACCTTCCCGATGGAGCAGAACCCACTGATTGTGTTGCAGATCCTCGGCATGATCGTGATGTTCTCGGTGCTCATCACGCCGATCGGCCTGTGGCGAATCTGGCGCATGGATCTGGTCGAGAAGGCCAAGGAATACACGGAGTGAGATTCCATGCGCCTCGTGACTTGGAACGTCAATGGCATCCGCGCTGCAATTCGCAAGGGCCTGGATGATTTCGTCGAACGAATCAACCCCTCGATTCTGCTTCTGCAAGAGACCAGAGCGCTGCAGGAACAGCTGCCCCCCCAGTGGAAACCGGGCTTGGAACACAGCCATCTCCACCCTGCTGAGAAGAAAGGATACGCAGGCGTAGCAACCTGGGCTATAGAATCGTTTGAGGTCTGTGGAACCGGTATTGACACATCGCTCGACCCCGCGGATTCAGAGGGTCGGATGCTGCACACGGTCCACGATGGAGTGCACTGCCTGAACTGCTATCTTCCGAGTGGTTCAAACAAGGAGGAGAGACAGATCTGGAAGGAGCAGTGGATGGAGGATCTGCTCGAATGGGCGCGTCCATTCACAACGTTGGATGCGCCGGTGCTGCTCTGTGGTGATCTCAACATCGCCCATACCGAGGATGACATCTGGAATCCCTCGGGCAATCGCAAGACGAGTGGTTTCCTGCCGCAGGAACGTGAGTGGTTTGACCGTCTGCTCGCCTCTGGTTGGCATGATTTACTTCGAATCGGTGTCGGTGCTGGCAAAGGCCCGTACTCCTGGTGGTCCAACCGCGGACAAGCGCGGGCGAAGGACCGCGGATGGCGGATCGATTACGTGCTCGGGAATGCGGCGGCCGCGCCGCTGCTGAAGCGTGCTTCGGTGATGCGAGAGGGAGGTTTGGTCGTGTCAGATCACGCCCCGGTCATCGTCGATCTGGAGATTTGAATCGACCCACAGGGTCGAACAGGTTTGTAACGCAGGAGCCCATGACCTGCGCCATGAGCGGTGCACTCGCCGCCAGACTCTCGCGCCTGTTGCCCGGTGGTCGTGGGCTCTGGATTCCAATGGACCACGGCATCTCCGCCTATCCCGAACATGGATTGAATCGCATGGATGAGATCGTCGATTCCATCATCGCAGCCGGTGCGGACGCGATCGTTGCCCAGAAGGGCGTCGTCAGCCACCAAGCGGCGCGAACGGGCTGGGACGGATTCGTTTGCCATGTATCGGTCTCGACCGTGCACGGTGGTCCCAATGCCCAATCCAAGGTCAAGGTCGCGAGCGCGGTCGAGGCGAAGAGCCGCGGTGCGAGCGGCGTCTCGGGTCAGATCAATCTCGGCGACGAGAATGAGCACAAGATGATCCTCGACCTGGGCGAGTTGACCGCCGAGGCCCATGCGGCCGAGATGCCTGTGCTCGGCATGGTCTATCCCCGTGGCCCGAATCTGATCGTCTCACCTGAGGATGAGACCGGTGGCATCGCCCACGCCGCTCGGGTCGCCCATGAACTCGGGTGTCATGTCGTCAAGGTGCCGTGGACAGGCTCGGTCGAGTCCTTTCGAACGGTCTGCGAGGCGGTTCCCATTCCGGTGCTGATCGCTGGAGGGGCGAAGGAGGGTGACTTCTCCGCAACCCTCAAGATTGTCGCGTTGGCCATCCAGGCCGGTGGCGCAGGGGTCTGCATGGGTCGGCAGGTGTTCGGCGCAGAGGACCCCGGTGCCACGGTGCGAGCACTGGCTGAGATCATTCACGGAGCCTGAGGTGAGAAGATGGAGCTCTGGTTGGATGCTGCAAGCGATTCCTCGGGGGTGATCGAGCCCCATCCTGCGGACCGAATCCTGCTCGCATCTGGAGATGTGGTGCCTACCTGGGCAGAGAATCCGCTGTTTGCCTGTGAGGATGGACGTGTCCTCGATGAGGAGAACAAGTCGGTCGGGGCACACGTCGATATCAGCGATGCGGCAGGTCAGGATGCGGCGCGGTCGATGGTCGGTTTG
>Ga0066376_10003001_pt1 | contig 15425 bp, 16 predicted proteins | sample Knorr_S15_td_Bot_FD_77009 | JGI IMG/M metagenome (GOLD analysis project Ga0066376, IMG submission 77009) | Marine microbial communities from Southern Atlantic Ocean transect - Knorr_S15_td_Bottom_ad_5009_LV_A | ecosystem: Environmental > Aquatic > Marine > Oceanic | place: Southern Atlantic... | reverse complement strand
TGTCGCCGGAGCGCGGCCAAGACCTACAGCTCGAGCCCCCGATGACTCCTAGCCCAGTCTTGCTCAGAATTTCACTTCGCCGCTTATCGGTTACCCATGTCCTTCCGCTACTGCTTCTTGCGGTCTGATCGGTTGATCCTCCCCGATCTCGTCGCCCGTCACCGACAACCGGAGCTCATAGACGCTCCGGATCTCCCCTCCGAACGTCACGAAGGTGCCTTGCGGGCGCTCGCTCGCGTCAACGCACTTTCACGGGCGGCGCCCAGAATCTGGCGCGAGATTCGTCGGCTGACGGAAGCCGATGCTCTCGGCCGGATTCGCGTGCTCGACGTCGCCTGCGGAGGTGGCGATGTCGCTGTGGCGCTTGCGCGTCGGGCCGCCCGCTCGGGGGTCGACCTCGAGGTACACGGCTGCGACGTGAGTCCCACCGCATTGGACTTCGCCCGGAAGAACGCGGAGCGTGCCGGTGTCCAGGCGCACTTCTTCCAACTGGATGCGCTCCGGGGGGAGATCCCTGACGGCTACGACGTCGTGTGCTCGTCGCTCTTCCTGCATCACCTCGATGACGATGCGGCTGTCGCCCTTCTCGCCGCGATGGCGGAAAAGGCCAGCCGTATGGTCCTGGTTCAGGACCTGCGGCGAACCATCGTGGGATACGTGCTCGCATACGGCACGCTCAGGGTCATCTCGCGATCTCATGTGGCTCACACCGACGGACCGCGTTCGGTCGAGGGGGCGTTCTCGCTAGAAGAGGCGGCCGAGCTCGCGAGCCGTGCAGGCCTCCAAGGCGCGCGCGTCGAGCCGTGTTGGCCCCAGCGGTTCCAGCTGATCTGGCGGCACGCATGAGCGCCTTCGACGCCACGTACGATGCCGTCGTGGTCGGCGCGGGGCCGGCCGGAACGATGACCGCACTCGAGCTCGCTCGACGAGATCTTTCGGTGCTCCTGGTGGAGCGGCAGACGATGCCACGCTGGAAGGTGTGCGGTGCCTGCTTGAGCGCGGGGACGCTGGAGGTGCTCGACAGGGCAGGGCTTCTCGCCCCGCGCGACGGCGTCCCACTTCGGCACCTTCGTCTCACCGCGGGGTCGAGCGAGGCGCGTGTACCCCTGAAAGGTTCGATGGCGGTGTCGAGGCGGTCGTTCGACCAGGCGCTTCTTGATGCGGCCCAAGAAGAAGGCGTGGCGGTGATGACGCCCGCCCGGGCGCGACTCGGGCCGATAGAGCGCGACCACCGCGTGGTTCGCATCGAGCGGGCCGAGGGCGATCTGGAAGTAGCCGCCCGTGTCGTCATCGATGCCGGCGGACTCGGGGGCGGGCTGGCATCGTCCCATGAGGTCCAGGGCGACCGGCTCGACCCCAGCTCGCGGATAGGGGTCGGGGCCGTGTTCGCTCCGGACTCACCCGGTTACGAGCCCGGGGAGATCCACATGGCGATGGGCGAGGGCAGCTACGTCGGGCTAGTGCGGGTGGTGGACGGGACCCTGACCGTCGCTGCCGCCCTCGATCCCTCGCTGCTGAGGCTGCATGGCTCACCGGGAGACGCGGTCGGCGCAGTGCTGCGAAGGGCAGGGGTTCCGGCCTTGCCGGAGACGGTGTCTCTAGGGTGGAAGGGTACCCCGGCGCTGACCAGAACGCCCGCCACCCGGGGAGCGGAGCGCCTCTTCGCGGTGGGTGACGCCGCCGGCTACGTCGAGCCGTTCACGGGTGAGGGTATCGCCTGGGCGCTCGCCGGGGCTCGCGCCCTCGCGCCTCTGGCCGCACAAGCCGCTCAGCATTGGGACCCCGCACAGCTCGCCGCGTGGGATCGAGCCCACTCAACTTCGATGGCCAGCGCGCAGAGGCTGTGCCGTGCCGTCGCGTGGACGTCCCGACGGCCGTGGCTCGTGCTCTCCGCACTACGCCTCCTGGCACACCTGCCTGGGGTGGCAGGCCCGTTCGTGCGTCGCGCCGGGAGGGCGCCGATCATGACTGGTCCGGGCCCATGAGTCTTCTGCTAGGGGGGATCGGGACAGCAGTGCCCGAGCACGCGATCACACAGGCAGATGCCGCGGAAATCGGTGCGTCCTTCGCCTCGCTGGACCCGAAACGGATGGGTACGATCCGGGCGCTGTACAAGAGAACCGGCGTGGACAAGCGCCACAGCGTGCTGCTTGAGCGATCCGACGGGGCGCCGATGGACCGTCAGTCGTTCTACGCGCCTGCACTTGGCGTGGACGACCTGGGCCCGCCGACGGAGGCCCGCATGCGGCGGTACGAGACCGACGCCCCCGCGCTCGCGGAGGCCGCCGCTCGCGAGGCGCTCACTAATGCAGAGCTCGACCTCGAGGAGCTGACCCACGTCGTGACCGTCTCATGCACGGGCTTCTTCGCGCCGGGCCTCGATGCAGTGCTCATCGACAGGCTGGGCCTTCCGCGCGACGTCGAGCGCACACACATCGGCTTCATGGGATGCCATGGAGCGCTCAACGGGCTGAGGGTCGCGGCGTCCTTTGCGGGCGCGAACCCGGACGCTCGGGTGCTCGTCGCCTCCGTCGAGCTCTGTACGCTCCACTTCGCATACGGTCGGGACCCACGCCTCGTGGTCGCCAACGCCCTCTTCTCTGACGGTGCAGCAGCAGTCGTGGGCGTCCCGGCAGGCACCGCGGACACCGATGACGCCGACGGATGGTGCGTCCTGGCGAGCGGCACGCTGCTGATGCCCGACTCAGCCGACGCGATGTCGTGGCGCATCGGAGATCACGGCTTCCGCTTGACGTTATCCGCTGAAGTACCCGACCTCATCGCTCGGCACCTGCCCGGCTGGCTCGAGGGGTGGCTGGGAAAACAGGGACTCGCGGTCGACGACGTAGCCTCGTGGGCCGTTCATCCGGGCGGGCCGCGCGTGCTCACCGCCGTCGGCGATGCGATCGGCCTCACCAACGGCGCGATGGACGTTTCGCGTGAGGTGCTCGCCGAATACGGGAACATGTCCTCGGCGACCGTGCTCTTCGTCCTGGACAAGCTTCGTCGGCAGAACGCGCCGCGGCCGTGCGTGGCGCTCGCGTTCGGGCCGGGGCTGGTGGTCGAGGCGGCTTTGCTTGGCTGATTGGAGGCCGTAGAGCGCCGTGCTCCCCCGCTAAGCCGCCGCCACCTGCGCCAGCGTACTCCTCAGCCGCTGCGTGAGGACGCGGTAGACCCCGCGCGCCACCGCCGGATTCTGCTCGATCAGACGGTTGAACGAATGCTGATCGATGCGAAGCAAGGTACTCGGCTCCGCCGCCGTCGCGGTTGCCGAGCGCGTGTCCTGATCGAGGATCGCCATCTCTCCGAATCCCTCGCGAGAGCCGAGTACCGCCAGCTCGAGCTGTCCCCGCGTGATGCAGATTCCGCCTCGGACGACGAGATAGAACGCGTCCCCGTCGTCGCCTTGCTCGAACACGACCTCGTCAGTCTCCAGGTGAACGACCGAGGCCAGCGATGCAATGCCGGCCAGGTCCGGCCCCGGGAAGTTTCGGAAGAATTCGGATCCTTTGAGGATCATCACTTTTTCTATCAACGGGATCATGGTTCCGTCCTGTGGGTCAAAGTTCTTCGATCGGCCCGGGGTGCTGATTTCATCATCTCGGCCGAGCAGGTGCAGTCCGAGCGCCCGCGGCCACCAGTCCGGGTCTTGCACGAGCGCTTCGCCGGGCTCTCCGAACAGGGCCTCAGCGTCGGGAACGAGTTCCTTCACCCGGTCCCGCACGAAGCCGTCGGCGGTCACATCCATGAACGGCATCAGTGCGGATCCGCTCTCGCCGGCAACGGTGCCATCGAGAAGCTCGAGCGCGTTGCTACGGCCGGCGGGGTCTTCGTCGAAGATCGCCGCCGAAACCGTTGCGAGGCGGGCCTGGTCATAGGAGAGCGCCAGGATGCGCATCACTCTATGAACAGAGCGGAGACTCAGCTCCTCGAGCTCGTCAGCCACGAAAGGTTTGTCGATTTTGCCGTTCTGCTCACGAAGACTCGTAGCGACCAGGGAGTAACGCAGACCGCGCTCGATCTCGAGTTCCAGAATGTTGCGCATCCGCCCAGGCTCGATCGGCTCGATCTGGTCGTCCAGGCGCATGCGTCGCAAAGACGTCAGCGCGGCCGCCCCGAGCGCGGGTTCCTCTACGAGGTCGAGTAGTGCATCACGGGCCTCATCTCCCTCGACCGTCGAGAGCGTGGTGATCACGGATCGCCGCGCCGGCAGGGGTAGTTCTCGACGGTCCAGGAGGGCCAACATCGCGGTAACCGCAGGCCGCCCGAGCTGGGCGGGGGCCTCGAGCGCGCCAGGCGGTCTTCGACGACGTCGGCGACCTCGGCCATGAGCTCCCACAACCCCAGATCGCCCACCGCGCCCGCGGCCACAGCCTTGTCTTCCGACACGTCCGAAGCGAGCAGCTCCGTCAGTTGCACGTGGATCTCCGGGCCCAGCTGATCGAGGGCTACGAGGCATGCGCGCCGAACGGACGGATCTGTGTGGCCCAGAAACGCCTCCACGAGGCTCGGTTCCACCCGTGGCACGTGTCCCGCGGCGGTGAGCAGTGCCGAGATGGCCAGCGGCGACTCCTCACGGACCAATCGCTCACCGATCGCCACGCCGGCGAAATCGTCGTCCCCGTGGTCCATGCGACCGAGCACGAGCGCCGCCTCGGCTCGCACCTCGGGTACATCATGCGTGAGCAAGCCGGTGGCCCTTGGGGCCGCATCCTCCACAGGAATCTGCTCGAGCAGCGAAACTGCGAACACGATCACCGTGGGGTCCGGATCTTTCAGCGCGCCGTCGATGACCGTAAGCGCCTCGCGCCCGATAACGAGCGGTGTGTCGCCCGTGCTGGTAAAATCGACCGAATGCCTCACGAGCGCCCCCTCGAGAGCGCTCATGTAGGCACCGCGGTGCCTCGTGTATATGAGGAAAGCGATCGCGGCGGAGAGCACGGTTACGATGGGCAGGACTTCAGCGCGTGACGCGAAGACGAGCATCACTACGCCCGCCGCGGCTTTCGAGAGCGGTTGAAGCACACCTCCAAGCGTAGCCATGGCGGCACTGGAGCGGTTGGCTGGGGTTGGATGATCCGAACCGCATCGTGATCGTATGACCCGGGACCGCGAGAAGGTGATGATCGACATTCTCGCGGACGGATCGTTCGTCGGGACTGTGTACGATGCGGAACCGGACGAATTCCAGAATGAGGCTCTGAGGAGGCTCATCGGGTGGAGGAGTTTCACGTGGTCTTGAACTGGTTCGACGTGCTGAAGCAGAGGATGGCGAATTGATGAGACGTTGTGGTGCTGGATTCACTGCAGCACTGACCTTGGCAATGATGTCCGCCTGTTCAGGCCCGCCCCCGGCAAACCCGCTGGAAGGGCCATCAGAGCCGTATAAGCTCGGCATGTTCCGCCTAGACGCCACGGACTTCGTCGGATTGGTGGTGAGCGATGAGCTGGTGGTAGACCTCTCGCGGGCAGCCGTCGGTGCTCCCGCGACGCTGCACGAGCTGATCGCTGCCTGGGATGAGCCGATGGCCGATCGCCTCGGTAGGCTCGCTGGTGATGCGTCGCGGCTGGCGCCGCCGTTCTCCTACCAGCTCTCGGAGGTGAGAACGCTACCGCCCATCACCGACCCCGACGCCATGGTGAATGCGGCTCGCAACTACGAGGAGCATGCGGCCGAGATGGCCGCGACGGGCCGGACCGCGGGGACGACGGCCGTCATCGATGAAAACGTGCGAGCAGGCATCCCGGGCCTCTGGTCCCGCACGCCGGGCGACACACGAGCAAACCCGTATCTGTTCCCGAAAATGAAGTCGGCGATCACAGGAAATGGCGACCCGATCATCCTGCCGCCAGGCCGCACGATGATCGACTGGGAATGCGAGCTCACCGTGGTGATCGGAAAGACGTTGAGGCGGGTGCCACGCGATGAGGTCATGGACCACGTCTTCGGCTACACGCTGATGCTCGACGTCTCGGATCGCGAGGATCGCCTGGATGAGCGGTACGGTTCTGATTGGCTGCTCGGCAAGAGCCAAGACACTTTTGCGCCCCTTGGCCCATTCGTCGTCCCCGCCGAGTTCGTACCGGACCCTCAGAACCTTCGAGTCCAGTTCTCGTTGAATGGCGAGCTGATGCAAGATGCGACGACGAGCCTGATGACCCACACCGTGGTCGACCTACTGACGTTCGCGTCGGGCATGGTGACGCTTCGTCCTGGCGACCTCGTCGCCACGGGTACCCCGGCGGGCGTGGGCACCGCGCGCGTGCCGCCGATCTACCTAAAGGCCGGGGATCGAACCTCGTGCACCGTCGAAGGCATCGGCACGCTGACCAACACGGTGGAGGCACTGGACGGGGGGCGCTGAATTGACGATGCGCGGGACCGACCAAGGGAGCGTGGCGGCCGTACTTAAGGCGACTACCTTCGCGGCTTCGAAGCATCGAGATCAACGTCGCAAGGACCGTGAGGCATCCCCCTACATCAATCACCCGATCACCGTGGCCGCGCTTCTCGCCGAGGTCGGCGTCACGGATCTCGTCGCCTTACAAGCGGCGCTCCTCCATGACGTGATCGAGGACACGGGGACGGGAGCGCAGGAGATCGACGAGATGTTCGGCTCGCGCGTGTGCGAGGTCGTGCTGGAGATGACCGATGACAAGCGGCTCCCCAAGGAGGAGCGAAAGCGTCTTCAGATCGAACACGCAGCTGACCTCTCAGATCTCGCTAAGCTCGTGAAGCTCGGAGATAAGATCGCCAACGTCCGTGACCTGATGAGCTCGCCCCCCGTCGGCTGGGACGAGCAGCGCCGCAGAGAGTACCTGCGATGGACGGAGCAGGTGGTGGCCGGGTGCAGGGGGGTGAATCAGGAGCTCGAAGACCTCTACGACGCGGCGCTTCGAGAGGCTCTCACGCAGCTCGACGCGTTAGCATGAGCGCGTGGCTCGTCGGGGAGCAACCCGCAATAGGCGCTTGGGCGCAGTACTTTCAGATTCGGACGCGAATTGGACAGGAGACAGCATGACATTCGGACGCATCGGTGCAGGGTTGGCCCTCTTCTCGCTCGTCACGGCACTCGCTTGCGGAGCCGAGAATCAGGCCGGCTCGAACGCCTCCGCATCTGGCGCATTCACCAAGGGTGGGGACGATCGGACCGGTCCCTACGAGGTCCTCGAGGCTTGGTGGAAGGCCGCGCCAGATCACACCGATGGGTGGACATGGGGCTCCGTGTCGGGCGTCGCCGCGGATACTCCGGACCGGATCATCGTGGCGATCTGGGGAGACCAGAAGGCACAGCGGCAGGAGAGGCCGGGCGGGTCCAACTATCTCGTGGTGGTCAACGCGAACGGCGACATCGTCGAGAACTGGTCGCAGTGGGACTCGCTCTTCAACCGACCTCATCAGGTCTACATCAGCCCTTATGATCCCGATCGCCACGTCTGGGTCGTCGAGCGCGGCGGCAACGGAGTCCACGAGCAGATCCTCAAGTTCACCAACGATGGAAGCGAGCTCGTGATGCGCCTCCTGGATCCGCAACCTGTGCAGAGCGCCCAAGAGGCACGGGCCAACCTGAACCCGGGACCGCTCGACTTCGGACAACCCGCGGTGCTGGCCTTCCTGCCGGATGGGCATTTCCTCCTCGGCGATGGCTATCAAAACGGCCGGATCGCCAAGTACACGACGGATGGCGAATTCGTGTCACAGTTCGGTTCGGTCGGGAGCGGGCCTGGTCAATTCGACCTCGTCCACGGCATCGCCGTCGACCGGACCGGGCGGATCTACGTGTCCGACCGGATGAACCACCGGGTGCAGGTCTTCACCGAGGATGGTGACTACATCGAGGAGTGGCCGAACATCTACGATCCCGTCGCGATCTTCATCGACGAGAGCGACGCCGTCTGGGTGCTCGACGCCACCCTGAACCGGATGCTCAAGTACAGCCTGGAAGGGCAGCTCCTGGACTACTGGGGCGCGTACGCACGGGTCTCGTCCCTCGGCAGGCCCGGATGGACGGGTGGCATGTCTCTTCCGCACCAGATGGATATGGACTCGGATGGCAACCTCTACATCGCCGAGTTCAGCGGACCGTGGTTGGACAAGTTCGTGCCGCGGGCCGATGCGGACCCGAGCCGGCTGATCGGGAGGCGGCAGCTGGGCGCGAACTAAGGAAGGGGTCTCCCCAGGCGGCCGAGCCGTTGGCTAGCTCAGGGCTCCCTGCAAACGCCCCCGTGAAAGATCCCCAGATCTCTTGTAGCGACGTGTCTACTCCACCGTCGGAGGCTGACCTCATCACCTCCTGGAACCCGCCGCGCTCAGGTTGTAGAGCAACGCCGCCCCCAGCGCGATCAGCATCACGCCGGACACGATCTCGTCACCATGCCGCGCGGTCATCTGCACCGCAAGCCGATAGGTTCGATCGCTGTTTCCTTCCGCCATTTGGGGAACGAGAGGGATGTTGAGCCCTCGTTGATCGAGGGCCTGCCCGGGGGGCGACTGAGAGCGCAGATCTAATGGCCGCATACCGGGGTAACCGGTGACCATGACCAACCCACGCTTCCTCCTCCTCCAGGTCCGAAACCCAGGCGACCCCATGGCCGAAAACGAAGTCGCGTGCTTTGCGCGTGGCTTCGCGTGCGACCCGTCGGACATCGAGGTCTTGGACCTCATCTCCGGGGCACCCAGCTCGGCCGACCTCGACCGGGCAGACGTCGTCCTACTCGGTGGCAGCGGGGACTACTCGGTGGTCGAGGGAGGCCCGTGGCTGCCCGCCGCGCTCGAAGCAATGAGGGCACTGTACGAGTCTGGACGCCCGACGTTCGCGTCGTGCTGGGGCTTTCAGGCGATGGCGCGCGCGCTGGGCGGCGAGGTCGTGACGGATCGCGAACGAGCTGAGGTCGGCACCAAGTGGATGGAAGTGACGGCAGCGGGGAAAGAGGATCCGGTTTTCGGCCCGCTAGGCGATCGGTTCCAAGTGTGCATCGGGCACGAAGACATCGTGACCCGCCTGCCCGAGGGGGCGACGCTGCTGGCCTCCAGCGCGACCATCGAGAACGAGGTGTTCTGCTTTCCGGACAAGCCGATCTACGCCACGCAGTTCCATCCGGAGCTCGCGCGCCTGGACCTCATCGCACGCATTCGGAGGTACCCACATTATCTCGAGATGACCGGGCACTCCACGATGCAGGAGTTCGAGGACGCCACGCCCGAAACACCCGAGGCCGAGTCGATCCTCCCGCGCTTCCTCGCCCACGTGCTCGGACAGGGCTGAACGCCGCCGGACTGAACGTCAGGCCGCGGCGACCCCCCGGGCGGCATTCCGGGCGGCGTTCTTTCGCCGCTTCTCCCGCCACGCGAACACCCGGTACCCCAGCAGCACCGCGAGGCACGCACCCAAAAAGAGCGGCAACCGCACGTCGGCCTTCACCAACCAATAGAAGTGGATCACGCCTAACGTGGCGGCGATGTAGATCCCTCGGTGCAGCTTCGTCCAGCGAGGACCGAGTCGCCGGATCCAGCCCTGCGTGGATGTCAGAGCGAGCGGCATCAGAATCACAAACGCCGTGAATCCTACGGTGATGTACGGCCGCTCGATGATGTCCGCGACCATGTACTCCACGTTGAAGACCTGGTCGAAGACGAACCAGATGTTGAAGTGCACGAACGCGTAGAAGAACGCGAACAGGCCTAACGGCCGGCGCAACTTGATGACCAGATTCCAGCCAGTCAGACGGCGCACCGGTGTCACCGACAGGGTCACCAGTAGAAGCACGAGCGTCGTCATGCCGGTGACGTGCGTCAGCTTCTCGATGGGGTTCGCGCCGAGCCATCCCAGGAAAATCCCGGCGATGAGCCAAGCGCTCGGGGCGAGGGCCGACAGCCACAGCAGGAGCTTCAGCGCGAGAATCGCGCGCTTCTGATTCATGGTGTTCGGAGGTGGGTGACGCCTACTTCCAGCGCGCCAGATCCATGCCGGCGTACATGTGCGCCACCTCGTCCCCATACCCGTTGAACATCACGGTCTCGTGCCTCTTGAAGAGGCTCGGTAGTCGACGCTCACGCGCCTGACTCCAGCGCGGGTGGTCCACCTCGGGATTCACGTTGGCGTAGAAGCCGTATTCGAACGAGTTCTGCTGCTGCCACGTGTTGAGGGGCATCTCCTCGACGAACTCGATCTTCACGATCGATTTGACGCCCTTGAAGCCGTACTTCCACGGGGTGATGAGCCTGAGCGGCGCGCCGTTCTGGTTCGGTAGATCCATCCCGTACACGCCCGTGGTCATGAGCGTGAGCGGGTTCATCGCCTCGTCCATGCGCAGGCCCTCCACGTACGGCCACTGCAGCACGCCGGTGCGCTGCCCATTCATCTCTGTGGGCCGCACGATGGTCTCGAAGCGCAAGAAGTTCGCCGATCCGGTCGGCTCGACACGCCTGATGAGATCGGCGAGCGGGAAGCCGCGCCAGGGGATGACCATCGACCATGCTTCCACGCAGCGAAGACGATAGACGCGGTCCTCGATGGTGACCCCGGACAGGATGTCGTCGAGCTCGTAGTTGCCCGGCTTGTTGACATGACCTTCGATTGATACGGTCCACGGACTGGGCTGGAACGGTCCCGAATTCCGGACCGGATCACCCTTGCCGGTGCCAAATTCGTAGAAATTGTTGTACGACGTGATGTCTTGGTAGCTGTTCAGCTCCTCGCCGATCTCAGACGTCATCGTCCGGAAACGGGCAGGGATCTCCTGACCTGCAGCGGCGAGTATCTCCGGGCTCGACTCTTCGGAGATCCTCTGACCTGAGTCACCGGTACAGCCTGCAAGGGCACCCGGCGTGATCGCGAGCGCAGCAGCGCCGAGCCCAGCATCCCTCAGGAACCGCCTACGATTCACATAGACGTGCTCAGGCGTGATCTCCGAGGAAGCAATGTCGGAGGCTTTGCGCGATCGGATGATCATGTCGAATCTCCCACTATCGGCTTGCCCGCGTCGGTCACGGGCTTCGAGGCATCAGGTAAGATGGTGCACACAATGCCGCTCGAACACCCGGATGTGGCGACGGGTTCCGGCCCGGCGGACTACTCCACCAAGCGGGCCGGCTCGACCTCGGGGGCCTCAGCGCCGCTAACGTCGATGCCATGAGCGCGATGAGCAGAAGCGCGGCCCCTATGGCCGCGTAGCTCCCGGGGCCGACGGGTGGCATCCCAGCGGCCTTCCTCATGAACGCCACCAGCATGGTGCCCCAGAACAACATGCCCGCCACGCCCCACGCTCCGACCCTCAGGCGCTGCCCGAGCACGTGCGTCAGGATGCGCCGATTCGTGGCGCCGAGCGCGCGACGAACCGCCAGCTCTCGGGCGCGTCGGCGAGTGACCTGGACCGCGGTCAGATGCACGCCGTGCGCTGCGAGGAGAAGCGCCGTCAGCGCTACGAAGAGCGCCAGGATCCGCACCCAACCGAGCGACCCGGCCTGCGCCTCGCGGTAGTCGGCGAGACGTTGTGGTTCGCCCGGCCCTAGGCCAGCTGCGACCATCGCGGCGTGAGCCGTTTCCACCTGTGCCTCGTCGCCGCGCATGACCAGATGCCCGCTGCGCGGGGGCTGTTGCAGCGCGCTCAGGCAGCTCCACCGGCCAGACGGCGCGCTCGGTCCACTCGAGGCCGAGGCTCTCGCGTGCGATGGGCTCGAGGCCTAGAAGACGGGCCGGGCTGGGCAGCTCGAACGAGAGGATGGTACGAAGGCCTACGAGGAGCCCTGTGGCAGCAACAAGCGAGGTGGCCACACCCGCCGTCGGGAGCGATTCAGCGTTGGCCCGCAGCGGCTTTCTCGTCATCTACGTCACGTCTACCTTCCCACCCTCCAGGCGCATAGCGCCGCCCATCGGATGTCTCAGGGAGTCCCAATGACTTCGCTGTTCGGACGTTGCCCCCGCCTCGCACCGTTGTCCATAGTGCTCGGATGCGCGCTTGTGTGCTCGCCGCTCGCCACGAGTGCCCAGACCCTCTCTGATCTTCCTGACGACTTCTTCTCCAGCGCGAACTATCGGCACGTAGGTCCGGTGGGGAACAGGGTCAGCGCCGTCGTGGGCGTACCCGGCGACGCGAACGTCTACTATTTCGGCGCCGCCTCGGGCGGAGTGTTCAAGAGCGAGGACGGTGGGCACTCCTGGAGCCCCATCTTCGACGACCAGGCCGCGCTGAGCATCGGGGCGCTGGCGATCGCGCCCTCCGACCCGAACGTGGTGTGGGTGGGCACCGGCGAAGCGTTCATCCGCTCGAACGTTTCGATCGGTGACGGCGTGTACCGATCCACCGACGGCGGTGAGAACTGGACCCACATGGGTCTCTCCGAGACCGGACGAGTGGGTCGAATCGCCATTCATCCGGACGACCCCGACGTCGTCTTCGTCGCTGCGGCCGGGCACCTGTACGGTCCGCAAGAGGAGCGAGGTCTGTTCCGGACACAGGATGGAGGAACCACCTGGGAGCGCGTCCTGTTCGTGGGACCCGATGCAGGCGCCATCGACGTCGTCATGAACCCCGCCAACCCGCGCATCATCTTCGCCGCCACCTGGCAAATGCAGATGTGGACGTGGGGCAGAGAGAGCGGTGGCCCGGCCAGCGGACTGTGGATGAGCCGGGACGGTGGGGACACTTGGACCGAGCTGGAGGGCAACGGCCTGCCGAGCGGCACGATGGGCAAGATCGGCCTGGCCATGTCCCCCGATGACCCCAGCCGCGTGTACGCGCTGATCGAGACGAACTCGAATCGCGACTTCGAGCCTCTGGACGATCACGAGGGCACGCTATGGCGCTCGGACAACGGCGGTAGCTCGTGGCGGATGGTGAACGCCGACCACGCGCTCGCCCAACGACCGCTCTACTACACGCGAATGGCCGTAGCACCCGACGACGCGGACGAAGTGCACTTCATGTCGACGGCGCACTCGAAGTCGCTGGATGGAGGCGTGTCCTTCACCAGCCAGGGTGGCGGCGACAACCATGACATGTGGATCGACCCCCTGATGCCGGACCGGATGATCATCGGGAACGATCAAGGCGTGAAGATCTCGACGAATCGTGGACGGAACTGGTTCCGGCCCCAACTGCCAATCGCCCAGATGTACCACGTGTTCACCGATACCAAGATCCCCTACAACCTCTATGGAAACCGTCAGGACGGGTCATCGTACGGCGGGCCCTCGAACACGCTGAGCGGCGGATCGATACCCATCGGAGCCTGGAGGACGGTAGGTGGATGTGAATCCGGATTCGCCGTCCCGGACACCGTGACGAACGACGTCGTGTGGTCCGGATGCTACGAGGGCATCCTCGATCGTCATGAAATCTCGACCGGCATCACTCGCACGGTGAGCGTATGGCCCGACAACCCGGAGGGGTGGGCGGCCGAAGACGTGCGGTACCGCTTTCAGTGGACGTTCCCCGTGCACATCTCCCCGCACGACAACGAGACCGTGTACGCCGGCAGCCAACACGTTCACCGCACGACGGACGAGGGGCACACCTGGGAGGTGATCAGCCCCGACCTGACCCGTAACGATCCCACCAAGATGCAGAAGACTGGTGGACTCACGACCGAGGACGTCAGCCCGACGTACGCGTCGGTGCTCTTCGCCATCGCCGAGTCCCCGATCGAATCGGGACTCATCTGGACGGGCTCGAACGACGGGCTCGTACAGCTCACGAGGGACAACGGGCAGAGCTGGGAGGATGTCACGCCGAATATTCCGGACCTTCCGGAGTGGGGCACGGTGAGCAACGTAGAGCCATCCCGGTTCGACGCGGGGACCGCGTACATCACGGTCGACTTCCACCAACTCGGCAACACCGATCCGTACGTGTACAAGACGGAGGACTACGGTCAGTCGTGGCGGTCCTTGTCCGTAGGGATTCCGCGCAGCGTGTTCAGCTATGCCCACGTCGTGCGCGAGGACCCGACCCGACCCGGCCTCCTGTACCTGGGGACGGAAAATTCCGTATTCCTGTCATACGACGACGGTTCCTCTTGGCTGCCTCTGCAGGGCGACCTCCCTCATGCGCCCGCGTACTGGCTGACGGTACAGGGGCACTTCAACGACTTGGTCATCGGCACGTATGGCCGCGGCTTCTGGATCCTCGACGACATCACCGCACTCCAGCAGATGACGGATGCGGTCGTCGCGAGCGATGTACATCTCTTCGAGCCGCGCCCCGCGTATCGCTTCCTGGGCAGGGAAGGCGTGATCGGCCAGCCGGGAGATCCGGCTGCGGGCCAGAACCCCCAGGGAGGGGCGTCCCTCAACTTCTACGTGGGTGACGGCGTGTCCGGGTCCGCCAGCGTGACCTTCACGACCATGGACGGCGAGCACGTGCGCGCGATATCGACCCAGGCTAATCCGGGCCTCAATCGAGTCATGTGGGATCTCAGGTACGAGGCGTCGAGCGCTCCCAGACTGCGCACACCCGCATTGGAACACAGCCACCGCGACGTCGGCGCTTCCGGCTTTCGCGCCGCTCCCGACGGTGGGTCGGTCCGGCCACTGGCCGTCCCGGGCCGCTATCGGGTCACGCTCGAGGTCTCTGGCCAGGATGCGCAGACCGCCGTCCTCGAGGTGTTGCAGGACCCGGACTCGGAGGCATCGGCCGCCGACATGCGCGCTCAGTTGGATCTTCAGCTCGAGCTACGTGAGATGAGCGATTCGACGTCGGAGCTCATCAATCGGATCGAGTGGACTCGTAAGGGCCTCATGGATCTGGAAGAGCGGGTGCGGGGCGAGGCGCGTTACCGCGAGGTCGTCGAGGCGGGGGAAGCTCTGGATGAGCTCCTCATCGAGCTGGAGATGGGGCTCTTCGACCTGCGCCTGACCGGTGGCTCCGCCAGGCAGGACACGATTCGGTGGCCTCGGCAGCTTTGGGCCAAGCTCTCGAGCCTCGCGGGATACTCTTCCGGCACCGACGATCCTCCGACGAATCAGATGAGAGAAGTCGGCGTGGTGTACGAGGAGCTGTTGGCCGAGAGTCTGCTCCGTTGGGCGGAAATCGCAGCGGGCGACCTGGCGAGGTTCAACCAGATGCTCGCCGACCGAGGACTGCCGCCAATCGTATCATAGTGTGACCAGATTGCCGTCGAGGCGGAAGTCATGAGGCAACCGGGCTCGCCGATAAAATGGCCCCTCCCCAGTGCCGGAGTTCTGCTCCTCACCATCGGCGTAGTCATCTTCGGCGACGTTGCGCTCGCCACGCAGATCACCGGTGAGTACCGGTGGTGGTGTATGGATTAGGGGCGGCGCTGGCCGGAGGGTTTCACCGAAGCCGTGTCTTCCTCGCGGTCGTGGGGCTCGGCGCGCTGGACCTGGTCGCCTCCAGCGCTCCACAGGCGGATGCGACCGGTGCATTCGGGAGTGTGCTCGTCCTGGTCATCGGTCTGATCTCGA
>Ga0066376_10003000_pt1 | contig 15426 bp, 9 predicted proteins | sample Knorr_S15_td_Bot_FD_77009 | JGI IMG/M metagenome (GOLD analysis project Ga0066376, IMG submission 77009) | Marine microbial communities from Southern Atlantic Ocean transect - Knorr_S15_td_Bottom_ad_5009_LV_A | ecosystem: Environmental > Aquatic > Marine > Oceanic | place: Southern Atlantic... | reverse complement strand
TGTCGCTGCCATGACCACAAGTATGATCCGATCAGCCAGCGGGAGTTCTATGGCCTGTATGCCTACTTCAACAACTTCGACGAAAAGGGACTCGACGGTCGTACCGGGAATGCGGAGCCGCTGCTCAAATCACCAACCCCGTTGCAAGAGAGCAGGGCCCTCTCGTTCCGACAGCAGCTTGCCGCAACCGAGCAACAGATCCAGCTGCGTCGGCAGGGAGTAGTCGCGGACCTCAATCGCTGGCAGCAGAGAATACGTGACGATATCGAGAAGATGCCCGGGCCACCGTCGGATGTGTTGGCCGCCTGGCCACTTGATCTCGCAGCAGGGGAACAGGTGGACGACCGGGGACCAGGAAAACAGCATGGCCGCTTACATGGCGAAGCGGTTTACATCCCTGGCAAGTATGGGGAGGCCTTGCTGTTTGATGGGGTAAAGTATATCGAGGTGGCCGAGGCAGGAAGATTTGATACCGAAGACCGGTTTACCCTCTCCAGCTGGGTTTTTCCCACGTCCAGGGACCAGCTGGCAATTTTGTCGCGAGCTGAATCGGGGGCCCTGGGTCGGGGATACCAGCTGCTGCTCGATGATGCCCGGCTGGTTGTGAAGCTGGTGAACCAGCCCCGTATCAGCCTCGTGGAGATGGTGGCCAAAGAGCCATTGTCGCTCAACAACTGGCACCACGTGGCCGTCACGGTTGACGGTTCGGGAAAAGCGGCAGGAGTTGCGATCTATCTCGATGGCCAGCTCCAGCAGACCCAGGCCCGATCTGATTCGCTCTCTGGATCGATCGATACCAGTGCGGCCTTCGTGATCGGCGGGTTCGACAAGAAGTTGGCATTTCGGGGACTCCTGGACGATGTGCGGGTCTATGGTCGAGAGCTCAGCGGGGATGAAGTCGGCCGCTTGGCCGGGGGCAATCCAATACGCGAGATTATCGACATTGCCCTCAGCGAGCGGACAGAGGCTCAGAAAAAACAGCTGCAGATGTATTACCTTGAGCAGCACGATGATCTCTATCGTCAGCTATACAAGCGGCAACTGGAACTTGAGGATGAACTGCTACAGCTGGAAAAGGACATTTCCACCACGATGGTGATGCGGGAGCGGGAGACGCTGCGGGAGACTTTCTTGCTCATCCGGGGCGACTACCAGAACAAGGGCCCTCGCATACTTCCATCGCTTCCCCGGGTCATTGCCGGTCCCGACCGGGACTTTCCTCAAACCCGCCTGGGGCTGGCCCGTTGGCTTGTCGATGGCCGCAACCCGACTACAGCTCGCGTTGCCGTGAACCGTTTCTGGATGCTGTTTTTCGGCCAGGGGCTGGTCCGGACACCCCGGGATTTCGGCACCCGGGGGGAATGGCCAACCCATCCGAACCTGCTCGATTGGCTTGCCGTGGAATTCGTGGAGAGTGGCTGGGACATGAAGCAGCTGGTTCGCTCGATCGTGCTCTCGGCGACGTACCAACAGACAAGTCGAGTTGAACTGGCGAGGCGCCAACGGGATCCACAAAATCGCTTGTGGTCCAGGGGAGCCCGCCTGCGATTGGACGCCGAAGTGATTCGTGACCAGGCCCTGGCGCTGGCCGGTCTGCTCGGTTCGCGTGTTGGTGGCAAGAGCGTGCATCCCTACCACCCGCAGGGTTTGTGGAAGGAAATGTCGTTTAATCCTCTGGATTTTACTGCCCAGGTTTATGTTCGCAGCAACGGCTCTGATCTCTACCGACGAAGCCTCTACACGTTCTGGAAGAGAACCGTGCCGCCTCCTTCGCTGGCCGTGTTCGACGCTCCCAACCGAGAAACCTGTGTGATCCAGCGAGCCCGTACAAGCTCCCCGTTGCAGGGGTTGGTCTTGATGAACGATCCAACCTACGTCGAAGCAGCCCGTTGCCTGGCCGACCGGTTGCTGGCCGAGGCTGAAGAGGACGACTCGGTTCGCCTGGCGCTGGCGATGCGAGTGATCCTGGTCCGCGAGATTACCGCTGCCGAGGAGGCGGTGCTGGCAGGGGTGCTGAAGCAGCAGCGAGAACTTTTTGGCGAGGACCCTCAAGCTGCTCGTGCGCTGACCGAGGTTGGCGAGTCAGCGTGCAGGCCGGGCACCGACCGCGTCGAACTGGCTGCCTGGACCATGGTGGTTGCTACGATCATGCTGACCGATGAAGCGATTCATAAACCCTGAGAGAAGTTAGCGGATGAGCCCTTTGCAAGATTACCAGCAACTGATCAGGCGGCGGCATTTCTTTGGCCGCTCGGCCGGTGGGATTGGTATTGCCGCCCTGGCAACACTGCTGGATGGGCCGCTGCAGGCCGCCCAGAAGGCGTCCTGGCCTGGGCTGAAGGGGTTGCCCCATCATCCGCCGCATGCCAAGCGGGTAATTTTCCTGCACCAGTCCGGCGCACCGTCACAACTGGACATGCTCGATCCCAAGCCGCAACTGGACCAGTTGCATGGCCAGGAGCTTCCCGATTCAGTACGTCAGAAGCAGCGACTCACGGATATGACAGCCAACCAGGAAGAAAAGCTGATTACCCAGTCGCACTTTCGCTTCGCCCGCCACGGAGCAAGTGGTACCTCGGTGAGCGAGTTGCTTCCCTATACCGCCCGAGTGGTGGATGACATCTGCCTGGTCCGCTCGCTCCATACCGAGGCGATCAACCATGACCCGGGAATCACGTTCTTCCAGACCGGCAGTCAGCATCCGGGGCGGCCGAGCATGGGAGCCTGGTTGAGTTACGGGCTGGGGAGTGAAAATGAAAACCTGCCAGCTTTCACCGTCTTGATTTCCGGCGGCCAGCCAGGTGACCAGCCGTTAATGGGGCGGCTCTGGGGATCCGGCTTCCTGGCCTCCAAGCACCGGGGGGTCAAGTTCCGAGCTGCCGGCGATCCGATCCTCTACCTGAACAACCCGCCCGGGATCAACTCCCAGCGTCGCCGGGTGATGCTCGATGGGGTGGCCCAATTGAATCAGCTTCAGCAGCAAGCATTCGGTGACCCGGCGATCGAGGACCGGGTGGCCCAGTTCGAGATGGCTTACCGGATGCAGATGTCGGTTCCGGAACTGGTGGACCTGCGGGACGAGACGGAGCAGACGTACCGGCTGTACGGCGAAGAGGCACGCAGGCCGGGGACCTATGCGGCCAATTGCCTGCTGGCACGGCGGCTGGTGGAACGAGGTGTCCGATTCGTCCAGCTTTATCACCGTGGTTGGGATCACCATACCAGCCTGCCGGGGCGGATCCGCACCAAGTGCCTGCAGACCGACCAGCCATCGGCAGCCCTGGTGGAGGACCTCAAACAGCGCGGCTTGCTCGATGACACGCTGATTTTCTGGAGCGGTGAATTTGGACGCACTGTCTATTGCCAGGGTGACCTGCGGGTCGATGACTACGGTCGTGATCACCATCCCCGCTGCTTCAGCGCCTGGTTATCGGGCGGCGGGACCAAGCGAGGAATCAGCTACGGTACGACCGATGATTTCTCATATAACATCACAGAGAATCCAGTTCACGTGCATGATCTGCAAGCGACCATCCTGCACCTGCTGGGGATCGACCACGAAAGGCTTATTGTCCGCTTCCAGGGACGGGATCATCGACTTACCGATATCGGCGGGAAGGTAGTAAAAGGCCTGATTAGTTAGAGGATAGATGGCTTGTGCTAGAGTCGATTGAGTTCTTTGTCTAAGATAATTTTGTCAGACAATTCTCCTGGGAAAGCCGGATATGCGAGTTGGGCAGTTTCTGTCTTGTCGTCAAGCGTGGCTAGGAATGGTGCTTGCTGCATCCTTCCTGTGCTCGGCTGTCATGGCCCAGCAACCGGGCCGGGTAGATTTCAAGAAACAGGTCTGGCCGCTGTTAGAAACTCATTGTTTCAGCTGCCACGGTCCAACGAAACAGGAAGGCAGCTTGCGGTTGGATGCCCGTGGCGTGGTGATGGTGGGAGGCACCAGCGGCCCGGCTGTAGTCCCGGGTAATGCGAACGAGAGCCTGCTCTACCAGCGCGTGGCAAGCGAGGCCCACGGTGACCAGATGCCGTTAGATTCGGAGCCGCTAAGCGAGCAACAACGTACCCTGCTAAGCAACTGGATCACACAGGGAGCCCAGTGGCCTGACGGGATAGGGTCGGATGTTCAGTCGGTTGAGGTCCACTGGGCCTACAAGCGGGTGGAGCGGCCGACCCTGCCGGTGCCCCGGCATCGAGGCTGGATTCGCAATCCGATCGATGCTTTTGTTCTCTCTCGGCTCGCCCAGGATCGACGACTTCCCTCACCGCAGGCGGAGCCTCGTCGGCTCATTCGCCGCCTTTACCTCGACCTTGTCGGTATTCCTCCCACGGTTGAGGAGGTAGAAGCATTTGCTCACTCTACCGATCCGCGGGCCTATCATCAGCTTGTCGAAAAGCTATTGGCATCCCCGCTCTATGGTGAACGTTGGGCACGTCCGTGGCTCGACCTGGCTCGATATGCCGACAGCAACGGATACCAGGCGGACCAGTATCGCAACATCTGGCCCTACCGGGACTGGGTGATCCAGGCGATGAATGCCGACATGCCGTTTGACGAGTTCACGCTCCAGCAGCTCGCCGGGGACCTGCTGCCAGAGGCCACGCTGGACCAGAGAATTGCAACTGGTTTCCACCGACTTACGACCTGCAACGTCGAGGCGGGCGTTGATCCGGAGGCGAACCGTGTCAACCAGGTGATTGACCGGGTCAACACGACCGGCACTGTCTGGCTCGGTACCACCGTCGCCTGCATGCAGTGTCACAGTCACAAGTATGACCCTTTCTTGCAGAGCGAGTACTACCAGCTGTTCGCCTACTTCAATAACACGCCGTTGGAAGTCGAGGGGAATGGTGTGACATACGACTTTGTCGGGCCCAAGATGGAGTTGCCGTTGCCCCCCAAGGAACAGGCCCAGCGAGCTCTGCTGTTAGCACGACAAGCCGACCTGGACAAACAGATCGCGACGCGCAGACAAGCCCTGGCAGCGGATCGACAGGCCTGGGAGGTGGAGCTGGCGAAGCGGGCCAGTGAAGCACCAGAGTGGCATGTTCTTGAAGTGGAGAGTTTTTCCTCTGCTGGTGGAGCATCTCACGAGCTGCTCGAGGATCAGTCGATCCTGGTCAGCGGAAAACGACCCTCGCAAGATACCTACACCGTCACGCTTCGCAGTGACGTGGAACAGATCAGCGGTTTGAAGCTGGAGACTTTGACTCACGAGAGCCTGCCTGGGATGGGGCCGGGCCGGCATATCGAGGAACGCCCGAATTTCGTGCTTCACGAGTTGACCGTCGAGGCGGGGCCAGCCCAGGACGAGGCCGGGCTGGAGAAGGTCACACTTCACACAGCCGAGGCAGATTTTTCACAGCAGAATTGGAGTGTCAAGGGGATTATCGATGGAGACTCCAAGACCGGCTGGGGAATCAACCCGCAGTTTGGCAAGCCGCACTTTGCCACGGTGTTGGCAGAGGAAACATTCGGTGGAGCCAGCTGGAAAATCGTGGTCAGGCTGGAACAGAATCTGGGAGAGTGCCGCACGATCGGTCGGTTGCGTATTTCGGCGATGACTGGCACACCGAGCGGCCAGGTCCCGGACGGATTGCTGGCAATCTTGAAGAAACCGGCGGCGAAGCGTACGGACAAGCAGCAGGCGACGCTGGATGAACATTTCTTTTCCCAGGACCCGATGGTCAAGTCGCTTGTGGCAAAGCGTGATGCGGCGGGGAAAAAACTCGATGCGATCAAGCCGATTACCACGCTGGTAATGGTCGAGCAGGAACAGCCACGGGACACACATGTTTTCCGTCGCGGGAATTTCAAGGAGCCATTGGAGCAGGTGCAGCCCGGTACCCCCAGGAGCCTGCCGCCGATGCTTGAGGGGATGCCGGCCAACCGACTTGGGCTCGCCCGCTGGCTGGTAAACCGTGACAACCCGCTCACGGCACGAGTCACAGTGAATCGCTGGTGGGCCGAGATTTTCGGCCGGGGGATTGTCGACACGGAGGAGGATTTTGGCACCCAGGGTGACCGACCGACTCACCCGAAACTGCTCGACTACCTGGCCGTTGAATACATGGAGCATGACTGGTCGATGAAACATGTTCACCGGCTGATCGTGACCTCGGCCACCTACCAGCAGTCGTCCCGCATCCAGGCCGATCAACTGGAGAAAGACCCCAACAACCTGTTGCTGGGGCGAGGTCCCCGATTCCGGCTTTCTGCCGAGATGATCCGGGATAACGCGCTGACAGTCAGCGGGTTGCTCAGTCACAAGATGGGAGGCTCCCCGGTCTATCCTCCCCAGCCCGACGGCATCTGGCGCCACGTCGGCCGAAACGCTCCGAAATATGACACCTCCACCGGCACCGATCGTTTCCGTCGCGGCATCTACGTGGTCTGGCGACGGAGTGCCCCCTACCCCAGCTTCACCAACTTTGACGCGCCAGACCGAGCGTCCTGTGTTGTTGCTCGACCTCGCACAAACACGCCGCTGCAGGCCCTCACCTTGCTCAACGATCATGCTTACCTGGAAATCGCCCGGCACCTGGCTGAGCGAATCATGAAACTTTCTGGCATGGCAGGCGATCGAGAGCGTGTCGCCCGCGGTTTTCAGCTGGCGGTGTCGAGGCAGGCCACGAGCAAGGAACTCGACACGCTGATGGAACTGTACCAGTCTGAGCTGGCGCGGTACGAACAGGACCTGCCGCTGGCCAGGTCTGTTCTTGGTGAAATGACAGCTCCCGTGGCAGACCAACCGCGACTCGCTGCCTGGTTTTCGATTGCACAAGTCCTGCTTAACCTGGATGAGACCATTACCAAGGGATAAGAGCTGGTGGACAGAGCACAACAATTCCTGACCGAATGTACCCGCCGCGAGTTACTCAAGCGTGGTGGCCTGGGGCTTGGTTCGGTGGCCCTCGCCAGCTTGCTTGCAGAGGACCATGGCCTCGCCGATGAATCTCCGACTCTGGAGCCAAACAGCTCGCTCGCTCCACGGGCAACCCATTTTCCGGCGCGGGCAAAGAACGTCATTTTCCTGCACATGATTGGTGCTCCCTCCCAGCTGGACCTGTTTGATGACAAGCCGGTCCTGCGGGAAAACGATGGCAAGCCTTGTCCCGATCACTTGCTGGAAGGCCAGCGTTTTGCCTTCCTGCGTGGCCATCCGAACCTGATGGGTTCGAGTTTCAAGTTCTCGCAGCACGGTGAATCGGGGCAGGTGTTTTCTGAGCTGCTGCCGCATCTTTCTGGGGTGGCGGATGAGATCGCGATCATCAAGACGCTTTCCACCGAGCAGTTCAACCATGCTCCTGCCCAGTTGTTCATGCAGACCGGTTTCCCGCGATTTGGCCGTCCCTGTGCTGGAGCCTGGGTGACCTATGGACTGGGATCCGAGAACCGGGACCTGCCCGGGTTTGTCGTGATGATTACCGGTTCGGTTGGTGGTGCGGGGAACAGCATGTGGGGAAGCGGTTTTCTGCCGACGCTCTACCAGGGGGTTGAGTTTCGTAGCAAGGGGGACCCGGTACTCTTCCTTTCCAACCCGGCTGGTGTGCAGCCGGAGGATCGGCGCCGCATCGTGGATGTGATCAATCGACTCAATTCCCAGCAACTCGAGGACGTTGGCGACCCGGAGATTGCCACGCGGATTAGCCAGTACGAGATGGCTTTCCGGATGCAGACATCGGTGCCGGAGTTGATGGATATCAGCAGCGAATCGAAACAGGTTCACGAGATGTATGGAACCAAGCCGGGGGCCGTGAGCTTTGCCAATAACTGCCTGCTGGCTCGCCGCCTGGTGGAACGAGGTGTACGGTTTGTGCAGCTATTTGACCAGGGCTGGGATCATCATGGATCGATCAAGACCAGCCTTCCCAACAAGTGCAAGCAGGTTGATAAGCCAGTTGCGGCCTTGATCAAGGATCTCAAGCAGCGTGGCTTGCTTGATGAGACACTGGTGATCTGGGGAAGCGAGTTTGGGCGGACTCCGATGTTGCAGAACGACCGGGCCAAGGCGGGGCGCGATCATCACAAGGACGCCTTCTGTGTCTGGATGGCGGGCGGTGGAGTCAAGGGAGGTGTGACGGTCGGAGAGACGGACGACCTGGGCTACTTCCCGGCCAAGGACCCTGTCAGCGTGCACGATTTCCATGCCACGCTACTGCACCTGTTGGGTATCGATCACGAGCGGCTCACCTACCGCTTCCAGGGACGCCCATTCCGACTGACCGACGTGTTCGGCAAGGTCGTCAAGCCGCTGCTGGCCTGAGATTCAGTGGTCAGTGGTGAGCTTCAAACTTCTGGCGCAACTGCTCGGGTGTTGCTGTGCCGGTAGTTCCCAGCTGCGTGACCGTGATCGATGCCACCAGGTTGCCAACCTCGGCAGCTTCGGCGGGGGTGGCAGACGAGAGCAGCGAAAGGAAGAAACCGCTGGTGGCGCTGTCTCCAGCACCGACGATGTCCACCGCTCCTTCGACCGGCTCGCCATCCAGCTTGTCACACTCGCCATCGGGGTGGCCAATCACTGCCCCCTGGTCGCCGAGGGTACAGTAGACCAGCTGGCCGGTATGCCGGGCGAGCTGGAGGACGGCATCGGTCGGCTCCTCCTGGCTTCCGCCGAGCGTCGCCCAGGCGGCCTGGATCTCATCCACGTTCCCCTTGAGGATTCCACAATCAAAGGCATGCAGGTGCCTGCGGCTATCGATGATCATGCTGATTGGCTGTCGACTGGCGAGTTCATGGAGTAACTGCCGAATAGCCGAATTGACCACACCCAGCTGCGGGTCATTCATTTGATCCAGCACGATCAAGCCGTCTGCCTCGTTGACCACCTGCCGCAGGTGTTCGGCGAGGCTATGGATCGTGTCGTCATCAAGGGGTGAGCGAGAAAACAGGTCGAGCCGATTAAGTTCCTGCCACTCTCCGGTGGCATCTTGTCGGATCGGCTTGACGTACGTCGGTGTCATCCTGCCTGGCGATTGAATGACATGGTCCAGGTCGACAGGGAGCTTCTGGAGCGATTGGATCAGGTCGTAGCCATGTCCGTCGTCGCCGATCACCGTGACCGGGATCAGCCGCTGAGCTCCGAGTGCTGCCAGGTTATTGATCACGGTTCCCAGGGCGCCTGGTGAATTGCGGGTCCTGACAACATGATGAACTTCCAGCCCGGTCTCGATCGAGTCTTCCTGGATCTCGTTATCGATTTCCAGGTAGCGGTCAAGAAACAGGTCGCCGAGCAGGGCGATTGTCCTGCCGGAGAACTGTTCGAGCAGTTGGTCCAGTCGAGCGGAATCAAGCATCGGCGTTCTGCTGGGCCGCCAGTGCGGCCGATCTCAGGTGAGGAATCGTCTGGCGGTGGTCACCGTTGACATAGAAACTTTGACCCCCATCCGCGACGGTACGAACCAGGATCGTCTTCCACGGCCGGTAATAGTACTGCGGATTGGTCTTCTGAGCTTCCTGCTGAAAATCACCCTCGATTTCAATCAGGTCAAATGCGGCGGTGGTGAAGTTAGCGATCTGTCGGCCGTCCTGGTGGGCCACATTGCGGGCCATGCTGAGCGCCTTGAGGTAGACCTCCGGCCCCATCACGGCGGATCCAAAGCAGAGGAATGTGCCTCCCTCGAGCTGGTCCACGGTATGGCAGAGCGTGAGGAAATCGCGGTAGCTGGTTGTGCCAAAGGCGGCGGCGTCGAAGTTCGGGTGCTCGTGGATGATGTCGTACCCAATACCGACGTGAACCGTGACTGGAACACCGCTGCGAACCGCTGCGGCCAGCACGCTTGTCTGCCGATAGGGAAAGTCGCTTTCCAGGATAGCCTGTCCAATCGACTCACCGAGCCCCATTCCATTGGCAGCCCCAGTGCGAACGATATCGTTGATTTCACCAGTTTCCTGCCAGAGGCCAAACTCGCCGCTGCGAATATAGCGAGCAACACTTTCACAGGTCGCACCGATTCGAGCCAGCTCGTAGTCATGGATCGGGCCTGCTCCATTCATGCCAACATGAGTGACCAGGCCCCGCTCAATCATGTCGATCAGTTGTCTCGCGACACCAGCCCGGATGACATGTGCTCCCATCAACACCAGGTTGGCGGCACCCGCCGCCCGGGCCTCCACCATCCGCTCAGCCAGGACAGCGATGTCCGCCATCGCCTTCTCCCCCAGCAGAGGGACCTCCTCGTCGAGTTCCAGCAGTGTCGAATGGGAGAGGTCATGTGTACGCTGATCCAGCGGCTTGAGCTGCAAGCGAGAACGATCGAATTGTGGATAGATGCCCACGTCTTTGCTTTCGCCTAGAGGCCCAGGGTTTCAAGAAGTTGTGGAAGTTGTCGGTAGTCGCCAACGATCATGTTAGCACCAGCTCGGATCAACCGCTCACGTTTCCAGTCATTGATTCCCTTGCGCTGAATCTCATCACTGGCAACACCGACCGTGACGCCACCGACTCGCCCCACTTCCTCGATCTCAACATAGCCATCTCCGAATGCGAGGATCTCGTGGCCGGCAACATCGGTCTGCTGGATGATCCGCTGGATCACCTGTGCCTTGGAAAAGTTCTTGTAATCGTCCAGCGCACCATGGATGTGCTGGCCAAAGAACTTATCAAGCTCCAGCAGCCGGATCTCGTCCTGGACGTACTTCAGGTCAGTGCCTGAGGCGAGGTAAAGGTCCAGGCCACGCTCCTGTAAAGCTTCCAGCAACGGTACTGAGCCCGGGACCTGTGCCTTCTCGACCGGAACCTGCCCACTGCGAACCGCCTCGATCCGCACGCTGACGTGGCTCCAGAGAAGCTCGTGGTACTGGTTCTTGTAGTCGAGTGGTTCGCGGGGTGGACCTCCACGTGCCTGGACTTCCTCGTCCAGTTGGATCATCTGGTAAATCGTCTGCTTGCCGTTGAGTTGCATGACGAAGTTCTCGACCAGCTCATGAAGTTCTTCGCTCTGCTCGTCGGTTCCCGTCTCCCGCAGGATTTTGACCATCATTGGGATCATCACATCCTGCCAGCCGCGCCGCAGGAGTGAGAGGGTGCCGTCGAAGTCAAACAGGACGGCGCGGAACGTGCGCGGAGTAAAGCGATCGCCCACGATCTCAATGCCAGATCCCACTGTTATTGCCTTCTCATTCTGTGGGGGGAGTGTCATGCCGGAGATACGATTGTGGCTTTGCCTCGCATTGCCTGTCCAGCGGTGTCCAGGAGTGTCGGTATTATCTGACTTGTCCGGGCAGTGGTGATCTGGGAAAATGAGAATTGAAATAGAAGACCGTGGATGCCCCCCGTGAGGTTCTTCTCCTCTGCTGAGGAAATGAGATGCTACTGAATTGTTGGAAGCGATATGTGATCCTGGTGACTGTGCTGGCGACCGGTACCGTGATGGCGGAGCAGCCGCTTCACGAGAAGGCCTGTTTTCGTCGGCCGGTGGCCGTGGTGGAGTCGGATCAGCGGGACCAGGTGCTGGTTGCGAATCGACTGAGCGGTACCATCTCGCAGCTGGACCTGTCAGCTGCCCGGGTGCTTCGGGAAGTCCCTGTCGGCCAACAACTGTCGGCCATGGTTCGCCTTCCAGGGAGCTCGGCTTTGGCGATCACGGATGAAAAGCAGCACCAGCTAATCCTGCTTGACCTCGAGTCTCTGGACATCGTGATCCGGATTCCTGTCAGCCCTTACCCTGTTTCAGTGATCACCGATAAAACCGGCTCCTGGTGTTACGTGACATCCCTTTGGTCACGCAGGCTTTCCGTGATTCGACTGGACCGCGGCAACCTCGCACGCTCAGCGGTGACGCAGATTGTGGACATGCCGTTTGCACCGCGGGAACAGCTGCTGGTGCGAGACGATCAGAATTTGATCGTGGCAGATTCTTTTGCCGCCCGCCTTGCCATCCTGGATACCGGCCTGCCCGCTGGCGGGACGGTCACGCTCAACGGGATGCGACGTTTCCCAGGCCATAACATCCGTGGCCTGGGGGTGAGTGCAAACGGGCAGATGCTATTGGTTGCCCACCAGATGCTCAACGAGCTTGCCCATACGGTGCGCAATGATGTGCACTGGGGCCTGTTGATGTCGAATGATCTTCGCTGGCTAAGGCTGGACAACATCTTGCAGGGAGGAGCGGATCTTTATTCTGGAGCCCACATGCACCCGCTTGGCGAAGCGGGTAGTGCGACCGGCGATCCTTCGGCATTACAGGTCGCTGAGAGTGGCACGGTGGTGGTGGCGCTGGGGGGAGTGGGCGAAATTGCCCTGGGGAAAGAAGACGATTTTAGTCTCCGGCGAGTGAAGGTGGGACGACGGCCGACCTCGCTACTGATCCGGGAAGCTCAGAACCAGGTGCTTGTGTTGAACCGGCTGGATGACTCCGTATCGGTGGTGGACACGGAGTTGTTTGAGGAACAAGGTCGTATTTCGTTGGGCCCGCGTGGCGAGCTGACCGATGAGATCCGCGGTGAGCGATTGTTCTTTGATGCCAGCGTGTCACACGATGGCTGGATGAGTTGTCACAGCTGTCACACCGATGGCCATGCCAATGGGATGTTGAACGACAACTTCAGTGACAAGTCCTTTGGTGCTCCGAAACGAGTTCTCTCGCTGCTCGGACGGTCCAACACGGCTCCCTTCGCATGGAATGCGGGCAATCCCGACCTGGCGACTCAAGTTCGACTGAGTGCTGAGAACACGATGCAAAGCGATGAACCTCTTTCGGATAAACAGGTCGCACAGCTGGTTGCCTTCTTGAAGACACTTGCACCGCCCCCGCCTGTCGACAAGCTACGAGGCGTAGCAGACAGAGGCTTGATCGCCCGTGGGAAGCAGGTTTTTGATGCCAATAAGTGTGCCCGCTGCCATGCTCCGCCCACTTACACCACTCCGCAGACTTACGATGTCGGCTTGCCCGACAAGCAGGGAAATCTCCGCTTCAATCCTCCTCCGCTGATCGGTGTCGGCCAGCGCGGACCGTACCTGCACGACAATAGTGCGAAGCAGCTGCAGGATGTGTTCCTTACGTTTGGCCATCCGGGCGAGGATGCCAACTGGGACGAGGAGACGGTCAGGGCGCTGGTCGCTTTTCTACGCAGTCTCTGAGGCGAGTTGGCACGTCATATCAGGCACCCGCCTCTAATTTCTAACCACTCACTCTTGCCACTATCGACGTCTCGCCGACCATTCTGAATCGCCCGGGGCCTGCGAGATGATGGCGGGTGTCCGTTGTGGACTGGCATCCAGTTGAGCGGAAGGTAACGGCTGGAGTATATCGGTTGACGGAAGCGGTTCGACTTGCCCAGGAGCCGGGTTATTGAGCAACGGCAGTAAGTTTCCTGGCAGGACACCTGGTGTCACTTCTTTGACTCCGGCCGGCGGCAACGGTGAAAGGTCGAGTTGGGGGGTACCAGGTGACAGCTCCCTGGAGGCAGGCTGGTTGGCCAATTGCCGAAGTCGCTGGTTTTCAGCCCGCAACTGTTCCACTTCGACGAGCGCCTTCTCATATTCCTGCTGATACGGGAATTGTTGTTCTAGCAGCCTGTACCCTGGTCGGCCGAAAAGTCCCAGGCCTTGTTGTTGGGGGTAACTTTCGCACCCACTGACCAGCATCAGCAGGGTTGGCAGGCAGACGACGAGCAGGCTTCGTTGGGCATGTCGCATGATTGATACAGAGCAGCGGTAAAAGGAGGAGGAAAGGGATCCAACTTGAGCTCCCAGTGGGGGTTTCAAGAGGTCGTTTACCGGTTTGCACAGAATTGTGCAAGAGAGACCTGCTTCGAGCTTTGCCCAGGCGAGAGCGAGATGCTACCACGAATGTGGCGGATTACTCCTCGGTCAGCTGCATATTCTCGATCACATGGTCGATCAGCTTGTACTTGAGAGCTTCCTCGGCCGTCATGAAATTATCACGATCGGTATCATTTTCGATCTTTTTCATGGTATGCCCGGTGTGCTTGATAAGGATCTTGTTGAGCCGTTCTTTTACCCGCTTGTATTCCTTGGCGTGGATAAGAATATCCTCAGCCGACCCTTCCATTCCTGCCAGCGGCTGATGGATCATGATCCTGCTATTGGGAAGTGCATATCGTTTCTTGGCTGTCCCGGCCGCCAACAGTACGGCGCCCATGGACGCGGCCTGGCCGATACAGTAGGTCGCAATATCGCAGGTGACGAACTGCATGGTGTCATAGACCGCCATCCCCGCGCTGACACTGCCACCGGGCGAGTTGATATAGAAGTGTATATCTGATTCGGGACTGTCCTTTTGCAGGAACAGCATCTGGGCGACGATCGAGTTAGCAACTTCATCATTCACCTGCGAGCCGAGGAACACGATACGGTCCTTCAGCAGGCGGCTGTAGATATCATAGACTCGCTCCTCGCGGCCACTCTTTTCAACAACGTAGGGAATCGGGGGCATTGATTTTTCAGCTCCGCTGGGGACATCTGCCAATGGGGACATCTGCCAATTATGTACTTGCCGTGGCATCGACAGGGGGCTTGCTCAGAATCTCGTCAACCAGCCCATACTCTTTGGATTCCTCGGCATCGAGGAAAAAATCTCGGTCGGTATCTTTCTCAATCTGCTTGATCTTCTTCCCGGTATGTTTGGCCAGGATATTGTTGAGTAACTTCCTGTTTCGAAGAATCTCGTCGGCCTGGATCTCGATATCGCTGATCTGCCCACTGACCCCACCGAAAGGCTGGTGCAACATAACCCGGCTGTGTGGAAGGGCAAATCGTTTGCCCTCTGATCCTCCCGCCAGCAGCACAGCAGCACCGCTTGCTGCCTGGCCGACACAGTAAGTCGAGACCGGGCAGGAAAGGACCTGCATGGTATCGTAGATTGCCAGCGTGGCGATCACGCCACCCCCGGGGGAGTTGATATAGAAGTGGATATCCTTGCGCCGGTTTTCGCTTTGCAGGAAAAGCAACTTCATCACGACCTCGTTCGCTTTCTCGGTAAAGATCTCTCCCTGCAGAAAGACGATTCGATTTTCCAGCAGGAGGTCACCGAGTGTCAGCTGTCGCTGCCGCTGGTAGGGGGGTGCCGCGTAGGAACTGGCGTGTTCATTCATCGTTGTTTCGTACGGATCTCCGATAGCGGCGTCTGTCAAATGCAATCGTGCGTCATGAGGTGAATCGTTCATCATGCTTCCTGGCCAGCCTGTGAGGCTACTCGCTTGTACTTCACCGGTCGGTACCAGATCGCGGTGAGGAGCGTGGGGGTGGTGGTGATATTATAACGATGGCAGCTTTTTTTCCGAACGGCGACTTTGGTGCCTCGCCCTCCCTGGCGATGAGCAGCCCATCAGGAATCATCATCTGATTCGGATTCGTCGTCCGTGCCGGATTCCTCAGCCTCAGCCTCAGCCTCAGCCTCAGCCTCAGCCTCAGCCTCAACCTCAACCTCAACCTCAACCTCAACCTCAACCTCAGC
>Ga0066376_10002999_pt1 | contig 15429 bp, 16 predicted proteins | sample Knorr_S15_td_Bot_FD_77009 | JGI IMG/M metagenome (GOLD analysis project Ga0066376, IMG submission 77009) | Marine microbial communities from Southern Atlantic Ocean transect - Knorr_S15_td_Bottom_ad_5009_LV_A | ecosystem: Environmental > Aquatic > Marine > Oceanic | place: Southern Atlantic... | reverse complement strand
TCATCATCAATATCGACAAAACGCACAGCAACACCATCATCCAGCGACCTTGAAACAGTAGCGCTTAATTGACCGACGTCTTCAATCATTAATTCAACCGAATCGTCCGGTTTAATATTACCTCGAAGATCCAACGCAGCACCACCTGCAGAAACATCAAGCAGAGTGGTTTTTATTTCTTCTTCGTTGATAATGGCGATAACGCTATTTGGTGCCTTAACTCTTTTGTGTTGGCGCTTTTCGTCAAAGTTCTCTTGCACTGACATCGTTACCTCCTCTTTAGTGAACGAAATCTCTTACAGTTCATCCCTATTTGGATTTCGCGTCAATCCCCTTTTTTGTTGATACCGATATATTACAGCCGAGACTTAAACGTCTAGTTGTTTACCGAGCCGCCATCAACAACCAGACATTGTCCAGTAATGAAGTCGCTGTCGGCGGAAGCTAAGAAAACCAAGGCGCCGATGAGGTCTTCCGGCGTTTGATAGCGTTTCAATGCACGGCTTGCGGCATTGGCGTCGCGGTACTGCATATGTTGGTCGCTGTTCAACACATTCTCGCTCATGGTCAGGCCGGGCGCGATGGTATTTACGCAAATGCCGTCATCTCCCAATTCCCGCGATAGCGAGCGCGTCATCGCTAACACGGCCCCTTTGGAGGAAACATAATGCAATAAATTGGGAGACCCTTTGAATAAAGTTCCAGAAGCTATGTTGATGATTTTACCCGAGCCCTGTTTGCGCATGACAGGGGAGGCTGCCTTGGTGCAGAGCCAGGGTCCTTTAACATTTACCGCCATCAGCCGATCCCATTCTTCGACATCTATATTTTCGAAAGGCCCGAGCGCAACCGTGCCGAAAAGGGCAGCATTATTAACTAAGATATCGACAGTGCCGAAGCGCTTAACCGTCTCGTCGATCATGTCCTGGGTTGCTTTTTCATCGCTTACATCTGTCGAAAGAGCCAGCGTTTCTGAGCCTTGGCAAATGTTCTCAATTTCGGCAGCTATGGGGGCACAATCGAGCACATCAGTGACGACGACTTTTGCCCCTTCCGCGGCGAGGGCTTTGGCATAGGTCGCACCAATTCCCTGAGCCGCACCGGTGACGATGGCGACTTTATTATCCAGTTTTGCCAATAAATTTCTCCCGAGTTGTTTTGGCTAGTTCCCTTCGAAGACCGGTTTTTCTTTGGCGACAAAGGCATGATAGGCGCGGTGGAAATCTTCGGTCTGCATACAAATGGCTTGCGCTTGGGCTTCTGCTTCAATCGCTTCATCGACACCCATATTCCATTCTTGGTGGAGCGCTTTTTTTGTCATGGCGTGGGCAAAAGTTGGTCCTTTGGCGAGGCGCTTGGCTTGGGTGACGGCAGTGTCCAAAACGTCATCTGGTTCGGCGACACCATTGTAAAAACCCCAATTGGCTGCTTCCTCTGAGCTCATCATCCGGCCGGTATAAAGAAGCTCCGCGGCGCGCCCCTGACCAATAATGCGGGGCAGCATGGCGCAGGCACCCATATCACAGCCCGCCAGGCCAACGCGGGTGAACAGAAAGCCAACGACACTTTCCGGTGTGCCGTAGCGGAGATCTGAAGCCATCGCCAATATTGCGCCGGCGCCTGCACAAATACCATCAATCGCTGCAATGATCGGCTGCGGACATTTTCGCATCGCTTTGACAAGGTCGCCGGTCATGCGGGTGAAATTTAGCAATCCGTCCATATCCATTTTTGTGAGCGGGCCGATTATTTCATGGACATCACCGCCCGAGCAGAAATTCCCGCCTTCGCCGGTGATAACAACGACTTTGACCTCATCGCTCCATTGTAGTTTGTGGAAGGTGTCGCGGAGTTCCGCATAGCTCTCAAAAGTCAGTGGGTTTTTACGTTCCGGTCGATTGAGGGTAATGGTGGCGACACGGTCCTCAACAGACCAGCCAAAATGTTCAGGTTTTATATCTGCGATATCCATGCGATTTATCCGTAAAAAAGGGGTGGACCAATATGAAGCGATAGTACACTTTAAACGTTCGGGGGCCAAACAGTCACCCCGCCTGTTTCCATCGGTGTGAGATTAGTTTTATGAAAAAGTTTGAGCAAGCACGGCGTATCATGTTTTCAGATTGTGACAACGCACAGATCGTGTTTTATCCAAAATATTTTGAATGGTTCGACCGCGCAACTCAGAGCATGTTTGATGAAGTTGGATTGCATTGGAGCAAAATGTGGCCGCAATATAATATCGCGGGCATTCCTTTGGTCGATGCGCAGGCCAAATTTATGGCACCTCTCCGGATGGAAGATGACATTATTATCGAGAGCTGGGTTGAAGAATGGAGCGGTAAAGTCGGTATCGTCCGTCATAATGTGCTTAAAGGTGATGTCATTCATGTTGAAGGCACGGAAAAGCGCGTTTGGGCCGTCAAAGCACCCGACTCACCAAAAGGCATCCGCGCTGGAATTATCCCGGAGGAAGTGCTGTCGTTGTTGATGGGGGATTGAGCATGCAAGCACCGCTAAAATAGCTCCCTCTCCCCTCGTGGAAGAGGGTCGGGGTGAGGGGGCATTTTTATAGAACACCCTCCCCTAACCCCTCCCATCAAGGGAGGGGAAGTGTATGTTGCTAAACCAGCCCCTTCGCCAGCGCCGCATTCAGTCGTTTCGAGAAAGCTGCCGGATCGCTGACCGCTTCGCCTTCAATGATGCGTGCCTGATCGAGTAATAAATGCGCCATGTTCTGGATATTTTCTTTTTTCGCGAGATCATCCGTCAGCTTTGAAATCTGCTTGATCAAATCATGGGTTGAGTTGATCTCCAAAATCCGCGTGCTGGTCTGGACATCCATGTGGCCTTGGCTTTTGAGCATGCGTTCCAAATGCAAATCCATATCGCCTTCCCCGGCGACCAGGCAGACCGCGCTGTCGGTCAGACGGTCGGAGGCACGCACGTCTTTGACAGCGTCACCAAGCTCTTCTTTAAAGGCAAGTATGAGTTTTGCGATCTCCGCATCATCTCCGGCTTGCGGTTTGTCTTTTGGCTCTTCAGCGTCATCGCTGCTTTTGATATCCCCGAGATTGATATCGCCGGAGGTGACAGACTTAAATTGTTTCTCGTTATAAAGGCCGACCATTGATAGCCAAAACTCATCAACCGGATCGGTGAGCAGCAAGACGTCAATGCCGCGGGATTTAAAGCCTTCGATTTGCGGCGAGGATTTCAAGGTTTCGGGATCGTCGCCGGTAATATAGAAAATTTCCTGCTGGCCTTCATTCATGCGCTCGACATAGTCAGCGAGACTGACCAGCCCGTCCGCGCCGGTTGAATTAAAACGCGCGAGTTCCAGCAGTATTTCGCGGTTTTCGTGATCTTCATAAAGACCTTCTTTGAGCACCGCACCAAAGTTTTCCCAGAAAGTTGCATATTCTTCCGGCTTTTTGGTCGCTTTCTTTTTAAGCTCCGAGAATATTCGCTTTACCAAAGCTTTTTTGATATGCGCCACCAAGATATTGCGCTGGAGCATTTCGCGGCTGACGTTTAGCGGCAGATCTTCTGAATCGACCACACCGCGCACAAAGCGCAGATAGCCCGGCATCAAATCCTCGCAGTCATCGGTGATAAACACGCGCTTCACATAAAGCTTCACTTTGTGTTTGCGCTCAGGGTTCATCAAGTCGAAGGGTTTCGAAGAGGGAATATAAAGCAAATTTGTATATTCGATTTTGCCTTCGACTTTGTTATGGAGCGTTAGCCAAGGATCGTCAAAGACATGGCCGACATGGTGATAAAATTCTTTGTATTGTTCTTCGGTGATATCAGATTTGCCGCGGGTCCAGATCGCCGAGCCGGTATTGATCTGATCGACAAAAGTTTCACCGTCTTTATCAATCGCGATGTTGATCGGAATTGAAATGTGATCGGAATATGTTTTGACAATATTTCGAATGCGCATTTCTTCAAGAAATTCTTTATTGTCCTTATCGACGTAGACCGTAACCGTCGTGCCGTGGCCATCCCGTTCGGCTTCGGTGATGGTGAAGGAGCTAGCGCCTTCAGATGTCCACAGCCAGGCTTGATCTTCACCAGCGCGCTTGGCGATGACTTCAACTTTTTTGGCAACACTAAAACAAGAATAAAAACCAACACCAAACTGACCGATCATATCTGCGTTTTTTTTCTCGTCGCCGGATAGGCTTTCTAAAAAGGCAGTGGTGCCGGAGCGCGCGATGGTGCCGAGATTCTCGATCAGTTCATCATGGTTCATGCCAATGCCGTTATCGGCGATGGTGATGCTTTTGGCTTTTTGATTGACAGAAATATCGATGGCAAATTCGGTGCCCGCATCGATGAGATTACTTTCGGTGAGAGATAAATAGCGAAGCTTGTCACAAGCGTCCGATGCGTTGGAAATCAATTCCCGCAAAAATATTTCTTTGTTGCTGTAAAGCGAGTGGATAACCAGGTCGAGGACTTTTGCGACCTCGGCTTGAAACTCGAGCTTCTCTTCAGGTTTTTTCTGGGTTTTTTCTTTGGCCATTTTTTCTCTTAGTCTCGATCACAATTTTATTTAAGGACTGGATATTTCGGTTCCGCCACCTCATATGTATCTATAAGGCGGGTTACGCAAGACCCGTTCTGACGAATATGGTGTTTTGCGGTACTTTTTTGACGATTATCAATGCAATTTACTCAAAAATCATGTTCAATAACAAAGGATCAAGAGTTCGCTCCATCGGCGATTGTGATCATCGGATTGAACTCTATATCCGACCTGTTGTCACATAACGAAAAGAGTGGTCAATGAACATACCTTTACAAATTTCCTTCCGAGATATTTCCCATTCAGATGCTGTTGAAGACAGAATTCGAGAAAAAGTCGCAAAGCTCGAAACCTACACCGACCGAATAATTTCGTGCCGGGTGGTTGTCGAAGCACCGCATCGTCAGCACAAAAAAGGGACGCTCTATCATATCCGGGTGGATTTGACCTTACAGGGAGAGGAAATCGTGGTAGATCGCGATCCCGATGACCATGCCCATGAAGATGTGTATATAGCAATCCGCGACGCCTTTGAAGCGGTCCGCCGTCAGCTCAAAAAATCATTGCGGCAAACACGCGAAAAACGCACCAAAAAAATGAAACCGTCGATGGTTGAATTGCCGGAGGCCCCGTTAGAAGCGGAAGCTTAAAACACGCTTAATATTTTCGAGGTAATCTAGTCTTCCCCCTCATCAAGGGGGAGGGCTATAGATGTCTGCAATACACTCGAAAGAGTGCATCATTCACATAAGGTCAAAGAGTCTGTTTGTAGCCAAAAGCTGCCTTTAGATCGTCGCAAATTTCCAATCCTAATCACCTGTTTAGCGAGCTTGACGCAGGTCTACAATGTTTGGCCGATTGGCACTATTAAAACCGCCGAACATTGATCTCCAATCCCCCAAAACACATTTCATGAACCATCATACTCTGAATTTATTGAGTGAATTCTGACGCTTAACAAGATTTTTCATCACAGAAACATCTCAGAAACCTATTTTGATTCAAAGGGACATAAAATTAAAATTATAGGAAATCGCATTGGCGTAATTCCGTGAAGAATAGGAGTACCTGATAATGTTCAACTTTAATGCCGTAAGTGAAAACATCTTCGAGGCGACATTGATCGATCATCCCCACAGTCGGTCTGAGCACGGCTACATTGATGGCGGCTATATATTTCGCGATTCAGACGATAGAATTTTAGGTATGGAAATTCCGACTGTTAACGCCGAATTTGAGTATTTTGTGGCCGCAGATATTGCCGCTACAGTACATTAAATTGATCTTCGAATATGTTGGCTAGATCAGGCTATTTCACGACCTTTCGTAATTTTTCAATGTCTTCCATGGGTTGCCACCTCAACCGGTCGACACAACACATGTGTTAAATCTCTCTTGCATCCGCCAGGTTTTAGACCGATCTTTGGGCCATGCAAATATCAACTCTTGAAGCGCGGGTGACGGCGGTCCTGGGGCCGACCAATACGGGGAAAACCTATCTCGCGATGGAGCGTTTGCTGGCGCATGGCAGTGGCATGATTGGTTTTCCGTTGCGATTGCTGGCGCGCGAAAACTACGACCGCGCGGTGGCGATAAAAGGTGCCCGCCAAGTTGCTCTCATTACCGGCGAGGAAAAAATAATTCCGAGTCACGCCAAGTATTTTTTCTGCACGGTCGAGTCCATGCCTGTAGGTGGGCCAATTTCCAAGCCTGTCGATTTTCTGGCGGTCGATGAAATTCAGCTTTGTGCCGATCCTGACCGAGGTCATGTGTTCACCGATCGCTTGCTGCACGCCAGGGGGACCCAAGAAACCATGTTCATGGGGGCGGAGACCATTCACGCGCTCCTAGCAAAACTTGTCCCCGGCATTGATTTTATATCGCGGCCGCGGTTTTCAACGCTGAGTTATGCCGGCGCTCGCAAGATAGTGCGTCTGCCGCCAAGAAGCGCTGTTGTCGGATTTTCCGCCGCCGATGTCTATGCGATTGCCGAATTGATCCGCCGTCAGCGCGGCGGGGCTGCCATCGTCATGGGCGCGCTATCTCCGCGTACCCGAAACGCGCAAGTTGAGATGTTCCAAAACGGTGACGTCGATTATCTGGTGGCGACCGATGCCATTGGCATGGGGCTTAATATGGATGTTGATCATGTTGCCTTTGCCGCGCTCAATAAGTTCGATGGCACCTTCCGGCGAAGTTTGCGGGCGGAAGAATTGGCACAGATTGCCGGCCGCGCCGGTCGCCATATGAGCGACGGTACATTTGGTGTCACCGGCGATGCGCCTGAAATAGATATCGTGCTTATCGAGCAGATCGAGAACCATCGTTTTGACCCGATCAAGCAGATCCAATGGCGGGTCAGCAGTCTCGATTATCGTTCGGTGGATCACTTGGTCAAAAGTTTAAGCGCCCGACCGGAACAAGAAGGTTTGGTTAAAGTGCGCCAACCCGGCGACGAAAATTTGCTGGGCCAATTGGCGCGGGAGACAGATGTTAAAGAACGGGCCATCACTCAAGACGCCGTACGTTTGCTCTGGGATGTCTGTCAAATTCCGGACTTTCGCAAACAGGTAACAGGCAGTCACGTTCGGTTGCTGTTGCATATCTATCAAAGTTTAAGCGATAGCGGCGAAATCGACAAAGAATGGATGGCAAAGGAAGTCACGCGCATTGACCGGGTCGATGGTGGTATAGAATCGCTGGTCGATCGGATCGCCAATATTCGTATTTGGACCTACATATCTCATCGGGGGGATTGGCTGGCGGATGCCGAAGGCTGGCAGGCGCGCACGCGCGAGATCGAGGACCATTTGTCGGATGCGCTCCATGAAAGATTGACCCAGCGCTTCGTTGATCAGCGGACAGCCGTTTTGGTGCGAAAACTTAAGGACAAAGAATATTTGCAATCTGCCGTGAATGCAGAGGGCGATGTCATGGTTGAAGGCCATTTTGTTGGCCGTATCGAGGGTTTTAAATTTTTGCCGGATGCCACCGATAGCGATGTCGCCGGGCGGACAGTGACGGCAGCCGCGTACCGCGCGTTGGCAAGCGAGGTTGAACGCCGAGCCAGTGCGTTGATTGGCGCTGAGGACAAAGCCATTGATCTTCTGCCGGACGGTAAGCTGATTTGGATTTCTAAAGACCAAGAGCACATCGTCGCGCGCCTTGCCGCCGGTGCAGATGCGTTAAAGCCGGAGGTGAAGTTCCTGTCGAGCGACCTCCTCGAAGGCCCGGTTCGAGATAAAATTGAACAGCGCCTGCAAAAGTGGCTCGATGGGTATATCGCACACAACCTCAAACCTCTCTTAAAGGCCCGCGACCGAGAGTTAACTGGTGCCGTGCGCGGGCTGGTATTTCAATTGATCGAAGGCGGCGGCGTCTTGAACAAACGCCAAGCCGCCAAACAATTAAAGGCGCTTGAGAAAAAAGATTATGGCGTCTTGCATCATCTCGGTATCAAGGTTGGCCGCCGTGAGGTTTTCTTTCCGCAGTTGTTACGACCAAAACCTGCCGGTTTAAGCGCGCTATTATGGGCTGTTAAAAATGACATTCGTCCGGTGCCTGAATTGCCGCCACCGGGCCGCGTCTCGGTGCCGTATGATGCCGCTTTGCCGTTTGATTTCATGCAGGCCGCTGGGTTCCGTGAGGCAGGCAATTTGTCGGTTCGCATCGATATTTTGGAGCGCATCATGGGCATGCTTAAAAAGCGCGCAGTCAAAGGCCCGTTTGAAGCAGATGCCGAGTTATTGAACTTGCTGGGGTGCTCGGCAGAAGATGTGATCGGTGTGTTGAACTCGCTTGGTTATGAGAAACAAAAAGCGCCCAAAAAAGACAATTTAGAAACCGAGACTGTTCTTTTTGCCCTCGCCAAAAAAGACAAAAAGAAACGTTTCCAAAAAAACCATAAATCCAAACGACCAAACACGTCAGGCCAACATTCCCAAAATCAATCGCCGCCGGAGGACTCGCCCTTTGCCAAACTGAAAGAGCTTTCAATTTCATGAACCGCAGCCAGAAAGATAAAGGACTGCGTTTGGATAAATGGTTGTGGCACGCACGCTTTATGAAAAGCCGCTCTCTCGCAACCAAGTTTTGCCAATCGAGCAAAGTGCGGGTAAATGGCGATATCACCTCCAAAGCCCATCATGCGGTCCGCTTGGGCGACGTGCTGACTTTTCCAAAAGGCCTGGATATTCGCATCATTAAAATTATCGAGCTTGGTACCCGCCGGGGACCGGCGCCGGAAGCCCAAGCGCTTTACGAAGATTTGGCACCGCCGGTTCGCCAGAAGAAAGAAGACAAAGAACCGGTCGCCACTGTCGGCAAGCGGGAGATGGGGTCCGGCAGGCCCACCAAAACCGAACGCCGCGCTATCGATAAGTTGATGGGCAAAAATTAATAAGCTGGCCATGTCCGGCTTTTCTAACGCCAAGGAGCGTGATAGATACAGCGCCATGATAAATCGAATTAAAGCATTGTTTTCCGAAGGAGCTGCGAAAGCTGGCCCTCCGGATAAGGACGAGTTGCAGGCTGCCGCTGCCGCGCTTCTGGTTGAGGCTGCCTGTATGGACGGACATTTTGATGAAGATGAACGGGCGAGCATTACGCGTCTGATGAAATCTCATTTTGATCTTAATGAGGAAGAAACTGAAACCTTGGTCAATGAAGCCGAAGAAGTCGTAAAGGAAGCTGGCGAACTTTATAGTTTTACCCGGGTGATTAAAGACCGCTATGAACCAGAGCAGCGCATCCAGATGATTGAAATGCTCTGGGAAGTGGCTTTTGCCGATGGCAATGTCGATCACTTTGAAGCGAATCTAATAAGCAGAGTAGCTGGCCTGATTTATGTAGATGATCGTGACCGCGGCGAGGCCCGAAAAAGAGTAATGGCAAGACTTGGCATCTCAGCATCTTAAGTGTAAGAAAGACTGCGCCCGCCAGTTAGGCCAACAAAAATTATAGGGATTTAACGGAGACCAACATGACTTATATCGTCACCGAAAGCTGCATTAAATGTAAATTTATGGATTGCGTCGAGGTTTGCCCCGTTGACTGCTTTTATGAGGGTGAAAACTTTTTGGTAATCAATCCGGATGAATGCATCGATTGCGGTGTGTGCGAGCCAGAATGTCCAGCCGAAGCAATTTTACCTGACACCGAAGACGGCTTGGATGAATTTCTTGAATTAAATACTAGATTATCCGCTGTCTGGCCTAATATTACCGTCAAAGGCGAATCCCCGGCGGACGCTGAAGACTGGAAAGGCAAAGAAGGTAAACGCGCTGAATTGAGCGAAAATCCAGGACCCGGCAGCTAGCTGCCGAGTTTATAAATAACTCATTGATAAATTTGAGTTATTTATAAAGTAAGAAAGAGAATTGGCCCGTAGTTGCGGGCCAATTTCTGTGGTTTATCCCATTTAATACACATGTTAACAAACGGGTCTGTATCTACCCCTTTTTTTGTGGTATACTGTGTTCACCGATCGGGTTTTAAAACCCGGCTCGGCATTGTGTTTATGGGGTAATGTGACTTGAATTGTTGGGATATTGCACCCAAGTAATCGCAGATATCAGGTAAACTTGTAAAAATTTGACCATTTTGGCGCACCGGGCGCGAAAGAAAAGCACTGCGACCGGCGAGGTAAATTGTTAGCGCTTATTTGAAAATTGGTGGAGATCTATAGAAATATGGCTAAAAGTACCAAAAAAGATAAAATTGCATTTAAGACCGGTGATTTTGTTGTCTATCCGACCCATGGCGTTGGCCAAGTGCGAGGTATTGAAAAAGAAACCATTGCCGGCCAGTCTCTAAAATTGGTTGTGGTAACCTTCGAAAATGACCGGATGACCCTCAGGGTGCCGACCAATAAAATGGAAACTTCGGGTTTGCGGAAAGTTAGCTCGCGTAAAATTATGGAAACGGCGGTGACAACGCTTAAAGGCCGCGCCCGGGTAAAACGTACCATGTGGAGCCGCCGCGCTCAGGAATACGAAGCCAAGATTAATTCCGGCGATCCGGTTTTAATTGCGGAAGTTGTGCGTGACCTTCACCGCAATGTTGGCCAGCCCGATCAGTCCTTCAGTGAGCGCCAAATTTATGAAGCCGCGCTTGAAAGATTGGCAGGAGAGTTTGCTGCGGTCGAAAGTATCGATAAAGAGAAAGCGACAGAAGAACTGGAAGCTGTTTTTCAGGCTGCTTAATATTTCTAATCTTATTTTTCAAAGGCGTTCAGACCATCCTCTGGACGCCTTTTTCTATGGTATTATTTATTATGTCTGAAACGCAGAATTCTTACATTATCGAGAAAATTATCTCCGGCGGTCAAACCGGCGTAGATCGCGCTGCCCTTGACGCTGCGCTGCGGCTCGATATCGATTGTGGTGGCTGGTGTCCGCTTGGCCGATGGGCCGAAGACGGTGAAATCGCGGAACTCTATCCGCTGCGGGAAACTGAAAGCCCGGACCCGGCAGAGCGCACTTCTTTGAATGTCTCAGAAACTGACGGCACCCTTGTCTTGGCTGATGAGGGATTAGATGACGGGTCCATGCTGACGGTGGAATTGGCTCAGAAACTGGGAAAATCCTGCTTGATTTTTGATTTCAAAGGCAAAGGCCACGTCAGCGATGTTAGAGATTGGGTGGTGCGCGACGAAATAAAAACGCTCAATGTTGCCGGCTGCCGAGAAAGCACCTCGCCGGGCATCTACGAACTATCTCTCGGTTTTCTCACGGAACTCTTCGGCAGCTTAAAAAGTTAATTAAGTGACAGTCACTTAATTAACCTTTTTCACTTGGAAATGATTTTCACCAGCTTGCCGGTACGCAATCTCTCATTGTTGCCGAGGCCGTTGATCACGCGGAAGGTTTCTTCTTTGAAATCATTTACCCCCATTTGCCGGACAAAAGTGCGAACGCCATCACCGGCGCGAACCGGTTTAACCCGAATACGGTTTGGGTGATATTTTTGCGCCTCTGCCCGCAAAATGGTCTTTAAGCTGAAAGTTGTTTGTCGCAGGCCAAGCGACAGTCGGTCTGTCAAATTGGGCGGCGTCAGAAAGGCAAAACGATAGATGCGGTCGTTTCGTTGACGTATTGCGATAAAGCGCAAATCAAAGGTGCCATTTTTCTGGCGGATGCGCGTCGATGCTGTCGCCGCTTGCATGCCGTTCACGTTAATCGGCTCAACCCGGTTGAAACTTGAGCGCCGCGCCCAGACATTGGATATATAGGATGTCATCGCCCCATTATAGGGCTTGCTGGCCATATCAAACTGAATGATGGAGCCGCCCGGCCCTTTGGCGACGACAGCGGTGCGCCCATTAAACAACCGAAATCCCTCGGGTACATCAAATCGGAAGCGCATTTCGGGATGAACGAAAGTCCGGCCTTTCACAAAGCCTTCTTTCGGATCATCGCCATACAATAGGTTATGCACACGCTCCATATAATCGATGGTGCCGACGCGGGTGCCGGACTTGCTGCCCTTTGCATTCGCAATCGCGCGCTCTACCCGATCAATCGTGCGGGGATGGGTCGCGAACATGTCGCCTTGATCAACGCTGGAGGGGTCTTTTTTATGGCGCTTGGCTTCCAGCTGACTGTGGGAACGCAGCTTTGATAAAAAACTCGCCATCGCGCGGGTATCGTAATTGGTCCGAGATAAATAGCGCACACCCAATGAATCCGCTTCAAATTCCTGGCCGCGGGAATAGGATTGCAGTGCTGCATGACCGGCAAAATTTGCAAAATCGCCAGCGGCTGACCCTAAAAAGATGCCAGCTGCCATCGAAAGACCGCCGGCTAAAATCGAGCTGCTATAGCGTTGTGCCGTGTGGCGCCCGGTGACATGACCAATCTCGTGGGCGATAACGCCTGCCAGTTCGGCTTCATTGCTGGCGAGCGCCATCAGGCCTCGGGTGACATATACATAGCCTCCGGGCAAGGCAAAGGCGTTGATTTGCGGCGAGTTCAGAACGGTGAAAGTCCATTTGATGTTGGGCAGCTCGGATTTTGCCGCCAAACGATTACCGATTCCGCTGACATAAGTTGTGACCGCGAGGTCCTTGTAGGCCCCACTAAAAGATTTCAGAATTTTGGGGTGTTCGTCGCGGCCGATTTTAATCTCATCTTCTAAAGACATGAAGCCGGTGAAGCTCTGGTCGCCGGTTGCCGGGTTAACAGTGCAGCCCGCCAGACCAACTGTCGCCAGCAAAATTAGAGCCACGCCCCATGATTTTTTAAATTCGACTTTCATAAAATTATTCCAACACCTCAATTTGTTCAGGATGTGTGGCCGAAATCATAGGCCCGTTATAGGATTTAATCCATCCTCGCACCCGAATGCGTTTGCCTTTTAATACTATCGGATCAAAGCCCGATCGATCAAATAGTTTGGCGGCACGGGCGTTCAGCGAGATCGTGAAATCGGTGCGCCAATTCTCGCCAAAATTAATAAAAATCTTTTTGCGCACCCGCGCGACATCCTGAACCACACCTTCAACCAACTGAAAAGAATTTTTCAATCGGTCGAGGTCCAGGTGCTGGCGAATTCGATAAAAAGAAACCTGCCAAATACCTTTTTCGGCGGCGCGGGCAATTTTTTCCTGGGCCAGCATTTCTGAGATCAAAGCCCGGTTGTCGGGAAAAGAATAAACCCGGGCCATGCCTTGGTTCAATAGCGCACCCTGAATCCAAATACCGTCTTCGGTATAAAGGTGAGCCAACAACCGTCCATGGCGATCCATCCGCCGTCCGCCATAGGATAGGGTGAATTTTTTGCCGAGGCTAAGCTTTTCAAGCGCGATTTTTGCGACATCGGCCAGTGGCCAGGATTTAAAATTTACGCGCCTGGATACCAACCAGTCTGATTTGATCAGAGATGAGATTGCCTTTGCCGATGGGTGTCTTCAATTTCACTGTGTCGCCATCAACAACGTAGAGTACCTGAGCAATCCCTCCTTTAACCAGCTTGATTTCTCTAGCTTGAGGAGAAGCGGCACACAGAACGCTCACGCCCAATACCAAAAGTGGGAGGATTAAATTTTTCTTGGCAATCTTTTGACAGAACACGTGCAACCGCCTAGACCTAATATTCATGGATGTATCCTCAACAACATATCAGCTTTACCCCGATATTGAAGCCTACGCAAAAGGTATGCTTGATCTCGATGGTCATCATCAAATGTATTGGGAGGTGTCTGGCAATCCCGATGGCGTGCCGGTGGTTTTTCTGCATGGCGGGCCGGGTGCCGGCGCAGCGCCGTCGCATCGGCGGTTTTTTGATCCTGAGCATTATCGGATTGTGATCTTTGATCAGCGCGGCAGTGGTAGATCAAAGCCCTTTGCTGATATCAAAAATAACACCACCCAGCATTTAATTGCGGATATGGAAACGCTCCGCGAGCATATTAATATTGAGAAATGGATGGTTTTTGGCGGGTCTTGGGGATCGTCCTTGGCAATGGCCTATGGTATCGAGCACCCGAACCGAACCTCTGGATTTATTCTGCGCGGTATTTTTCTTTGCACTCAGAAAGAACTCAATTGGTTTTTAGAGGGTATTAAGACGGTCTTCCCGGAAAATTGGCGGGATTTCCGCGATTTTATTCCTGAACCAGAACGCGGCGATTTGCTGGCGGCCTTTCATAAACGCCTGATCGATCCTGACCGTAGCATCCACGAGCCCGCAGCGCGTGTTTGGGCGCGTTTTGAAGGGGCGTGCTCGACTTTGCTGCCCAATCCCAGAAGCGTGGCTGGTATGGATTCTGGCCGCGCTGCACTCGCTTTAGCCCGGATTGAGGCACATTATTTTGTCAACGATCTTTACCTGGCGGATGATTATTTTTTCTCCAATTTGGATCGCATTCGCTCAATTCCCGCTGTGATGGTGCAAGGTCGCTATGACATGGTTTGCCCGATGGTGACCGCCGATAAATTGGCGCAAAACTGGCCGGAATCTAAGTTGGTGATTGTGCCGGATGCCGGCCATTCGGCGATGGAGCCGGCCATTCGATCCGCCCTAGTTGCCGCGACAGAGCATTTCAAAATCGGGTAAACCCTTCATAAAAAGAGATATTTTCTTGCATCTGGCCCATTCGACCGTAAGATGCCCCCTCATTGTTAACCTTATTAAATTGAAGTGAATTGAACACGTGACCCGCAGTTTGAGTAAAATATTTATTGGCTTGTTGCCCCTGATAGCCTTGTGGTTTGTCAGCCCCCCTGCTTGGGCTCAGGATGGCCTGAAAGACGATCCTGCGTTTTTGTCAATTGGCGTCGGGTATTATGACTTCAATCGTCAGAAAGAACAGGGCGGCGAGTTCCGCATTGAATATCGCTCAGACAAAAAATTCGGCATCTTTAAACCTTTTGCCGCAGCTGCCTATACATCCACTCAACAAGGTTTTATCGGCGCTGGCGTATTAATTGATTTGTTTCTCGGGCGGCGCTTCGTTGTAACGCCGTCCTTTGCCCCGCATTATTATTGGGGCGGCAACAGCAAACTCGATCTTGGTAACGCCGTGGAATTTAGATCGCAATTGGAAGTTGCGTATCGGTTCGACAATCGCTCTCGAATTGGTCTCGCAATCTCGCATTACTCGAACGCAAGTCTTGCCGATCAAAATCCCGGCACAGAGACCGCAACAATTTATTTTTCACTACCCCTACAATAGGCCCCGTAGCTCAGTCGGATAGAGCGGCAGATTCCTAACATAACTCTCCATCCAAAACCCTTATTCACAAAGGGATACAAATAGTTATTTTACAAAGGGAACGATAAGGGACAGTCTCGGGGGAATACTTTATAGGTAGGTTCCCAAGATTCTTGGTTTTTGGATGGACCTGTTGTAGGTTCCCTTTTAGTGGTCCCGTAACTCAGTTGGATAGAGT
>Ga0066376_10002997_pt1 | contig 15436 bp, 17 predicted proteins | sample Knorr_S15_td_Bot_FD_77009 | JGI IMG/M metagenome (GOLD analysis project Ga0066376, IMG submission 77009) | Marine microbial communities from Southern Atlantic Ocean transect - Knorr_S15_td_Bottom_ad_5009_LV_A | ecosystem: Environmental > Aquatic > Marine > Oceanic | place: Southern Atlantic... | reverse complement strand
TTTCTTATTAAAAGCAGGTTTAATTATAGGAAAATTATCTCTTGTTTTCAGTCCAAGTCTGGGGTAATCCTTTCGTAGCGGATGACCCGGAAAATCTTCGGGATTCATAATCCGAATCATATTTGGATGACCCTCAAAAGTAATCCCAAATAAATCATAAATTTCCCGTTCCTGCCAATCTGCAGTTTTCCATAAGGTTTCAACTGAAGGTATGGTTGGATTGTGTTCTTCAACATAGGCTTTTACCGTAAGCCGTTCACAGGATTCGTGGGAAAGAAGATGATACACAACAGCAAACCGCTCAAATCCTCCTAAAGTTAAATTATCAATAGCTGTGACATCGGCTAAAAAATTAAATCCCTTATCTTTTAATAACTCAAGGACTTCACGCACTACTTCACTTTTTATATGGAGTATTTTCTCTCCGGAAGATTCGGTACAATCTAAAACAGATTCAGAGAATTGATCTTTGATCCCTGAAAGGATGTTCTCAAGCGGCATTCAACTGGAAGTTTTTTTATAATCAGAAAGTTTTTCTTGTTCAATTTTTTTCTGAAGTTTCATTAATCCATCCACCACTCCCTCCGGTCGCGGAGGACAACCGGGAACATACACATCAACTGGAAGAAATCGATCCACACCCTGAATGACGCTATACGTATCAAAAACTCCCCCACTCGAAGCACAGGCACCCATTGAAACTACCCATTTTGGTTCAGGCATTTGTTCATAAATACGAATGAGTACTGGCATCATTTTAATTGAAATTCTACCTGCAACAATCAACAGATCAGACTGCCGTGGCGTAAAACGGATTGCTTCTGCACCAAACCGGGAAATATCAGTTCTGGAAGCAAGAACAGCCATGAATTCTATTCCACAACAAGCAGTTCCAAACGGCATTGGCCACAATGAATGTTTTCTCCCCCAGTTGATGGCGCTCTCCAGAGTAGTCGTCAGGAAATTAGATTTAAAACTTTCTTGGTTCATTTTTTTAATTTTTAATCAAAGAATATTCAAATGTTTTTTCTGAGCAAATTTTAAAGCGAACAATTTGGATTCACAGCTTATTCCCAATCCAATACACCATTACGCCATGCATAAATAAATCCAAATGCAAGTATTCCCAGGAATACTACCATTTCAATAAATATAAACGGACCAAATGAAAGAAAATCATTAAAAATAATTGCCCAGGGATATAAAAAAATTATTTCTATGTCAAAAATAATGAATAAAAGAGCAATCAGGAAAAACCTGATTGAAAATCTAATTCTAGTCTCTCCTACCTGGTCTACGCCGGATTCGTAGGGCATCATTTTAACAGGATTATAAACACGCGGTCCAATTAAGTGAGTCAAAATAAGACTCACAAAAACAAACCCTGCAACCAACACAAATACAACTAAAATTGGTAAATAATTTTCAATCATACAATGGAATATCCAATTAAATGCTCTGGTAAAAAAACCGTAGAGAACTTGTTATCCAATCTGCAACTGGTGACCAATACACACCAAAAAGAAGAGTGGGGATTGCTAATGTAATTATTAATGTTGATTCAAGAACGGACGGAAAAAAATGTTTTTCTGATGGACTTCCTTCAAAAAACATCACTTTTACAACATGCATGTAATAATACAAAGAGATGACACTATTAACTCCACCTGCAAAAACAAGCCAATAAAAAGAAGGTCCAGCTTTAATTACTGCTGCAAATAGATAAAATTTTCCTATAAATCCTGCTGTTGGCGGTATGCCTGTGAGTGAAAACATAAACAGTGCCATCACAACACCTACAACTGGCATTTCCCAACCTAATCCTCGATAGTCATCGAATGATTCTCCTCCTGTTTTATTCTTTACAATAATTACAACAAAAAAGGCACCTAAATTCATAAATAAATACATCACCAGATAAATCATGATTGCAAATATCCCATTATTTGAAAGAATAGGTAGTGCCATAAGCATATATCCCGCATGAGCGATACTGGAATAGGCAAGCATTCTCTTTACGCTGGATTGTTGAATTGCTACCAGATTTCCAAGAAACATTGTAGCAACAGAAATACACGCTATAACTTGAGGCCATGGTATGGTTGCAATTCCAAATTCTGCTGACATAAGCAACCCTGTATCCGAAAAAATCATATGGAAAAATCGAATGAACAACGCAAAGCCGGCTGCTTTTGGAGCAACTGAAAGAAAAGCGGTTACCGGAGTTGGAGCACCTTCATATACATCCGGCGTCCAAAAATGAAAGGGAACTGCAGAAATTTTATATCCAAATCCTGCCATGATAAACACCGAAGCAATAATCAAAGCTAAATTTGCGGTTCCGTTCAATGTTTCAAAAGCTGTTTGGAGTTCAAAAAATTTTGTGGTTCCTGTAAGACCAAATAGAATACTTAAACCAAACAGCATTAATCCTGAAGAGAACGCACCATATATAACATACTTCAGAGAAGACTCATTTGAACGCTGATCCTGTTTTAAATATCCTGTCAAGATAAAAGAAGAGATAGATACAACTTCAATGGAGAGGTATACCATGATCAAATCAATCGCTGAAACCATGAGAAACATTCCAAAAACCATTATCCCAATTAACGTGTAATATTCACCTGTTCGATACATTTTTAACTCATTGCTCTTCCTGCTAATGAAAATTATAAATACCGTTGAGAGAATAATTAATGTTTTAAAAAATTGACTGAAAGGATCCAATGCAAGCGAATCTAAAAATAATGTGAGCTGCCGTTCGGAGGCAGTCAACAAATTTGCACACTGGGTTAATACTAACCCTACCAAAACCAACATTCCAACTCTTTGACTCTTTGATGGGTCCGTCAATAGATCATAAATAATAGCGGAAATTATTGTGACTACAAGAATTAACTCCGGCCAGTAATAGGGAATACTTTGCACATTATTCATGATCGTAATATTTCCTCATATTATGGTAAATGCGCAAAGCTCCCTTTCAATACTACCTGATCGATGAGCACATTCATAGTTTCTTTTATCATATCCAAAAATGGTCCGGGATAAACTCCTAAAAAGAGAGTGATTAGTGCTAATGGAATTAATGTAAAAAGTTCTCTTCCATTTATATCAGGCAAGCTGGAATATTTCTGGTTTAATTCACCAAAAAATATTTTCTTATATGCTGATAAGAAATAAGCCGCATTTATCACAATCCCAAATGTCGAGATAATTACAACTGTTCTGAAAAACGGAGAAGTCCCAAAGGCTCCTACAAAACACATAAATTCACTAATAAAACCGGAGAGTCCAGGAAGCCCGAGCCCAGCCATAAATGCAAATAAAGTTATTCCCGCATAAACGGGCATTTGTTTTGCTATACCGCCAAATCCTTCTATATCCCGATGATGAGCTCTGTCATAGATCACACCAACAAGTATAAATAACATAGCTGAAATCGTACCATGGTTAAACATTTGGAAAACAGCTCCATTTAACCCCGCCTGTGCAGCAATATAATTTTCTCCCAAATAACTGGAGGCAGCAATAACTGCAGCCATACCCAACATTGCATATCCCATATGGTTAATGCTCGAATATGCAACAAGTTTCTTCAAATCCTTTTGAGCTAATGCGCAAAACGCACCCCAGATAACGTTAATTAATCCCAAAATCGCTAAGACACCGGCGAACCAGAATACTGCATCGGGGAGCAATGGATAATTAATGCGGAGAATACCATAAATTCCCAATTTCAATAATACTCCGGCAAGTATGACAGATACGGCAGTTGGAGCTTCCACATGCACTAAAGGAAGCCATGTATGAAAAGGGAAAACCGGGATTTTGATTGCGAATCCTATAAACAAAAGAATCCATATTACTTTGATCGAACTCATTCCCCACCAGATTGAACCTTCAAGTGCAACTGGCGCTATTTCCATTAGTTCAGGAATACTAAAGGTATGTCCACAGGTAAAATATAATGCTAAAATTGCAATAAGCATCAGAACGGATCCTGTTAAAGTGTATAGAAAAAATTTAATAGCGGCGTATTCTCTTTGAGGACCACCCCACATGCCAATGAGGAAGTACATGGGTAATAACATGACTTCCCAGAAAACAAAGAAGAGAAAGAAATCTAATGCAAGAAATACACCAATCATTCCTGTATCAAGAAGGAGAAATAAAGCAAAATATCCTTTGACTCCTTTATCAATATTCCAACTTAAAAAGATTGCTAAAAAAGAAAGTAAGGGAGTTAGAATAACCATGGGAAGGCTTAATCCATCTATTCCCAAAGCATAGTTTATGTTAAATGATGGAATCCAGGAAGCATTTTCAGTAAATTGAAAAATCCCGGAATCAGTATCAAAACTTAACCAAACCATAATTGCCAGCCAAAGCTGGAGACCTGTAGCAACTGCTGCTACAATTTTAATGACATCTGCTTTTTCCCTTGGAATAAACAATATTGCCACCATACCTGCAACAGGAAGCCATATAAGCCAACTAAGAATGTTTGAAACCATTTTTTCTTTCCTCTATAAAAGTTCGTTAAAAATATTCAGTTAATTGTTTGAAGAACCACTATTAAAATGACACCAAAAAGAGCAAACAAAACATAATTCTGAAGCTTTCCTGTTTGCAGAGACCTCAAAATAATACCCAGCCTGTTAGCAGAACGACCTGCACTATCAACAATTCCCTGATCAAGTCCATCGTAATCTAATTTTCCAATCAATACAGAAAACCATTCTGTAATTTTTCCAAATCCATTTACAACATATTTATCATATACTTCCCAGTCCAGATAACTAATTCTGTCTGCTGTTTTCAAAATCGGAGTATAAATAAACCTGCTATATATTTCATCAACATAAAATTTATTCAATGAGAGATCGTGAATGAATGCAAAACGATTTGCCATCGATTTAGGAGACAAACTTCGTTTTAAATACATTGACCACGCTAAAAATATTCCCAATCCGGCAACAATGATCGAAAGAATCATTGCTGGTAAATGGCTGTGATGAATTCCCTCCGCTATTTCGTGCGCACTGGGTGACCCTGCAACAAGAGATGTTTGTGCCTGAATAATACCCGTAAACCACCCATGATCAGAAAACGGATTAAGATATGGGAGTGTAAAAAATATGAAAAAACTGAGTCCGCTAAGAAGAATTAGAGGAAATGTCATCTCACTTGGAGATTCATGTATATCTTCAATCAATTCAGGTCTTTTCGGTTCATTATGAAAAGTCATAAAAATCAATCGGAACATATAAAATGCAGTTAACAAGGCTGCTCCAAATCCAAAAATAGGCAAAAGAAAATGCTGTGGATTATGGCTTGCGAATGATAATGTGCCTGCTAAAATTGCATCTTTTGATAAAAATCCAGAGAACAACGGAACACCTGTGATTGCCAATGTACTAATCAACATTGATTTATAGGTTATGGGCATACGGTTTTTGAATCCTCCCATATTTCGCATATCCTGTGGATCGGTTTCATGATCGTGCTTTTTGTGAAGAGAATGATGCATGGCATGGATGACACTTCCAGAACCATAAAACAAATTCGCTTTGAACGCCGCATGGGTAACAAGATGAAAAAAAGCTGCTACATACGCTCCCGTTCCAACAGACATGATCATAAATCCAAGCTGGCTGACTGTTGAATAAGCGAGCACTTTCTTAATATCATTTTGGGTTACAGCAATAACTGATGCAAATAGCGCAGTAAAACCACCTACATAAGCAACAATCACTAATGCATCTGGGCTCATAATAGGGAAAAGGCGAACCATCATAAACACACCTGCAGCAACCATGGTGGCTGCATGCATGAGCGCAGACACTGGGGTGGGACCTTCCATAGCATCCGGAAGCCAAATATGCAGAGGAAATTGAGATGATTTTCCCATAGCGCCAATAAACAAACCAATCCCCGCCAGTGTGAGCATTGTTCCTGATAATCCCCCCTGAGAAATACCATAAAAAATGTCTGAATACAAAACTGATCCAAATGCTGTAAACAATAGCATGATCCCAATAAAAAACCCTATATCTCCTACTCGGTTTGTCAAAAATGCCTTTATTCCCGCGTCAGCTGCAGATTGCTTTTCAAACCAAAATCCAATTAAGAGATAAGAACTCAAACCAACTAATTCCCAGCTCATATATAAGAGCATTAGATTGTTCGAAAGAACGATCCCATTCATACTGAAAGTAAACAAAGATAGATAGGCATAAAAACGGGAGTAATGAGGATCTCCTTCCATATATTTTATGGAGAAAATATGACTCATTGTTGAAATGAGCGCTACAACCAGCAACATTACGATTGTAATGTTATCAATTAAAAATCCTAATTGTATCTGAAAAGCACCAAGACTCAGCCATGTGAATGATGATTCTACATGAAACCCCGGATCATAACTGAACAGCATCCCAATAAACATTGCAATTGATAATGCCAATGAAAGCAACACTGCACCAATCGATATCCAATCTCCCTGTCTTGGAAGTTTTTTCCCAAGAAAAATGTTTATAAAAAATGCTCCAAGGGGAAGAAAATAAATGAACAGGCTGTATTCAATAAAAATATTCATCGTTTTAACTGGCTTGCCTCGTCCACATTAATAGACTGATAATTATTGTATAAATTTATTATAATAGCCAGCGCTACGGCTGCTTCAGCAGCAGCCATAATGATAACAAAAAGAGCAAAGACGTGACCACTAAAATTCATTCCTCCAAACCGTGAAAAAGCTACAAAGTTTATATTAGCTGAATTTAAAATGAGTTCTACTCCCATGAGAACTGCTACTGCATTCCTGCGGGTTATGACTGCAAATAATCCCAGGGAAAAAAGTATGGCAGAAACTAGCAGATAATTTTGCAGATATTCCATTAGTTTTCCTTCCTGGACAGCATCGCCGAACCAATGAGAGCAGCAAGCAGTAAAATTGAGGCAACTTCAAATGGAAGTAAATAATGGGTCATTAATAATCTTCCGATTTCTCCAACTGTCTGTGAAGGCTCCGGCTTAGAAAGCTGAAGCCAAGGAGTATTAAAAATCATTCGTACCATTATCACGAATATTCCAAGAACAACTATGGCACCTACTCCTTTGTTAAGATTCGAATGGGAAATATTTACAGATGAAATTTTGTTGGTAAGCATAATCCCGAACAAAATTAAAACCAGGATTCCCCCGATGTAAATAACTACCTGAACACCTGCTAAAAAATCAGCCCAGAGAAACACATAAAATCCTGCTACACCAAACAAAGTAACTATCAGAGCAATGGCAGAATAAACCAAATTGGAATGCAAAACTACCATCAATGCTGATCCAATGGTTAGCGCTGTAATAAACCAAAAAAGAAATTCACTCAATCTGCAGATTCTCCCTCAGATGGTTGTTCCGGTAGTTCTGGTTCAGTATATTTTTGAACCTCTTCTTCTGTAACTGTAGCAAATTTATAAATCAATCCCTCACGATTATATTCAGAAAATTCATAGTCAATAGGATGCTTCGGAGAGTTTGGGCCACCAGTCATAAAAATACATTCTTCAGGACAGGGATATACGCAAAGATTACAGTACATGCATTCAGTCATATCAATATCAAATCGTGGAACCAAAAGTCTCTTTTTTGTATCGTTTGATGTTGTTCCTATATCGGACCCCTTTGGTACTTTTATTATGTCAATTTTAATACAGTCAACCGGACAGGCGCGGGCACACTTTAAACAACCAATACAATCATCCATATCAACGTGGAGCCGTGATCGAATTACGTTATAATCTTCGTGTTCAAATCCTATATTCCTATCCGGACGGGGCCATTTTTCTTCAGGATATTGCAAAGTAACATTACCCTTACGAATCAGGAACATATGTTTCAGCGTAATTCCCATTCCAATCATAGAACTGGAAATTGAACTCCATATATCATAAAAATATTTACTCATTTATCATCCTTTTAATAATGTCCAAATTCCAACACCAAAAATATTAAGAAGCGCAATTGGGATGAGAACCTTCCAGCAAATATTCATCAATTGATCAACACGCAAACGGGGAAAAGTCCAACGAAACCACATCATGACAAAGATGAGTGCACCTATCTTAAAGAAAAACCAGAACAAACCCCAACCGGGTGACTCAAGAAAACCAGAGATGGGACTATGCCATCCTCCCAGAAATCCAACTGCAGCAACCCCGCTCACAATCAGCATATTCGCATACTCGCTGAGAAAAAAGAACGACCAGCGCATTCCGGAATATTCAGTATGAAAACCTGCCACAAGTTCTGATTCAGCTTCAGGGATATCAAAAGGAGTTCGATTAACTTCTGCAACTCCACTGATAAAAAAAATGAAAAAGGCAATAAAAGAAAATGGATTGTTAAATATAATCCAATTTGGTAAAATTCCTAAAATGGTACCCTCCTGATAAGAAATAATCCCCTGCATGCTTAGTGTTCCTGTAAGCATAATCACTGAAACAATTGATAGCCCAACCGGAATTTCATAACTCACAATTTGAGCAGCTGACCTCATAGCGCCAAACAACGACCACTTGTTATTGGAGGACCATCCTGCCAAGATTATACCTATCACTCCAATTGATCCCACAGCAAGAATGTAAAACACTCCAATATTTAAATCGGAAATAAGTAAGTTTTGATTAAATGGCAAGGCAGCAAGGGCAATAAAGGGTGCAATAAATATAACAAAAGGTGCAATGATAAATAATTTCCTGTCAGCGAATTCAGGAATAATATCTTCCTTTGACAGCAATTTTAAAGCATCAGCAAGGGTCTGTAATACCCCCCATTTCCCTGCGTGCAATCCCGGGCCCTGCCCCATTGGACCAACTCTATCCTGCATAAAAGCTGAAATTTTCAACTCCGCATAAACGGAAACCAATGCATTGATCGCCATAAGAAGAAAAATTGGAATACCGGCAATAAGTACTGCAGTTAGAAATATCAGTGGTGAACCTGGACCCCAAGACAATAGAGAGCCAAGCCATTCTATTAATTGATCAACAACCATTCGTCAAAATCCTCATATTTCTCAATGGTTACTCATCGATCAATTTCACCTAATACAATATCCAAACTCCCTAAAATTGCTATGACATCTGAAATCATCCATCCCTCCGCAATAGCGCTGAGTGCGCCAAGGGCTGTAAATGCAGGTGACCTTAATTTTACTCTTGTGGGAGATGGAGATCCGTCACTTATGATGTAAAACCCCAAATCTCCTCTTGGAGATTCTGTTCGTTTATAGATAGAACCTTTCGGAGGACGGATTTTTTTAGGCATTGCTTCATGGACATCTCCTTCTACAGGTAATGTTTTAAGTGCCTGTCGGACAATCCCTATACTTTCTTTCATTTCTTCAGCTCGAACCCAGTACCGATCCCAGCAATCACCAATGGTTCCCATTTGCCCTTTTCCAACGGGAACTTCAAAACTAAAACTGTCATAAATTGAATAGGATTCGTTTTTCCGTAAATCCCATTTGATTCCGGAAGCGCGTAAATTAGGACCGGTAACACCATAGTTTACAGCTACTTCAGGAGGAAGTACACCTACATCCGCAGTGCGTTCAATAAAAATTTTATTGTACATTAATAAATCATTGTATTCCTTTAACTGTGGTTCAAAATAATCCAGAAATTTATATACTTTTTCCACAAATCCAACTGGCAAGTCATGTGAGAGACCTCCAACCCACATGTAATTATAAAGAAGCCGGGCACCGCATGTTATTTCAAATAAATCAAGAATACGTTCCCTATCACGGAACATATATAAAAATGGTGTAAAAGCGCCTACATCCATCCCAAATGTTCCTAATGCCAGGAGATGGCTTGCAATTCGGTTTAATTCAGCCATGATCACTCTGATATGTTCAACTTTTTCAGAGACCTGGATATCCATCATCTCCTCAACTGCAACAACATAGCCGAAATTATTATTCATAGATCCAATGTAGTCACAACGATCAGTAAACGGAATTATCTGTTCATAACTCAAATTTTCACAGTGTTTTTCAAAACAGCGATGGAGATATCCAATGTAAGGAATTATTTTTGAGACTACTTCACCATCAGTATGAACTTTCAATCTTAGAACACCATGAGTGCTTGGATGCTGCGGTCCAATATTGAGGACCATTTCTTCGCCGTGTACTATTCCCATTCTTCTTTCACCTTTGGCACAACAATTCCATGATACGTTTCCTGAGTTTCATAATCCTTCCGCAATGGCCAACCCTCCCAATCATCCGGGAGCAGAATTCTGCGGTGATCCCGATGCCCATCAAATACTATTCCGTACATATCATACGTCTCACGCTCAAACCAATCTCCAACCCTCCATATTTTTTCTACTGAAGGAATTTTTGGTTTATCTTTCGGTACTGAAATTCGGATTTCAATTTTATGTAAGTGGACCATGGAATGTAGATTATAACGAACTTCAAGCAAATCTTCTGCTAAATCAATCCCTGTAACGCATTGCAAAGAATCAAACTGCAAATCAGGATTTTCCTGTAATAGGGTGGCAATTTCAAACCAATTATCCGGAAGCAGGGGAATATAATTATCAGGCATTTCCTCCATTTCTACCACCGATCTTGGGAATCTTTCCCGAAGAATATTCAGAATATTTTCCGGGTTCATGCAGATTTTTTTGTAAGAGGACGGTCTTTAAGAATTTTTTCCTGCAGTTTGATTAATCCCTCAATAAGGGATTCTGGTCTTGGAGGACAGCCCGGGACATACACATCAACCGGAACCACAAGATCAACACCTTTTAATACGTGGTATCCATGCTGCCAATAAGGACCTCCACTGGTAGCACAACTACCCATGGAAATCACATATTTTGGATCAGCCATTTGTTCATATAGTTTTTTGATTCGCAGAGCCATTTTCATTGTTACTGTTCCAGCTACTATCATCACATCTGCCTGCCGGGGAGACGATCTTGGAATCATTCCAATTCTGCTTAGATCATGTCGGCTTGCACCCGTTGCCATTAATTCTATAGCACAGCAGGCCAGGCCAAATTGAAAAAACCAGGGAGAAGTTGAGCGTGCCCAACTCAAAATTTTATCAAAAGATGCAACGATAATATTGTCTTCAAATTTTTCTTCTAATAATCCCATGGGAGTCCTTTCCTAATTATCGTCTTCTAGTTTCTGGTTTTCATATCGGCCGGAGGCAAAAGCAATTTTACGCTTTACCCAATCCAAATCTGATTTTTGCCAGACATATGCTAACCCTGTGATTAAAATAAGTAAAAATATTGCCATTTCAACAAATACAAGCATCCCGTTCCCTTCTTTTATAAAATCCTGGAATATAACTGCCCACGGAAAAAGGAATACAACTTCAACATCAAAAATCAGAAAAATGAGAGCTATGATATAATAGCGAATATTGAATCGAACCCAGGCAGAACCCTCCGCATCTTCCCCGCATTCATAGGTTGAAAGTTTATCAGGAGTAGGATTGGAAGGGGCAACGAGTTTTTGAATGAGCAGGGGAACATATACCAGGATTATTCCCAGTATGATAAATACAAAAATTGTTCCGAAGTCACGATACATTTAGTTTTCCTTGTATAAACAAGTCTGCAATTTATATGTACTGTTTTTTCTAAGGCAAGGTAAATACATTGCATTGGTACATTCGATTGGAATTAAGATGAAAAAATGGAAAAAATTCAAATTTTGAATCACTCAAGATGAATTCCTGAAGAACAACCATTAAACTGATCCCTTCACCATTTCAGTTGAAGTACACAAGCCTGTCTTTCTAAATTTTATATCTTATGGAATGGTTTAATTCAATGTTGGCACATTCGCTTGCCTACTGTCCCAGGTGGATGATTCGGCCATTTGCTAATCCTTACGTAGCTGGAAATACTATTGATGATGCTCTAAAAACTATCGAAAGAATTCTAAGTCAGGGATATTCTGCTACCCTTGATATTTTAGGGGAGCATGTTCAAACAGAAAGCGAAGCACAAATTGTTCGGGATGAATATTCTGAACTTTATGAAGCGATTGGAAACATCAATGGCGATTGTACAATCTCCTTAAAAATTACACACATTGGATTAGACATAAGTGAAAATTTGGCAATGGAAAATCTCATGGTCATTGTTCAAAAAGCACGGGAGGCTTCAAGGGGAATTACAATTGACATGGAGAGTTCAGAGTTAACAGACATCACCCTGAACATCTATAAAAAAACTGTTGCTGAGTTTAACCAAACCGGCACTGTGCTCCAGGCCTATCTTTTTCGGAGTTTAGATGATTTAAAAAACATTGATTCACCTCAATTGAAACTGAGGATCTGCAAAGGGATTTACCGGGAACCGCCCGAAATAGCTTTTCAAACAAAAGAAGAAATTCGAAATAATTTTATTACTTTAGTTCAAACACTTTTAAATGGGCAGGGAACAGCACAAATCGCAACACATGATCCCATAATTATAGATTCACTGGAAAATTGGATTGAGGAAAACAAGATTCCTCCAAACCGCTTTGAATTCCAGGTACTTTATGGAGTTCCCATGGGACGTAAATTAGAACAATTAAGAGACAAAGGCTGGACAGTACGGATTTATGTTCCCTTTGGCAATCAATGGTTCGATTATTCAGTACGTCGCCTTAAGGAAAATCCAAAGATCATCGGACATGTTTTGGGTAATTTATTCAAAAGATAACCAATGTATAATCTGTAATGTATGGCTCAAACACAATCAGAAAAATCTTAGATTTTAGAACCATTGCTGTTATTGGGATGAGTCCAAAACCTGAACGCCCCAGCCATTACGTGGCCATGTACATGAAAGAAAATGAATACACAATTTATCCGGTAAATCCCGGGCATGACAAAATAGCTGGGATGGTTTGTTACCCTGATCTTGAGTCCATTCCTGATTCCATTGATGTCGTGAATATTTTCCGCCGTTCTGAATTTGTTCCACTCATCGTAGATTCAGCTATTACCATTGGGGCGAAAGCCGTCTGGATGCAGGATACCATCATTCATGAAGAAGCTGGCAAAAAGGCAGAAGAAGCGGGACTGATGGTTGTGATGAATGATTGTATGTTGCGGAAACATCGACAATTCAATGCATGATATCACTCAAGGTTGCCGGTGAGTTTATTTGTTATGATACTATAAGAAATAGATTATGACCCTGTTGATAATAATATTTGGTGCATTGATTCTGATGGCAGGAATAGTCATTGTAATAAACCCGGAAATTTTATTTGACTATCTTCGAAATAATATGGATAAACTGATCCTGCATATCCTGGCTGTTGCAACAAGACTGGTTATAGGAACTTTACTGATTTTACAAGCAAACATATCTAAATATCCATTTGCCATTGAAGTACTTGGCTGGTTTTCGATTAGTGCGGGTCTATTTTTAGGTGTTATGGGGAGGAAAAATTTTAGAAAATTAATGACATGGACTTTAAAAAAAAATAAACCATTTGGACGTGTAGGCGGAATCCTGGCAGGGGCATTTGGAGCATTTCTTATATATGCTTTCGTCTCGTAGCATAGTGAAACGAAATAATCATAATATGTCCAGGAGGTAGTAGGTTTGGAAAAAACAAGGGTGAAAGAGTCAGATGAATTGTATCAAATTTAGAATATCCTTTCTTTTTATAATCCTAATCAGATTGACATATCCTCAGGTCTTACCCTATGGAGAACCCCAATATTTTAGTTTAAATCCTGAAACGATTACTGAAGAACTCATCTTCACAAACGGGGAATTTCAAATTTTAAAACTTCATTGGCAGAATGGCACTAAATTAATACATGAAAATAATACTTTGTTTTATTTGCATTACACCCTGGAAAAAGAAATCAATTTTCATATTCCCTTGGATAAAAACAGTTTCCCTGAAGAATGTGAATTGTATGTAATTGATCCTACAGAAAAAAGCTGGGTCGGGCCATATCGAAAAGAATTTCTTAAAAAAGAATTTCCAAATTTCACAGGAAGATTAAAAGCATCGGAATTTATTTTAGAAATATCCGTGCCACAAAATAATACTATTCAACTCCCGGAAATTTCTATCCAAATCATTTCTCACAAACAATTCCAAAAAAAGGATTCAAAGCCATTTCGTGTATATCAACAAAATGCAACAAGAGAAAATCCCGTTATTTTACTCACAGGATATTGGCCTCCCACCAATGAGGCGGTTCGGCCGTTCAGTCAAAATGCTTTGTTAAATCCACATGGATGGATTGGAGAAAACTGGGAGGGGTTGGGCTACGATATCGTTTCATTTTTTCCTTCATTTAATCCACCAGACTGCGATGATTGTGGGCAGGGTTACGGAGATTTAGAAGTGGATTACCAGGACACTTCGGAAGATTGGTGGAATATCGTCGATTCGCACAATCCTGTTGCTATTATTACCTTTAGCAGGGGATATATCAATTACAGTTGGGAAATGGAATGGAAATATTTTAATTGGCTTGAATGGATAGATGATTTTACACCGCCATATCAGCCCACCCCTGCGCCTCCCGATCAGGATTCTCCCATAAATTACATCCGATTTTCTTCCCTGCCAATGACAGAAATTGTTGAAGCTGTCAATTCTGCAGATTTAGGACTTAATTCTTATATTGATTACGGAGAAGGAGCAGGAGGATATTTATCGGAATATAAAGGATTTCATGGCGTCTGGTATAAAGACCTTATGGAGAATATAGACGAAACTCCCTGTTATCTTGCAGGTCATGTCCATGTTGGCGGTTTAGTTGATTGGGAGACAGCGCATGAAGCTGTTTTGATAACCGTAAGAGAAACAATTCAATATATTCATGAACAAATCCTCATTCCGGGTGATGTGAACCGTGATGGAATTATTAATTCATTAGATATCATCATGATTCTTTCCCACCTTAATGGAAGCATTGAATTAACGGACAATCAATTCTTTTATGCCGATATGGATACAGATACGGAAATAACTCACAATGATGTTGTATTATTAGTCAATGAATTATTATTAGCTGACCTGTAAGCCCCAAAGATTTCCCCTCCATAAATGATAAATGCTGCTCCAATAAATAATGGAGCTTTTATGGGAAGGTTATCCTGATAAGCTTTATATCCGGTATTTGCAGTCAAATAAAATAGAGTAAAACCTAGTAAGCCATTAATCCAGGAACAAAAGCAGATAAACCGGCACTTAGGAATGCTTTTGAATGATTATTCATTTGTTTAAAATTGGGTTGAATCGGATCAACTAATTTTTTATTTAGTTGATTGTACTTTCCCCCGGATTTCAAATGATATTGGAATGCTGCAGGATTACAGCGTATCACTCTATCCGAAGCCATAAATGCTCCCAAAATAAGTCCATATT
>Ga0066376_10002996_pt1 | contig 15442 bp, 16 predicted proteins | sample Knorr_S15_td_Bot_FD_77009 | JGI IMG/M metagenome (GOLD analysis project Ga0066376, IMG submission 77009) | Marine microbial communities from Southern Atlantic Ocean transect - Knorr_S15_td_Bottom_ad_5009_LV_A | ecosystem: Environmental > Aquatic > Marine > Oceanic | place: Southern Atlantic... | reverse complement strand
CTGCATGCTTCAAGAAAGCCCGCACGTGGTCCTCCGGCCTGAAACGTAGAGTGGCGGTACTCAAGAGCGCCTTCCCGTAAGGGAATTCGTAGTGGATAGCGAAGCTCACAGCGCCATCCCGGATGTCTGTCACCTCCGTCCAGGCTTCAACAACTCGACCGTCCGACATGGTTATCCAACGGAAGGAGTCCTCCAGGTTCCATTTCTCCCACCCGCGATCTTGTGGATCGCGCGTGTCGAATACGAGTCTGCCTCCCGAAACAAGGGCTCGCTTAAGGTCGGCGAGGGTGCGCTCCCATTCTTCGACCTGAACGAAGAATTGAGCCACGTGGCTTGTCATGACCGCGACATCAAATTAGGCGTCTGGAAGGTAAGGCGACGTTCCCACGATCCAGGTCACATGATCCGCTCCCGGTTTCACCCGGGCAGCTGCTAACGAAGCTTCGGCGGAATCAACCCCGGTGACAGAGTTGCCGGCTGCGGAAATACCGAGCGCAAGACGGCCAGTGCCACAACCCAGATCGAGCACACGGGCCGCGGGAGTCTCGTTCACCACGGAGAGAAAGAAGTCATCATCGCGTGACCAGGGACATTCGGCGTCGTAAACGGCTACAAGCCTTGGATCATTGAACTCAGCGTGTCGCATGCGCGGATCGTAGCATCGCGGGTACATAAGCTTCAGCCCGCACCGTACGCCGTCCAGTCTTCCGGCACGTCCGCCAGTGCGATCGGCGTCCCGTCGATGGCACTCTTGATTGTGGCGAGCGTGGCCGTCAGGTCAGCCAACCCGTCTTCCGGTGTATAGCGCGGCGGCATGCCATCCAGCACTGTGCATGCGAAATTACGGAGGGCGTTGCCGTGGGCGCGGTCGTAATAAGAGTTATTCGACGTCCAGGACCGGTCATCGCCTTCTTGCGGATCGAAGTGCGTCTCAGTCCCGTTTGCGTACAGCGTGATCGGCGGAACCTGCGGAAATCCCGGCGCTGATCCACCGCCCTCGCCAAAGACAAGGATGCTGCCACGGGTACCAACGATCTCGGTACGAAAACCGACATAGCGCGCTCCTCCCGGCTCATTGTCCGCCTGCATCCACAACCCATCTGCCCCACCGCCCTCGTACATCCACGTGACCGCCGTGACGCCCCGAAGATGCGCTTCACGCCCCTCCCCATGTGGCCGAGGCAGCGCGTTTACGCGTTCGATACCCGTCATGCCGTTGAACAGTCGGGCGGTCGCGAAAAAGTGCGGCCCATGGTCCATCATCCAGGGGAAATCGCCACCGCCCGAGAGTGCCGGATCATAGCGCCATGTGATGTGATGACCCTGCCCGCCAAGACGCTCGTTTTCCGCCTCGTTGAACACCCACGGCGCTTTGAACTGGCGAACCTGTAACACTTCGCCGATGGCGTCGCCCTCGATCAGGTTCCTAGCGATGAGATGCGGCCCATGGAAGGCGTAACTCTCGCCCACCATGAGTTGGACGCCCGCGTCGGCCGCCGCACGCACCATAGAGCGCGCCTCGCCAAGACTGCGTGCCATCGGCTTCTCTACGTACACGTGCTTGCCCGCACGGGCCGCTGCGATAGCCATCTCTGCATGCACAAAGGGCGGCGTGGCCAGATCCACGGCGTCGATGTCTGGATCCGCCAACAGTTCCTCGTAGCTTGAATAGGCCTTGTCGACTCCGCGCTCATCGGCCAGCAACTGCACGGCATCGGCGTCCAGGTCACAAACGGCAGCGAGATTCATCCGCTCGATTGTTGGAATGGCGTTCAGATGTGCCGGCGCAGCGACCAGTCCGGCCGCTCCAACCAGCGCTATGTTGAGCCTGTCCGATGGCATTGGTGCTCCTGCAGTAGCGGGTCGTTACCGCTGTTGAACCACTTCAATTCTGACATCGTCTGGGCCTTGCACAAACGCTATGAGGTTGCCGCCTGGCACATCGATCGGTCCCTCAAGAAGCGGCGCGCCAAGCGCCGCCAGCCGCTCGATGTCCGCCTGTAGATCATCCGAATTCACGCCGAAATGCTCCAGCCCCCAGTGCGACCCCGCATCCCCGTCCGCCATCTCCTCGCCATCTCGGGCACTCGAAATGTTCACGATCAGCCCGCCCGGGGATTGGCAGTTCAGACGACGGTCGCCAAAAGAGCGGACGGTATCGCTGAGGATCTCGAACCCGAACGCTTCTACATACCACTCAGCGGTGCGACGAGGGTCGGGCGCTTTCAGGTGGATGTGGTTGATCTCGAACGCCAACGCGTGCCTCCGGAATGTCGTGTGAACAAAGACGCCCGGACACAGCGGCCCGGGCGTCTTTGTTTGTTCAGTTGCCTGCTAAGGCCGCTGAATAAGCTCGATCCGAATCGGGCCGGGGACCGAGATAAAAGCGATCTTCAAACCGCCGCCTGCGTCGATCGGGCCTTCCTTCAACTCGGCGCCGAGTCCGGTAAGGCGCTCAAGCTCGGAGTCCATGTCGTCGACATCGAATCCGAAGTGTTCCAGGCCGAAGCGTGGCTCGGCGCTAGCCGCATCCAGCTTTTCGCCAAGCTTGTCGCGCTGGCCGGAAATGTTGATGTTGAATCCGTTGCCGTCGTAGCAGCGCAGGAATCGGTCGCCCCCGGCTTCCCGCACGTCATCCGAGCGAATCTCGAGACCGAACGCTTTCACAAACCAGTCGGCGGTCTTCCCGGGGTCTTCAGACTTCAGGTGGACGTGATTAACGATGTGTCCCATGGAATTCCTCTGGCAGTCTTAGCTGCCACATGTTTCAAGTGTTATCAGTAGCCGCACGAGATTATGCCCCGCACATAAGACGGTCAAGGAGCCACCGGCTCCTTCGTTTGGTAGCAGGTTGCCTAGTTAGAGGCGTATCCGCGCTGACTGGTGATCACGGGAGATGGCGGTGCATCAAAAATCACCCTGCTGGCATGAGTTCAAACATACACCCGCACGCGGGTTAGATACCGATCACCTCAAACATGACGCCGTAATCCACGCCGAGCCGCTCCCCGGCCGCTGCCGCGCTCCAGGTCAGGAACTCCTCGGGGTCGAAATCAAACGACAAACCTTCGATGTACCTCTTGTGCTCCTTTAGCGAAGCGATACCGCGCGAAAGCGAGTCCGTTACATCCACCCCGTGCGTCGGGCTGCCGGACCCGCCGATCAGGACCGAGCGGATACCGTCCCAGGGTTCGTAACCCTCTTCCAGAAGCTCAGGAAATATCCAGCGATTACCGGCGTCACGTGCCGCATCCAGCACCCCGAGTCCGGCCCAGCGGTGATCCGCCATATTCAGCTTCCCGCTCGGGAACAGCAGTCGATGATTCCCGCTAATCACGATGTCCGGCTTGTACTTCCTGAACGCCCGGGTGATGTCGCGTCGGAGGTCCATGCCGTACTCAATGACGCCGTCCGTGTAGTCCAAAAAATCGACCGTCGTCACGCCGACCTGTGCAGCCCCGGCAACCTCTTCCGCCTCTCGCAGAGGCCCCGCGTCACGCGGGTGTATGCCATCGATTCCAGCCTCCCCACGTGTCAGCAGAAGGTAAGTGATCTCCTTGCCCTGCGCCGTCCAGCGCGCAATCGCCGAGGCAGCACCGTACTCGAGATCATCTGGGTGAGCGGCCACGGCAACCGCTCGATCCCAGTCCTCGTCCAGCATCAATAGTTTCTGTGGATTTTCCGTGCTCATGTGTTATCTCCTTCTGGCAGCAGGGTTATCGATTGGGTCGTTGCTCAAGTTTCCGTCGATATTAAATATCCAGAGGCAGAGGTGTCGGGAGACCGCCGGGAAGTCATCGCATCAACTCCAGCAAACCGTCGTGGGCATCTGGCCATGCGGCGATCATCACCGGCCACGGATCTTTCGTGCCCCAGTCCAACGCACCACCACCACCATCGGTGACCTTCAATCCAAGCTCCTGTGCAATCGCCAGGCCGGCGGCGAGGTGCACCGTGCCAACGTCGTACACAACGACGGCTGAAGATACCGTCGGCGAAACGGCATCGGTCACCCGCGTTGAAGAAGAAAAATCCGTTGAGGATGTTGCGGCCGCCTGAGTTGTACCAGACTCGTTAAGAGCGCCGAGATCGTTACCCGACGACGCTCGCTGTACGCTCTACAGCGTCATACCAGCCCGCAATGAGGCGCGCCCGCTGTCCCTCCGACATGGCCGGATCGTAACGCGCCCCGGCTCGCCAGAGACGTGTGAGCTCGCCGTCGCTCCGCCACAGTCCGATCCCACGCCCGGCCAGAAATGCCGCCCCGAGCGCTGTGGTTTCCACGATCTCAGATACCTCAACGGGCCTATCCAGGATGTCCGCCTGGAACTGCATCAAAAATCGATTCCCCGTCTGCCCGCCATCTGCACGGAGCGGGGTAGAAGAAGTCCGGCCAGACGGGGACATCGCCTGTATGACGTCCCTCACCTGATAGGCCGTCGCCTCCAGCGCCGCACGCGCCAGGTGCTCACGGGACGAACCGCGGGTCAACCCGGTTATCGTGCCCCGCGCATCCGGATCCCATCTGGGCGCCCCTAGCCCGACGAACGCAGGGACCATATACACGCCGTCGTTATCGCCCACCATCTCCGCCATTTCGTCCGTCTCGGATACCGAATCTATGATTCCCAACCCATCCCTTAACCACTGCACGGCTGCTCCCGTAACGAAAACACCGCCCTCACTGGCATACGTCCGTTTGGAGCCAACCTGCCAGCCGACGGTCGCCAGTATTCCGGGCTCAGGCGATGGCGCTTTACCCCCGGCATTCGTCAGCACAAAGGCGCCCGTTCCATAAGTGCACTTGGTCATCCCATTCTTAAAGCAAGCCTGCCCGAAAAGTGCTGCGTGCTGATCCCCGGCGACCCCTGTAATCGGAATCTCGCCGCCTAACTCCGCACCGTCCGTGATCGCGAAATCTCCGGCGGAAGGGTGTACCTCCGGGAGAATCGCTTCCGGTACGTTGAACAACTCCAGCATGGCCGGATCCCACTCAAGGTCGTGGATGTTCAGGAGCATCGTTCTGGATGCGTTGGTAACGTCCGTAACGTGGCTCCGCAAACCGCTGAGCCGATACACCAACCACGAATCGACCGTGCCGAAACACAGTTCTCCGTCCTCCGCCCTGCGCTGACCATTCGGGATGCGGTCAAGCAGCCACCGAAGTTTTGTGGCGGAGAAGTACGGATCCACCACCAGGCCCGTCCGATCACGTATCTCGGCCGAGTGCCCGGCACGAATAAGTTCAGCGCAGGCGTCCGTTGTACGCCGGCATTGCCACACGATCGCGTTCGACACGGGTTCGCCGGTAAATCGGTCCCATACCACGACCGTTTCGCGCTGGTTGGTGACGCCGATCGCCACAATATCGTCCATGCCAAGGCCAGATTTCTCAACGGCGCGCTGGGCGACGCTCACAGCGCCCCTGTAGATCTCGGACGCGTCATGCTCCACCCAGCCCGGTTGCGGGAAGTGCTGCTCAAGCTCCACCTGCGCCGAACCAACGGGCCGCGCCTCATCGTTGAATACGATGGCACGCGTGCTGGTCGTGCCCTGGTCGATCGCGAGAATGTGTCGACCTTCAGGCACCTGTTACTCCAAAATTACTAGGCAGCGAAGACGTGGTCAGAGCCGACAGGCTAAATTCCGCGCCTTCGTGGGAGGTTGCCGACTCCCGGTCCCGGCGTACCCGGCAGAATCGCATCCAGCTCCGTCATCTCCTCGGCCGTAAGATCCCACTCGCTCGCCGCAGCATTCTGTTCGATCTGCTCGACACGAGTCGCCCCCGCGATCACGGAAGATACCTCCGGGTGGCCGAGTAACCAGGCAAACGCAAGCTCCACCATCGTGTGACCGTGCTCACCGGCGAACGATTGCAACGCTTCAAGCACGTCAAAGTTGGCGTCCGTCAGTTGCGCATCGGCCATTCGCTGCGTGGTGGCGAGCCGCGTGCCCACCGGCAGGTCAGCGCCGCGCTTGTATTTTCCGGTCAGGAAGCCCGAGGCAAGAGGGAAGTAGGGCAGGATGCCGGTCGAGTACTTCGCGCTTGAGTGAATCAACTCCGTCTCGGCGTCACGCTTCAGCATCGAATATTCGGGCTGGTTGCTGACGAACTCTGGCCAGCCGTAGCGGCGTGACACATGGATTGCTTCCACCATCTCCCACGCCATGAAATTTGAGCAGCCGATGTAGCGCACCTTGCCGGCGGTCACGATGTCGTCGAGCGCCCGCAGCGTCTCCTCGATCGGCGTAAGCGGATCAACTATGTGCACCTGGTACAGATCTATGTAGTCGGTCTGGAGGTTCCTGAGACTCTGGTCCACCGAGTACTTCAGATGAGCTGCGGACAACCCTTCCCGATTTGTCTTTCCGGCCCACGGCATCCCGGCCTTAGTGCCGATGATGACGTCCTGCCGGTAGTCCTTCACGGCCCTGCCTATGAATTCCTCAGAGATGCCGCCGGAGTACGAATCGGCGGTATCGATGAAGTTGATGCCGTGATCGCGACAGGCGTCCAACGCCGCCTTGGCCGACTCGTAATCCATTCGGCCGAGCATCTCGCCGAAGTTGTTTGTCCCGAGGCCGATGCTGGACACGAGCAGCCCTGAGCTGCCAAGACGCCGGTACTTCATACGTTCTGTGATCTCCGTAGTTTCGAGTGATCGATATCTGACGCCCATTGGTTTCGGTCGCGCTACGTCTCGGGCGTCGCCGGATTGTAACTCCGCTTTCTGATATTGCACGTGACACGCTGCATGTGGAGGGAACTTTTATCAGCCATATGGCGTCTTTAACAACAGCGGCCACAAATGGCGGGTGGTCAATGTCGCACGCGCTCCGCTCACACAACAGGCACACTTATCAATTGACGGTCAGTAGGGATGAGGTAACGATCATGGCGCACTTACGTTCGGTTGGGCTCGTACTTCCGGTACTTCTCATTGCGCTGGTGATAATTGGGTGCAGCGGTGAGGCGAATGATTCAGGTACCTCTGGAGCCCCCACATCCAGGGGCGCCGCCGCGACAGCCGCTCCGGCAGCCGCATCAGCTCCGGACTCAAGGCCAGCGTCCGATGGCGCTGTTCGATTCCTCATCGTCAGGAGATGCGTTGGTTGAACCCGGCCCAGCTGGCCAACCGGGCGCCGTCGGCCTGCCCGGCTTTCCCGGTTCTCCCGGGGATGTCGCCGGCACGGTCTCAAACAGCCTTGAGGTGCAGGTGCAGGCCATCGCCGCGCTTGACCGGATCATCGTCCGTACCGTCGACATGACTCTCGTCGTACAGGACGTCAGCCGGGCCATCGACGAGATCGCGGAACTCGCCACCTCGTCCGGCGGATGGGTAGTCGCATCAACTCGTAACGGCAACCACACCGCTTTTATTTCATTCAGAGTCCCGGCAGAAGGCCTCGACACCACGCTCGACGAAGTACGCTCACTTACCGTCGAAGTGGAGTCCGAAAGCTCGACCTCTCAGGATGTCACGGACGAGTACACCGACCTTCAAGCACGGATTCGCAGCCAGACGGCCAGCGAAGACGCCCTGATCACGCTTCTCGATTCTGCCCGAACCATCGAAGACACACTCAAAGTGGCGACCGAGCTCGCTCGTATCCGTGAAGACCTCGAAAGCATGCAGGGCCGGCTGAACCTGCTCGCTCAGACTTCAGCCTTCTCGCTGGTCAACATCTTCCTCAACGCCGAACCGATCGAGATGCAGGTAAACGCCGGAAGCGACCTTGCGGCGGCGGTCGGCGAGCCGGTCTCTTTCACTGCGACCTTCGAGCCGCCTGAGGGGACAGATGAATTTGAGATCGAATGGGATTTCGGTGACGGCACAGGCCTGGTTGTCGTTCGCCGAACGGCCGCGACCGTGATTGAAGGTCAACGGATCACTTCCGCCGTTACCCACGTCTACCGCTCGGAGGAGCACTCGCCATTTGTCGTATCCGTAAAAATCACTGACATTGGAGACGCCGGGATTTCTGAGGGTGAAGACGCCCTGATCGCCACCGTCAGCGAGATCCCGGTATTGGACGTATTCGCGGGAGAATCGATCAACGTGGAAGCCGGAGAGGCCATCGGTTTCGCCGGAACGTTTACAAGGCCGGTCGGTGTGGGCGAACTCACGTACCGCTGGGATTTCGGTGACGGATCAAACCCGGTCGAAGGAGTGCTGGAAGAGGGCGTGACGGTGGCCGAGGCCGTTCACACCTACGTTAACAATCGCCCCATCCCTTACACCACAACCCTCGTGATCTCCGGAGTTGCGGACGTTGGAGAGATTGAAGGCCGCAGCTCGTTGACCGTAAGGGTCAGGGAGGCTGAGGGCTGGGTGATCGCAGACTGGAACGTCGGATCAACTTTCAAGAACGGCATCCAGGCCCTCTCGGCGGTCGGCGTCTACGGAGTCCAGGGACTGATCTAGGCCGTAGCGCTGAGCCCGGTCTGGATCCTGGCACTGATCGTCCTGGGTATCGTGAGGTGGCGGAAGCAGCTGAGGTCTGTATAGCTGTCATGGACGGTTGCCCCCTCTTCAGATGGAAGACAGCCTGGGTGAGTGCGGTTCTGGATCCGGCACAGTCGGCGCCTTCCGGGCAGTTCGCTCAGATGGCGAAGATCCCTCGGCTATACTCCGGATGACAAAATAAGGTGCACATCGATTTGTAAGTGATACGCGAAGTACCCGCGCTCCCACATCACGCTCCAACCCGGAGATAAACGCCCCAACCGGGGCGCCGTCCATGGCGTTCACACTTGAAGCGCTGATCATCTTCCTGGTTCGGGTAGCAGGCTCACTGCCCGTCTTGCGATGGGCCTTTGCCGGGGCCGTTATAGCCGTCCTGGTGGACTTCTCAGACCTGTTCCAGAAGAACCTGATCCACCTTGGCGGAGTCGGCAACTACCAGGAGTTCGATAAGTGGGCTGACCTCGTCTACATGCTCACGTTTCTGTACGTGGCGCTCAAATGGGACGGCGTCAAGCGAAACGTCGCCGTCGGACTATTCGGCTTTCGGATCATCGGGATGGTGGCGTTCGAGATCACATCTTCCCGGGCCGTCCTGATAGCCTTTCCAAACCTTTTTGAATTCTGGTTCCTGTTCGTGGCGGCGCTGCAGCACTGGTGGCCGAACTACGATCTCACACGAAATCGGCTCGCTGGTTGGCTACTCGTGCTCCTAGCCCTCAAAATGTTTCAGGAGTACGCGCTTCACGGGGCGCAATGGCTCGATAAATACACGGCGACAGGAGTCGTCGTAACCTGGTGGAACTTCGTGACGGGATGGATCTGAAGCATATGACCGCACCTTTCGCACGACACAATCAGGTCCCTACGCGATGACAGACGCCGAAGCCGTTCGCCGGGAGTTTGAGCGCGCGGAAGACCTCCGACGCCGTGGCAGTGACTCAGGGGCGGAAAAGGCGTTTCGGCAGGCGGTGGAACTGGGCCGCGTGATTGAAGATCCAGAGGCGCTCGCATGGGCGGCGGCGGCGGCATCGGGCCTTGGGGTGGTGCTTCGCTATACGGGCCGATTCGGTGAGGCCGCATCGGCTTGTCGTGACGCAATCGCGCTGGGCGAGAAATCAGGACCCGGCGATGGGCTGGCATGGGCGGCCCGGGCAGCACACAATCTTGGTGTCCTCCATGCCGATGGTGGGGAAAACGGCGAATCAGACCGTTCGTGGCGACGATCGATCGAGCTAGGACGATCTTCTGACACAAAGCGTGGCTCTGTCTGGGCGGCCCGCGCGTCTCACAACCTGGCGGCGCTGCTGGTAGAGGTTGGAACATCGGAAGAGGCCGAAACCGCTTGGCGGGACGCCGTGGATTTCGGGCGAGCGGCCGGCGACAGGGGGCTGGAGACGGCGGCCCGGGCGGCGCAGGCCCTCGGCGTCCACCTGGTGCGATCCGATCGCCCGGCGGAAGCAGCGGAGGCGTGGCGTGAGGCGATGGCGTTCGGCACGGCCTCCGGATCGCCGCGGGCCCTTGAGCGCGCCGCAGTTGCGGCCTACGGCCTTGCGACGAGCCTCGCAAATCTGTCCGATCCCAAGTTGGAAGCCGCCTATCGAGACGCAGCCACGCTCGGCAAAGAATCTGGGTCTCCAGACTCCCTGGTCATCGCCGCTGTCTGTTCATACAATCTGGGTGTGCTGCTGATCGACAAAGATCGGCCCACAGAAGCCGCTGCGGCTCTAGACGAGGCCATCGAGTTGGGCCAACGATCACGGACGGCAAACGGCATCGTACTGGCCGCGCAAGCGGCGATCAGCCGTTCCGAACTCGAAGTTGCGGCCGGCAACACCCCTGCGGCCAGAGACTCACTCCAGGAAGCGATCAACCTGGGCCGCTCGGCAGGCACACCGCCCGGACTGGAAACGGCGACCGCCGCCAGCAAGAAACTGGAAGAGCTGGTTTAGGGCACGCCGATGAGCCCCGCGGGCAGCCGTCTATCTACTCCAACGCTTCAAACGGACCACTGATCACCGTTTTGACGGGATAACCGTCCAGAAAATCCGGGATGGCGTCGCCACTTTTTTCAGGGTCGACATACACAACGATGCAAGGTTCGCCTTCGCTTTCGCCGACACCAAAACCAGTCACGCCCGACTGCGCCAACAGCCATGCGCTGCGCTTGGTCACGATATCGTTGATGCTGAGCTCAGGCATTGCCTTCCTGTTCATTCGACCTCAATAGTTAAAAAGTAAGAGAGGGTGGGAAATAAACCCCACCCTCTCTATACGTTGTCGCCGTTACTAATTTACTGACTACGGGGTGCCGGTTATGGTCACTCCGAACTCGGCAAGGATCGGTGCGATCGGGTTGGCGAGTGTCCTGCTGCTGCTACCAGCGAAGAGGAGACCCACCGGGTTTGCCGATGGATCGTTCGTCACGATCAGAGAGCCGGAATCTCCACCTGCGCTAAACGAGCCATCTGATATCGAAATCTGATCAGTGAAGAGCCCGAGAGGGCCAAAGCAATTCCTCCCTCGGATCGTGCCGTAGCAGACCTGGACATTCACATTAATTAATTCGATGACTCCAAAAGTCTGGCCCGTGGTTCGCCCATACTTCTGGACACCCATGCCTATTTCAGCTGGCACCGTCGCCGAGGACGGAGTGCCGTAGCCATCCGGCGGGGTTGCAGCCTCAAGCGTGACTCCGCTGATAAGGGCAATCGCTGCATCCATTGCGTTCGGCGTCGTCCCGTTTGTCACGATGGGCTTGTAGGCAGCCAGAGTGCCGATCACGTCTCCGGGTGCGGACCCTCCGTCGATCGAGCCTGGCTGCAACACTTCAACGCCGATGGATGCAGCGTTTACGTCTGCGTACACGTGATTGTTGCTCAACGCGTAGACGTTGCCCGCTCCGTCAGTAACACGCGCTCCAATCGTTCCCGCGGTTATATCTGGATGACCCGTGGAGATACCGATCGGAATCGGCCTGTGTTTTGCGGTGCGGTCAAACGGAGAAGGTGGAGAAGTACCGATAGTCAGGCTTGCGCTATCAGATGCGGATTTACCGTCAGAGTCCGTGGCGGTCGCCGTGATGTTGTGTTCCGCATTGTCGAAAAGAGTCACGATGAGATTGGCGCCGGTCCCAAGATTTCCGTCAATACTGGATACCCAGGCGATATTGAGTGCCGTTCCTGAGGCATCATCCTCAACATCGGTAGCAGTTGCGGCCAGTGTCGCCAGAGTACCGACTGCAGAAACACTGTCGATCGTGATACTGGGCGCCTTGTTCTTGTTCTTGCCGCCACCGCCGTTCCCGCCGCCACCGTTGCCACCCCCGGGAGCGCCGCGAACTGCCCGCTAACACGTACCGATGTAGAAACACCGTCTAGCTAGCTTGGCCGGAATGCCTTGAACTCCTGGGGCATCCGTGAGCACGACAACAACGGCGTTACCGTCCTCGTCCAGGCCGACGCCGTTTCCGACGACGCCTGAAATCCCAAACAAAGCGTTTGATTGCGCTTCCTGCGCCTCGATCGCCCGCGCAATCCCGCGGTCTCCGTTATTGGCCCTTGCGGAGGAATCCCCGCCGCCAATTGTTGCCAGCAGCACAACTGCAAGTAAGGCAAGGCCCAATAGGCCCGGCGCAAATATGCGTTTGAAGAATCTCGAACTCATGACACCCATTCTCCTGTTCACCGGCCCGGCCGTGCCTTCCGCATCGGACCGACCACACGATCGCTGTGTCTGCGATCGATCCCTCACCCTGAGAGACCGGTGTAACTCTTTAACGACAACGAACGCTCCGCCGCCATCATGACGATGACGCAAACGCAGCAATCCGTACCCGGCGACGATCCCATCGTCAGGCGTGCTCTTGGATTGGGCGCATCTTATTCACTGGTGTCACGATGAGCGCACGAACAATTCCCTTCCGAAAGGTATATCGGAGGAACCTGGCCCCGCACCGGAATATCACGGCGCCGCCATACGCCCGCTCACCCACACGTACCACCCTCTGCTACCATCGCTCACAAATCCGCCCAGACAGTTCGGGCGCGCGTTCAGAAAAGCACACGCAAAACACACATTTCGAGGTCGATTCATGGTCGGGACCGCAGAACAGATCAACCTATCGGGCGAGAGACTGGCAAAGGTAGACGCTCTACCCAAGGTCACCGGTAGCGCCGAGTTCGGCGCGGATATCGACCTTCCCGGCCTGCTGCAGGCGAAGGTTCTTCGCAGCCCTCACGCGCACGCCAACATCAAATCCATAGACACCTCGGCCGCAGAAGCGCTCCCCGGCGTTGAGGCCGTGGTCACGGGGGCCGACTTTCCGACGATCGAGGCCAGCGGATCTGCCGGCACCGGCGAGGTGGACATCTCGCTCCGATACCTGTCCGAACTGGTGATCGCCCGCGGCAAGGTTCTGTTCCAGGGCCACCCGGTTGCTGCCGTCGCAGCACGCACAGCGGACATCGCAGAAGCGGCGACAAATCTCATCAAGGTTGTTTATGAAGTTCTGCCTTCAGTCCAGGATCCGGTAGAAGCGATGTCGCCCGGTGCGCCCCTGTTGCACGACGACATGCTCACCAAGTCGATCGGCGGAGAAGCAGACGCGCCAAGCAACGTCGCTCTCCACGTGGAACTGGGAAGAGGCGACGTTGACGCAGGATTTGCGGCCTCAGACCACATCGTAGAGCGAACCTATAAGACTTCTATCGTCCACCAGGGCTACATCGAGCCCGAGGCAGAGACCGCCTGGTATCGCAGCGACGGCACGATCGAGGTCTGGGCGAATACCCAGGGCATCTTCGACCACCGTACCCAGTTGTCCAACATCCTCGAGCTGGAGTCGGGCAACATCCTCGTCAGAGGAACCGAGGTCGGCGGCGCGTTTGGAGCGAAGGCACAGACCCGCATCTCACCGCTTTGCATCATGCTATCGAAGGGTTCCGGCAAGCCGGTCCAGATCGTCCTGAGCAGGACAGAGGTCCTAACGGCCACAGGTCCGGGCGCTGCTGCCACGATCACCGTCAAGATCGGTGCGACGAACGACGGCAAGATGAAGGCCGTACAGGCCCGATTTGTCTACGGCGCGGGAGCCTTCCCGGGTGCGCCGGTGGGGATCGGATGCCTCTGCTCGTTCGCCCCGTACCAGCCGGAAGCGGCCCGTATCGATGGCTACGACGTGGTCACGAACACGCCACGAGTCGCCGCGTACCGTGCGCCAGGCGCAACCGTGGCTTCCTACGCCGCTGAATCCGCCGTCGATGAGTTGGCGCAGAAACTCGGCATGGACCCGATCGACTTCCGCCTCATCAATATCAGCAAGACCGGCGATCAGAACATGAACGACATGGAGTTCGCCGCCATCGGCATTGAGGAGATGCTGCTGGCAGCCAAAGCACACCCGCACTACACCGCGCCGCTCAAGGGCAAAAACGCCGGGCGGGGCATCGGAATCGGGTGGTGGCCAAACGGAATCGGCGTTTCAAGCTGCCGGATGATCGTCAACCCGGACGGAACGATTGCGCTGATAGTGGGAACGATGGACCTTTCGTCCACCCGCACCGGCTTCGTACAGCTTGCGGCCGAGACGCTGGGATTGGACCCGTCAGAGGTCCATATAACCACCGGAGACACCAGCAGCATCGCCTACTCCGGAACCGCCGGAGGAAGCCGGGTCACGCGATCCATGGCCTCCGCTATCTACGACGCATCGCAGGACGTCGTGGGACAGATCGCTGAACGCATCGCCTCCAAACTCGGCGTGACTCCTGAGTTCGTGGAGTTCTCGGACGGCGAGTTCGCCGCTCGTGATGTGCCGGACAACTCGATGTCCTTCCGTGAGGCGGCAAAAGTAGCTGCTTCAAGCGGAAACGACATCGTGGCCTCGGCTTCAAATGACCCCAACATGCGGGCGGCAAACGGCTACGCGCTGAACATTGCCGATGTGGATGTAGACCCGGACACCGGTAAGCCGACACTGACACGCTTCACTGCGTTCCAGGACGTCGGAAAAATTGTCAACCCGGACGCCGTGGAGGGGCAGATCCAGGGCGGAGCGGTACAGGGCATCGGCTGGGCACTGAACGAGGAGTACGTGTATGACGACACCGGAGTGCTCCAGAACGCCAGCCTGCTCGACTACCGAATGCCGACGGCGCTCGATCTGCCGCGGATCGACTGCGTGATTCTTGAGACCCCAGCAGACGAAGGTCCATACGGTGTCCGCGGAGTCGGCGAGCCCCCGATCGTCCCGCCAGCCGGAGCGATCGCCAACGCCATCCATGACGCTGTCGGCATAAGGATGACGCAGCTACCCATGAGCCCGGAGCGAGTGTTCTGGGCCATGCGGGATGCCGCAAACGGCAGCTCAGAGGCCGCCGGCGACTAAGTCCAGTAATCGTTTCTCTAGTAGAACTAGACAGCCCCGCCGATCTAACGATCGGCGGGGCTGTCTAGTTTCTGGTGACCTCCGTTTTTGGGGCGTTAACCCCCGATTTACGTTCGGAGATAGTCAGGCCTTTCGTTTAAGTGTTTGCCGCTGATGAATTGAGATGAGAAACCATGGTCACTTAATTGGGCCAGCTTGAAATGGCGATGTGCTCTGTGCGCATGACATCTAACTCGTCATAGGTCCCGGATCCGCAGGGCTCAATCCTTAGATGTCTGTCAGTTAGTCACGTGTCAGACCAAGATTTCGGACGCCCATCTGATCTGAATCCTCGACGGTGTTGTCATCAAAACGGAACTGCCCGGAAGCCGAATTACTGTTCAGCGTCACTTCGGCATAGATCTTCACTTCAAGGTAGTCCGTCTGGTCCACGACAACATATTCGGTCGGCGTCCAAAATCCGGTTAGCGTGATCCAATCATTGGTGACCGTGATATTGCCTGAATTGGCCACATCGGTCGCCAGCGTGGTTCGGACGACTCCATTAGATTTGCGAACCAGGACATCAATATCCGCGTGAAGGATGGAG
>Ga0066376_10002994_pt1 | contig 15456 bp, 11 predicted proteins | sample Knorr_S15_td_Bot_FD_77009 | JGI IMG/M metagenome (GOLD analysis project Ga0066376, IMG submission 77009) | Marine microbial communities from Southern Atlantic Ocean transect - Knorr_S15_td_Bottom_ad_5009_LV_A | ecosystem: Environmental > Aquatic > Marine > Oceanic | place: Southern Atlantic... | reverse complement strand
TTTCAACCAGCCCACCATAGGAATTTGTGCCATAGAACTGATGTAGGAAAATACTACTTCTTGAAATAGCCCAAGGACACACCGTGTGCAATGCAAAAATGTGGAGAATGAGCATTAACTTACTCATCATTCAAAATCTAAGTTAATGCGAGACCAAACGCTCTCTACGCACTGTCGACGCAGAGGGCGTGAAGGGTGAGCATTGGACAGTTTACGACATCATATAGCCGATGGAAATGCGAATCCCCACGTCTATGCACTGCTCATAACAGTGCTTAGGCGTGGAGGGAGCAGGGAGTAAGCCCCTTTCTGTTCGCCATTTACGGTTAACCGCATTCAACTATGCGTCCTACCCGACCCTCTGCGTGCCGCGTCGATGGGTCTGTTTAGACTTGCTCCAACGGGGATGCTCGTCTCATCAGTAGTCAGGAAACCTCCGCCTTTCGGCATCATCGTACTACCCCGGTACTGTTCGTTTCTGCTACAGAGCCTGCCCTCCCAGGCATCCGGATTGCCCCGGACCGTTTGCACTACGGAGAGGGGACTTTCCTCAGGGTCTAACCCTGTCAGCGGTCCTCCTACTCCCTCCACGTTTTATTCTCGTATCGACATTTACCATCAAGTCTTGCATCAACTATGATGCTCACTGATGGTACTCTAAACCTGTTCCAGGTGGGGCTACATAGGGGCTATCCTGCGCACCCGCCATGTGTGGATTGCTTTGTCCTGAGTAGGGGTCATAGTACTGGGCCGGAATTGTTCCATATGGCATTGCTGCAGAAGCAACTGCTGGCATCATTCCTTCGACATAAGCAGGTTGTTCCTGTGCTTGGTCTTCAGCAGTTTTCCAAGATTGATCCTCGGGAAGTGCCACATGTGCTTTTGTTTCCTCAACATATTCGCCTGATTCTTCCTCATCAAATACAGAGCCACCTGAGTCTCCTTCTCCTTTCATGAATACGCCCAGAACTACCATTAGTGCTAGAAGTAGCATGAAGAATACCCAGATGAAGATTGGGTCGACGCCAACGATTGAACCCGATAACCAGTCTTCCTCGACGCTTTGACTGATAATAATCGAGTCGGTTGAGCCAACTTCGACATCATCTAATGAAACCACGAAATGGTACTCGCCAGTCTTTTTGACCTGCCAATCGGCTCTCAACAATTCACTCTCATCAGAGTTGATTTCCACTGATGAATCGAAGATTACCAAACTGCTTCCATCGATATCGACAACTTCGATTAGTACATCGACATTTCCTTCTTTGAGGCCATAGTTGATGACTTGCACATCAACGATGATATCGTCTCCAACAAAAGCCATACCATCCACTGAAGTTGAGACTTTTCCGCTCAACTTGAACATTGCTTCCACCATCTGAATATTCCAAGAAGCCATCGCCTGAGAGGCGGAGTTTCCAAAGGTAGAGAAGGCATTGCCCGCAGAATCTTGACCACTAACCCAGACCTCCAGAACTAACTGGTCTTCATAAGTCTCCATTGGTAGAATATTGGACAACTCGATTAGACCATGAGCAGGGATTGCAAGACCGCTACTGCGAGCATCACTAAATTCAGCCTCAACCTGTCCATCGGCAAGGGGCATATTGGAATCTACTCTACGAACTTGCCAGTTAAGAACCAAGCCTTCTTGCTGCATGCTTATCTCTTCCTGAATTCGGAATTCGACCAGCACACTGGATAGTGAATCAAGAGAAAGTGTGGCTCCTAAACGTGGTGCAACAACTTCGCTGATAGTTGGTGAAGTTGCATCGACAACGAACCATATGGTTACATCATCTGGGTCGGTCATATCGTTTGCATTTGTTGGTAGGTTATCGAGAGCCAGAACTAGGGCATGCTCACCAGAAACAGAGGGCATGATAACATCGATTGTGAAGGAGCCATTTTCTGAGATACTGCGGATATTCTTGCCATTGAAGCGGCCTGATACATCGAATATTTGCTCGGCTATAGTTGTAGAATCTTGCCAGCGAATGAGTGCAGATACAGATGCAGTTTGACCAGGCTTAACCCAAGCTCCACTTGCATCTTGATCGATGCCATCAACTGTGATGCTGATTGATGAAGCATCTACCATCAAGTCAGTACTATACTTCCACCTCAAGTGAGGTAAGATGGAATATGAGCCTTGTCCGGCTCTATCCAATACCTCAATCGTAGGCTCTCTCTGAGTTGATGTGTCGACAGGCATTGTCCAACCTATCTTGAATTGTAAGTCGAAAACCAAATCGCTTGCAAATGGGCTTTCATCGCTACTGCGTGAAAGGACGCCACATGATAGAATCTCAAGATATTGATCACTAGTGCTACAAGCACCTGTTGATGCACTCCAAACAACTGCCATTGGAGAACTTGGTACTGTACTGGCCAATTCTACTCTTACTGAGGCAACATCACTGCGGCCATTTGCTTCATCAAATGGGAATTGCATGTGCTGCTCTTCACCAGGATGCATCCAAGCGATATTACCACCAACATGTCCAGCAGAAGTTGTGCGAACTAATGGCGCAGCATCCTCCTTGATTTGATACATGAATAGGTGATTATCCCAGCCTGGACCTCCACCACCAATCAAGGCATTACCGGCTGCATCAGTCATCACAATGTAGCCTGAAACCAAGTCTCCCTGTGCCCCAGATAAATCATTGACATGAGCACTGTATATTCCCTCAGTTGTATTTAGTTGGGTTGGAACTTGCATTGCCATTGTATAGTGCTCTCCAGCATCTGGGATGCCGTTAGAATCAATATCATCAATCCAAGAGCGCCAAAGCATCAGTGTACCCGCATGAGGTAAAACAGGTACATCTCCGATGTTGAACTCCAATAATTGAGCCTGTGAAGATGGCCTGTGGTCATAGAAACGGATATTGCTTGCAAGTAAAACAGGGGCTAATGAATCGGTGTTAAAGGAATGATTATCCTTAACTCGGAAGAAAATCTCCTGTGACTCTCCTGCTTCAACCATAATCGTAAAGACGATTGCTTCTGCACTTGAAGGAACCAAGACTGAAAGTGTTGCTGTACCATTTAGATCAACTGTTCCGTTAGCCTTTTGCACTCCATCCAAATACAAATTGACATCAACTTCTCCAGGGCGTGGGGTCTGTTGTGGTAAATCCTCAAAGTGCATATCCACATTTACATCGACCCAAGTATTAGAGCGAAGGTATGGTGAATCGAATGGCACTTGCTTGCCAGCATCGTTGATGACGGACCATGAAATAACCTCGATATCATTCTCTATGCCTTGCATAGGGCCTTGGCCAAACTTCTCAACTTTTGATAATCCGCGGATTCCGGAATCCATAACCGGACGGATTCTGAAATCAAGCCATCGCTCATCATCCCAATCGCGTGAAATCTGGAAACTGTGCTCAGTGAAAACTTCGCTGCCAGAATAATTTGTTAATCCACCTTCACTGCTCAAGAAAACCAAACCTTGCTGGCCTGATAACTGAGTGACGGTTCCGTCCAGCTGCTGCAAAAGGCTGACACGGTGGCCTGGGGAAATGAAATCCAGTTGTACTGCACTCATGCTGCCATTGAAGACCAAATGTTTGGCCTCGACTTCGTAATTGACTGCAGATGGGGTCAGGGTGGTTGTGTCGTTAAACCAGTTGAGGTTGCTAGTCATACTTGCATGTGAAGTGCTGATATTAACGATCGATACCTTGACTGCCCCCGGTAGGGCCATTTTCAATGTCAACGGAACTTCAATAATACCGCCACTGCCGAGTTTGTCAGCAACCTCGTCATTCAAAGCGGTTAGTAAAGCAGATTGGGAATCAAACACCAAGATTAATTCTGGTTGTTGAATGATTGACAAGCCGCGAGCCAATAATGTTCCTGTAGTTCCACTGATTGACAAAGTCATTCTTGCGGTCGCTAAAGCATCAGACAAGACGGTAGATGGTGCGGCCTCCAAAGCCATAGTCAAGTTTGTCAGTTCTTCCTGACTAAGATTAAGCATAACCGATTTATCGGTTGTTCCAAAATCCCTCTCGAAGATTACTTGACCGTCAACAAGAACATCAACTTCCAAATTCTTGACCTCTGTACCAACTGGAGTTAAGTCCATACTGAATGATTCAACTTCAATCTGAGGTAGAACAATTTCGATCTGTTGAAAAACCGAAGGTTGCATTATCATCTGGTGAGATCTCTCTCCATTAGCAAAGCGGTTCTGATGCCCGAGCCAGCCAAGAGTAATGTCATCAAGGGCCCATTCTTCAACTCCATCATGAGCCATATCTATGGACAAATCTTGAACCATTCCTCCGCCATTCAAGTCGATGACAAAGTCGCTGAGCGACCAGAAGTCGGATTCGGCTCTAAACTCAAACTGGATTTCTGACATAGGAGTTGGCAAATTAACCACGCCTTTGTCTGGAAGGGCCTTCCACACTCCCTCGAAATCATAGAATCCCAAAGCAACAGGTCCTGTTGAATTGATATCGGTGATTATCCTTGAAGTTGGGCGTGCCAAATTGAACATTGGCGGTGTTGCCTTGCCCTCGACACTGCCGCGAATGATTCCTTCTCCGCCATTTTCAAACCAAGAACAATTTGTTAATTCCCAATTATCATCAACGACGTATTGAATCATCTCACTGCGCCAGCGGCCATTCATGTTGATCGACTTAATCCAGGGCGAACCACCACTTCCTTCACTCATCTCAACATGGAAACGAATGTGCTTGTGTTTTGTCCAATCAATTGTTCCAAGGTCAGCAACCAACTCATTGCGAGCCGAAAAACCAGTGATTGGAGTATCATAATCTGCATCAAGAATACTCCAAGAAATACTTGAACCAGTTGGGAAAACACCTACTAAACTCATCAATCCATATGGCCCAGGAGCCAGAATTACATCTGCATCATCTGAATATCCAAGTGAAGGCGAAGTCCATGTTCCAAGGTTATTCTGAACTCCTGAAGTTGGCTGAATATGGATATCATCGATATTCCAACCTGTGTAAGTCACCGAGCCATCTGTTGTACCAATGCCAAAACGTATTTGTAAATCTGAATTTCCATTGACCTGATTTGTTATCGTGTAGGTTTGCTTAGTGAATGAACCTTCATTGATGGTCGAAGTTGAATGAGACCAAACCGACTGCCAATTTCCATTGGCACCCTTCGCTTGTACGTAGACATGATCATACCATGATGACTCAACTCCAAGGCGGCGCATGAAAGACAACTCCCAAGAACCACTGCAATGTCCACAATTTACTGAAGGACTTGTAGCCCAATATGTGGTGCCCATACTGTTAGGATAATTCCCATTGTAGGTGTAAAGAGCATTCGAGCCGCCAGTTACGCGAACGCCATTCAAATTTGAATCCTGACCGATTGCCCAACCGCCACCACTCAAGGTCCATTGGGAGCCAGTATTGTTCTCAAAGTCAAAGTTGAAACCAATTGGTAATACCGTCAGCCCAGTTTGATTGAAGCCGACATTACTGAAATTAGCTCGGCTATCATTGAAATCTGCCGGATATTCCCAGGATAGTTCCTCGGCTCTAGGTAGAATGTGGCCTACCACTCCCAAAGTCAACGCATCAACTGCATGACCATCAGGTACAGCGATTCGATAACTATCGCTGGTGCCATTTGGCCATGCTGGTATGTTAACCAATTTTTCGTTCATTCCTGCATCATAGGCAAAGTCATCTTGCAATTCGCTTGTGGGTGAATTCACCTCGCTAAAAGTTGCAATCATGGGTGCCATGCTCATCATCATCAATAATCCAACCAGCAGTGCCGGCCGGGTTGTTATGCTACTCCGGTGCATGGCTGCTTGTTCATACCGTCAACCTTCTAAGAGACTTCTGTGCAAAGCCACCCCCAAAATCACCATTCTCAACCATCAGAATGAATAACGGCCCATAGGGCCGGTTAACATAATGGCGAAAGATGTTGAGCAACTAAAGGCCGAAGCAGGAATTGCTGCTGCTGCATTTGTCAAAGAAGGCATGAAAGTTGGCCTAGGAACTGGCTCCACCGTCAAGTACACGGTCATTGAATTAGGTAGAAGAGTCGCTGAAGGACTCAACATTGTGGGAGTACCAACTTCAATCGCCACTAGAGACTTAGCATTAGAGGTTGGAATAACGTTGATTGAACTCTCAGAAGTAGAAGGGCTCGACATCGTTATCGACGGGGCCGACGAATTTGACCCCGAATTCCAACTCATCAAAGGAGGAGGTGGAGCATTACTTAGAGAGAAAATCGTGGCCCAAGCGTCCAATGCCATGATCGTAGTGGCAGATGAGAGAAAACAAGTTCAAACTTTAGGAGCCTTTTCGATACCAATCGAAGTCACTCCATTCTCCTGGCAGGAAACAAAGAGGCAAATTGAGAGGATTCTGAAATGTCAAGTCATTTTGCGAAGTGGCGATGTTGAAAAATTAGCAGATGTCGAAATCGTAGGTGGGGCCTTTGCAACCGACAATGGAAACCTAATCTTGGATGCTCAATGTGGTGCTACAATCGATAATCCAATCGCTACGGAAAAAACCCTTCAAGGTCTAGCAGGTGTATGCGAAGTAGGACTTTTCAACAATATCTGCGACATGGTTATCCTTGCAGGAAATGATGGTATTATGACTCTAACAAAGCCTGATGGTAGGCTCTCATCTTGACCATTAAGTTCCGCCAATGTTTTGAAGGGGATTCGCTCCGGCCGGATTGGGCCTGTAGCTTAGTCAGGTAGAGCACCTGGCTCTTAACCAGGTGGCCGCGGGTTCGAACCCCGTCAGGCCCGCTAAAATCACCACACAACAAAAGGCCGGACGGGTTCGAACCTTAGCGTGTGCTGAACACCAAAAAACATCACAGCCGCACACGCGACAGGTCAGTATTTCACCTTGTGAAATCCTGACTCAAAGCAACCGCGTCCCACAATCCCCGCGCACAGCCGCAAGCACATCTCCAGGCTGACAAAGAACAATATTCACCGTCTCAGAATTGATCCGCGCCTCAATCATCGCCTCAACCTTAGGCCCCATCGAGCCAGCAGGAAACTGCCCTTCATTCAATAATTCCTGGGCTAAATCAACATCCATCTCAAGAATAACTTCTTCACTATCCAAACCAAAATCCCTTCGAACAGCATCAACACCTGTAGAAAAAACCAATAAATCAGCCTTTAAATCACAAGCCAATAATGCACTAACCCTATCCTTGTCGATAACAGCAGCAACACCTCTGGGGTCCCCATCCATAACCACTGGAATCCCCCCTCCGCCAGCACAAATTACCACCGCATTTAATTCCAATAAACTATTGATTACTTCCAAATCAAGTATTCTCAAAGGCTTAGGAGATGGCACAACTCTTCGCGCACCAAGTGCAGTGGTTGCAACATCCCAGTCCATCCTTGCTATTGTATCCTCGTCCAAAACAGGACCAACCGGTTTTGTTGGGGCTGCAAAGGCAATGTCGGCTTTATCGACTTCCACTCTTGTTAGCACAACTGCAGTTCTTTCAGGCCGATGTTTTTTCGATAAGTGTCTCTCTAAGTTCAATGATAAGGTATGTCCAATCATCCCTTGAGTTGCTGCTACCCATTCATCTAATCCAATTCGAGTGCGCTCAATTAAGCAGGTTTCTTCCAACATTAACAGGTCTCCAACCTGTGGACCGTTTCCGTGGGTAATCAGTAGACGATAGCCTGCTTCAAGCAGATGTATGATGTCATCCATGACCTTTTCCAATACTTTCTTTGAGGACTTTCTCGAAGTTGGGTCGCTTAGTGCATTGCCTCCGATTGCATATACTGCAACCCTCGCTTGCCGCCTTAAATCAGCAGATGATTGTGAAACCACAAACTTTGGGAGAACTATGAACTCTTCAATGTTGAGCAGGATTGTATTAGCAACAATGCCATACACGCCATTGAAGTATAATCGCCGTTTGGAAGTGGCAGTTGAGTTGATTCTGATGGCCAAGGACTTGTGGATTTCCGATTTGCAGAGTGGGGACATGGTTGGACAGGAGATTAGTATTCAAGGCTGGGTTAAGCGCAGCCGCTCAAGTGGAAAAATCATCTTCATGAACCTACGTGATTCTACTGGGAGCATTCAATGTGTGGCAAAAAAGGACACTTTGGATGAGCAGAAATTTGCTGACCTGAAATCCGCATTGATCGAATCCTCGCTTGTCATTACTGGGACTGTGAAAGAAGACCAACGTTCTGGGGGCAATGAGATTTCTGTATCTGATGTCGAAATTATTGGTGCGGTTAATCCTGAAGCGCCATTTCCAATCACCGAAAGCGCAATGGCAGCAGCAGATGGTGGTGAAACAGAGTTCTTGCTCGACAACCGCCATCTCTACTTGCGAACTAGCCGAATGACAACCATGCTGAAGATTCGTTCCAGTGTATTTGGTGCGATACATTCCTATTTCCGTGGCCTCGACTTTATTGAATACCAAGCACCTTGTTTCGTAGCAGGTGCAGTCGAAGGCGGCAGTACATTGTTCGAAGTCCCATACTTCGGACGCAAAGTATACTTGACACAATCTTGGCAACTATATGCTGAAGCAGCAATGCCAGCCCTAGAGAGGCTGTACACAATTGCACCCTCCTTCCGTGCTGAAAAGAGTCGAACCCGACGCCACTTAACCGAATTCTGGCATGCTGAAATGGAAATCGCTTGGGCCGGCAACGATGATGTTATGGCTCACGGAGAAGCATTAGTTCGCCATATCTGTGCAACATTATTGGAAGAAAGAAGCGCTGAGTTAGAATCCTTGGGCAGAGATTTGGAGATGATTAGACGCTTTGCAGAAAACCCATTCCCTCGCATCCGCTATGATGAGGCTGTTGAGCGCTTGCAAGCCTTAGGCGTTGATATTGAATGGGGAGATGACCTCGACTACTCCAAGGAAAAAATACTGACTGCAGATTTCGACCTCCCCCATTTCCTAACCCACTACCCCAGAGTTGCCAAGCCATTCTACCATCGCCCAGACCCAGAGGATGACAAATATGTGCTATGTCACGACTTACTGGCTCCTGAAGGGTACGGAGAAATCATCGGCGGTGGAGAAAGAACTTGGTCCGAACAAGAAATCCTTGAACGAATTGACGAAGAAGGTACGTCTAGAGATGCCTACGAATTCTACATCGATATCCGTCGCTATGGTGGTGTGCCTCATGGAGGATTCGGACTTGGGGTTGACAGAGTCATCGCTTGGTTGGCCGGTGCCGAACATATTAGAGAAGTCATTCCCTTCCCCAGAGACTCGCGCCGAGTCACTCCCTGAAGTATTCTTGAATTGCTTTCAAAGCAAGGTTTAGGTCTCTTTCTTCAATAGTTATTGTTGCCTCTTTCATTGGTCTATCATCCCAAGGATTGAAGGCGATTGAAAATCCAGATTTATAGAACATGTCGATATCTCCTGCAGAGTCACCTACTGAGGCTGTATCGCTCTGGGAGATTCCAAGGCGGCGTTGTAGCATCCTTACGATGTTTCCTTTGCCATGCATTTGAACTTGATAACGGCCAGTATCAGGAATAGTACCATCTGCATTTGTCAGCCAGCCATTACAGAAAATGTGTAATCGCGTGTCAAATCCATTCATTCTACTAGCAGTGAAGCGATCTATTCCCCCCCACCTTCTTCTCCAAATTTGAGGAGAGGGGAATGCTGAAGCGATTTGTCGGGCGCTTTCTTGTATTCCTCCACTAATTATTGCAACTTGATGACCATCATTCAATAGACTCTGAATACATTCCCTCCAGCCCTCCATCATTGGACAATCATCTAACAAGGAACGAAGATATTCATCTTTCAATTCGTCTTCAACTGCAGAACGAATCAAATCTATATCAAGAATAATCCATTCCCATTCATTCAATTTCCCCTGATTATACAGGTTGAATGATTCTTCATTTGAAATCCCTAACTTGTCGTACACCCATTGCCAAGTTGACATATGGTCAACGAGCACCCTGTCCATATCAAAACAGACTAATCCCACTCTCTCACCTCAATCATTGCTTGGCCAATCATCATACTGGCGCTGAATTTGACGAACCTGTTTACCTAGAATGTAGAGCATCAGGCTTGTCATCATAGCAAATAAGCCAATCAGGGTAACCGCAGAAGTTGCCAATGTTACTCCTAGACTAATGGAATCCATTCTCTCAAACTCACCAACTACATTGCCCGTTAATCTGAATCCAATGATGAAGAAAATCAATCCAGGTAAGCCGAATAATATCAACGGATGTCGACTAGAGAGCATCCAGTGGAAAAGCTGCGCAAAGCGAGATGCGGTTGCCAAAGATTCTCTCTTGGCGGGCTGAATTGGCCGACTTGCCAAATGAACTCTGACATTAAGAGAAGAGGGTAAATCAATGCAGCAATCCTCATCTTTGCACTTTGAAAGAGCCTTCAAACCATCCGGAGTCGCTGCTAAAAAGTCCAATTCTGCATCCTTGAATTGTATCTCTTCCACATCTCCTGACTCTACAACAGTGTCGTGAGCAAGAGCCAAATTGACTGCTCTTCCTTCGTAAGTGCGATTGACATTTACTGGTAAGTCGCGCAGTCTCCAAACATCAGATAGGTGAATAATAAGAGTCATCTCCACCTCATCCAACTTCAACAATTCACGAGCAATATCAGGAATCGTACAGTTCTTATCCATTGGGATAGTCTTGGAACCGGACTTCTCCGCCAAGTCCAATGTGGTATCTTTGCTTCCAACATCGATGACTACAACCTCGTCTGCAAAGGTTTCTGCTCGAGTAATCGCAGAAACGATTCGCAGCTCCTTATCGCGAGTCAAATAGACGATGCGCATCGGTATTCCCGACTACTTGCGACATCAGGCGACGTGTCAATGCTTCGCCGCATCAGACGTTGAATTGATGGACTGAATACATCTGGCCCAACTCGTGTATCAAGATTGGCGGGTTTGTGTGGTCATGCCTGCCCGCAATGAGGCGGCGCATATCCTTCAAGCAACAACCTCACTCCCTGAATGGGTTGACCGAATCATCGTTGTCGATGATGGCTCAACGGATGAAACCGCATCCCTTGCCAAAAATGCAGAGGTAATCTCAACTGGCGGAATAGGCGTCGGCGGAGCCATCGCAGCAGGTTATCAGCACCTCGTCAAAAGTGAGAGCGAGCAACGATGGTGTGCTGTGGTGATGGCTGGCGATGGTCAAATGAACCCATCCGACTTACCTATGTTACTGGCCCAAATTATCAATGAGGAAGCGGATTTCGTCAAAGGCGATAGAGGGGCCCATGAAGATGGTCTTTCTGCGATGCCAATCAGAAGAAGACTGGGAACTTGGTGGCTAAAGCACCTGACTAATATGGCAACAGGATTATCCATTCACGACCCACAATGTGGATACACTGTCTGCAACGATAGAATGCTTCAGAATTGGGATTTTGGGGATAATTGGAATGGTTATGGCTACCCAAATTGGTGGTTGCTTCAATGCATGGAGCATGGCATCAGAATAAAGGAAGCACCTGTGAAAGCCGTCTATGGAGGACAAACATCAGGCATCAAAATCTTCACCTTCCTGCCAGTGGTCTCATGGATGCTTCTCAAAGGTCTCTTTAGCAGGGGTTCTAGATGGTATCTACTTGGAAAATCAAGGGCAACATTCACTCAACGGGCGACTATCAGTATTGGCTTCCTTGGAGGAAGTGCACTCCTCTTCAGTATTCCATTGATTGGCCCGCTGGGTCTTTGTGGAATATTTGGCTTAGGGGTTGCAAGAAAAGTTGACGCAACTTTGCTTAGACAACTTGAAACCACACAAGTTGACCCAAGAGCATGAACTACAGAGCATTGTTGCTCATCTCGATGCTCATCATGAGCATGCTTTCTGGGTGTTTTGGCAGCGATGTTATTGAAGAAGAAGAAATATTCGAATCTCCATTTAACTTTGAACAAGCAATTCCTGATGGCGTTTGGTATCACTATTCTGGAGCCATCAATGCCCTAAATTCAACTGCTGTAGCAGCAGCTAATATTACAGCAAATCTAAGCGGCAATAATACTCCAATCTTTAGCAATGGCTCATACTATAGCATTGGGATGTCAACATTTGAGCCGACGATAGGAATAACCTCAGCAGATAATCTCTACATGGCATCTTATGGAAATGGGCCTGCTGGCTCAACTGCAGTCGTCCAATGTAGTGGCCTTGTCGAAATGACAGAAACTCTCGACTATTCATGTATCAACGTCTATGATCCATTACTGCCAGTTGCAAATTCAAACGACCCTTACATCTATGTCGATAAATGGACCGACCGCATCATGAAATTTGACATGCATGCCTTATTGGGAATGACAGTGGAATGGTCGGATAACGAAGGTGGTAGTTTCAGCCCGCCAACTGTAGCAACATCTGTCTACTCAGTACAAGACCATCAGACCATTACATCAGCAAAATACCCTGCAGCATTTCACGAAACTACCTGGGTTTACTGTATCAATGGAAACGCCCCTCATCCACTTTGTTCATCATCATTCGATGGAGGGAGCACATGGAGTCCAGAGGTTAGCGGCGCCCCTCTTGTTTGTCAAAGCGGTGGACTTACAGCACACTTGGAAGGAGGTGTCAACGGTAATTTCTACCGAGGAAACATCGGCTGCAGTGGCGAGGGATATTCGATCTATCGCAGCACGGATGGTGGATTTACTTGGAGTGAGCATCCTCTGCCAACCACAGAAAGTGGAACGGCAGATACTTGGAATGGGGAAGAAGCACAGGTTGCCGTTGATGATGAAGGAAATGTCTATGCTATGTGGATGGGTTATGACAACATGCCATATATTGCATATTCAAGAGATGCGGGAGATAGTTGGTCAGAAGAGATGATGATTGCTCCGCCAACCAACATTAGTGGCACTGGTTTCCCGGTAATCACAGCAGGAGGAGAAGGCAAGATTGCCATGGGTTATGTGGGAGAAGAAGGCTTGAATCAATGGCATGCTTACATGACGGTTATCACCGATGTGTTTTCTGAAAACCCGCTGATGACAACGATAAGAATCAATGATTTCGATGACCCCATCGACGTTGAACCTGATTGTGGCTACAACCGCTGCGGCGGATTAGGAGATTTTCTGGATATGTCGGTCGACCAATATGGGCGTCCTTGGTTTGGATTATCACATAATCTCGAGGACAAAGGCATCTTCGCGACCATCTCAGATGGCCCATCCTTAAGAGGCGATTTCGGAGCCCTTAACAGCATGCCAATTGGAGGCAAACAAACCCTCTGAATTAGCAAAAAAAGTATATTCATCCGGACTCTGTCCAAAAATCACTGCCAACGTGTCCATTCCCATCCGAGTAAGGACATGCCTTCAGATTGACTGTGGAGGTGCTAGTCAGTGTTGGCCACTCAACCCATTCAAATCATCTCTGTGATTCCCTCGCGCGCCGCTGCAATTATTCAATTTCCTTGACAATTACCTTCAAGTAGAGAAAGAGCAAAGGCCAGCCATGGAACCAGTGTCCGATTCGCTAATCATAGCGGTGCGTGCCATCTTCTCTGCTTATGCGGGTTACAGCCACGGCAAGTTCGCTGACACCGACCGAGGTGTGCGAGAAGAGGTGAAGAGACGGGCGAGAATGCTCAGCAACCATGTGACCAACATCCATGAAACAGCCCATGAAGGGCGCCAGCGCAAAGCCAGAAGAGAGGCCGAAAAGGTCTCGGAGATTTGCACCCAGTTACAATACGATGCGCGCTACAGCATCTCTCGTTCGCCACATACCGTGCATGAAGGAATCGGCAAGATGAACAAGAAGAGCATCAAGAAACTCATCGACCACGACCTCTCGACATTACAGCGCCTGGTCAAGTGCACCAACAAGGTCAATGAGATAACCGACGCACAGACCAATGGAGCGGAAGAGGGAGATGTGGTGGTCGCACTAAGCGAGTTGAAGCAGATGTGCACCGGTACCAAGAACCATTTTCTGGAGAGGAACATGTTGATAGATGGATTGACCAAGAGGTGATGAGATGGCAAAGGAAGAAGTATTCAGATGGAGAACCAACCCAAATGTGATAGCGCGATATATTTTGGACAAGCATGTGCCCGATGGCAGCAGGGTCACCCTCAAGCCAAATGAGGCCTGCGCCATCCTCGAACAGGGACGAGTCGTGGGCGTCGCCACCCAAACCGAGATGGAGGTCAACCCGAAACTCGGCACTCTGAGCAGGATATTCGGCAAGAAGAGTCCATCGCGGGCCTACTTGTTCGCTTTATTGGGTCCGCACGAAATAATGCTCAAGTTAGAGGGCAGGACTTCGGACAACCACGATGTCAAGGGAATCGCATTCGTCAGGGCGAGCATAGACCGAGAGGCTGTCCCCCGCCTGCTTCAGTTGCCAGCGAAAGGCCGGACTGAGGTGACCGCTGGGGACCTAGCCGCTAGGATGGAGATGGAGGCATCGCAGAAGGTGGCCAGCGAGATCATCGCCAACGTCGACCTCGCCACCCTTCGTTCTGACCCTGATATAGACAAGGACGTCGAGGCCACACTGAAGATTGGTCTACGGGCTACGATGGAGAGCCTAGGCATGTCGATGGAGGCGGTCTGGTGCACCTGGAACGACACCGAGGCGGACAAGATTCTCTCGATGCGGGCCGATCTTGAGAACATGGTGGCCAAGAACGAGGTGATGGATGCGATGCAGGCAGAGGATGCCCAGCGCATCATCAACACAAAACTACGCCAAATCGAGTTGCAGCATTCAATGCAGGTGGCAGATATGAGCGCTCAGGCAAAACAGGCGGTGGCGGCGGAACTTGCACAGATAGCAGCCCAGAAGGATCTCGACCAGGCCCGCTGGGACACCATCAGGGCGCAGGAACTGCGCAACATCGACCATGCTCAGGAGAAGGCGGCAATGGTCCGTCAGGAGGAGGTGCAAGCGACCGCTCACGAGATGCAGATGGCCAGCATGAATATCGAGAAGGAGTCTCAAGTGGCTGATTTCGAGCGCTCTCAGAGGCAGAAGGACTTCGATATGGAGAATCTGCAAACACAGACCGCGCTGGACACTGAGCATCAGGAACAACTCAGGCAGGTAGAGATTCAGCAACATCAGGAGGATACCAAGTCAGAACGTTCTATGGACATGTTCGCACAGATACAGGAGCGTAAGTCCAAACGGCTTGAGCAACAGGCAGAGAGGGAGCAGCAGCGGCTGGGTGTGCAGACCGAGATGAGCGACAAGATGGTCGAGACCCTTGGCCAGATAGCCTCCGGCAGCGACAGCAGCGAGGTTTCCCTGGAGGCGCTGAAACAACTCTCTGAACTTCGTAAACAGGATGTCCAGGCATCATCCGAGGCTTACGTCAAGGATGAGGCAAGCAAGGGAGAAGACGAGAACCCAAAAGTGTGAGTGGAGCCT
>Ga0066376_10002992_pt1 | contig 15465 bp, 14 predicted proteins | sample Knorr_S15_td_Bot_FD_77009 | JGI IMG/M metagenome (GOLD analysis project Ga0066376, IMG submission 77009) | Marine microbial communities from Southern Atlantic Ocean transect - Knorr_S15_td_Bottom_ad_5009_LV_A | ecosystem: Environmental > Aquatic > Marine > Oceanic | place: Southern Atlantic... | reverse complement strand
CACATAAAAGCCCCACCTACATTGCAGGGCCACCTTGAAGACACCGAACAACATTCAGGTTTGCTCAGGCGGGCCGTGTTACGGTTGGTGAACTTATCGAAGGGGGAAAGCGATGACCCGCGCTCTGCTCGCAGCCGTTCTCTCGCTCTGGCTCACCACCTCGGCATGGGCGGGCTTCGATGAGGGCGTAGCCGCATACGACCGTGGTGACTACGCCACGGCTTTTGAAGAATTTCGTCCGCTTGCCGAGCAGGGAAACGACGATGCCCAGTTCAACCTCGGCGTGATGTACGGCAACGGCCAGGGCGTGCCGCAGGACTATGCCTAGCCAGATCGATGAGCTGCTCGACAAGGTCATCGCCGCGCCCCCGTTGGCGCAAACGATCTAGCCCTCAAAAACTCCGCTGGGAGCTACCGGTAGGTGCGCTCGGCTCGGTCAAAGCAGACGAAATCCGTGACAAAACGGACATCGCAATTTTGAATGTCCGGTCCTGGGGGGTAAGCAGAAGTTCCGGCGACATGCCTCAGACTTCTCTTATTAGCCAGGAAGAGACATTCGCTGCTCTTCGGAAAAGAACAAACCACAGCACATTGCTATGCCGGTAGCCCCGCCGTGATCTGGCTCGAGAGCGCCTTTATCGACATGTCCTGTATGATATTCAGGTCCTTGTAATAGTCGACATAGAGTTTTTTGACTTCGAGAATTTCTCAGGACTTCGGCTGTTCAGCGACGGTAGCGGGAGGCGGCGAACCGTCGTCGTCGTCGTCATCGACGCCGAGGTAAGCCTCGATGACGGTCGGGTCAAGTTTCACATCATCGGGCAGGCCGTCGAAGAGCAGTGTCATGTATGGACGCCCCGGGTGATGAATCGGGCGAAAGCCTGCCCGGCTGGACGCATAATGTCGGATCGTTTATCAACATTTCCAAACGCGACTCGTAGCGCTAATAGGGGGCTTCATCATGGTATCGCCGGGCGGGCGGAGGAGAGTGTCTCTCATCGGTTTTGGTGCGATCGGCCGCTTCGTGCTGAGGCATCTGACCGAAGGCGCTGGTGAACCGGCGGTCCGGGTCGCCGGCGTGCTGGTGCGGGCCGAGCGCCGCGCGGTGGTGGCGGCGCAAGTACCCCCGGAGGTTCGAGTGGTCGCGTCGGCCGAAGACCTTGTCGCGCAATCGCCGAATCTCGTCGTCGAGTGCGCCGGCCACGAGGCGGTGCGCGAGTATGGGGCGGCGATCCTGGCCGGCGGCACGGATATGCTGATTGTGTCCACCGGGGCCTTCGCTGACCAAGGTCTCCGCGAAGAGCTTATTGTTGCGGCGCGGACTTCGGGCGCGCGGCTCATTGTGCCGGCCGGCGCGATCGCCGGTGTGGACGCGCTGGCCGCGGCCAAGGTCGGCGGGATCGAGCAGGTGACCTATACCTCGCGCAAGCCGCCGCTTGCCTGGCGGGGTACGCCGGCCGAGGAGGTTTGCGACCTTGACCATCTACGAGAAGCGACGGTGCTTTTTGAGGGCCATGCCGGCAAGGCGGCGCTGCTGTACCCCCAGAACGCCAACGTGGCGGCGACGGTGGCGCTGGCCGGCCTGGGGTTCGAGGATACGCGTGTGCGGCTCATCGCCGATCCGGCTGTCGAGGGTAATGTTCATCGCATCGAGGCCGCGGGCGGCTTCGGTTCGTTTACGATCGAGGTGTGCGGTCGCTCGCTGCCGGACAACCCCAAGAGCTCGAGTCTCACCGCCTTCAGCGTACTGCGCGCGGTCGAGAACCTTTCGGCCTGCCTGATAATTTAAAGCCCATCCAGCTCATCGAATGCGGCTCTACTCTATGGCCGGCGGTTACTGCAATACCGAGCGGATCTTTCGGCGGATGCTGTCGATGTGGGTGGCCATGCGCTGTCCCGCCGCGGTGCGATGGCGCGCCATCAGCGCCTCCATGATGTCTTCGTGTTCGTGTTTAGAGATTTCGCTCAGGTCCACGCGGATGTTTGCGAGATTGCGCACACGCTCCAAGTGGTTCACCAGGATTCCGCGGAAGTCGGCCAGCGTCTGGTTGCCACTCGCCTCGACGATGCCCCGGTGGATTTGGTCGTTGAGCCTGTAGTAGTTGTCCACATCGTGATCCGCGTAGGCCTGCATCATCTCCTCGTGCAGCGTTTTCAGTGACTGCAGCTCTTCGTCGCTTGCCTGTTCGCAGACAAGCTCGCAGGCGAGGGCTTCGAGGGTGGCCAGGACCATCAGCTTCTCATCGACGCCGTCGAGTGTCGGCTCACTGACCACCGCGCCGTGGTTGGGCGTTAGTGTGATCAAGCCTTCCGCCTCAAGCACCTTGAAGGCTTGACGCAACGGCGTCCGCGACACGCTGAATCGAGTGCAGAGCGTGTTCTCGGATAGTCTTTGTCCCGGGGTCCAATGGCCCGATACGATTTCGGCGCGGAGCCGCGACAGGATTTGCGCCGGCAGAGGAATGCGCACGACGGCGAGTGACTCGGACGCCATGTTTTCGTGGTTTGGTTCACCAGTCCAAGCCATGTCTCAGCTGTCTCCCGTGTTCAAGTGACGAGACCGAGAGCGGTCAAGATTACTAATAATACCTCACAACGGAGTTTGCTTGGATTCGGCATGCGCTCCTGACGTATATCGGCCTTTTGGGGCAGGATCAAGATGTTAAGGCCGCAACCGTATCCTATGCGTACCCGGCCCAACCTTACGAAAATGCGCTCTGTGCCGGGACAAAATACAATTGATTCGTAGCTGATTTTCATTATTGTATTTTGTATACATATTTATTATCATCGATTTGAGGCCAAAATAAAAAGCCCTAAAATTCTGCGGGCAACGCAGCAAATAAAGTAGGTCGGGGGAGGGATGGCCACAGTTTGGCGTGAATTAACGCATCGGCGGCGCTTGTGACGGAACTCGGGATTGGCGCCCGCGTTCTGCGCAACGAAGACGATCGTTTTTTGAACGGCCGCGGCCAGTTCCTTGGCGATATTCATGTGCCCGGCTGCCAGGAGGTGTGCTTTTTGCGCAGCCCCGTGGCCCATGCCCGGATAATTTCAATCGAAATACCCGAGGATGCCCAAGGCCGGGTCTTTACGGCCGAGCATTTCACGACGATCAAGCCCATCCGGGCGGTCGGCGCGGCGCCGGGATTCAACAGCTCCGACTATCCGCCGTTGTCGGTTGGGAAAGTGCGGTTCGCGGGTGAGCCGGTCGCCATATGCATGGCCCCCACCCGGGCCGAGGCCGAGGATCTAGCGCAACGGATTTTCGTGGATTACGAGGAGCTATCGGCTGTCGTCGATATGGATGCGGCGTTGCAATCGGACGCCGCGAAGGTTCACGAAAGCTGGCCGGACAACCTGGTGGTCGAAATTATGATCGACGAGGGTGATGTGGACGCGGCCGCCGAAATTGCGACCGTCCGGGTGACCGGCGAGTATCGTCTCAATCGTCATGCCGGTGTTCCGCTGGAAGGCCGCGGGGTTCTTGCTTACAAGGGTCACCGCATGAATGAGCTGGTGGTCTACAGCTCAACCCAGTTTCCCCATGTCATACGAACGATTCTCGCCGACTGCCTGGGCATCGAGGAGAGGCTGCTGCGTGTCGTCGCGCCGGATGTTGGTGGCGGTTTCGGCGTCAAGAACAACCTCCAGCCCGAGGAAATCGCCGTCGCGGCGCTGGCCATGAATCTCGACCACCCGGTGCGCTGGCTCGAGGACCGGAGAGAGCACCTGCTCGGTTGCGCCCATGCCAGGGAACATCGCTACCGGCTCACCGCATACGCCGACGAGCGTGGCAAGATCCTCGGGCTCGAGGCCCATATCAGGGTCGATGCCGGCGCCTATTCGGTGTGGCCGTGGACTTCCGCCATGGAGGCGGGCATGGCGGCGGGAATACTCGTCGGCCCCTACGATATCCGGAACTATCGGGCGCGGGCCAAGACCATCGCCACCACCAAAACACCGTTGGGTCCCTACCGCGGCGTCGCGCGCACCGGCGCCTGTTTCGGTATCGAGAGGCTGATTGACGACATCGCCGGAAAGGTCGGTCGGGAACCGCTGGACGTGCGGCTTGAGAACATGGTGAAGCCCGAGCAGATGCCCTACGGGACCGTGACCGACAAACTGTTCGACAGCGGCGATTATCCGGAAAGCCTGCGCCGCGCGGCGACGGCAATCGGGCTCGAAGATATCCGCAAGCGACAGGACGGGCCCGAACCGGACGGCTGCCTCATCGGGGTCGGATTTGGCTGCTATACCGAGCAGACCGCCCATGGCACCGATGAATGGGTGGCGCGCGGCCTGCCGGTGGTTTTTGGCTACGAGTCGGCCGTGGCGCGTCTCCTGCCGGACGGCGGCCTGATACTGGAAGTCGGCATCCAGAACCACGGGCAGGGCCTGGAAACGACGCTTGCCCAGGTGGCCAACGAAGAACTGGGCGTGGATCCGGCCAAAGTCGCCGTTCGGCATGGCGACAGCGCTCTGTCTCCTTATGGCATGGGCACCTTCGCATCGCGCAGCATGGTGATGGCGGGCGGCGCTGTCGGCCGGGCCTGCGGGCTGCTGGGCGAGAAGATCATTCGCATCGCCGCCCATCTGTTGCGGGCGGAGCCGGCGGAAGTCCAACTGCGGGACGGCCAGGCCTTCGCCGGAAATCGCAGCATAAGCCTGGCCGAAATCGGCGCGGCCGGTTGCCTGCACCCGGAACGACTGCCGCCTGGCGAAGACCCCGGCCTGGAAGTCACCACCGTATACCAGCCGGCGCTGAGCAGCGGGGCTTTCTCTTATGCGACCCATGCGGTGCTGGTTCAGGTTGATCCGGACCTCGGAACCGTCAAGATCCTCGACTACGTGGTGGTTCACGACTGCGGCACCATCGTCAACCCGATGATTGCGGAAGGACAGATTGTCGGCGGTGTCGCGCAAGGCATCGGCACGGCGCTCTACGAAGAAATACCCTATGACGAAAACGGCCAACCGCTCGCATCCACCTTCATGGATTATCTGCTGCCGGGCGCCACGGAAGTGCCGGACGTCCGCGTCCTGCACATGAACACGCCCTCGCCGCATACGGCGTACGGGATCAAGGGACTCGGCGAAGGTGGGGCGATCGCGCCGCCGGCCGCTATCGCCAACGCGGTGAACGATGCCTTGCGGCCGCTCCACGCGAGGCTCGACGAGACTCCCTTGAGCCCCAAACGAGTGCGCGCCGCTATTGCCACTGCCGCGGCTGGAGCATCGAAGCGATGAAACCGGCGCCCTTCGACTATCACCGGGCGCGCGACGTCGATGACGCCATCGTCGCGCTGCGGGGCCACGACGGGATGGCCAGGATTCTGGCCGGCGGGCAATCCCTGGTCCCGATGCTAAACCTGCGGCTCGCGTCGACTCCGCTTTTGGTCGATATCACGGATGTGGAAGAACTCAAACACAGTGATCGGAACGACGCCACCGTGACCCTGGGCGCCTGTGTCACCCACGCGGCGATCGAAGACGGCCGCGTTGCCGATCCGAGTCACGGCCTGATGCCACGGATTGCACGAGATATCGCCTACCGCGCCATACGCAACAGGGGGACGATCGGCGGCAGCATGGCCCTGGCGGACCCTGCCGCCGAATGGACCGTGACGTTGCTTGCGCTGGATGCCGTGATCCTCGTGCGCAGCGAATCCGGTGCTCGGGATATCCCCGCCGCCGACTTCTTCCTCGGCGCCTACACCACGGCGCTGCCGGAAGAGGCTATTCTGACGGCGCTTCGGATTCCACAACTGACCCGGGCGGCGCGTTTCGGATTCTATAAGGTTTGCCGCAAGACAGGCGAGTTTGCCACCTCTTTGGCGATCGCCGTCTCCGACCCGGAGCGTGGGGTTGCCCGGGTCGCGCTCGGCGGAACATCGGGGGCGCCACTGCGCCTGGCCGCCGTCGAGCGCCTGCTCTCCGATCTCGACCGCTGGGACGATCGGGCTGCCGACAAGCTCCGGGCCGCCGCCGATGCGGACTTAACGGCCAGCGGCCGTGGCTTCGATGCGGACGCCCGGCAGCTTCATGGGATCACCGTGATGCGCGCCGTTCGGGAGGCGGTGTCTTGATGGTGGAAGTTAAATTCACAGTCAACGGCCGCGCTATCGCGGCTGAAGTCGAGCCACGCTGCAATCTGGCCGATCTGCTGCGCGAACAGCTGCGGCTGACCGCCACGCATCTCGGCTGTGAGCACGGCGTCTGCGGAGCCTGCACGGTGTTGATCGACGGCGCTCCGGCCCGCTCCTGCATTGCCCTGGCGGTTTCCCTGGAAGGCGCCGAGGTCCGCACCCTGGAAGGCCTGGCCGAGGACTCGCGGATGCGGGTGATCAAGGAGGCTTTTCACGAAGAGCACGGGCTGCAGTGCGGCTTCTGCACACCGGGCATGTTGATCAGCGTCTGGGATATACTCGCCCGCGCCCCGGCGTGTACCGAGGCGGAGCTGCGCATCGCGCTGAGCGGAAACATGTGCCGTTGCACCGGCTTTCAGGGGATCGTCCGCTCGGTCATGCGGGCGGCGAAACAATTGAACGCAAGCAACGCGGTCGAGGAGGGATAGGCCATGCACAGCACGATTATCGGCGGTGCCATGCTGCCCCACGCGCCGCAGTTTTTCACCCAGCCGGAAACCGAGGACAAGGGCACCGTGGCGCGCGTCAAGCAGGTGGCCGCGGAGATCGGCGACAAGCTGAAGGCGCTGGAACCGGATCTCTGGATTATTTTTTCAAACGACCATGCCGAGCAGTTTTTTCTCAACGCGGCGCCGCCCTTCACCCTCCATGTGGGCGGCGAAGCGTCGGGCACCTTTGCCGGCCACGACTTCCACTGGGAAGTCCCAAGCGATATCGCGTTGGAGCTGGTGCGTCGGCTCTACCGCCAGGGCTTCGATCCGGCCTTCACCAGCACGGCGCGCATTGATTACGCCATCGGCATTCCCCTCACCCATCTTGGGGTGACAGCCCCGGTGTTGCCGATCTACGTCAACGCTTATCTGCCGCCGCAGCCGACTCCGGAGCGCTGCTATGCCTTCGGCCAGGCATTGGCACTCTCTGTCACCGCCATGGGGCTGCGCACGGTGGCGCTGGCGAGCGGCGGCATGTCGCACTTCCCCGGCACCGACAATTATAGCAATCCTTCCCTGGCTTGGGACGAGAAGCTGCTGGCGCGGATCGCTGAAGGCAACCTCAAATCAATAGCCGGTTACGACGAAGCCGAACTCGACGAGACCGGCAATATAGAGCTGCGCTGTTGGGCTTGCGCCGCCGGTATGCTCGGCGAGCGCAAACCGGACGTGATCTCCATGGAGCCGAGTTGGCACCACAACTACGCCTCCCTCGGCTGGTTCGAATCGCAAGTGGAAGACCATCCGGCGCATTACCCGTCGATCAAACCTGAGCTAGTGGCGTTGACATCGGCGCTGCACACCCTGGCACATGATGCGCAGAAGCGCGCCGAATACCTGGACGACCCGGAAAGCTATGTGAACAAACTTGACCTGGCGCCGGACCAGCGCGCCGCCCTGATAAAGATAGACGTGCCGACCATGGTGGCCATGGGCATTCACCCGCTGGTGCCGTTTCTGGCGCGGATGCATCTCGACCGTGAGGGACGTAAATCGTGACGTCGCAGAACAATGAGCGCCTGGGTCCGTGGATCGGCGGCCGCATGTCGGATGCCGCGTCCGGGCCGGTCATCGAACTTATCTCGCCGGTCGATGGCGGGCCGGCCGGCGAGGTGCTGAAAGCCGGTGAGGCCGAGGTCGCCTCGGCCGTTGAAAATGCCCACCAGGCTTTCCGGGAACACCGCCGGGCGACAGCCGCGAGCCGCGCCGGGTGGCTCCATGCGGCGGCGCGAGAGGTCGAGGCGATCGGCGATGAGTTGGTCAACTCGATGATCCGCTGTATCGGCAAGCCGCGCCGGGCGGCGACCTTCGAGGCCGGCCGCACGGCGCAATTTATCCACGCTTGCGCCAACGAAGCCCTTTCGGTCGCCGGCGAGGTGCTCCCCCTGGATGCGGCGCTGGCCGGCGCCGGGCGCTTCGGCTTCACCCGCCGCATTCCCTTTGGCGTGGTGGGTGCGATCACACCGTTCAATGCGCCGGCCAACCTGCTCATGCAGAAGGTCGCGCCGGCCCTCGCCGTGGGCAACGCGGTGGTGTGCAAGCCGGCAAAAAACGGCACCGAAGTGGCTCTCCTTCTGGCGCAAGCATTCAAGCGGGCGGGATTGCCCGACGGCCTTTTCAACATGGTCCCTGGAGACCGCGTAGCGGCGTTGGCGTTGGCCGCGCACCCACGCGTTGCCGCCCTCAGCGTGACCAGCGGCGTCGCCGCCGGCCAGGCTTTTGCAAGGGCGGCGGGGGCCAAGCGCTTTATCGCCGAACTGGGCTCTAACGCCGCCAATATTGTCTGCGCCGACGCAAATCTTGAAGATGCCGCCCGGCGCATCGCGGGCTCGGCCTTCGAGGCCAGCGGTCAGCAATGCATCTCGGCCCAGCGGGTGATCGTAGAAAAAGCGGTATTCGATGCATTTCTGGATCGCTTCGTGAGCGCCGCACGGGACCTCAAAGTCGGCGACCCCTACGACCAGGCCACCGATATCGGCCCCATGGTCAGCGCCGCGGCGGCAGACCGGGTGTCGGCCATGGTCGAGGACGCTGTTGAAAAAGGCAGCCGCCTGGCGCTGGCGCCAACCCGCGACGGCTGCGTGCTCGGGCCGGCGATCATCGTTGGGCCCGCGGAAGGCGCGCGTCTGCTCGATGAAGAGGCCTTCGGGCCGGTGGTCATCGTACTGCCGGCGGCGGATCTTGATGAGGCCTTGAGCATCGCCAACGCGACTCCCTTCGGCCTGCAAGGCGCCTGTTTTACCGCGAGTCTTGATACCGCTTTTCGCGTGTCGGAGGAACTCGACGTCGGCTCGCTGTGGATCAACGAGGGCAGCCGCTTCCGGCTCGACATGTATCCCTTCGGCGGGATCGGGGCCAGCGGCTTCGGCCGCGAAGGCGTGCGCTACGCCATGGAGGAACTCTCCCAGTGGAAGTTCACGGGCATTCGGCTGGGCGCGTCATGAGCGAATCGGCGGCCAATCGTGCGTCGCTCGCTCAACGGTGCCAGGCCCGGGGCCGGCGAGCCTTGAGCGCCGCGTCGCCGGCAGCGGTTGCCGCCGCGCTGCCGCTCTTCGAGCAAGGCGGCAACGCTTTCGACGTGGCCGTGGCGGCGGCATTGGCCGAGACCGTGGCGCTGCCCATGAAGTGCGGATTGGCCGGCGACGTGGTCGCCCTGATCCGCAAGCCGGGCGGCAAGCTGCGCACGCTGATCTCCGTCGGCCCGGGACCCTTGGCGCTGGCCGACGGCGCCACACTGGATAAAACCGGGCCGTGCTCGATCGGCGTTCCGGGGGCGCCGGACGGGTACGCCGCGTTGGCGGCGATGGGCCGCCTGGGCCTGGAGCGCATGGCCGGCCCGGCCATCGAGGCTTCGGCGCGGGGCATCGAATGGACGCGGATCGGGGTCGATCTCACCCGCCAGGCGGAGACCCTCCTGCGCCGCTGGAACGGCGATACGGTCTATCTGCCGAAGGGACAGCCGCCGAAGACCGGCGATACCCTGTATCTGCCGGGGATGACGGCGCTTCTGCGCGAATTTGCCCATCGCGGCGCGGAATTGTTCTTTGATGATATCGGCCGGGACATCGCGACGCATGTCCGCTCCGCCGGCGGCTTCCTGACCCCTGAGGACTTACGCGTCCGTCCGGCCCGCTGGCTCGACCCCGACAGCCGTATTCTGCCCGGTGGTGAGACCACCTTGTGGGCGACGCCCGCGCCAACCCATGGCCCGGCGCTGCTGCGCGCGGTCGAGCTGGTTAGCACGGAAGGCGCGGACCCCGTCGACGCCGCCTTGCAGGCCCGCGCGGAGCATAAAGCCGACTCGATGAATTCCGGAACCTCGGTGGTCAGCGCCGCCGACGACGAAGGCAATGCGGTGGTCATCGTACACAGTAATTCGTTTCCGCAATTTGGTTCCGGACTGGTCGTCGAGGCCTGGAATCTAGTGCTTAACAACCGGCCAGGACGTGGTTTCGACTTAGATGCACCGCCAGAGTCTTCGAACGCGCCCCGCGCCGGCCGCACCCCCCATACCACCTTGCATGCCTGGGCGCTTGAGCTGGCGGGACAAGTATACCTTGGCGCAACCCCCGGGGGCGCCAACCAGATGATCTGGAACCTCCAGTCTATCCTGGATTGCCTGGACGGCTCGGAGCCCGGCGCGGTTTGTAGCGCGCCGCGATGGGCCATGGATGAGGCGGGCGCGGTTTCCTGCGAAGCCGATCACGCTTATGCGGCTCGAGAGCGGGCGCGGACTATCGCGCCCTTGTCGTTGCGCTCGGCCCAGCAATTGTTGCGGTTGGGAACGGACGGCGTTATCGCCGCGGCGGACCCGCGCACGGGCGCCCAGGCGGAAGCGGCTTAAGCATGAAGATTTCACAGAAATTCCAGGTAAATCAAGCCCCGCCCTTGGTCTGGGATGCGCTCGCCGATGTCGCCCTGGTTGCCGAGTGCCTGCCTGGGGCCGAACTCACGGAGGCGAACGACGGGCGGACCTACAATGGGACCATGAAGATTAAAGTCGGCCCAATCACGGCTTCGTTTGCGGGTAAGGCAATCGTCGAACGCGACGAGCAGAATTTCTCGGGCACCGTCGAAGGCAGCGGCGCCGACAGCGGTAGCAGCTCTCGCGCCAAGGCGACGATGCGCTACGCGCTTACGCCGCTGGAAGGGGGCATGGTCACCGAGGTGGCCATTGAGGCCGACATCGTATTGTCAGGATCACTCGCCCAGTTCGGGCGCAGCGACATCATCAACGACATATCGGCGCGCCTCACCGACGCCTTCGTCAGCAACCTGCAGACACGCCTGGCGGCCGGCGCAGAGGGTTCCGAAACAGTTCCGTCACCGAAGGAGATCGACGCGATCAGTTTGGTCGTGTTCGTCCTGTGGAAACGATTTCTGAGATTTCTTGGGAGGCTACGGGGGTAGCGACTACCACCGCAGTACGTGTTCGACGACGACCAGGCCGGTGCTATGTTTGATTTTTCCGGCTGAAATGAAACGGCGGTGCTCGTTCTTGCTGCCACTTTAACGAAAAGGGAGAAGAACATGAGAAAACCATTTTCCAGCGTATTACTATCAAGTCCAGCCTGGCGCTATCGGCCGGGCTGGATGCCAACGTCGCAAGAAATGGAGGGTAAAATGAGAAAAATGATATCTAAATCGTTGAAACTGAGTGTTCCTTTTTTGATGGGCGCAGCCTTGACGGTTCTCGCCTCGGCCAATGTCATGGCACAGGAACTTCCGAAGATTGTATTGCAGGCAGTGAGTGGCAGCGTCGGCGGAATTCCGTTGATGATCATGGCCAATGAGGGTCTCGATGAGAAATACGGCTTCAAGGGCAAATTCGAGTTCGTGCCGCATGAGGGCGCCTCGCAGAACTTCCTCGTGGGCAACTCGGATATCTCGATGGACAACGATATCGTGGGTGTCGCCATCGCCCGGACCGAGGGCTTTGAGATTACGGCCTTCTACCCCGTCGGGAATATGTATCTCGGAATCGTGGTCAAAAAGGATTCTCCATACAAGACGCCCAAGGATCTGATCGGCAAGACAGTGGGGCATTTTGGGTTCGATTCCGGGACCACCACGTTCATTCGAATCGTCGTGAATGACGTGTATGGCTTCGACCTTAACAAAGAGTACAAGATGGTTGAGACCGGCCCCGCGGCCCTCGTCAAGCTTCTGGATGCCGGCGAGGTGGAGGCAATCTTCGACTTCGAGGCGTTCGTGAGCAAAGCCATCGTAAGCGCGCCGGGCCGCTATTTGTTGCAGGCCCATAAGGCGTTCAAGGCGTCCCCCGCGGGCTTCGCGCCGTGGATTACGAATATCGTCGCCCGCGAAGAGTGGCTGAAAGCGAATCCGAAGCTCGCCTATGCGGTCCGTGACGCGTATGACGAGGCGCTCAAGATGCTCAAGGACTCGAACTATGAGATCCTGCGTAAGTCCTACATAACGAAGGGGCTGTCCATCAATGATGAAGCGGTTCTCGACGTACTCATCGAAAATGCCCGGTCAACGCCGTACTTCACCAATGATTGGTCCAATCAGATCATCGGCAACGCCGAAGCCTTCCTCGGGAAGATGGCCGGCAACAAGATCTTGATCGAGTCAGTGCCCAAGGGAGTCATGGTCACACTCGAGGACTTCATCGGCCCTCGGCCGTATTAAGACGTAAAACCAGTATGTTTTGCTAGAGGGACTCTTTTACGGTAATTACCTCGCGCGCTGGCTAGAAGGTGTCTAATGAACGATCCAAGACACCGGACAAGATTTAAGAAACGGCGCCAGCGCGCGAAGGTTCACGGCCTTCGGTGAGGCCGGGGGAGCGCCAGACGCATGGCGGCGCTCGCCGATAGCCTTGGCCAAACGCCCTCCTCAGCCTGAATGAAAAACCTATGAGAAGCCATAAACTCTATTCCATAAACTTTGCATCGGCTCTCATCATGGGGGCGGTTCGATGACGCGAACCGGCGAATTACTGTGGTCGATATGCGCTATCCTGTTGCTGATCGCGGCATGGTGGTTTGGCTACAGCCATACGAAATTCATCGCCTCTCCCATAGAAGTCGCCCGGGCCTTACCCCAGTTTCTTGGGAACCCCGAGACCTGGTTCCACATGGGGGTCACGTTCCAGCGTCTCGCCGTGGGACTGGCCGCGGGCGTCATCCTGGGAATGAGCGCCGCCTTTGCCATACACCGCAGCCCGCTGGCCCATCAATTCCTGTCCGTCTACGTAAGTTTTTCGCTGCGCACACCAAGCGCGATCGCCGCGATCATGGCTCTCGCCATGTTCAAAAGAGATGAGATCGGATACATGGCGGTGGTTGGTTTCATAACCTTTCCCTTCATGACCGTTGGCCTGCTCGACGGGTTGCGGAGCGCCGACCACAAGCTGGACGACGTCGCTAAAATCTATCGCGTCAGCACCTGGTGTCATGTCAGGGATTTCCTCGTGCCGTTCCTCGCCCCCTACACCTTCAGCGCCCTGCGCAACGCGCATGCCCTGGCATGGAAGATCGTCGTGGTGGCGGAGATTTTCGGCGCGGCTCAGGAAGGGTTTGGCGCGGAATTCAACTACGCCTTCGATTATTTCCTCCTGGTCGACCTGCATCTCTGGCTGTTGGTCTTCATGGCCCTCGTCTTGTTCGCCGAGTATGGCGTGCTGAGGACGTTGGAACGGCGCGTTTTCAAATGGCGTCTGCGAGAAGGCGAATGAGGAAAAATATTCCATGAATAAAAATTCAGAAATTGTCCTCCATGTGGAAGACTTGGGGGTTAGCTTTGGCGGGCTAGAGGCCATCGCAAAGATTGATATCTCCGTCGCCAGGGGAGAGTTCATCGCTATTCTCGGCCCGTCCGGCTGCGGCAAGTCCACCCTATTGAACGTGCTGTCCGGGCTATTGCCTCCGACCAGGGGAACCGTCTCGGTGGAAGGCCGCCCTATGTATCGCCCGGAAAGCGAGGCGCCGCATGTCGGCTACGTGTTCCAGGAACATCGTCTTCTGCCATGGCGGACGGTGAAACAGAACCTCGAGTTGGTGCTGGCTTCGTCCAAGGTTCCACAAGACCGCTGGGACGACAACATCGACAACATCCTCGAAACCCTGCACATCTCCCGATACAAGGACTCATGGCCGCTTCGCTTGTCGGGGGGGGAACGACAGCGTGTTTCCATTGCTCGCGCCCTGCTGGTGGAGCCCGCCTACGTCATGATGGATGAACCCTTCAGCACCCTGGACGAACTCACGGCGCGAACGCTCCGGCAGGAACTCATAGAAATTTGGCAGCGCACCGGCACGACGATCGTTTTCGTGACGCACTCCATCCGGGAAGCCACCTTCCTCGCCGACAGAATCGTCATTCTTACCCGCGGACCGGCCTTGGTGGATGACAGCTATACGGTGCCGATTGATCGACCCCGCACCTACGAGGATCCGCGCATCGGCCAGATTGAAGCAGAGATTGTGGAAAGAGTTCTCAGCGTGTGGGAGCCAGAGAAAAAATGACATGCCGATCCGCATAAATCACAAGGCAACCGACGGCGAGGCCGGTGTGGGGAGTCACGAATCCACAATGCAGCGGTCGGATCTGCTCAAATGGCGAGGCGGAACCATCGCCGCGTTTGTTAGCTTGCTGGCGGTGTGGTTCATTCTTTCCATCGTCGTTCGGCCCTGGGTCCCGACACCGGCCGCCACGGTCCTTGCCATGTATAAAGCCCTGGGCTCCGCCGAGTTTTATCAAGATCTCTTGTTGACCCTCGGGAGGGTGCTTGTGGCTTTTGCGGGAGCGACGATCATTGGGTCCACCCTGGGAATCGCCACGGGGCTCTCCAGGAGGGCCGATGCGTTTTTCCGGCCTCTGCTTGCCATAGCATTGGCGATTCCGGATCCCGTCTACATTATCTTCGCAATCCTCGCGCTGGGCATCGGGGAACAGGCGGGATTCGTGGCTCTGACGATCGCCATTACTCCCTTCGTTGCCAACATCGTTCGCTCCAGCGTACATGCCAGGGACTTCTATTTGGATGAGATGGTCCAGGTGTACCGCATCCCTATTTGGACAGCCTTCTGGCACAATCTGGTTCCGCAGCTTGTTCCGGCGCTCCTGACGGCCGTGCGGAATTCCTTTGCGCTCTCCTGGAAGCTCGTGGTGGTGGTTGAAGCTCTCGGCCAGCCCGAAGGTTTGGGAGCCGCGATCTTCCAGTCATTTCGCCTGCTCCGCATGAGAGAGATGTTGGCGCTTGCCATTCTGTTCACGATTCTCATGGAACTCATAGAGCGCGGCGCACTCGGCCGGCTGGAACGCCGTCTCTTGCGATGGCGCCAGTGAGCCGTTTCATGAGCCATTGTTGAAAGCCGTGAGCTTGTCATGTATGGCCGCACTCGGTGCTGCTAGGAAACACTGATGGGCAGTGTCAGAGCAAAATTGCTTGAGTGCCGAAAGCACGTCTCGTAGCGTCTTCGGATGAGAAATCCATTCCGATATTTCAATAGTTCGCCCGAGGTGATTCGCCTGGCGGTGATGATGTATGTCCGATTCCCACTGTAGTTACCACAAGTCGAAGATCTGTGACCTGCCCCACTAAAAGTGGTCCGGGACGAGTGAGAGGATTTGGCGTGACCTGACTCCCGAAAAGTGGTTCAGGCCGAATGTTAGGTTTGGGCCGCAGTAGGGGTGATTTGACGCCGTAAACTGAGGCGAATATCAACCCGCACGATGTCCGTTCTGGGTCAAACTCGGCTGTTTGCAACACCCTCAAAAAAGGCCCGCTCCTGGGAGCAAAGCAGACGAAATCGGGGGCAAAGCGGACATCACCGATCCAAAGTCAGTTCCTGGGGGTT